>Ga0209295_1000021_pt1 | contig 356760 bp, 318 predicted proteins | sample Porto_5metaG_FD_187428 | JGI IMG/M metagenome (GOLD analysis project Ga0209295, IMG submission 187428) | Marine algal microbial communities from Porto, Portugal - Porto_5 metaG (SPAdes) (version 2) | ecosystem: Host-associated > Algae > Red algae > Unclassified | place: Portugal: Porto...
AGCCCCCCTCAAGATGAGATTTCCCAGTATGTAAGACCCCTTGAAGACGACGAGGTAGATAGGCTGGGGGTGGAAGTGCAGCAATGCATGGAGCTGACCAGTACTAATCGGTCGAGGGCTTATCCAATTTGCAAGTGATAATTCGCGTGTTTCGTTTCGAATCTAGTTTTCAGAGAACGATCTCTGAAGCATATTCCCTGATAGCTCAGTTGGTAGAGCACTCGACTGTTAATCGAGTTGTCACAGGTTCGAGCCCTGTTCGGGGAGCCATATGGAGAGGTGTCCGAGCTGGCCGAAGGAGCACGATTGGAAATCGTGTAGGCGTCACAAGCGTCTCGAGGGTTCGAATCCCTCTCTCTCCGCCATAATATTAAGGCCCGTTGGTCAAGGGGTTAAGACACCTCCCTTTCACGGAGGTAACAGGGGTTCGAATCCCCTACGGGTCATAATAACTTCAAAAAAAGAAGTTGATTTTTACAACAAGATTATGGTATGATCATAAATGTGTTGTTCGGAGGCTTAGCTCAGCTGGGAGAGCATCTGCCTTACAAGCAGAGGGTCGGGGGTTCGATCCCCTCAGCCTCCACCATATAACTTTTATAACGACGCGGGGTGGAGCAGCCCGGTAGCTCGTCGGGCTCATAACCCGAAGGCCGCAGGTTCAAATCCTGCCCCCGCAATTATACTTTCCATTGAGAAAGTGATCTGGAACCGTGGTGTAGTTGGCCTAACATGCCTGCCTGTCACGCAGGAGATCGCGGGTTCGAATCCCGTCGGTTCCGCCATTTAATCTTTACATGAGGCAAACTGTTCACTACATCTGCTGTATGGCACTGATGCCCTATATAAAGTGTAAGGAAATGAGATTAGACTTTATTAAGGCTCGGTAGCTCAGTCGGTAGAGCAGAGGACTGAAAATCCTCGTGTCGGCGGTTCGATTCCGTCCCGAGCCACCATTTCTAAAACAATTTAATATGCCGGTGTAGCTCAACTGGTAGAGCAACTGACTTGTAATCAGTAGGTTGGGGGTTCAAGTCCTCTCGCCGGCACCATGTAATCCTGGAGGATTAGCGAAGTGGCCAAACGCATCAGACTGTAAATCTGCTCCCGTACGGGTTCGGTGGTTCGAATCCATCATCCTCCACCAGTTTTTAGGGGCATAGTTTAAAGGTAGAACAACGGTCTCCAAAACCGTTGGTGTGGGTTCAATTCCTGCTGCCCCTGCCAATTAACTTTCTAGAAAATTAACTTTTTGTGGCGATCGTGGCGAAGTGGTTAACGCACCGGTTTGTGGATCCGGCATTCGGGGGTTCAATTCCCCTCGATCGCCCCTTTGTTTTTTCAATTTTTAATGGGGATTAGCCAAGCGGTAAGGCAACGGACTTTGACTCCGTCATGCATAGGTTCAAATCCTATATCCCCAGCCATTATGCGGAAGTGGCTCAGCGGTAGAGCATCGCCTTGCCAAGGCGAGGGTCGCGGGTTCGATTCCCGTCTTCCGCTCCAAAATATGGCGCCATAGCCAAGTGGTAAGGCACAGCTCTGCAAAAGCTTTATCCCCAGTTCGAATCTGGGTGGCGCCTCCAGTATATGCCGGCGTGGCGGAATGGCAGACGCGCTCGACTCAAAATCGAGTGGGAAACCGTGGAGGTTCGAGTCCTCTCGCCGGTATATTGAATAGCCCTACAAATTGCTTATGCAATCTGTGGGGTTATTTTTATTTTATAAGAAGTGGTTTAGCATAGTAAGGAAAGTTGGACTTAATAAAGATTGACGTTTGTTTTTATTCGGTATATTGTAGATAAGTGAAGTCTTTAATATAAAGGAGTGAAGCAGAGTGACTAATGGAAAAAATCTATCGGATACCGATCTGTTATTTAACCTTTCTGTGTGGGAAGAGGCATGGAAGAATCGTCCGAGAAGTTCAAAATATAAGAAGAAAAGCGCACCATTTAATACAGAAGAAGCATTTGAGCGGTGGGCCAGAGATTATCATGCACAGTCGTTCACTGAAGAAGGAAAACAGCGGTCTGAACGCATAATGAGCTGGATTGAAAACCAGGGAGTAGAGTTCGCGGGTTTATCCATTTTGGACATTGGAGCGGCTTCAGGCATCTTCACCATTCCTTTTGCAGAAAAAGGAGCAAGTGTGACCGCAGTTGAGCCTTCTGAGTTACTTGTCTCCCTTATGAAAGAAACAATACCTTCAGCTCTGGAATCCAAAATAGAAATCGTAAAAGAACGATATGAGGAAATTTCCATTCAGGATAAAGGCTGGGAGAAGAAATATGACTTTGCATTTGCATCCATGTGTCCAGCAATGTCGGATTGGGAAACGATTGAGATGGCGATCAACTGTGCCCGGAAGTATGTGTATATAAGCACTATGGCGGGACAGAGGGAACACACACTAATGGATGAACTTAAGGATGTACTGGGTGTAACTTCTTCATATAAGGCCGGTGATATGGGATATATTCAACAGTTGCTGTATTTGAAGGGTTATTCATACACCATGATCATTACGAGAGAAGTTAACTCATTTGAAGTACCGGTGGAAGAGGTTATTGAGAAGCTGCCAGAATGGCTTAATACGTATGAGTTACCAACAGATGAGGATTCCTTCAGACTAGCTGAGAAGTACATCCGGGATACATACAAGGGTAGTACGGTGACTTTCTCACGCGGAGCAAGGTTCGGTAAAATTTTGATTCAACTGGAACAGCCAAATATGAAAACAGTCAGTACTAAGGATAAGCGATAAATCGTAAAAGCTTGTTACGAGTTCTAAGGATTAGGAATCGAGACGGACAACATAGTCTAAGATGTCTAAGATGGTGCTAGGAAGCATCATACTGCCATACAAGAAATCCACGTGGGAAGTATATGAAGTTAAGTTTATAAAAAAGAGGGAGCAGGATAACTGCTCCCTCTTTTTTTTATAAATCCAATAAGGCTTCGAGTCATTGAACTAAACAGTCGACTACTCGGAGCTGTAGAGCTGGATCAAGGAACTGCACATGGGCTAAACCAACGTATGATTCAAATATCGAGACAACGGAAAAACGAAACATGAAACCATGAAACATATAGTCTACTTTCTGTTTGACACTTCTGCTTTCTGTTTACGTTCCCGGTACTGGCCGGGGGTGATTCCTTCCCATTTACGAAATGATCGGATGAAATTTTGCGGATTGTTGTACCGAAGTCGGGCTGCGATATCTTTTACCGTTAAATCACTTTCGTCCAGCCATTTTTTAGCGATGTTGAAACGGTACTTGGTCAGGTATTCGCTAAATGCACAGCCTGTCTCTTTGCGGAAAACGCTACTTAAATAGTTGGCATTGTAGTGAAGCTTCATAGCACATTCCTCGAGCGTCAGATCCTTATCATAATCTTGATGAATCATGGCAATCATCTTCTCTGATATATGCTGATACTGAGCATACTGTCTCGCTTTAAAAACCTGAATGACGGGCAAAATGACTTGATGGTTAAACCATTCCTCAACTTCAGCGGCGTACTGCAAACTATGAAGTTCATGAAACATCGATCCACGGCCCTGGGAGATCTGTCCAAGTCGTATGCCGGATTCCTGAGTCATTTGCAAAATATGCGTCAGTAGCCTCGTAAGGGCCACCTGATATTCCTCTGGGGTACACTCCATACCGAAGATGACTTCCAGGACCTGATGAAGAAGAGCAGAAGCCTGGACTTCGTCCGCACTTTGAATAGCTTGGATCAACGAATATTCTAACGATTCCGGGTAGGTCATGGACCAAGTGGGAGCGTAATGATCTATGTTCTCATATTGAAAGATAATGCCTGTCCCCAGCTTCATCCGATGCTTTAATGCTTCCATGGCTTCTGTGTAAGCCTGAGGGATGTGATATAGGGAGCTGTGAGGTTGGCTGAAGCCAATACTGACCTGAAGAGCTAGAATCTCATCAATCTGTTGTTGTAACTGATCTGTTAATACATATAGGTGCTGTGAAAAAATAAAATGATCCTGTTCAACGGTGCCAATCACCGTGACTACTGTATGTTCCAGCACAACAGGAAGCAGTTGTTGGTTATGCACAACCGTTTCCTCCAATATATTTTGAATAGCGAATAATAAGAGGTCACGATCATTAGCAGTATACTTTGTGTGATTAACGAGATCGGCCTGAAGTGTAATAACAGCAATTTGTTGCCATTCAATGACCTGACGCGTATAGCCATATTCATTTAGAGTGTCAGGAAGAGTATGAATAGGGCTCTTGCCTTGGAACAGATTCATCATAAAATGAGTACGAATCTGCAACAGATGCATATTTAGTGTGTTCTCCAGTTGAGAGCGAGAGGCAGATAATTGTGAGACACCTGCTCTGATCTGTTCGAATTCATCATGTAGCTGTGGTGATTTCTGAGCGACAGTATTCCCTTCTTTGGACATGCGGTTGTCACCAAGTTGGGTTAAAAGTGTACGGATCGGGATATGCATTCGTTTGGAGCCGAGCCATGCGAGCAGTAATGAAAGTAAAAGCAAGAAGATGCTGATATACAAGGTGTGTAATCCGATATCGATATATTCTTGTGTCAGAATGTTGGTAGGTGAGATTAGAACATAAGTCCATCCTTTTAAGGTAGAAGGGCTATAGGTCAGGGAATAATGCGTACCCGCGATCTTGACTTCCCGTTCTTCAAAGCCCGTTGAAAATGTAATGGATGTTAGTTTGGTTATGTTGTCCCCCGTATCCCGATCCTCTAATCCAATCGCAGATAACGGTTGTCCAATGTATACAGGATCGGGATGCACCAAGATACGTTGTTCACGATTTAAAATGATTAGTCCTGAGGCAGTGTTGCCTATGGAGGCTTCTCCTAACGTATTTTGCACAGAGCATGCAGGAATTCCGGCAATTAAGGCAGCATCGGAAGATGTATTCAGATTCGGAATAGACCTCGCAAGGGCAATATGATAAATACAGCCTGTACTGGGCATACGCTCATCATTACTAAACACCGATGAAGGGGAGAGCTGCCATCCGGAAGTTAGCGTATCCGATATCAAATCCTTCATGGGAAGTGCCAATGGAAAATCGGTATTACGATATAATCCGGCATGGTCAATAAGCCAATTCTGAGATTGATTCACCAGGGTAATATCCAGCAAAGGTTCCCACGACCTCATATGTTGAAACTCGCTCTGTAGCTTGTCGGCAAGTAACGGGCCTTTCTCTTGTCTTGTGGAAGAAACAGACAGGGCGCGGAGGGTTACTGGAGATCGAACAGCCTGATCAAGCATATAACTGACTGTAGCGAGTTTGTGCTCTACGTTGGATTGCATTTGTTCCAGCAACTGCCTGTTGGCTTGTGTACGATGCAGTTCAGTTTGGTTCGACGAATAGATAAATGCGGCAATCCCCGTTAGCAAAATGGGCAGGGTGCTTAACAGGATTCCGAAGATGATCATTTTATGGAGATAGCTGATGGGTCGCACAGTTTCAGTTCCACTCCTGACATTAGAAATAGTAACACTTTCTATTTTAGTAAACGCTTACATATAGAACAATCTTAATTTTGTTTATTTGGATAAAAAAGTAATTTTATGTTGAGGCAAAAGAGGTTGGAACTGGATTATCGATATGTAATGCTTTTGTTATGAAAAGCTTGGATACGGTTTCGATCGATTATTCAATGCGGAATGAGTGGAAACGAAAGTGAAGAGTGAACGTAAATAGAGACATCGACCTCATTCTCTTTAACGTGCCATATCGCGTGAAGCGGAGCCTGAATACGGGTAATAGAAGGTATACGGAGTGCTATTCAGATTAGAGGGAACGATGGTCTTATACAGGGACAGTCAAAGGTCCAACTAGATCCCCGACCTGAGTCTAGGATGAAAAACCGTCCACGGTCTGTTTTGAAAAGTCGTGGAATCCCCTAGAATAAGGACATAAGGTTAAACAAGAAACACGGAAACAAAAAACACGAAACAAACGAACAAATGACTCAACACATTAAAATGAACGAATGGAAAGGGCGGTGAACAACAATTATGAGATTGAATAAGGGAAATGGCTGGGCAATTGTATTGATTGCGCTGGGTGCACTACTCCTCTTCGGAAAGTTAACTCCTCTTCTTGGACACTTAATGGGTTATCTGATTCCGGTCCTGATGATTGCACTGGGATACTACGGAGTTAAACGAGGGAATGTGATGCTTGGCTGGATCGTTCTCATCATCGGTATCATCTCACTGATGGGTAAGCTGGCATGGTTGATCGGACCGATCATCGCGATCGGGTTAATCATCTTTGGTATCTCAATGCTAAGCAATAACCGCAGTCGTCGTGGTCGGTACTAAGTTTTCACGATTATGAAAAGGAGGGACAGAACATAATGAGTGTATTTCGTCGAATGCGGGATATTACCGTAGCCAATCTGAACGAACATTTGGAGCAAAGTCAGGATCCAGTCAAACTGATTGATCAGTTCCTGGTCTCGACCCGCCAAGACATCGGTGAAGCCGAGAAACTTCGTCATCAATATGCAAGCCATACCAGACAAATGAAACAACAAGCCGATCAGGCAGCAGGTATGGTGAACAAACGGGAAGAACAGGCTTCCATGGCTCTGAAAGCAGGGGAAGAACATCTCGCTAAGCTGGCCTTGCAGGAGAAAATCCTCCACGAGGAAAAAATGGAACAGTACAATGAATTGTATGCACAAAGTTATGCGGCATTACAGGAGCTGGATGAACAGATCGACCAGCTGAAGGTTGAATATCAGAATGTGTACAGCAAACGCCAATATTACTACGCTCGTATGCAGACGATTCAATTACAACAACGTATGAACCAGAGAGGCAATCACAACGGTCAGAATGTACCCCGTATGTTTAACCGACTGGATGACCAAGTCTCTGATCTCGAATATGAAGCACAAAGTCTCCGCGATATCCGGCGGATGAGTCAAGATGGTTCAGGAGTGACTGGCAGTATGTCATCCTCTACGCTGGATAAGGAACTGGAACGCTTAAGACAGAAATTGAACAATGACAGAAAGGAGTAGTCACATGAGTAAATTATACCGCTCGGCGCGTAATCGAATGCTAACAGGTTTGATCGGCGGCATTTCTGAAAATCTTGGATTGAGTACCACGCTGCTACGTATCATCTTCTTCATCAGTATTTTCGCTACGGGAGGTACATCATTGTTGATCTACTTCATCGCTGCGTTGGTGGTACCAAAGGAATCCAATCACGTTGATCCATATGCTTATGATTCCAACGTAAGAGGATACAAGTAAACGAAAGGAGAAAGCACATGAGCAAATTATACCGCTCAACGCGTGACCGGATGTTAACCGGCTTGTGCGGCGGAATTTCCGAAACGATCGGGATGGATTCCACCCTGCTGCGTATCATCTTTGTTATCAGTATCTTCGTAACTGGTGGCACGTCGTTGTTAATATACTTCATTGCAGCACTGGTGGTACCAAAAGAACCGTATCCGCCTTATGATCCTTATGGCTACGGCCCAGGCCCTGGTCCTGGCAGAGGATATAACAACTATGATCATCAGCCGCCAAGAGGTCCTTTTCAAAATAATCACAACCAACAAGGTCCTGGTAACTTCGGTCCCGGCCCTGGATTCAACGGCAGACCTCAATCTGGTCCGCGTTCTTATGACAACAACGCCTACGGAGCAGGAGCACCGCAAGAAAGTGAACTTGATTCCATGATGAAAGATATCGAGAAAAAAGCATTGAAAAAAGAAGTTGAAGAGCTTCGCCAAAAATTATCTCGTTACGAGAAGGGAGAAAAGTAAAATGGGAGTATTTAAACGGATTAAGGATATGACGAAAGCATCGGTAAATGATATGTTGGATAAGGTAGAAGACCCGATTGTAATGTTGAACCAGTACTTGCGTGATATGGAGGCTGAGATTCATGAGGCAGAGGTAACAGTTGCCAAACAAATGGCGAATGAGCGTCGCATGAAACAACGTCTGGATGAAGCGGAGCGTACTTCGGTACAACGTGAATCCCAAGCAGAAGCTGCTCTGGCCAATGGTCAGGAAGAAGTGGCACGCAAATTGTTGGAAGAGAAAATCTACTTTGATCAAAAAATTACGGAGTACAGTGAACTGCATGCACAGTCCGAAGCACAAGCAAAAGACCTGTTGCAACAGTTGCATGATATGAAAGATGAGTTCTACAAAATGCGTAACAAACGTAATGAACTTGTATCCCGTGCCCAAATGGCAAAAGCAAAAAAACAAATGTCTTCCATCAACAGCTTGCATTCGATCGAAAGTGGCGGCGCATCACTAGGATTCCATCGCATGGAAGAGAAAATCATGCAGCTGGAAGCTGAAGCTGACGTAGCTCGTGCACCTTATCGCAACACATCATCCACGTACACGAATCCTGTAGATGTGGAAAAACAATTCAAAGTGGATCAGCAATTACAAGCCCTCAAGAACAAAATGGGCAATGGTTCCAAGAATGAAGCGAACGGAACTTCAAAAGAATAACTGTTCGCTTAGTGGACAATATGATATTCTATAAATCGTGTATAATGTACGGTTGGTAGAACAAAAGTTAAGCCATACAGGACTTCATAGCCTGGTATGGCTTTTCCGTTGAATAAAGAGAGATTAACTTACAGAGGAGGTGCGGCGGGGATGAATCAAAAGAGTAAATGGCTTGCAGTTGTCATTATGATCATTGGTACAATGATGTTATTGAATGAGAATATTAACTTCCTGACCGCTGCCGCACTGATTCTGTTAACGGTTGGAATGCTTCAAGTGCGCAAAGGGGATACCCGCAAAGGTCATCGGTATCTTGGCATTGGTGCGGCACTGTTATTGCTGGATAATTTAATGATTGTATTTTTGATTGTACTGGCTTCGTTAGCTTACTTTTATTCAAAAAACAAAAAGATTCATTTGGACGAAGGCGTTATGAAGAAACAGAATTTCATGGCTCGGTACTACTGGGATCAATCATCTTGGAGGTTACGTAGCATGAGTCTGTGGCATGCCATTGGTGAGGTTAACGCCGATCTATCTCTTTCGATTCCGGAGGAGAAACAAACGATTGTGCTGCTGCAAGGAGTTATGGGTAATGTTCGCCTTACGCTACCTGAGGATTATGGTGTGGAGATTGAAGCATCGGTTCTTTTCGGCCGAATTAATCTTCTGGGAGAACAAGATAGCGGCATGATGAACAAACTAGTATGGAGAACTCCTGGATATGAATCCAGTGAACATAAAGCAAAATTTGTCATTTCCTATATTGTTGGCGACCTAAGCATCAGTAATCCGTAGTAAAATAGATGAAGAGAAGGAGGAGACCCCCATGAAGACAAAACGACATACCGATATGGTAACCCGAAGTATGGGTGAAGGGATCCTCCTGGTTTTCATTGTGCTCGCTGTTATCTTGTATGTAATGTATACATATGGTTATCTTGCTCCGTTTGCGGGCTGGCGTCATCTGATTCAATCAGGTCTTGCCTTATTGCTTCTTCTGATTGGGATAGGAGCGGTCTTTGGGTTCTATCAGAGTTATCGGGTTAAACGCCGGCTTGAACTACTGCGGGAAACACTTTTACTGTGGGAGAAGGGATCTCTATCACGCACTGTACCTGATCTGGGCGATGATGATGTGGGCCGTTTAAGTGAGCAACTCGGTCGAATCGGCAAAAAGTGGGAAGATCAGGTATCCTCGCTCCAGCGATTGTCTACTCATAATGCACAGCTTGCCGAACAAGCCAGAATTACGGCTATTGTGGAAGAGCGGCAGCGGCTGGCACGGGAACTGCATGACGCGGTATCACAGCAATTGTTCGCGATATCGATGACAGCAACGGCCGTTGGACGGAAGATGGAGAAGGATTTTGAACGTGCTCAGCGACAGGTGGCTTTGATTGAGGAGATGGCTTCGGTAGCTCAGTCCGAGATGCGTGCGTTACTGTTACATCTGCGGCCAGTCTATCTGGAGGGTAAACATCTCGAACAAGGTCTGCGTGATCTGGTGATGGAACTGAAAACAAAAGTACCCATGGACATTGTACTCGAAATAGACGAAGACATTGATCTGATCAAAGGCATTGAGAATCATCTGTTCCGGATTGTTCAGGAGGCTATGTCCAATACGTTACGGCATGCGAAAGCGGAGAGAATGGAGATACGGCTCCAGCGCCGTACAGATGCGATACGGGTACTGATTCGTGATGATGGTCAAGGCTTCGATCTGGATGAGAATAAACAGGCTTCCTACGGTCTGGCTAACATGCGTGAACGTGTTACGGAGATTGGCGGGGCCATACAATTTGTAACAGCGCCTGGTAAGGGAACGCGGATTGAGATTACGATACCTTTGATGAGTGATGAAAGCGAGGAAGAACATGTCAATGGAACCGGAAGTCGAAACGGAGACGGAAACGTCGATCAAAGTACTACTCGTGGATGATCATGAGATGGTACGTATTGGTCTTGCAGCGGTACTGGATACCGAAGATGGAATTGAAGTTGTTGGTGAAGCAGGTAGTGGAGAGGAAGGCATTCGGCTTGCACAGGAGTATAAGCCTGATGTGGTTCTGATGGACTTGGTTATGGAAGGCATGGACGGGATTGAGGCTACCCGCCAAGTACTCAAAATGTATCCGGAGTGCAAAGTCATCGTATTGACCAGTTACCTGGATGATGAAAAAATGTACCCTGTTATTGAAGCAGGCGCATTTAGTTATCTGTTAAAAACATCAAGAGCCAATGAAGTGGCAGATGCGATTCGCGCAGCCGCTCGTGGACAATCCGTTCTCGAGTCACAGGTGGCTTCGAAAATGATGAATCGCTTCCGGCAGCCACAGGCAGCAGCTCCTTTGCATGATGAATTAACGGATCGGGAAATGGATGTACTCCGGTTGCTGGCTAAAGGCAAATCGAATCAGGACATCGCTGATGATCTGATCATTGGTATCAAAACAGTCAAATTCCATGTCACGAATTTACTCGCAAAATTGGGCGTAGACGACCGTACACAGGCCGCGATCTATGCTTATAAAAACGGACTTGCAGAGTAAGAAGAATCATATGTAATATCATAATCAAGCCAAAGAACCGTGCTTTCATGTGCGGAAGTTATAGATAAGAGGACGGAAAGAACCAGAAGAAGCGAAGCTAAAAGCTTTCTGAAAGAAAGCTACTTCGGAAGCATACACTTCGCCTTTATCCCCTGATTTACCCTTTATAAAAAGAATCAAAAAATCTGGGGATAACAGCGATCGGAAGGTTGTTCTGTCAGCGGAGTGCGAATGTAAATATTGATTAGTTCAATCTATCTAGAAAAGGATGAATGGAAAGCTCCGATCTGCCATGTATGTGGTGGGTGGGGCTTTTTTTGCTGTGTGCAGAAGAAGTATAGCAAATATGCGAAAGGGGCATGCTGTTGATAGATTCATAGAATGCAAGAATGAAGCGGGGGATTCAAATGTTGAATCGTTGGATGACAGCAGGAATATTGGCAATGGCAATTATTATTCTTATCGGTGTGACACAGGTATATGCAGAGAAGAACGAACCGAAAGCAACCCAGTTGGAACAGTTAATTTATACTGCCGATAGCGTGATAGATAATGTAGATCTTTTGGTTATTAAATGGCAAGGAGAAGGCCAGGGAAATGCAGAAGCACAGGCAGCATTACTGGCTGGTGACTTGGGACTGAAACAACCGGTACCGGTACGCCAGATGGGTCATGATGTTTACCGCAGTGAAGAGATTGTCGATACGGCTACTGGAGGTGCAGGCATGTTGGTCAATGTCGTCGATACAGGAGACAATGGTTACTATGCCATCGTACAACTCTCAGGGGATGCACACACGGATCGGAATACATTAATGACATTACATGAACAGGTCGATCAACTGCTTGTAGACTCAGGGATGAAGGCAAGTTGGAATATGTCTGTGCAAGGTACAGCAGTTACTGCTACTGAATCTGATGCGAGTCAGCAGTTGGCACTGATTGAAGAAACGTTGTCCAGAACGATAGATATTGCCTCAGTTGAACGTTATACGGATGCAGGAACTGCAAGTGTTTCTTATGAGGCATCTGACCTGCCATTGTCGATCAAGAGTGGCTCGCACATGTTGAATATGCAGCTCGCAGTTCACCAGGTTGGTGAACAAGAGAACAATCGAATCACGGTAGGTTTCCCGGTGATCACGATTGAGTATTAAGGGTTGAAATTTCTATGAATTTGGACGGAATAGTGAGAATCTTTATCAGAAAAATGAGTGGTAAATAGTGCATCCGTTCAGTTGATATGCTAAAATGGCATCACATCCAAGAAGGAACTTGCTGGTAATTGACGGTTGTATGTCGTGCATATATAACACCATTACATAGCTCGGGGAGAGCGTGAAGGTTATCTTCCCGGAAGAAAGAGGAGCCCATGGTTGAAAAACAATCGCAAGATGAAGTACAGACACCAGGCGCAGTATTTTTCATTTTTGGAGCAACGGGAGATTTGGCCCGCCGGAAGCTGTTTCCGGCCATCTACAGTCTTTACCGCGAAGGCAAACTTGCCGAAGACTTTGCGGTTATTGGCGTAGCACGTCGTCCGAGGTCCCCAGAAGAATTCCGGGAAGACATCTATGAATCCATTAAAGAATTCTGCCGCTATCCAGCGGGGGAACCTGATGAGTGGAACGCTTTTGTCGATCATTTTGAATACAAAGCACTGGATATCAATAATGTGGAAGGCTTCAAAGAGCTGCGTGCACAGACGGAGAATCTGGAAGCGAAGTTTAACACGCCGGGTAATCGGTTGTTCTATCTAGCACTGGCACCTGAGCTGTTTGGCAGTGTCTCGTACAGTTTGCGGGACGGAGGTATGCTGGAAAGTCAGGGTTGGAACCGATTGGTGATAGAAAAACCATTTGGTTATGATCTGCAATCCGCCGAACATCTGAATGAGCAGATTCGTGAGGTGTTCCGTGAAGAGGAAATCTATCGGATTGACCATTATCTGGGCAAGGAAATGGTGCAAAATATCGAAGTGATCCGCTTTGGGAATGCTTTTTTCGAACCGCTCTGGAACAACAAACATATTGCCAATGTTCAGATTACGCTGGGTGAGACGGTAGGCGTGGAAGAACGTGGCGGTTATTATGATCACTCTGGCGCACTCCGTGATATGGGGCAAAACCATATGCTTCAGATGCTGACGATGATTGCGATGGAACCGCCGAGTCGCTTATTCCCGGAGGACATTCGGGATGAGAAGGTGAAGGTACTGCGCTCATTGCGAGCTTTTACTTCGGATGAGGAAGTGAGCAACAACGTTGTGCGAGGACAGTACTCCGAAGGGGAGTACCGAGGCAAGCAGCTTCCTGGTTACCGCCAGGAAGACAAGGTTGATCCGCAGTCGAATACGGAGACATATTTTGCCGCACGTGTATTCGTGGATAATTTCCGCTGGGCGGGTGTGCCATTCTACATTCGGACAGGCAAGCGTCTTCCGGTAAAAACGACCGAGATCGTAGTTGAGTTCAAGTCGATGCCAAACAACGTATACCTTGGGAAAAAGTATAAATTGGAACCGAATCTGCTAGTTATTCGGGTGAATCCGATGGAAGGCATATATATCAAAATCAATGCCAAGAAACCAGGCTCGGATTCCGAAATTCAGCCGCTCGCGATGGATTTCTGTCAGAGCTGCATGATTGGAATCAACTCGCCTGAAGCGTATGAACGTCTGCTACACGATGCAGCAGAGGGGGATTCTACGTACTTTACCCGTTGGGATGAAGTGGCGACGGCTTGGTCTTTTGTAGATCGGATTGCAGCAGCCTGGGGTCAAAATCAGGGAGAGCTTCATTCGTATCCGGCCGGAACTTGGGGGCCAGAAGCGACAGATAAGCTGCTGGAGCAGGATGGATTCCACTGGTGGCCGGTGAATGGTCAGGACGAGGATCGTGTGATCTGGCAAGTCAACAATTAAAGCTATTCATTCATAAGGTGAAATGATGATTAAAGAGGCTTGGAAAGAACGCGCATGAAGCGAACTTTCCGGGCTTCTTTTGCTGTGAAAAGATGTGGGGATGCGACTGGATAAATATATTTAAATTAAGTTGTTGACAAAAAGTAAGTATATAACTTATACTCAACTCAAGAGATAAAGAGTTACGCAAATGACAAAACTTAACCCGATAAACTTCTCGGATAAGTGCACGATTCATGAGATGAAATGTGAAACAGGTGAAGGGGTTTCGATACCAAATCATGAAGAAAAAAATTTAGCATAATATCTTTAATCTAAGAATACTATTTTGTATATATTGAATGGAGGAAAAGAAAATGATGTTGGATGTAGGATTGTTATTAATTCGTTTGGTGATTGGATTGTCGTTCATGGCGCACGGGGCTCAGAAGTTGTTTGGTTGGTTCGGAGGTTACGGAATCAAGGGTACAGGCGGCTGGTTTGAGTCGATGGGCATGAAACCAGGTGCATTGGTGGCGTTACTGGCTGGACTCGCGGAATTTGGTGGCGGATTGCTGCTGGCTCTGGGTCTGCTCACACCGGTAGGTGGCATTCTGATTGCATTGACGATGGTCATTGCGATTGTGAAAGTCCATGGAGCGAACGGATACTGGTCCACACAGAACGGATTCGAATATAATCTCGCGATTCTGGTGGTTGGTGTAGCGCTGGCCCTGACAGGTGGCGGACAATACGCGCTGGATGCATTGATTTTCTAAACCTGATAAATAAAAATGAATGAGGAGTGCCTGGATGCCATGGAAATGGCTGAAGGGCGCTTTTTTTTGCAAATGAAAAGAGAGAATCTGCTGTAGTAATCGGTTATTTTCGGTACAGATTATGGTACAATAGGAGAGTTGGGTTAAGAAACAGTTTACGGTATGCATGAAAGCACAGATTTGAGGAGGATGAACTCCATTGTAAATGTGTAAAATTAATCTAGTGTGTAAATACCTAGTACGTAAAAACTCGTGTACAATCAACCGGCCTCGCCGGATTGCATAAAGATTGAATGATGGACCGGCGATGCCGGATTAACGTGAATGAACGGACGAAAGGGATTAAACCTATGAGCAAAGCTGCAAATGATATTCTTCAACAGGAAGTGGACAAACGCCGGACGTTTGCCATTATCTCTCACCCGGATGCGGGTAAAACCACACTGACCGAGAAACTGTTGCTGTTCGGGGGCGCGATTCGCCTTGCGGGAACGGTAAAAGCTCGGAAAGCCAGCAAACACGCAACCAGTGACTGGATGGAAATTGAGAAACAACGGGGGATCTCGGTTACCTCTTCCGTAATGCAATTTGATTACCTGAACCATCGCGTTAACATTCTGGATACACCGGGTCACCAGGACTTCAGTGAAGATACGTATCGTACACTTACGGCTGCCGATAGCGCGGTGATGTTGATTGACGTGGCAAAAGGTGTCGAGGCACAAACAATCAAGTTGTTTCAGGTATGTGCGAAGCGTGGTATTCCAATCTTTACGTTTATCAACAAACTCGACCGTGAGGGTAAAAGTCCATTTGATCTGATGGAAGAACTTGAAAATGTACTGGGTATTCGTTCAGTTCCGATGAACTGGCCTATTGGTACAGGTCGCGAACTATGCGGTGTATATGACCGGATGAAAAATCAGGTGGAGTTGTTCCAAGGGGACGATCACTCGACAATTAAAGTTCAGAAAGTAAACGGTTATACAGATCCAATTATCCGTGAGATGGCAGGAGAATATCTGCATGATCAGTTAATTCAGGATCTGGAGCTTTTGGACGTTGCGGGAGATCCGTTTGATATGGAGAAAGTTCAACGCGGCGAATTGACCCCTATTTTCTTCGGTAGTGCGATCAACAATTTCGGCGTACAGACTTTCCTGGAGAACTTCCTGGAACTGGCACCGAAGCCTGAACCACGCCGCAGTACGGTAGGCGAGATTCAACCAACGAATGAAAAATTCAGTGGTTATGTATTCAAAATTCAAGCCAACATGAATCCGGCACACCGGGATCGTATTGCGTTCCTGCGTATTGTGTCAGGCAAGTTCCAACGTGGAATGAGTGTGAAGCATACCCGTGTGGGCAAAGAGATCAAGCTGTCACAGCCACAGCAATTTCTGGCACAAGACCGGGATATTGTCGAAGAGGCATATGCTGGCGATATTATCGGATTGTTCGATCCAGGTATCTTCCGGATTGGCGATTCACTGAGTCAAGGCAGCGAGGTTGTCTTTGAGGAGTTGCCAACGTTCTCGCCAGAGATTTTCGCCAAAGTTACCGTGAAAAATGCGTTGAAACATAAACAGTACCAAAAAGGAATTGATCAGTTGACGGAGGAAGGAACCATTCAGGTGTTCCAGACGGCAAGTTTTGACGAGACAATCCTCGGCGTAATTGGTCAACTTCAGTTCGAAGTATTTGAATATCGGATGAAAGGCGAGTATGGGGTAGACGTGCAATTGCAGCGTATGCCTTATCAGTTCGCTCGCTGGATCGTGGACGAGAATCTGGACCCAAGCAAATTCCGGATTAACTCTGCGCTTGTAAAAGATAAAAAAGGGAATTATGTGGTGCTCTTCGAAAATGAGTACGCAATGAGAACGGCTATGGATAAAAATCCTACAGCTAAGTTCCTGGAGACTGCGCCTTAAGTAAGGCTGACATAGTCCTTGGGAATCATTGATGGGTTAGTTGGACTTCACAAGCTAATGCGATGAGACAGTGCATTGTTAAAAAATAAGATCCCTCCGCCAATTGGCGGAGGGATCTATTGCTATACACCTTACCAGCAGACGGGTATGATCCAGCCGAATAAGGGAAAGCTTTCTTTTGCAGACAGAACAAACGTAATGATGGTTACCTTACCCTCCAATGCTTCGATTAGCGAAGCGGTTGAACGGGAATGGTGTGCAGATGCTCCTGCGCGATTTGAATGAGTTCTTCCTGCTTGGCAGGTTCTGTGTTCTTCCAGATCATCTCGAAAATGGCGCCAAGTCCAGGTAATGCAGCTTCCGGTCCATCTACTGAACCTTCAATCATCTCCCGGAGCTGATCATCACTCTTGTCATGAACTTTATGAACAATCGCTTCACGCAGGCTTAATGTAATGGGCATCGCAATTCCCTCCTCGTATATTCGGCTGCTCTAATACTGTTCCCTGGGAAGCGTGAGCGCATTCAAGTTTATCAGGCTTTGTGGTATACTACGAAGGATTATTTACGTTAGCATGGGTATTTGTAATGATGCGTCATGCTGAAGTGCAACGGGAGGTTAAGACCCTAATGGCCAAGAAACAGTATGCCGTAATTGGTATGGGACGGTTCGGATCAAGTGTTGCCAATGCACTGAGCGGTATGGGATTCGATGTGCTGGCAATTGATGCGGACGAGCAGCGGACTCAGGAGATGTCCAATGTGGTGACCCATGCGGTATCGGCAGATTCAACAGATGAAGAAGCGCTGCGTGCGCTGGGCATACGAAATTTCGACGTTGTCGTTGTGGCGATTGGTGAAGATATTCAGGCGAGCATTCTGACAACCCTGATATTGAAAGATATGGGCGTACCCGTGCTGATCGTAAAAGCTCAAAATGAGCTTCATGGTAAGGTGCTGCAGAAGATTGGCGCAGATAAGGTGATCTATCCTGAGCGGGATATGGGACTGCGTGTAGCTCATCATCTGACCTCGCCTAATATACTGGATTACATCGAGTTATCTGAGGATTACAGCATTTTGGAGATGAGAGCCTCCGAGCAAATGATCGGCAAAAATCTGATGGAATTAAACATCCGTGCACGTTTTGGTTGTAACGTGATGGCGATTCGCAGTGGGAATTCGATGAACATCTCACCGTACGCGGAGGATCGGATCGAAGCTGGAGATGTGCTGATCATTGTAGGTCACAAGGATCATTTGACGAAAATGGAGCTTGCGTATCCGAAGTGATGGATGCAGATGGGAAGGATGGAAAGATGGATATTGTATCACCACAAAATACACGTGTAAAAGAATGGGCACAGCTACTGGAGAAAAAGCACCGTACCCGTCAACATAAATATATCATTGAAGGAATTCATCTGGTACAGGAAGCATTACGAGCGGGGGCAGATCTGGAGTGTATCGTATACGACGGAGAGCAAGGTGTGCCGAGTGAACTTGCAGGGCTTGAGAATCCACTTCAGCGTGTGGAGTGGGTCAGTGTATCTCCTGCGGTTATCGCTAAATGTACAGATACGATGACACCGCAGCCTGTATTCGCGATTGTGCGTAAAGGCAGTGAGCCACTGGAAAGCCTGATTGCCGGAGCGCGCGGGCTTGTCGTGGTGCTGGATGGAGTGCAGGACCCGGGTAATGTGGGGACGATCATCCGTAGTGCGGACGCAGCTGGAGCCGCTGGGGTTGTACTTGGCGCGGGCTGTGCTGATGTCTATAACCCGAAGACGATTCGTTCGACGATGGGGTCATTGTTTCATTTGCCCATTGTGGAGGGCCAGTTGGAATCCTTGCTTCCCGAAGCGAAGGCTGCGGGCGTGAAGCTGGTCAGTACTTCTTTGCAGGCAGAGCATTCATGTTATAGTTATGATTTTACGCAGTCGGTATGGCTTGTCATTGGTAACGAAGGTAAGGGTATCTCAGACGCTACGGCACGTTTGGTGGATGATGCGATTACGATTCCGATGCAGGGACAGGCAGAGTCGCTTAACGCGGCAATGGCGGCGACGATTTTGTTATTTGAGGCGATGAGACAGCGGATGTTTAACTAACTAATAATTCCTGTCCAATTTTATTTTTAACTTCCCTAACTAAAATTAACTGTCCCCAAAACACCAAAGACTGGAAGTTGGTTGTCGCTATTCCCCAACCATTTCTCCAGTCTTTTTGTCTTTCTCTTTGGAGCACCACAGCAGGGATTTTTCATTCAAATCCCGAATAGGTAATTAAGCAGAAACCCAGGCTAATCAAGGATTTTGGGTAGGTGGGGGCGGTTTTACTCAGGCATTTCCCAGGCTCATACCCAGGCGTTTTAAATGCCGCTCCTTGCTTTTCTCAGGCATTTCTCTATCCTTTCAAGGACACGAATTATTAGTCGTTTTCGTTCACAATTAAACCATTTTTCAGGGGAGTTCAGCCCTTTTTGGTACAGGAATCTTTATCCCAGAACTGGAAACGAGGAAGTTGTAGCTCTTGTGAAGACTTTAAGGTAACAAGCCCCAAGCGTGAAGAAGTATTTCTTGCACGGAGCATCAATGGCGGCGATTTCCTTGTCGATAGATTCCTGTTCCTTTTGGAGAAAGATGAATGAAGAAAAGTGATCTGCGAAAATGGTATATTAGTGATATAGTTTCTATTTCCTAAGATGATGGGCAGGTGTATGATTTGGAAATGAATAATGGAAAAGGAAACACTCACTTTAGGGAATTTATGACTTGGGCTGGGGAAAAGGGCTGGGACATAATGAGTAAATCCGGTTCGCAGCTACATTTAAAAAGCGGCATTACTTCAAGATATAAAGGACTTCCAGATGAATATTTAGAATTTCTAAATGTAGTTGAAAAATGCGTTGCACCGGATGAGCAAACCTGGTTTATTTGTGAGGCTGAGTTCAACAATAGCACGGAGACCGCATTCCAATGGAATGAATTTGAAATGCTTAGTTTGGAGGCAGCAGAGGGTGATTCTATTTGGCAGTCAGAGATAAAGGCCTGGTGGGATCATCACTTGCCGATCGTATTGTCTGTGGAGGATGGATATTCCTTCTATGCCATTGACTTAACAACGGACAGTGGAGCTATTGTCCGTGGATGTGAACCTGAATTTGAAGAGGTTGAAAAGGTATCCGATTCGTTTGGAGAATTTCTGGCATGGATGATGTCGAATTCAGATTAGCGTAGCTAGGAGAGGTTGAAGTTTAGTGATGGAAGGAAAATATGTGAAGTCATCACTTTCGTAAACGAGGCCGGGGTAAGGCGTGTTCGCCTGATGCTGATTGCCCTGATGGTTATACTTGTGGACAGCAACCTGACATTAGATTATTTAATGAAAGAAAAATTAGTTTTGCTTAATTTGAAGGAGTATAAAAAGGTATGAATGTCTCCAGATGTAAATCTTAGTTAGCCGTATACGTCTTAAAAATGAGGATATGTAATAATGTATTTGCCCCCTTGGTGAAATCTCAATTTGTATTATAGAATAGATGTGTTTATCTTATGAAACGATATAGGAATTCTTAACTTATGATATAAAAATGTTTATATAGCGTGATTTTATTCTCATTTAAGTATGTTCCAAGCATATTTTCTATCTATAAAATAATTCTTTACTGTTCGTTCTAGAAATGATATGCTAACAGCAAGTTAGTTCTAACTGTTTTTTTTGCACAATAAAGAACGATCGTTCTCAAAATTGGAATTACACTAATCTAAAGAATATGAGGGAGAGATTAAGATGAAATACACAGTGATTACAGGAGCAAGTTCAGGAATTGGATATGAAACAGCATTGGCATTTGCAGCACGGGGTAAAAACTTGATCTTGGTAGCTAGAAGATTGGATAAGTTGGAAGACCTTAAATCGACTATTCAGGGTATCGACCCTAAAGTAAATGTTGTTGTTCACACAAGCGACCTGTCTGTTACCGCAGAGGCGTACACGCTATATAACGATTTGAAGGAATATGAAATTGAGACTTGGATCAATAATGCAGGGCTTGGAGAAGGCTCGTTCATTGCTGAACAGAATTTGGATAAAGTGGAGACCATGTTGCGTGTTAACATCGAATCCCTGACCATTCTCTCTACATTGTATGTGCGAGATTATGCGAATGTCGAAGGTACTCAGTTGATTAACGTCTCATCCGCACTTGGATATGCCATTGCTGTAGGCAGTGTTGCTTATTCTGCATCGAAATACTACGTTAGTGCCTTCACAGAAGGTCTTGCCAAAGAACTGGAACTGAAGGGTGCAAAACTAAAAGCAAAGGTGCTTGCACCAGCGATCACGGAAACAGAATTTGTACAAAAATCTATAGATGCTGAAGGATTTGATTACAAAGCGAATATGCCCAAATATCACACAGCTAAAGAAATGGCAGGCTTCATGATCAATCTGTATGATCACAATGAAGTGGTCGTAGGGATTGTAGACCAGAACTATGATTTCCAGCTGACAGGCGCAATCTACCCGGTGATTTCAGAATTGAATTAATACAGCAGAATCCAGAGGATACATCTACAAATCTCATATAAGAAGAGGAGCACATCCAATTGGAAAAGATATGGAGTAAAACGAAGATAGGCAACATGGAATTGCCCCATCGACTAGCGATGGCACCCATGACACGCAGTCGGGCACAAGAAGATGGAACACCTGGAGAGTTGGCTGCACTTTATTATGCTCAGCGTGCAACCATGGGGCTATTGATTACGGAAGGTGCACAGCCTTCTGATGATGGACAAGGTTACTTATGGTCACCGGGCATTTACACCGATAAGCATATTGAAGGATGGAAAAAGGTATCGGATGCTGTGCATGAAGCTGGTGGATATGTATACATCCAGTTAATGCATGCTGGACGAATGTCACATCCGGACAATACCCCGCATCATCGTCAACCGGTTGCTCCATCTGCAATCGCACCGGGTGTAGAAATGTTCACGGCCACAGGGATGCAGGATATCCCTGTTCCACGCGAATTGAGTCATGAGGATATTCAAACCACCATCGCTGATTTCCGCAAAGCCGCCGCTGCGGCGATTAAAGCAGGTGCGGATGGCGTTGAAATTCATGGAGCCAATGGATACTTGATCAATCAGTTCTTCGGAGAAAATTCAAATACACGGACAGATGAGTATGGCGGGTCTATTGAAAATCGTGCTCGTTTCGCGATTGAAGTAACAAAAGCCATCGTGGAGGAAATAGGCGCAGAACGAACAGGCTTCCGCATTTCGCCAGGGACACCGCTGGGTGGAATTCAAGATGGCGAACAAGGCCCTGAACTCTATCGCTACCTTGTACAAGAATTGGCGCATTTAGACTTGGTTTACCTTCATGTGATGCACCTTGGAGATGAGAACCTGCTGCAAGACATTCGTTCAATCTGGCAAAATCCATTGTTGGTTAATCGGGCTGGAAGAACTTTGGAGGATCTCAGTGTAGATCTAGATCGAGGTCTCGCTGATCTGGTACCAGTTGGTGTATGGTCTTTAGCCAATCCAGATTTGGTGGAACGACTTCAACAAGGTGCGTCACTGAATGAAGCAGACCCGACAACATTTTTTGGAATGGGAAGTAAAGGCTACACCGACTATCCTACGTTGGAAGAATTAAAGTCACAAGAGGGGCAACACTAGAGCACAAAACCAAGCCTGGAACATGGCGTACAACTGAACATTGTGCGCCATAATCCTAGTCTATAAGCAAAGGAAGAGGATAAATGATGAGAGCAGTCCAAATACGGAAATACTCCAAAAATATCCAAGTGGAAATCAATGATATTGAGACACCTCAGATTCAGAGTCATGAGGTCCTCATCAGAGTAAAAGCTGCGGGTGTAAATCCACTGGATATCTTGAACATGAATGGCAGTGTTCGGATGATTGCCGACTATAAGTTACCTTTAACCTTAGGGAATGAATTATCTGGTGTCATCGAAGCCGTTGGTGATGATGTTTTGAAATTTAAAGTGGGTGATAAGGTTTATACCAGGTTGCCACTGAATAAAATTGGTGCATTTGCTGAATATGCGGCTGTACACGAGGATGCTTTATCCATCATGCCTGAAAATCTGTCTTTTATCGAAGCTGCTGCAGTCCCCCTTACTGCCTTGACCGCGTATCAAGCACTGCATGATGTACTCCGAGCTGAACCGAATAAAAAGCTGTTTATACCTGGAGGAACCGGTGGATTCGGTGCGATGGCTATCCCGATTGCCAAGTCCATGGGGCTAACAGTGATTACAAGTGGCAGCGAAAGAGGCAGATCACGTACACTGTCGATCGGAGCAGATCAATATATTAATTATAAAACGGAGCATTATGCTGATATCCTGTCCGATATCGATTATGTGATCGACACCTTGGGTGCAGAGGAAATTAAAGCTGAACTGAGCATTTTGAAACCACAGGGGAAATTAGTTTCTTTGAAAGCGGGACCCAATTATCGTTTTGCAGCGGATAGCCATTTTCCGATGTGGAAAAAAGCATTGTTTGGACTTGTGGGTGCTCGTCTGGACTCTATGGCACGTAAGAATCAAAATGAATATCGCTTCATGTTTGTACACTCCAGTGGGAGTCAACTACAAAAAATCACAGCTCTTATAGAAAAAGAAGATATCAAACCTTCGATCGATTCAACATATACGTTTGATGAAATTGAAAAGGCATTGATTAAAGTGTCCACGGGTCACTCCCAGGGGAAAGTCATTCTTACCTTTTAAAGGCCCAACGAGAGCATGTTATTTCAATGTTCGTTTTCTGAACAGGAGGGAAGCTAATGGCAAGAAGCAAAGAGTTCGAAGAGTCTGTTGTACTGGATAAAGCGATGAGACTTTTTTGGGAACAAGGCTATGAGAAGACGTCTATGACGGATCTGGTCAATCATATGGGAATTCATCGTAAAAGCTTGTATGACACATTTGGCGACAAACATACCTTGTTTCTAAAGTCAGTAGATCTGTATGATCGCAAAATCAGCTCCGCCCTTGCAGCAGGCGTAAAGCGTTCCAAAACGGCAACTGAAGCACTTCAGTTTATATTTTCTTCTTTAATTCATGGAGAGGAATCTCCAGCATCAGGCTGCTTCATTGTCAATTCGACGGTAGAATTGGCGGCTCGGGATGACGACATGAACAACCGATCGACGGAGATGTTTGCAAATACCGAGAAACTAATCAAGGACATTATGGTGTGGGGACAGCGAGAAAATGAATTCACTACGGAGTATAACGCCGAGGTATTGGCGGAATATCTGCATAATGTAGGCGTTGGGTTAAGGGTAATGGCCAAGACTTCGATGACCAAGGAAAAACTGCTTCGTATAGCGACACTATCCATGGATCTCATACGGAAGTAGTCTTTTTTTTTCAACATTATAGAATGTTCATTCTAATATTGATGTTCCAGATGAAGCATATTTTATAGAAAAGAGAGGCAGGCAACAACATGAGAAAGACAGTTCTAATCACAGGGGTATCGGGTGGGATCGGTAAAGAGTTAGCAGATCGGTTTGCCAAAGGTGGAAATCATATTGTGCTGGTAGCACGAAGCGAGGGTAAGATACAGGATCTAGCTCAGGAGTATCAGAAAAAGTATGGTATTCAAACGACGGTTATTGCCAAAGATGTAGCGGCACCTGGGGTACCACAGGAGATTTATCATGAGCTGAAGGAAAAGGGCATTGTTGTTGACTATCTTGTCAATAATGCAGGCTTCGGTCTGTTCGGGACGTTTATGGAAACGGATCTGGAACAAGAGGTCAATATGATTGACGTGAATATCAAGGCTTTAACCGTCATGACAAAGCTATTCTTGCCGGATATGATCCAACGTGGACACGGCGGTGTGATGAATGTGGCTTCGTTGGTAGGCTTTTTCCCTGGACCGATGATGTCGGTATATTATGCAACAAAGGCATACGTGCTATCGTTCACCGAGGCTTTGGAGAATGAAGTAAGTGGAACTGGCGTTACGGTAACGGCACTGTGCCCAGGCCTGACATCCACCGGATTTGTTGACCGTTCGGGTATGGGTGTCTCGAAGATGTTGCAGGGTCCGATTATGGAAGCGGGACAGGTGGCGGAAGAAGGATATCAAGGTTTCTTACGTGGCAAAACGTTAATTATGCCTGGAGCTCGTAACCGATTTATCGCGTTTATGCCGCGGTTGTTGCCGCGTAAGATGATGACTCGTATAATTAGATCCTCCCAAGACAAGACAGGACATTAAACATTTAAAAAGGAGCTGGTTGAAATGATTTTTTATGATTCCCCTCAAGCAACTGTTACATGGAATGAGGAAAACAAGGTAGTTGTTTTGCAATGGAAGAGCTTTGCGAAAGGTGAACAATATCGTATACCGCTAAATAAAGTGTTGGAGTTAGCGGTGCAAAAACGCACAAATAAGGCGTTATACGATAGCCGTCACTTGGCCGTTATTTCGCCAGATGACCAAGAATGGGTTGCACAAGAGTGGTATCTGAGATCAATGGAGGCCGGAATTACGCATTCAGCACTGATTGTTCCCCATAAAGCGATAGCTAAATCAAGTGCAAACCGAATGCTCTCAGGAATGGACATATCCAATCCAACTCAAGAATTCCATGACATAGATGAGGCATTTCATTGGCTGGCAACCGTAAAATGAGAATGTAACAAAACATGATATGCATAAATCAATGGAGTGCTGTAGTAATAATGCAATCAGGTTTCCCCCAATTCTCTCGTTTCACCGTGTCCTTCCTCTTCCTTCTTACGACAAATATACACAAATACAGGAGGGAAGCTGAAAGGCACAAATTGAATCTTCTCCATCTCAAATAACTCAGCTAATTGTTTCTTCATATGAAGTGAGTACTGGTATAAAACTAACGTGCCACCAGGTCGGAGCGCTGCATGGATCTGTGACAGGATGTTGTGTCTCATTTCTCTGGAAAAATTAAAAAAGGGCAGTCCGCAAATGATGTTATCCAACTGATGCACATGTTCTTGATTGATCCTTTTTAATAGATAGGATGCATTCGAATGGAACATGAATTCAGGATATGTTTTCTTCAGATTACTTCTCATTTTGGGGTCTCTTTCAAATAGAAACACGGTTGCTGATTTCGGTAATTGTGCTCTCATGACACGTGTGATGGCCCCTGTTCCTGGACCCAGCTCTGCAATGGTTCTGATCTCATCCCATCGTACAGACTGGACAATTTTCTTGGCCAAAGATTTGGAGCTGGGGAGGACACTGCCTACGCGTTTGGGGTTCTTCAGAAATCCTTGCAGGAAGAGAAGTGGTTCAGATGTTTTCATTGCGGTATCCTCCATTATCAATGTATTGATGTTTCACTGGATGTTAGAAGGCAAGCTTAGTTGGAATATAAATACGTTACGCGTGTGTTCTAGTGTTAGAGTCCCCTGATGTAACTCCGCAATGTTCCTCGCAATAGAAAGACCCAGACCAGATCCTGATTGAATACCTTCGCTATTCCTCGAATAATCGACCTTATAAAAGCGATCAAACAGTCTGTTTTTTTGTTCTATCGTTAGTGGCATGCCTTTATTCTCTACATCAATGGTAACGTGATTATGCTGCACACTCATTCGAACATGAATTGTGCCCGGTTTAAAGGAATACTTCAATGCATTCATGAGAAGATTGTCGATGGCTCGTGCAATCTTATCGCTATCCAGGGAAACCATGATGGGAGCATCACCGAGTTTTTTTTCAATACGAATTCCATGCTCCTGAGCTAAAGGTTCGAATTCAAACAACAATTGTTCCAATAGCTGACAGAGGTCAACAGTTTTCAAATCCAATTGGGTGTTCACTGCGTTAAGACGTGTATATTCAAATAAATCATCGAGTAACTTCTTCAAATGGGTTGCTTTGTTGTAGGTATTTTGGATGAAACGGTCATACTCTGCTTTGTCTTGAAATGATTCTGATTTGAGAAGCTCAATATAGCCAATTATGCTGGTAAGCGGTGTACGCAGGTCATGTGAGATGCCAGTGATCATGTCCATCTTGGATTGCTCCAATTCACGTTCTTTAGCAATCTGTTGCTTTAACTGTTCTGTCATGTGATTGATGTTGGAAGCGACTCGCCCAAGTTCATCTTGTCGATTAACGGGCACCCGGTAATTCAGATTTCCTTCGGATATGATTTGAAGCCCTTGCTCCAAGCGAATAATGTCTTTAACCATTCGACGAGTTAATAATAGAAAAGTTAAGATAAAAGTGAGTATAAAAATGGGAGTTATGACATACGGAAGCGAATTACGAAACCAAGCCTGCTCCCAAGCTTTAAAAACCTCTATAGAAAGGAAAATGAGCAAATTATTAAACCCGGCTGCAACAATAGTACTCAAAACAATTCGGATTAATATATTGATTTGAATTTTTTTCTTTCGTTTCCGAGGTAAAGGACGAGATCTTTTAGTCAATTTTATAACCCACTCCCCATACCGTTTTAATATACTGAGGTTCTCTTGGATTCAATTCCAGCTTTTCTCGCAGATTGCGAATATGGACCATCACCGTATTATCGGAATATCCATAAGGTTCTTTCCACACGGTCTCATAAATCTTCTCGGAGCTAAATACTTGTCCGGGATGGCTTGCAAGTAACACCAAAATGGAAAACTCCAGGGGAGTTAGTGGAATGTCTTTTTCTTTTAGCTTCACGGAATGTTTACTTGTATCAATGACAAGGTCCTTGATCAAAATAAGTGAATTGGATTCTGGTTTCCCGATCAGTGTTTGACGTCGCAGCTGAGCCTTAACGCGAGCCAGTAATTCTAACGGATTAAATGGTTTGACCATGTAATCGTCAGCCCCGGTAGTTAGGCCTGTAATTTTATCAATGTCCTCTTCCTTGGCGGATAGCATAATAATGGGAATGGTGGATACTTCTCTTATTTTGAAGCAGGCTTTGATTCCATCCATAACGGGCATCATAACATCCAGAATAACGAGCTGGACCGATGATGTTTTGATCATATTTAGTGCTTCTTCCCCATTGGCTGCTTCAATGACATGATATCCTTCGTTACGTAAATAGACATGAATGACATCACGGATATCGGGTTCATCATCAACAACAAGAACGGTATTCACAATTTAACACTCCTTAAAAATTAAGATAACATCAGTGTAAACGATAGCCCGGAATGTTTAAATTGTTTCCTTTTTGCGACAGACATAAACGAACGCAGGTGGGATATTCAAAGGCACGAATTCTATTTTTTCGATGATAAAGTGTTCGGATAATGTTTTTTTCATTTGAAGAGAATATTGAAAGGCGATGAATAACCCTCCAGGCTTGAGTGCCTTATGGATCTGGTCTACCAACGTATTTCTTAATTCAGGCTCAAAGTTGAAGAAGGGCAATCCGCTAAAAATGTAATCCAGTTGCTGAACGTCCTCTTGCTTCATGGATTCCACTAATTGAGTAGCATCTGGATAACAGGAGAATTCCGGGTATGCGGTCTGCAGATTATTTCTCATCGTTTCATTCATCTCAAACAATAGGACTTTGGTCGAATCCTGTACCTGTTGATGAATGTAACGAGTGATGGCACCTGTACCCGATCCGAGTTCGGCGACTGCTTTGGCCTCCAGCCAAGAAGCTTGATTCACCATGTTGTTGGCAAGAAACCGGGAACTGGGTATGATGCTACCAACATGTTTAGGGCTTTGAAGAAAGCTTTTTAGAAATAAGATAGGTTCATTGGAATTCATTGAGATGCCTCCATGTAAGTCATGATATGTGATTCAAACCGGTCAAAAATGGAATAATTGAAGCGTAGATAGGATGGGACCACCGAAGTAAGTTCCTGCTGTAAAATAGGTGATGGTCCAGAGCAAAGCACTGGAATATGAAATAAGAGCAAATTTTCTATAATGAACGCCGCTCAGCCCAATCACCACAGGGAGGACGTATCGCACAAGCGGGATAAACAAACCGATGCACATTGCCCAATTGCCGTACTGGTTCAGAATTCGTTCAGCCTTGACGAAGTGTTTATGATGTTGAAATCTGTGTTTTATCTTGGGTCCGAACATCTTTCCTGCAAAATAAGCAAAGGTAATGGCTGTTAAAAGTCCTGCCAGAATGCAAAAGTATGTGATCCATGAATTGATAACTCCTGTGTGGCTCAGAATGGCACCGCTGATAATCGTGATCTCATTTGGAATTGGAATCCCGAAAGGCCCTAATGAGAAGGCAAAATAAAAAATCAGATATCCATACTGATGAAGTAGCTCTAAGATCGTATTACTGATCATTGTTTTGCCTCCTCTCTTGTCGATATAGAAATCATAATGAAAAAAACTAAGGAATTAATGAGCATATTTCTGAAGAAAATCTAAAGAATACATAAGCAAAGCCAAACAACTACGTTCAAGAAAAAAAAGCTTTGCCAACCTACTGGCAAGACTTGAACAGGTGAATATATTTAGGAGCTGTGATCAATTGGCACAGTCACAACAATAATGTTGTTCGCGTGATTCAATGTTAACGTGCCACCTTGCAGCTTAATCATATTTCTGGCGATATGAAGACCCATTGTAGTTCTGGCATAGATCTCTGATGCAGTGCGGGATGAGCTATGCTGTTGCGTACGATCCATAGGTATGCCGTATGCATCAGGATGAGAGGAGAAATTACCTTCTATCCCAATAACGAGCTGTCTGTGATCAGCTTTGAAGATCAGGCGAATGGTACCTGGCTTAGTGGAGTGTTTGAGTACATGGAATAGTAGATTATGGAGTGCCATTTCTATTTTTTTACGATCGATATGAGCCATAATCGGAGAAGAAGGCAACTCTTTTTCCACTATAAAGTCATGATCTTTCGCTGTCGATTCGAAGTCAGAAATGGTTCGCTGCATAAGCTGAACGACGTCCGTTTTTTCTAAATTCAACTGGGTATCATGGGAAGAGAGTCGGGCATGCTGGATTAGATCATTCATTAGCTTTCGAAATTGAAAGGCATCTGTATATGTTTCTTGTATAATCCGGTTATATTCTTCCTGGTTCGGAACTGATTTGCTTTTTAACAACTCCACGTTTCGAATGATCCCTTCCAGGGGTGCGTAAAGTTCATTTGATATGCCTTCAATCCATTCTCTCTTGGCGGTCTCGCTCTCATGTTCCTCGACCATCTGTTCTTGCAATTGCTCCGCCATGGAATGAAGTTGAGACGAAAATTTCCTTAATTCAACTAGCTGCAGTGGAGGCATTCGATAGCTCAAGTCTCCTTCAGATATGATGCTTATCGCGTGGTCCAAAGTGGCAATTTCCCTAACGATGCGATGAGTCAGAATGAAAAAAGATATCACAAAAAACGTAGTGAATAGGATAAGAACAAGGTATGCCAGGTGCAATTGCAATAGATGTAGCTTGGCTACATGATGAACTGCGGCAAGCGGAAGCATGCATATGAAGGTCATGAGCAAGGCCATCAGAAAACTCAAACCAGAACTGATAAGGATATGGAAACGAATACGATGTTTGCGATAAAACCAGGGGGAATCTGTCAATGTTCATCTCACTCCAATCGAGTCGATTTAACACGGGATGAGAGAGCGTGGAGGGTTGTTCCAGCCAAGCGGAAACAAAGCTCTCCTACCAGAATGCCGCCTGCAATATCTACGACGACATGTTGTTTCACCAATACGGTAGACATCATAATAAGAATGGAGAGGATGGAAGTCATCACCCATACCGCTCGTCCAAACACATTCGTTCCTCTAAGGATCAGATAACTGGTTAGCACATGAATGCTCGGAAAACAGTTGTAGGGTTGATCGTTACGATAGATGTAATCAACCATCGTGAAGAGAAAGCCTTTATCACCCTGGATGTTCGGGCGCTCAATCGCTGTCTGGAACAGAGCGAAGAAGATGTATGAGATCACCAGACCGCTGCAAAGTGCAATGAGCGTTTGAAAATAGGTTCGTTTGTCCTTAAAAGCAAGTGCTATTAATGCACCTGTAATGAACGGATACCATAATACATAAGGAATGATAAAGGCCGGGACAAAAGGGATCATGGAATCCAGGGGTGTTGCAAGACTATAGACATGATCCCCAGGACGATTTAGTACACCATAGAAGATATTTAAGATTGGAACGGATGCAAGCCAAAGCAGGGAAAGCCAGGCTGATTTGGTAGATGACGGACTGGAAAGCTTCAAATGCTCAACTCCTATACGGATTTATCAATGTATCCATAGTAGAGATAAACTCTGAAGAACTTGAGAGGGATTTTCTAAAGAATTTCTGAATATCAGGTAAAGTTTGTCTCGAAAATGAGTGGTATGAACAGATTGTACAAAAGAAGAGCCGAGACGTCATAATGACGACTCAGCTCTTTTTTATGTCCCATGAGGACGGACTTTTTGAAATCAAATTATTGTAGGAAATGGGACCAATTCAATTTTATACCAGTAACAAAAAACAAAACAATCCATCCCCACAAAAATAACAAACGTAGAGGTCGTGGAATCAGTAGATATTCTGAGTACAATTTACTGAAAAATATCATCACAGTAATAACCACCCTTGCTAAGTTAATCCCTTATATCCGCTTTCGAAAGAAAAAGAAGTAAGACGATAAGATAACCAAGGTCCCAATAAGTCTATATACCGTGGCGTAGGCCTCAAGGTTGCTTCTGGCCATTACAAATCCGATGATCGAAATAGTTAATATCAAAAGACCAAAGGGGATCTTATAACTCAGATGAAAAACCTCCAGTTATATCAAAATTAGGTATATTATATCATGATAAACACCAGTGGTCTTTTTTTATATCAGATTCAACCCTACCATTACTCATTAGGACAACGAGACACTAATCGAATAAGATCAAGCGTAAGCATGGGGAGTGCCATGCCTGAAGGATAAGCCAAGTATCTCGCATGCCATTCCGGAGAGAATTTCTCCTTGTATCGGCGTAGTCCTTCAAATCCATACCAGTACCCACCATATCGGAAGACCAGACGGGCTAGTTTTTCTTCACGATGAGAGTTCTGATTCTCACCGACGCTGGAGAGCGGAGACATTCCGAGATTAAAGTAAGAATACCCCTGTTCTTTGGCCCATTCAATCAATCGTACAAATAGCACATCCATCGTACCATTCGGTGTATCATTCAGATGACGCATCAGATCAATGGAGATGACTTGATGTTGACTATAGGATGGGGCCAGCGTTGCAAAAGCCAAAATATTGCCTTGTGCATTACGAAGTAGTGTTAAGGGTGAGCGCTGAATATAGGTTTCGTTGAACCACCCTAATGAGTACGTTTTTTCTTTACGGTCACCGAGCCACTCGTCCGAAATCTGACGCAATTCAGATAGTAATTCTGAAGAATATGGCGGGGATAATACTTCAAAGTTCTGCCCTTCGCGAGCTGACTTATTTAAGGCTGTTCGTAAGTTTTGATTACTTTTCCCACTTAGGGTAAAGGTGTCTAGAGGTACCAAAGCTTCTTCACCTAATTTGAAAAATTTGTAGCCATTCTCATGATAGATCGATAGGTATTCAGGTGTAGCCTGATAAAAAACCACGGTCAATGCATAATGATGCGCATAGCTCTGAAATTGTTGAATTGCAGCACCAACAAGGTTTTTATTGCCGATTGGATCACCAAGTACAATGAGTTTCTGACGTACTTGAGCGTACGGAATCAGAACCTGATCATTTTGAGCCCAGTAAAAATGTTTGTCACCCAGATAGAGGAGATGAGTTAACAGATTACCGTCTTCTGTGGCAATGAATTGAGTGAATTTATCCATATCTTCTTCATCTGGGCGCATCTCTGTATAGCGAGACGGACGCAATGTAAAGACAAAAGCCATCACAATCAAAGCGCCCATTAATCCACTAAGCGCTGTTAACATATAGTCGTGAGGATGTGACACCCATTGTTGCGCACGCATGGGCAAATGTTGCAGAATAGCCGGATGCAGCTGTGACCCTATAATGTAATACGACAACGATGAGATTAGAGCAAGAAACGTCCAGATCCAGATGCTTCGTGCAGATATACGAATACTCTCACGATTAAATCGTGTAGGGGATATCCACAGAATGAACGCCACGGTTAATAATATAAGTGCTTCTTCGTAATCAAATCCTTTGGCAAATGTGAAAATAGCTCCTGCTAACAACAATGCTCCAGTCCACAAGTAAGCTCGGCGAATACGCATGGATATCCCCCAGGATATGACGATAAGCATGATACCGATAGTTACTGACAATTGTTCAGATAAGCGCATCATGGATAAAGATAACAGATGTTCCATGAAGCGCAACCGATCTATAAGGCCTGGAGAAACCGCGGAGATGAGTAGAAGGACCCCGCTAGCGAATACGAGCTTGCCAAGTATCCACGCACCCAGATCACTAAGCAAACTGAAACGTGAAGGCCAATTCCAGCATCTGACCCATATGTTACGTGTAGCATTGAAACAGTTCTTCGTAATATCCTGCCATTGCTTTCGACTTGGACGCATCTCAAGCCCGGCCAATACCAGACCGATGAGCCAAGGAATGACAAAGTAAAACATGCGGAATAACAACAAAATCATCAGTGCTCGAGAAGGCTCAACACCTAATGTTTGCAATCCGAGTAAGGCGATCAGATCAAAAGCACCAATGCCGCCTGGAGCCATACTAATGATTCCCGCAATGGCTGCCACAACGTATACCCCCATTACCGGTGCAAACGGTAATGGATGCAGATCAGAAAAAGTAAACAACCAAAATAGTGTTCCTGCACAAGCCCATTCCAGCACAGAGGAACCCAGAGAAGCGAGAATGACGCTCCATGGTAATCTGCCATTTCCCTTGTTAAACCATTTGGCGAATAGGGATGAACGTTGCATGAGTAAGAAAAATGGCAAGTATAAGGCAACTCCCCATACGCCGATTCGAAGCCAAGGATGTTGTTCAAATAGGGGTTCTACAGGCAAAATACCGATTAGTGCAAGACCGCCAAGCAAGGATAGGCCAACCAATAAAATAGGCGATAAAAAAAGTATGGCAGCGCCCATTGTTTTCATGGGAATCCCGCTTTTCTTATAAAGAAACGCACGTAATCCTACACCGGTAAGACCTGCGAACCCAACCATATTATTAAAAGTGTTAGCGATCCAGGCGTAACGATATGTGGTTATCCAATGAATATCGAGCTTAAACTGTTTGCGAATAAGAAAATCATACGTACTCATTACAGATACGGCTAGAAAAGAAGCAATGATTAATTGAATGATGACATGAACCGGCTTCATATGTATTTCATGAATAATGCTAGCTATATTAATACGCTGAATCTCATGTCTTCCGTATACATAGATGATGACGAGAATCGTTACAGGGATTAGAGCTCTAATGATTTTGGATTGATAACAAGCTTTTAGAAACTGAAATAACTTAAGGTTTTGAAGCAAATCTTTCATTGTATCTTGGACTCCACCTTTATGAAAAAATAGAATTTAACGTTATTGGGCAGGGGGCACGGGTATTTTGCGAGCTTCCTGCTGTACAGGAATCATATTGAAAAAAACTAAGGATTTCATGGGTATATTTCTAAAGAAATTCTGAAGAGAATGTCTGAACGTGTTGGCCTCTGAATTTAAGGATAAAGAGCTGGATCGTGATTTAATTGCGGATATGTGGATCATCCAGTTTTATTCCAATATGCCGACTGGAATAAAAAGGTGGAGGATGCAAAGGGGTATATTGATTCATCTTTATCAGCAAAATTACATAGCTACAAGGAGCAATATCAACTCGATCACATCTTTGTTGATTGCGTGAAGTGGGACGTGCTTCATTCGATTATGGAGTTCGCGTACACGGACTGTAAGAGACTTCCGCATTTCTTCCTCGACCTGCTACAGATTTACGAAAATGGTCATTTTCCTTGTGGGTGGGAAGGCGATTATCCGAATGGGAAATTAGTTGTATATTAAGGAGATTTTGAGATGAGCATAGACACGTTCTCATATGAGCTGGATATGGATAACCAATTGAGAGCGGCCTATTATGAGCGTTGGTATAGGTTAATGGAGCTGATGGATTTTTGCATACTGGAATGCAATTGAAAGTTTGCTTCAATAGGAGTACAATGTCTTGCCCATGGAAATTTCAGCGCTTACGGATTATTGATTAATAGTTTGAAGTATTAGAATTATCAAACAGAGATCGCGATTGGACTGCCACTCATATACCTTTAGTTGCTTTTGTGGCTATTTATAACTGAAAAAGAACTTATTCAAGCAAAGTGCAAGCTTATCCAACACAATGATGGATGAATCCATCTTGTTGTTACGTGGTGGGCTTTTTTTGCATAATCTTATTGGCTTGCGAAGAAGCAAGAAACTTTTTATTCGAAAATAAATCGAACGATATGGACTCGTTATGCCAATATATAGTGAATAGAGGAGAGGGGCTGGCTGATGAGAGCGGAACATGAATACATAGAACTTGTAGCGTTAACGCGAGCTGGGGATGATGAAGCCTATGGAGAGCTGTATGAAAGAACGGTAACGGATGTGTATCGGACTGTCCGATTTCTGATTAATCATGTCTCTGATACGGAAGATTTGGTGCAGGATATCTATATTCAGGCGTATCGGTCGTTGGATCGATATGATGCCAAGCGTGCTTTTCGTCCTTGGCTTATGGGCATAACGATGCGTCAGGTGAAAAATTATCGGCGACGGAAGCTGACCCAAATACGATTCAACAAGCGAATCGAGAAGTCGGACAGTGGATTGGAAGTTGATTTCTCTGTGGATCTAATCAGCAAATTGGCGCATCAACCTTTGCTTGATCAAGTACGTCGGTTGCCATACAAATTGCAACAGGTGGTTACGCTTCATTATTTAAACGAATACACCCAAGAAGAAATTGCGTTGATTCTAGATATCCCGCTCGGTACCGTAAAATCACGGATTCATGCTGCATTGGGCAAGCTACGCCAGAAGACGAGTGTAATCCATTCATTTGAGAAAAGGAAAGGTGGAGGATTGGCATGAAACTGGAAGATGAATTACGTTCGGCCTATCGCCAGGAGACGATGAAGTGGTCTAACTCACCAGGAGGGAAAGAAAATATGCTGAAAGCGATCCGAAGTAGATCCAGAGGAAATAGGCGTCCTCGTAAGTGGTTAGTCGCAGCAATAATTGCAGCAGTTCTAATTATCCCTACAGGCGCATATGCAGGCTACACATATCTTGCAGATGATATCTATGGTTCTGAACAAAACATAAGAGTGTTGGGAGGTACAGCGGACGATTATAATCGTTTGGAAGCGAAGCTACAGGAAGCCAAGGCGCATTTTAGTGACCATGAGTTCACACAGTATATGAGTCTACTGAAACAGTTGGGACAGATGGCTCTAGCGCATGCTGATCCACAAGGAGAATTGCATCCAGAGCAATGGAGCACGGTGGATCAGGAGAAGTACAACCAACTGGTGGCAAGTTTGGAGCCTTTCTTCGAACGGTTAGAGAACGCGAGTGAACAGAAGGAAATGATGGATCGTGAACAATTCCGTACTGAAACATACAAGGCTGCAGAGGAGAGGCTTTCGAAGGAGGAATTTATTGAATTTCAAGCCTTGTTCGAGAACATGGAGAAGTATGAAGCTATCGTTGTGGATAAGGATGGCAGCATTCATGAGGAGCAATTATCGGTGGAACAGAAGAAGGATCTGGATCATGTTAGAGAGAAATTTTATTCATATTTGAGACAGTTAGGATTATGAGATAGAGAGAAGGCATATAGGGAAATAGACTGCATATCCAGGCATACCCGTTGACGTAAGTGATGTAAACGATAATGTAGCGGAGTTTAAAATACACATAGACTGGAGCCTGGTGGCGTTATGCCCTCCGCTCCAGTTTTTTGGGTTGAGGTTCTAGGATTGGAGTTGTGAGATATATCCTAATTTACTTTGCAAAACTTAAATTATAGACTTATTACATCGTAGAGTGAACAAGACATAAGCGAATGCAACTGAGAATAGCTGTAGTTCGTATTAGAGTCGAGCCGTTTCCAATAATGTGGATCAATTCTGTCGGGGATATAGATGTACCTAACGAATTTAATAGATGAGTGGGAGAGTAAGATAATGGATAATCGAAAAGAAGATCGAGAAGAAGAAGTGATTATTGATGTTACCAATGTAAACAGTTCACCTCAATTACATCAGCTTCTGAGGAATAATCTCGGCTTTCCAGAATTCTACGGTATGAATTGGGATGCATTTTGGGATGCGATAACGGGTTTGGTAGAGATGCCCCAAAAATTAATTCTAGTGGGGTGGAAATCTGTTGAAGATCATATCCCTCAAGATGCCGCTCGAATGAAAGAATTACTTAATAGATTGAATGAAAACATCCAACTTGGGCGTGTGAAGTTGTGTATGTATCATTTTAGAAGAATCAAGATATGAACAGATAGCTGACGTGATGTGGTTAAGATTTGGGATACATAATATCAAGAATGAGTGAGGGCGAGCGTAATGAATGCTGGTGATGCAGATTGGAATAAACCGTTTGAAGGTGTTCATGACTTTGCAAGTTTTCTTAAAGTGATTGAGAACTGGGGGAATTTAGATGAAGGTTGGGAGCAATATAATCCATACGGTATGATGGCTATCTTATCTACATGTCTGGAACAGATCGGCCATAATTTTCTAGATGATGAGGTTGTTGGATTGCATGAACATTTACGTGATGAGCATATTCAGTTACTGATTAGGATCGGTAGAAGCTTAGAGCAGACTCGAACATAGCGAAGGTTTAAATAATACAAAGCGTATAGACACAGTACATAACGATGAGAAAACGGTGATGATCAGCATGAGTTCGGAGCGAATGGTGTATCCAAAATCTATGAAATGTTGGGGAGGATTGTGCGAATATTTCACTTGAGGATATGGATGGGCTGTACCCAGAATCACAGAGAGTCAATTTAGAATATTTAGATTGGAAGCTGGTTGCAATGTTGTGGATAACCACTGGTGAAAATGAGGAGGTAATCTGGGTGAATAAATCTAAACTGCTGGTTGAGGAAGAGACCGAACTCCTTGCCCTCCATAGAGTATTGCTTGAAGCGAAATTCAATCTGAGTCCTTCAGATTATCATATACAAGCTAGCCCTTTTGCTGCGGAGCTGGCTCAGCGTGTATTGAAAACGATCGTGGAGCTTCAGGCGGCTGCAGATGTAAATAAGAAAGAGCGTTGGTCCAACTGGTTAGAGCAAAAGAAGGACTGGATATGGGAGCGTTGTTTATCCTATATGTTAAAAACGCCACCTTTTCATTGGCGGACAATGGAACAGGTGACGAAATGTAAGTATGTCAAATGGTTGTTCAGTCCCTATGATCCGAGCGAAGAAGATGTAACACGGTTCATAGATGAACTTGAGAAATATATGCAAGCGATTGAGGGAGGACAACCGATTTTTCTTAGAAGCTTCGGTTACGCTACCGATGAGATGATAGATGACCTGGAGCAAAAGTTAAATAAAGAACTCCCTATAGGCTACAGAACATTCCTAAGAGAGAATAATGGAGGTAAGGTACTGGTTCACTACTGTACGTTTGCAGTAGAAGAATTGAATGAGGTTATTCCACTACACGTTATATTTGGTGTTCAGGTAGAGAAACGTTATGATCTGGCGTATTGGAATGCCTTTAAGGATGAATTTCCAACCGGGTACGTTCTCATCGGAGAAGCTGCTGAGGGAGGCAAGGTTTTGATGGACGATCTGGAGAGGATTTATTATTGGAAGGACATGGATTATGAGGAGCCCACCCTTGATGAGGGGCTTTATAAAGTGGCAGATAGTTTCCGAGCCTTTCAAAGAACGTGGAAAAAAATGATCAAAACAATTTGAGCATCTAAGCAAAGAAAATGAGGGAGTTGAACTTCATGCATCCTAATGCGTTTATCCAAACCATCTATCTTGGTGATCGCGGTTGTAAAAAAATCATCATGGATGGCTGGAATTCGGAAGTGAGAATACAAGTGACCACGATATCTAGAGTTAGAACGAACCAGTGGGATTATTATTCTGACGAAGATATTAATAATGGATGTATTGTGTTCTCTAATGTTGAATCTATTCGGATGGAGCCAAGCGGCTATATACCAAACGATAGCATTAATTATTTGAAAGTGGATGAGTTGGCAGAGGGCACGTATCTGTTTACCTTTTCTGCGTATTCAGCGAATAAAGATAACGAATCGGTTGAGGTAATAACAAGTATTACGGCTAACGGAATTCATCTAGAAGACCCAATCAATCCGGATAAGCAAATAATAGATTAATCAATTTTGTAACTCAAATTGTATGGGTTTCGGGGTGTATTTTCAGAGTTTTTTTTAGGAGGCAATTTATCATGATCGCAGATTATTTGTACATAGCATGTGAGAGTGGATATTATTCTAAAGAAGATTGGCAGTGCTGGGCAGATGGACAGATCCTAACTAAGAGCAAAGTTGAATATTGGATCTATGACGTTTCTTTAGCCAAAGATATTGTGGAACTGGGTATAGCTTTGAGTGAGATTAGGATGGAAGGACGCTTTTACGTGGAAAATAACTTCTCATCTAGTGATGCTACGGTTGGTTATTATTACCTACAATTTATCGAAAATAGATTAAGTCTACGCAATATCATTGATAAATTAAGTAATGAAGATGACCCAGCGACGGGATCCTTCATACATTATGGTTTAAATTTTTATGACATATGGAAGGAAATCGTTGTAGACGAAAAACGTTTAGAAGATCCCTTGTTGATTCAAAAGATAAATGACCTATGTGAGCCCTATAGGTACATTGCAGAGAGACAGATAGAACAATTGCAGTTGTACTAAAAAAAGATTATATAGGAAAAAAAAACTTAGAACGGACGTGAGAATAAAGATGTTTAGAAATAATAGTGATTTTATAGAAAGCTCAAGGAGTACACTAATGAGATAAATTAGTTTCCTTAAATGAGATATTAAGAGTCATGAAGATCTATATTGTTCAGTTTACATTTTGATCAAATGGATTGAAGGTTGATATGTAGGCCTATTCCTGCTTAAGCGGAGATAAGGGATAGGTTTTTTGGTATGTCATCCTCTCCCCTGCACCTTCAGCCGATATTGATGTGGTGTAGATCCTGTGGCAGTACGGAATACTTTGCAAAAGTAGGAGGGGCTGGTCATACCAACACGGTGACCAATTTCGGGAACCGTGAGCGAGGAACGGGTGAGCAGCACACAGGCATGACGAATGCGGGTGGCTTGAGCATAAGCAACGATTGTGGTTCCGGTCGCTTTTTTGAAAACATGAGACAGATGATAGGGAGATAAATGAAGTGTATCTGCGATATCCTCCAAACGAAAAGGCTCATAGTAATGCTGTTCAATCCATTGCATGATGGCTTCGGCATGAGGTTGAAGAACGCTTGCACTGGACGAGAGTACATCCTGGGAGCGGCGCTGCTGCCCATCTTGCCACAGATAGCGAAGCTGTGCGAACAGATCCAATAAAAAGAGGTGTGTATCCTCCTCTACTTCGTGGGGAGGCAGACCCGGATATGTATCTGCATATTGCTCCATTCGTTGAACGAGTGGGGAAGTGTCAGCAAGTCGGATCGGCTGAATGGGGGATTGCTCTCCCAGCAGATCTTGTATGAAGTGGTGAGTCGCCACAAAATGCGACCAAAGTGCCTTCAATATATCAAGCTCAACCATGAGTACATTTCGAATGAAAGGCTGCTGTCTGGATACTTGAATCTGGACGTGATGCAATTGAAAAGGTCGAAAAATCATGAGCATACCAGGTTCAAGAGAGAAAACCTGCCCTTCGGTGATCAACTGCCCATATCCCTCATGGATATAGGTTATCTCCATCTGCGAATGAGCATGAAACACTTCGCGAAACGTAGTGTTGGATGCACGACGACAGGCCAGATTAAATTGTTCTCCCAGGATGATGGACATCATGAATGCCTCCCTTAACATGCGCAAGATAGTTTTATTTTAGCACAAGATGAACGCATAAAAGCGCTTTATTATTGTGTATTGTGAAGGGAATAAGGGAGGTATGTAACGATGTTGAAAGTGGCGATTATCGGAGCAGGTGCAATTAGTGGAGCGCATATCACAGCATATTTGGCATTTCCTGAGCGATGTCAGATTGTTGCTGTGGTCGACATGTACGTGGATAAAGCACAGAAGCGAATTAACGAATATGGACTGGAAGGTGCACAAGCGGTTACGGATTACACAGAGTTACTTGCCCAAAACATTGATCTGGTTTCAGTCTGTACGCCGCCGTATACGCATGCTCCAATTGCGTGTGATTTCTTGCAAGCAGGTGCGCATGTGTTGGTCGAAAAGCCGATGGCTTCTTCCTTGGAGGAAGCGGATCAGATGCTAAAAGTAGCGCAAGAAAGTGGCAAGCTACTATCCGTTGTAGCTCAGAATCGTTTTACGACACCGATGATGAAGCTGAAAGGTGTACTGGACAGTAAACGAATGGGCCCCATCGTACATGTGCAGGTTGATTCTTTCTGGTGGCGGGGTCACAATTATTATGATCTGTGGTGGCGCGGGACATGGGAAAAAGAAGGCGGAGGCTGCACCCTCAATCATGCAGTGCATCATATTGATGCCATGCTTTGGATGATGGGACCTCCAGTGGAATTGCAGGCCATGATGGCGAATACGGCACATGATAATGCCGAAGTCGAGGATGTATCCATGGCGATGCTTCGCTTCCAGGAAGGGGCGCTTGGCATGATTACCAGTTCGGTTGTGCATCACGGAGAGGAGCAACAGTTAATTTTTCAGGGCAAAGAAGCCCGGGTATCTGCACCGTGGAAAGTGGTTGCTTCTACAGCACGGAGTAACGGATTTCCAGAATCCAATCAAGAGCTGGAACAGCAGATTCAGAAGCTGGCTGACGAATTACCGGATGTTGTTCATGTCGGTCACGCTGGGCAAGTTGAGAATGTGTTAAACGCTATTGAGACAGGATCACCCCTTCTGGTAGATGGAGAAAGTGGTCGAAATACGCTTGAACTGATTGTGGGTATCTATAAGTCGGCAAGCACGGGAGAAAAGGTTATTTTTCCAATAGGGGCGGAAGACGCGTTTTACACAAGAGAAGGAATTATGCAACATGCCGTACACTTTTATGAAAAGAAGACGACGGTAGAGAACTTCGAGGATTCGAGTATTACGCTGGGGAGCAGGTTGGATTTTTAAAGAATAAGGTGTTATTTCATGATCATTATGGAATAACACCTTTCTTTAGTTAGAAAAGGTTTGTGCTGTGCTATCTAGCATTTTTAAAGGTGTTTATCCAATATAATTAAGCTAATTGATGATACAATACTAGATAGACTAGGGGGCAATAATCGTGGATATCGAGCAAATTAAGCTTGTTTCGTTTAGAGGTAGAGTAGCCTATGGAATTAGTTGTTTCGAGAACATACTTAAGGCATTAAAATATAACCCTAATGATTGGAGGGGGGTATTGGAGTACTTATGGGGATTTACTAGTACGCAATATCTAGATGATTGGATTGATGTTATTGTCGAGTTAATTCCTGAAAATTTGATGGAGTTTAGTTTATATGATGAGAATGAGTTTGAACGACTGAGTGAAGATGAATTTGTTTATTTGTCTAAATTATATGTGAACATTGATAATACGATTGTTGTTATACTGCGAAAAATCTATGAATTAGGTATTAGCCATGCTTACTCTGTAATTGAAGGATATGGTGAAAGTAGTTTGAATTCCTTGCAGAAGATTATCTTTTTTATGAATCAAAATAATTTTCCTTTACCAGATATTCAGTCATTTTTGATTTACTCTATTAAAGAAAATAGAGGATGGGGTGATAAGTTTGACGGTATAAAAGTATCGAAAATAATAAATTAGTTGATTGATTTTATCGTACGTTTCTGTTTCTCTTGATGTTTTAAGAGGTGATTTGAAGAAAGCAATAAAATTGTTTAGATAGAGGAGTTCGTGGTCATGAATAAAAAATCGGAAGAATTCTTTAGAAGAATGTTAGAGTTCTTACCATCAACTGAAGCTGCCTATAGGAAATCAATTGCGACTTACGGTGAGGTGCTAGAAACTATCATTATTGAAGACATCTTTATGCATGAAATAATTAAACTATTAAAAGAGGAAAGAAACATCGAGCTGTTAGGAAGTATTTTTAAATATTTTGAAGAAATATCTAATGATGATGATGCTCATTTAATTAATTTTTTTTCAATTACGGTATTGGAAATACTCGGTAATGATAGATCCATTCTACGAACTGCACGGAATTACATGGGACCTAAAACGATAGAACTTCAAATAGAAGCTGATAGAGATATAGGCAGAAAAATCTAGTCAGTATAGGAATAGTGCCCGATGCGTAACAAAAATAAGGAGTGTGTCATGATAGATTTTAATTTAGACGAAGGACGTGTATCTTCAATAAATATCACCGAAGAAAAACTTGAGATATATATTACTAAATGGAGTAGGGTGAAATTAGGGATTATCATTAAAGACTATACTAGATTATATGAATATAACTCTATAGGTAGGGAGATAAGCAACTTTGAGGTATTTAATCAATCAAGTTTGCTTGAGATTGAACTTAGAGAATTAAAAAAAATGGATTTCGATGAAGAGGAATTAAATAATTTAGTTCATTTAAGAATTACTGGTTTTAGCAATCTTCCTTTGTTAGATATAATCTTTAATAAATTCAGTATAGTTAGCTTTTAGGCTCCTAAATCGAGATGTGATCCGTGGAGGGGATTTAGAATGGATTGTATAAAAGATGGTAATATCAAGATTTTCTTGTCGACCTTAGAAGAAAATTCATATCCAATGAAAGCTTGCAATGAAGATGATATTTTAAAATTAAAGAACCTAAGTCCAACAAAAGAATTACCTTTAACTTATTTGAGATTTATGTATAAATCAGGTAATGGTATTGAGTTTTTGGCAGGTACAGATTATACAATGAAATATATATTAGAACTTAAGGAATTTGCAGTTGAACTTTTGGATGAAAATAATTTTTCTGAAAAATTAACAGACAATCAGTTTGTATTTATGATGCATCAGGGATATATGTTTTGGTACTTTAATTTGGATGAGGGTGATAATCCAGCAGTGTATCTTTATGATGAAAGTCTAGATTTAACCAAATTCAAGAAAGTTAGTGACACGCTTTCAGAATTTTTAATTTCATTGTATGACTGATATACATCGAATTTAATATCTATCAATAGACAACCAACAGAGTACAATGTGAACTCATCGCCGATTTCACCTTAATTCATTCAATTGTAATTTTGTTAAGGGATGTGATTATGGTACGCAAGGATGGATCGTATAAAATATAAGATTAGAAGATATTAAAGATTTTCAGCAAAAGGCAGACTCAAGAAAAAATACATAGCATGAAGGGTTTCAAAGAAAAGAAATTAACATTGGAGTGTGAAAGATTTGAAAAAAGTAACACAACTCATATTAAGCGGTGCGTTGGTATTCGGAATGTTCCCTTTCACGGACAATACGAGCGAGGCAGCGGTTGCTTCATTTAAAGACGTGCCTGCAAACCATTGGGCAAAATCTTCCATAGATGCAGCCGTGACAAAAGGTTATCTCAATGGATATCGTGACGGTACATTTAAGCCTGGGGCGACGGTGACTCGTGCGGAATTTGCAGCGTTGCTGGCGCGTGTGTCCAAAGGAACGCCTGAGGTAGAACAAGCTAATGCATTTAAGGATTTGACGGGTCATTGGAGTGAGACAGAGGTGAACCTTGCGATATCCCTCGGTTTTTTGAATGCTTCAGATTACCCCAATGGGTTTAAACCAGGCACATTATTGACACGAGAGGAAATGGCGAAGTGGCTCAGCTCTGGACTTGCAGCTCAGGATGAAGATTACAAGCAAGCGTTGAAGGATACAGAGAATACGCTAGTGCCTGTTGCAGAATATTACAAGGGAGGGTTGAAGAAAGCAACATATCCCTATGTGTCGGTGGTATTGGGAACCGGATTGATGGCTGGATATCCAGATGGAACCTTTGCTCCAAGTAAAACAACCACACGTGCAGAGGCGGCAGTTATTTTATCACGTTACGAACAGGTGCAGGTGAGTAAGGCAACTTCGTATAAAGATCTGAATGAAATGCGGGAAGTAGGTCTAACAGGAACGAATCTGACTTCTGCTACGCCATTTGTTTACAGTAAATATGAGAACGCAGACTATTTGAATAGTTTTGACTTGATAACGGAGAAACCTTTTTCACTTCGTAACAATCTTGGAGAAATGATAGTCCATCGAATGATCATAGCCGACGCCCCCACCTCGTCCACTGTGAATAATATGTATGGGAAAATGTTTATCGATAAAGATTTTGACAGATTCATTGATGAAGATCGCTACATGGTTTTTATGGAAGTAACAGTTACCCCTAATGGAAATAATCTTAGCAATCTTGCCTTAGCTAACTCGACTGGATATCGCTTAACTAGTGGTGCAGCTAGTAATTTTACAAGTGGAGCTGTAAAAAAATATGGCATAACAAACTTGCCAAGAGTAGATTATGTGAAATCTGGTTTTTTCAAAAAAGGGGTTTCTAGGCGATATTGGATGGCCCAATCTATCAATCGATATCGTTCTGAGGATGTTACTTTAAACGTTTCATCGATAAAGGTTGGTAACTCCCTTACGTCATTCTATATACCAAATTGATTAGAGGATGTACATATCGAATTTAGAGGTCTGCGAAATTGTTTAGTAATATTATCTGTATTTATTGTATGTAGTAACTATCAGGTGATATTGGTTTTTTCTACTCCGGGTAATTCGACTAAATTTATTGCTGTGAATTCTAATCCAGAGTAATAAGCGATTATTATCGAAATCTAAAGATGCCCCTCACATCACAGTGAGATCGGCATCTTTTTTTGTTTTAGGTCGATTACAGCTACACCACCAAAAAATCAATACACCCGGTGCTTCCATCCATTTAATTTCGCGATCGCTTCCAGATAATAATAATCTCCATAGATTAGGGACACATCGATGAAGGAATTGCCGCTACCTGTGGCGTGTAGCAGAATCGATTCATGCTCGGGTTGATCCCAGACAGCATAGTTCTCGGTTAAAGAACGAAGGATATGTTCAGCGGCATCTGCGTAAAGGCGTTTCTCGCCTTCGGGAACGACGGCAGCCAGCTCTAGAAGACCGGATGCAGCAATGGCTGCGGCGGAACTGTCGCGGGACTGGCCTTCCAGCGTCGGAAGTCTGAAATCCCAGTAGGGTACATGATCCTCTGGCAGCGCAGCAATAAAGTAATGTGCGATCCGTTTCGCTGTGTTCAGGAATCGTTCATCCTGGGTATACCGATACGTGTTGGCGAATCCATAGAGACCCCATGATGTACCTCGACTCCATGATGAATCCAGGGCGTATCCTTGACCACCAAAACATTCAATATATCGTCCATCTTCTGGATCAAAGGAGATGATATGTTTGGTTGATCCATCTTCCCGGACACCATATTGCATGGTTATTTCGGCATGATTAATGGCAATGTGTCTGTACCGAGGGTCACCTGTCACCTCAGAAGCCCAGAACAACAGAGAGATATTCAACATGCAGTCAATGATAGCCCAACCGTATTTATCCTCATTCCAGGCTCGAATAAATTTCCCTGCCGGATTGTAACGACCTGCGAGGAAATTGGCTGCCTCCAGACCACGTCTGAGCGCATCCTCGTCACCTGTGATCTTGTGTTTGATAACAGCGGTGGAGAGGAACTGGAAGCCCACATCATGATGAAGCTCCACGGTAGGTTTAACAAACCATTGCTCCAGCGTCTCATCCCACGACCATGCTGCATCCCGATAGGATTGTTCTCCAGTCAAATCATACATAATCCATAACATGCCAGGCCAGAAACCGGAAGCCCACCAGTCTGTATTGATGTTATCATACTTGCCGTCTTTCCCTGCAAAATGAGGACATTTATCTCCAATATGTTCTTTCATTTCACCGACTTTTCGTTCCAATCTCTGCATTACTTCTTGCCAATATGTGGTTGTAACAGCCGATCCTGGTTTAATCATATTCATCCTCCTGAGTGTAGAATTAGAAAGTAAGATAACGCTTTCTCATGTGCTCAGTATATCTTTTTCTATTCGCACAAAGTTGTGTTAGGATATGAAGAAATGTTGTTCTGTTGTCATCATATGGGAGGGTGAACAGGGATGCTGGAGCGTGTGGAATTTGGAGGATCTACGTTAGCGTGGGATTATCAAATCAAGTCTGTGGATCATTTCAAAGGATATTATCATTGGCATCAATGTGGAGAATTTCTATACGTTCATCAAGGTGAGGGCATAGTAGTCGTTAACAATCATACCTATCCGATTCGCCAAGGCATGCTGTTCTTTTTCCAACCCTATCAATTGCATCATGTCTATGCGGAAGTTCATCCCAATACCCCGTATGAGCGAAATATCTTCTATGTAGAGCCGATAGTCATGGATCGTTATCTGCAAGCGTTCCCGCATCGGCGTTCTTTTTTTTCGAGGTTGTGGAATGGGCGCAATCAGCAACAAGTTTTTTACCTGAGTTCCCACATGGATCAACTGGATTGGATGTATGAGAGCTACAATCAGTCTCGGAGTCGTGTTGGGGGAGAATGGGAAGAATCGGTTCTGTTTTTGCTTCAACTATTGAGTGTCTTGGATCAACAAAAAGAGGGAGCAGATGAAGCGCTATCACAGTTAACGGATTCACGTCATTTGAGACACTCGGAGAAGATGATGCGATGGATTGAAGAGCATTTCGATTATGAGATGAGATTGGATCAGATGGCGGCAGATGTTCATCTGTCCAAATCGTATGCTTCCCGCATTTTTCATCAAGAGACGGGTAGCAGCATTACGGATTACGTTACAGCTCGAAGGTTGAAGCAAGCCTACTTGCTCCTTGAGACAACAACACTTTCGGTGGAGGAGATTGGCAGACGTGCCGGATTTCCGAATGGCTCGTATTTCATCCAGTTATTTCGCAAATCTGCCGGGACAACCCCACTGCAGTATCGACAACAATTTGAACGGAGCAGTAAGCATTAATTTGGTAGCGTTATTACGTCTCTATATTTAATTAGTATTCACCGTTCCAATTAAAAAAATCCCGGATGCGGATTGCACTAGCCATTTGCTAAATGCGATACTCCACCTCCGGGATTACACAGGGTTACCTTCAAGCTAAATAAACCATCATGATTCCTCAAAATATTACAGCCACTTATCAGCCCAACGTTCCACGGCGCTTAGCGCTCTCCCCAGTTCCGTGCCTTTTCGTGACAACATATATTCAGTTCGAACTGGACGTTCCGTGACCACATGGCGAACCACAAGTCCTTCTTCCTCCAATTCCTTCATTCGCTCATTTAACACGCGTTTGCTCAAGTCAGGGATATAAGCGTGAATCTCACTGAAACGTTTGGGTTCCTCCATCAACGCATGAATAATGAGGGCTACCCATTTTCGGCCAATGATCTGATAAGATTGTTCCACTTTTGTGCATATTTGCTTGGCATTCTCATCATCGCTCATGATTGTACTCCTTTGATTTAATATTGCTTGTAATATCATTAGTATACTTATTGTAACCTACATGTCCACAGGCCATATGTGTAAAATGTCACATACCAATTGTTCTTAATGTTACCACATAAAGCGTTATCATCAAATAAAAACCCTATAAACACTGGAGTTCACAGGTTCGACACGATTGTTGACGAATTGTGACGACAGGTGTAATATGGGTAACGTTAATTCAAATGGTTACAATTTATAACCTAAACACAGGTTGTGGAGAGAAGGAATGTTCCATGGTTGAATTCAGGTGTGTTATATAAACGGAGGCAAGGCGGGGACCATACCCACTTATTCCGTCTTTTGTCATGCTTGGATTTGAACATTTTGCAACATCATATACTATACTGCACAGATCACAGGAGGCAATCCAATGGATGCAATGACATTTGTCCTGTTTGGGGCAACTGGCGATTTAGCCAAACGCAAGATTTACCCTGCATTATATAATTTGTACATGGATCAGAAAATGCCGAAATCCTTCTCCGTTATCGGTTTGGGACGACGTGAATTGTCGGATACGGACTTCCAGGCGAATGTTGAAAAGTCACTGCATGATTTCTCACGTCAGACGCCGGAAGAAGCATCTCAAGTTCGTGATTTCATTGGCGCTTTCCGTTATTGTTCTCTAAATAATACGAAGCTTGAAGATTACACCAAACTGTTGGAACTGGTTCAACAGCGTGAACAAGAGCTTAACATTCCTGAAAATCGCATGTTCTACATGTCGGTAGCACCGGAGTTCTTTGAACCAATCGCATTGAATATTCAGGAAAGTGGCCTGGGTAACACCAAAGGCTGGAAGAAACTGATTATCGAAAAACCATTCGGACACGACCTGCAATCAGCGCGTGATCTAAACGAAAAACTAAGCAATACCTTTGCGGAAGAAGAGATCTATCGCATTGACCATTTCCTTGGTAAACCGATGGTTCAAAATATCGAAACGCTCACCTATGCAAATCCGGTGATTCAGGCGCTGTGGTCTAACCGCTATATTGCCAATGTACAGATTACGGCAAGCGAGACGGTGGGTGTTGAAGAACGTGCAGCGTATTACGACCAAAGCGGTGCCCTGCGTGACATGTTCCAAAACCATATGCTTCAGTTGCTGATGATGATTGGTTTGCATTTGCCAAAACGCTGCACACCGGAAGAGATTCAATTCAAAAAGCAAAAGATTGCTGAAGCACTTCGTCCTTTGACGAAAGAGAACGTCGCTTCTGAAGTTGTTCGTGCGCAATATGCAGCAGGCGAGCTGCAAGGTGCTTCGGTTGTTGGATATCTGGACGAGCCTGACATTCCTGCCGGATCTCAGAACGAGACGTATGTTGCCGCGAGACTGTGGATCGATGATCCATTCTGGAGCGAGGTTCCATTTTACATCCGTACAGGTAAACGCCTGGCTGAGAAATCCACCCGAATCGTTGTTGAGTTCAAGTCTCCACTGAAGACAGGTCATGAATCCGAAAATACAACGGAACCTAACCTGCTGACGATTGAAATTGGTCCAGGAGAAAGCATCTCGCTTCAATTAAATGCGAAGAATCCATTGAACCATGGTGAAGTGGAACCGATGCATATGACCTTCAACTCAGGTAAACGTAACATTCCTGAAGCTTACGAGAATCTGATCTTTGATGCGATGCGTGGAGATTCCACCTTCTTCGCTCACTGGAACGAAGTGGAGCTGGCATGGCAATGGGTGCAACCGATTCAGGAAGCATTCGAAGCGGGCAGCGTGCCACTGGATACGTACAGCGCAGGTTCGCATGGACCAGAGTCGGCAGATCGTCTGACAGCAGAGAACGGCTACCGTTGGTGGTAAGTGAAACGAAAGAGTTAGCATAAGAGAACAGAATAGTAAAGACAACAGTACAATCCGTTCTGCTCACAAGTAATCATTTGCACAAATCCAAACAAACCTTTCCAAGTCAACAGGATATAGAACGAAAATGTTTTATTCCCATAGAGCTGCTTGTACTCTTATGCGAGTTTGGATTGAATGATGCAAAATGCTGATATAACAAAGTAACTATTACGAATCATACCGTTCCAATTTTGCATAAGTCCTTCCGTTTATGTTTGCCGGAAGGCCGTGAAAATTTTTGAATATAGATTAGCTGTTCAGTTTTGAAAATGGGTTGGCTTGAACACTGAGAATGTAGTGTAGGGGACGAAATCGATTCTGTAGAAGCGTAGCGTTCGCCTTTATCCCCGGATTTTCTCCTATATAGGAGATACAAAAAATCTGGGGATAACAGCGATCAAAAGAACGATTCGTGACCGGAACGGTTACTTCGCCAAACGTTAAGCACTTATTTTTAATTTTGAACGCAAATAAAATTTAAACATTGGTCATAACAGGAGGATTTTGAAATGAAACTTGGACTTGTCGGATTAGGAAAAATGGGATTGAACCTGGGTAGAAACCTGATTGATCACAAACACGAAGTGGTTGCTTTTGACCTGAACGCTGAAGCAGTAAATGAAATGAAAGAATACGGCGCTGAAGGCGTATCTTCTTACGCAGAGATGGTGGCTTCGCTCGAATCCCCACGTGTATTGTGGATCATGGTTCCCCACAACGTGGTAGACGCTGTGCTGGCTGAAGTGAGCCCATTGTTGTCCCAAGGTGACATCATTATTGAAGCGGGTAACTCCCACTACAAAGAATCCATCCGTCGCTATGAAGAGATGAAACCTAAAGGCATTCACTATATGGATGCAGGTACATCTGGCGGTATGGAAGGCGCACGTAATGGAGCATGTTACATGATCGGTGGAGACCCGGAAGCTTGGGCAATCGTTGAACCGGCATTCAAAGATACTTCCGTAGAGAACGGCTACCTGTATGCAGGTAAAGCGGGTAGCGGTCACTTCCTCAAAATGGTTCACAATGGTATCGAGTACGGTATGATGGCATCCATCGGTGAAGGTTTTGACGTATTGGAGAAAAGTGGATTTGATTTCGACTTCGAACAAGTGGCCCGCGTATGGAACAACGGTTCCGTTATCCGCTCTTGGTTGATGGAACTGACAGAACGTGCCTTCTCCAAAGATGCAAACCTCGATGAAATTAAAGGCGTAATGCACTCTTCCGGCGAAGGACGTTGGACGGTAGAAACGGCATTTGACCTTCAAACCGCTACACCGGTTATCGCGTTGTCCTTGCTGATGCGTTATCGTTCCCTGGAGACAGATACATTCACAGGTAAAGTGGTAGCAGCATTGCGTAATGAATTTGGCGGTCACGCTGTAGAGAAAAATTAATTTTATATATAACTGTTAACATATGATGAACATCGGGTAATGACTTATATCGTGTTTACGAATTCATCAAGTGGAGGTAACATATCATGAAATTTTTCTTGGATACAGGGAATGTGGAAGAAATCAAACGGATCGAACGTCTGGGTCTGGTGGATGGAGTCACGACCAACCCGTCTTTGATTGCTAAAGAAGGTCGCGTATTTAAAGAAGTCATTGAGGAGATCTGTGGCGTTGTTAAAGGCCCGGTCAGTGCTGAAGTTATCGGTCTCAAAGCCGAGGATATGTTGAAGGAAGCTTATGAAATTGCAGAATGGGCACCGAATGTAGTCATTAAATTGCCGATGACCGAAGATGGGCTATATGCTTGTCATGAGTTAACGCAAAAAGGCATCAAAACAAATGTCACGCTGATCTTCTCCGCAGCACAGGGTCTGATGGCGGCGAAAGCCGGTGCAACCTACATCAGTCCATTCGTTGGGCGCTTGGATGATATTGCGGTGGATGGTATGAAACTGATTCGTGATCTGCGTCTGATTCTGGACATGTATGATCTGCCTTCCGAGATTATCGCAGCAAGCATTCGCAATATCAAACACGTAGAAGATGCAGCCCTTTCCGGTGCGCACATTGCCACCATTCCGGGTTCGCTTCTGCCAACACTTTGGAAACACCCACTTACGGACAGCGGCATTGAACGTTTCCTGAAAGATTGGGAATCTGTTCCGAAATAAAAGGATAGACGTTGCCTGAGTTTTTGGGTGGTCTGAACATAATGCCTCTCGCCTTGCAGATTAATCTGCGGGCGGGAGGTTTTTTCTTTGTTTGCGTAGTTTCCGATTTCCGGTTAGGTTAGCCAAAGAGGAGTACTTGTCCCTTTCATGTTGTTGTTACTTTCTGTCCAGTGTCCACGTACTGTCCTTCTTTTTCGGGACAACGGTGCATAAGGTTAACATATAGCCTATAGCTCATCCCGCAGGGGAGGGACACTTCGATGATGAGAAGAAGATGGCGAAGCCGGAGACGCCGTAAGCCGCCCAGCGGCAAGCGCAAAATGTGGTTAATCATTTTATTGGTTACCGCGTTTTGTTTAATGCAGGGTTTTGCCTATGTAGATAAGAAAATGAAGCCCCCCATTATGCACTTGGCCAAGATCAGAGTGAAGCAGATTGCGACCGAAGCGATCAACAAGGCGATTACAGCACAGGTGGCAGACGGCAAAACCAACGAAGGGCTGATTGACTGGAAGACGGATACCGCTGGGAAAGTGTCCGGTTTCATGCTGAACTACAATGAGCATATGCGAATCACCGCAAGTACGATGAATATCGTGCAATCCACGCTTCAGAATGTACACATGTTAAAAGAAAAGATACCGCTAGGGCAGGCGCTGGGCAGTCCGGTGATGGCTTCATTTGGTCCTAGTATACCTGTTCGAATTGAACCTCAAGGTGCTGTCAAAGTGGACCTTAACACCCGTCAGCAGAACGCAGGCATTAACATGATCTTGGTGGAAGTGTACATTCACATCATTGCTGAGGTCGCGGTCGTGGTGCCCTTCGATATGGAGCCCGAAACGGTTGATACAGAAATCCCGATTTCTTATCTTTTGGTTGTCGGGGATGTGCCTATGTATTATTACGATAATCAGGGCAAGCCAGTGGGCAGTAACGGTAGTAATGCCCCAGCTATTGCGCTGCCATCAGGTCATACGGGTGTATCAAGCGGTAATGGAGTGACGACGAATCCCCCAAGCCAGAACCAGCAACAGGCGCCGTCAGACCATTTGCAAGGGGGTGAGCTTGAATTTGAGCCAGATTTGCCTGATATCAATGGGGGAGTGCAGCCTAATAAGGACGCGCAGCCGTGAATCACACAAATTTTTATAGCAAAGCCAAAAAGGGTCCTCTATTTAAGAGGTCCCTTTTTTTGAATGCTGATCAGTCATTTACTCGTCTCACTTGCTTTTCTTGTTCTTTTGTTTGCGTTCATCCTGTTCCCAATGTTTCAGCAGTGGATAAGGATCGAAAGACCATTCGTGCAGTCCACTGTCTCGGTAGATCCCATAGTGCAGATGCGGAGGGAATTTGCCCTGTGTTCCAGGTTTTCCGTAACCCGAACTGCCAACCCAACCTACGACCTGACCGGGGATAACCACTTCACCGATGCGTGCGCTCTTGTCAAAACCCGAGAGGTGGGCGTAGTAATGGTAATGGTTGTTCAAATCCCTAATTCCGATGCGCCAGCCGCCAAAAGGGTTCCAGCCTTTGATCTCCACGACCCCGTAACAGGTGCTGCGCACAGGCAGGCCATGCGGAGCGAAGATATCCGTTCCCTCATGAATGCGATAGCCACCCCAGCTTCGTTTGGTACCCCATGTGCTGCGATAGGAATAGTTAGTTCCAAGTGGGACCGGAAAGGCATGTCCAAATAGATCCAGATTGTCAAAATGCTCATATAACTTCGCGAATTGCTGTATCCGTTGTACAGCACGGGAGTTGTGATAATATTCCCACAAGGCAATGTTGAAGTCCTCTTGCTTGTTCCCGTAACCCTGAATAACAGAAGCTATGCTGTACAACACATCCTGATCATTGTTGGCATCTGCTATACCGTCTCCTGAACCATCACGTCCATATCCTTTGAAAAAAAGAATGGATTCCGGATGTTGATCCGTCTCATCCGGATTTAGCCATCCTCTCCAGGCCGGAGGGGTCATGAAGATACCCGTAAGCCGCTCCGGATGCTTGCGATCCTTTGGATGTGCACGAGTAATCGTTCGTTCATACTGATCAATGGCAGCAAGCCTGTACCAGGGAATCTGGGTCATCTGACCTATGGTTTCATATAAATGGCGACGTGCAGCGAAAATTTCTGCGGGTTTTAACTCGGCAGCCTGTGGTTTGGGAGCGGCCTGGGCGGGTTCACTGTAAACTTCAACAGGCAAGAATGGGAGAAGCAGAGTACCTGCAAGTAATGTTTTGATCCAAAAGCGGTACGTGTGCCTGAAGGTCAAGCGTTGTTGCACTGGGAAGCAGCCCCTTTCCATTAAAATGATACAAGGTACCCGATGAACCAAGCTAAAGGTTAGCGTTCTTCAAAAGTTCTCATTTTATCCATGTCAGCACTTGGGATGAATCGAATGATGCAAATTGTCCATATCGGGCATGAATGCACAAGATGTGACAAATGGGAGTTTTTCCAACGCTTTCATGGTATAATATGTTCCGAGCAACAGCCTAACTTCAGTAGAAAGAAGGTTTATGCATTGGCTAAACGTGTTAAAGAACCGAAACCGGATTGGATTCGGATCAAATTGACAACCGGCGATAACTATCAGGAAATGAAAACGATGATGCGTTCCAAAACGCTGCATACGGTATGTGAGGAAGCACGGTGCCCGAATATTTATGAATGCTGGGCCAATCGAACGGCCACTTTTATGATTTTGGGCGACATTTGCACAAGGGCATGCCGTTTTTGCGCGGTGAACACAGGCTTGCCAACGGAGCTTGATTTGCAGGAACCAGAACGTGTAGCGGAAGCAGCAGAGCAGATGAATCTGCAACACTGCGTAATTACAAGTGTAGCCCGTGACGACCTGAAGGACGGGGGAGCTACGATCTTTGCAGAGACGGTAAAGGCCGTACGGCGGCGTTTGCCATTGTGCAGCGTTGAAGTACTCATTCCAGACTTTCTGGGCGATCGGGAATCTTTGCAGATTGTAATGGATGCCAAACCGGACATTCTGAATCATAATATTGAGACGGTAGAGCGGTTGTCAGACAAAGTGCGCGCCAAGGCGAAATATAAACGTTCACTGGAATTGCTTGCTCGTGCCAAAGAAATGCAACCTAACATCCCAACGAAATCAAGCATTATGCTTGGTGTAGGTGAGGAATATAATGAAATTTTATTGACGATGGATGATCTTCGTGCGGTGAACTGCGATATTATGACGATTGGTCAATATTTGCAGCCTTCGGAGAAACATCTGTATGTTGAAAAGTATTATCCGCCAGAGGAGTTCGCTGCATTGAAACAGGAAGGATTAAAACGTGGGTTCAGCCACGTCGAGTCCGGCCCGATGGTACGCAGCTCCTACCATGCGCATGAACAGGTGAAATCGGCTACCAAACATGCTGAACAGGCGGCAACACACGCGTGATGGAGGAAACCGGATTGGAAGAAGAAAAAATCACAGAACAGATTCAGGACCAGCTTCAGGAACAGATCCAGGAGCCGGTTCAGGAATCGGTTGTTGAGTCAGTTGAGGAAAAGCCCAAAGAACCGGTCATTGTACAGATCGGCGGAAAAAATTATGAAATCGTCCAGAACCACAAAGAGGGCTGGAATCCAGAGGTCTTCCGTGATCGTTACAGTGAAGTGCTGGAGCGTTATGATTATATTATCGGGGACTGGGGTTATAGCCAGTTAAGGTTAAAAGGTTTTTACCGGGATAACCATCCGAAAGCGACGAAGGACTCCACGATCGCCAGTATGGTGGATTATATCAATGAATATTGTAACTTTGGCTGTGCGTACTTTGTGCTTCAGAAGAGCAAAGATCAACCTCAAGCCAAAGCAAAAAGCGGTTCCTGAGAAGGACCGCTTTTTTGGTGTGCGTATTTTAGTCAAGAAATGCCGTGCGAACCCGGTTCCAGAATGGATAAGGACGGAAACGAGCAAAACTGACCTTGTGGCTGGATACCTGACAGCGTACAGATATTAGATCCTCCACCATCACGTTCACATGATCAATCGTCATCAATAACCGCTGATCCTTGCGGGAGAAAATATCACAATGATGATGCTTGGGCAAAATAACCGGTGAACCAAGTGTACGATAGACCCGGTTATTAATCGATGCAATCTCCGCAATCTGAATCGCCTCGATGGTTGGATGTACCATAGCACCGCCGAGGGCTTTGTTGTATGCCGTGCTGCCTGATGGCGTGGATACACAGATGCCATCCCCACGGAACATTTCAAATGTCACATCGTTAATATCGACCTGAGCCACCACGGTACCGTCTACACCTTTTAACGTAAATTCATTAAGGGCGATGTAAGAGGAATTCCCCGACTTTTTACGAATCTCAAGCTCCAAGAGTGGATATTGTACAATACGTGGTTTGAGACGCTCCGGATCTCCCTTGCCACTCATCAGCCGAACTAATTCCCGTAATTCTTCCTTCTTCCAATCGGCGTAAAAGCCGAGATGGCCTGTATGAACCCCAACAAAAGCAATATCCGGGATGCGGTCGATAAAATTGTGAAATGCCTGTAGCATCGTACCATCGCCCCCGATGGAGATGACAATCTCCGGCGATTCTGCATCCAGCTTGAACCCTTCTTCCTTCGCCAGCGCATGAAACTGCTGACTGAGATCAATTGATAACTGGTCTCCGCGGTCTTGAACATAGTATCTCAAGATGAAAGCTCCTTTGTGGTCATTATACTATCGATGATAATCAATTCCGCGGAAGAACACAACGTTTGGAAGCATATTCAGTGAAATCTAGATGAATAGTAGCCTTATTTTTTCGCATGTCTTGGCAGGAGTAGAGAACTTAATATCGCTAAGATAAGCAACAACATGATGAGGCTTGCAAAAACAATCATTCCCGACAGGAAGATCAGCCCCCAGTCCGGTGTATACGTCGATAATGATGGGATGAAACCGGGCTCCATGAGAACGGGGGAAGAAGAACGCCCCATCATGGGTGTCCACAACAGTAGGACTAATACAGGTGCGATTAACGCATGAATTGCTCTGGCAAATAGAAAGGGACCATATCTCATGGGTGTGTTGCTAAGGACACTCATAATCTGCGCATGGACGGATAATCCGCCCCAGGAGAGAACAAAGGCTGCTGCCGCTACCTTATAAACGAGAGGAATGGATGCCCCGGCACTCCCAGCCTCTTTGTTCCCCAGCGTTACTTCGAATAGCCCACCGACCAAGCTAGGAGATAAGGATGGAGGCAATCCGGTATGCCGTAGCAATTGCTCGGTAATCCCGTATAATCCGCCAAGCCAACCGGTCTGCACAAGTAACTCCATCATGACCGAGAAGAATACAACCAGCCCTCCTACGATAATAATAAGGCGAAGGGATGAGGAGACTGCCTGGCGCAACAGTTCACCAAATGCCCGTCCGTCAGCCTTTCTTGCTTCATGCATCGCATAGATGGCACGGACCAGTCTGTTTCGATGTATCTTCTCTGCTGGAGATGGAGAAGAGATGTCTGTCTGTGAGCCTTTCGCTGTACCCCCGTGGAAACGCATGAGCACACCCACCAGAAAAGCAGCAGCGTAATGGCTCGCAACTAATACTGGCGCAATGGCAACATTGTGGAAGAAGCCAACCGATACCGCTCCAATCATGAAGATTGGATCAGATGATGTGGTGAAGGCAACGAGCCGTTCTCCTTCTTCCCGGGTAACCAGCTTTTGTTCCCATAACTGGGCGGTCAGTTTAGCCCCTGTAGGATAACCGGATGCACAGCTTACGGCAAATACGAAACCACCGCTTCCGGGAACACGAAACAATGGACGCATGAATGGATTCAGCAAGGTGCCCAGAAAATGAACAATGCCGAAGCCGAGCAGCAGCTCGGACAGCACCAAAAAAGGAAAAAGGGAGGGAAACAATACGTCCCACCAGATGGACAGTCCGCGTACACCTGCGTGCCAGGTTTCCGCTGGGAACAAGACCATTAACATACAAAGGAGCAGGAGAGCGAGTGTGACCAGGACATGGGTGAGTCGTTGTGGAGCAGCCATGAATTCCTCTCCTTTATTTTTGGGATGGTCGGTGTGCAGTAGTCAGTGGCGCTTTTGCCATCAATATATGAAAAAAAACGGACAAACAGTACAAAATTATACCTAGAAAGCGCTTGCAAAAGTGGCTGTGTTTTTGAGTGATGTGTGCTAAAATGAGAAAAACGCCTGAACGTCACCTAATTGTCTCCAAGGTGGAATTCAATTCGGATGGAGTGATGATCATGAGTCTTGTCACCGGAATCCTGGTCTGTGCTTTTGTATATGTGATACGTGCCTCGCTGGTACGCTCTGAGGAAGAGGACTGGCGAAGTTATTAATGGAATATCTAGTGCGCCAACCTATGCGGTTGGCGCTTTTTTTGTGCGATGTTTTGAAGTAAGGTCCTATATACAGGTGGCAGGTTATATGTCCTGATGATTTCATGTTATATAGGACTTTTTGGTTTTTTTTGATAGAATGGAGATAAAGGCTTTTGTGGCCTGGATATTGTTACTGTTTTCACAATGTTCACGGAACGTGTAATATATGGCAAAATTCGACATCAGAAAGGGGAATCAGACGAATGAATCCCAGTTTGAGTATTTATGACAACCTTGGTGGTGAGAAAGGTGTTCGCGCACTGGTCGAGGCTTTCTATCCGATCGTTCAGCAGAATGAGCAACTGGCTCCGCTTTTCCCGGATGATATTCAGCCGGTCATCGACAAGCAGTATATGTTTTTGTCTCAGTTTTTTGGAGGGCCAGGGCTGTTTTCCGAGGCGTTTGGCCATCCGATGATGCGTGCCCGTCATATGCATTTTGAAGTGACGGTTGAACGGGCTGAGGCCTGGCTTGCATGTATGAATCAAGCGTTAACACAGATTGGTGTGGAGGAGCCCTTGCATTCGTTTATCCTGCAACGTTTATCCGGGCCTGCGCATCATTTTGTGAATACTCCATAGTTCCGAATATAAATATGAGTGTACGGGAGAGGGATGGAAGCGAGTGGAATTAGAGCCGCTGTATAAGGTGAAAGTGACGTGTCATTATTGCGAAACCGAATATGATACCTCACGGGTAAGACCGAGCTTGAAAAGACCCTACCGGACGGATTCCGATTTTTGTGCTTACTACAAGCTGGAGAATCCGGACTTTTATGTGGTTCGCATCTGTCCACAGTGTGGATTTGCTTCCACTGAGAACGCAACAGAGCATTTGAACGATGCTCAGCGCAAGGCTTTCAAGGAACAGATCGGTAACCGTTGGGTAAAACGTGATTATAGCGGAGCACGGACACTGGAACAGGCGCTGGCTACGTACAAGCTTGCCTTGCTGTGCGCCCAGGTTATTCAGGAGAAAGACCGTGTCGTCGCTGGCCTGCTGCATCATATAGCTTGGTTGTACCGTTATATGGAGGATCATACACAGGAACATCGGTTTCTTGAGTTTAGCCTTGAAGCCTATGTGAAGGTGTTTGAACGTGAAGGAACAGGTGGCAATGAAGCCAAACTGTTGTATTTGCTCGGGGAGTTGAATCGCAGGGTAGGCCGGTTCAATGAAGCAGTGCAATGGTTCGGCAAGGTCATTCATGACAAGCGGATCACAGATGCGGCTATGATTCGTGCTTCAAGAGAACAGTGGGCTGTGCTACGCGAACAGATGATTTCAGGCAAGCTGGAACTCCCAGAAGAGATGCTGGAAGCAGAGAAAGAGGCTGCAAAGCGCAGCCCCCTCTAGGTCAACCTTGGATTTAAGACACGCTCTAGTTACGGACAGGACGGCTGGATAACAGATAGTCACTGTCATTGTCGATCACGGTCATGCTGGCGTTACAGCAGGGAAAGACCAGCAGTTTCTTTTTGCCTTCGCGAATGAGCACAAGCTCTTTGGGTTTGAGGGGGAGCAGCACGTTGCTTGCATGACAGTAGGGACATTGCTGTACATAGATGTCTCCCATCACAATATCGTAAGGCCAGCTGTTCTCAAACGGAATCATTCTTGTTCGCCTTCTGGTGCGGAAGGTTTGGAGGCTTCTTGTTTGGCGAGTTCCGCAATCTTCTGCATCAGGATATGTTGGGGCATGTGCATCAGGTGCTCCAAAGGTACGCCCAGGGATTCTGCTAATTTGACGGCTGTATCAGCCGATACTTGTAAAGGTTTCATACGATTACCTCCTGAGAGTTGCTATAAGTATTTCTCTAGTATAGAGATATGGCTCACAGAAAACCAGTTTTTAATTCAATCCTAACCATCCAATTTATAGAGAGAGGTGCCTTATTAAATGAAAACGCCATTACACCCCGTATGGGATCTGGAGTCCATTTTTAGTGGAGGTTCTTCCTCCGAGACATTTGCTACGTATCTGATTGAACTGGAAGAGGATGTACGCAAACTGCAACATCTGTTGAACGAAACACCCGCACCGACTTCATTAGAAGAGACGGCTACATTTGATCCGATTTTGGAACTGTTGCAGAGCTGCTATATCCGCGTATCGGAAGGTTCTGCGTTTGTATCCTGCCTCTCATCACAAAACCAGAAGGACAAGAAGGCAACGCAGCTTCAGGGAGCCATCAGTTCCCTTGCTGCGTTGCTGAATGGCAGTAAGTCGAAGTTCGATAATACACTTAGTCAGACATCGGATTCAGTGTGGGACGCATGGATTGCTCGGGAAGAAATCCAGCCGCTGGCATTTGCATTGAACGAGAGTCGCACGCTGGCTCGTGAGAAGCTTTCGCCAGAACTGGAAGGCCTTGCTCTGGATCTGGGTGTGGATGGTTACCATGGTTGGGGCAAATTCTATAATACGATTGTCAGCAAGGTGAACATTCCATTTGAGCAAGATGGGGAAACAGTGATACTGTCCGCAGGACAGGCTGCCAACAAACTGAGTGATAGTGATCGGAATGTACGCGAGACAGTATTCGCAAACTGGGAGCAGGCTTGGACTGATGTCGAGGATTTCTGCGCCGACACGCTGAATCACCTCGCGGGATTCCGTCTGAAGTTATATGAGAAACGTGGCTGGGATGATATCCTCAAAGAACCTCTGGCCATCAACCGGATGTCACGCCAGACATTGGATACGATGTGGGATGTGATTAACGGTGCTAAACCTGCGCTTGTTCAGTATCTGGAGCGCAAGGCAGAACTGCTGGGGGTAGACAAGCTCAGTTGGAGCGACGTAGATGCACCTGTAGGCCAATCGAGTGGCAAGATCACTTACGATGAGGCAGCAATGACTATTGTTGAACAGTTTGCCAAGTTCAGTCCTAAACTTTCCTCGTTTGCAGAGATGGCTTTTGAGAAACGCTGGATCGAAGCAGAAGATCGTCCTGGCAAGCGCCCAGGAGGATTCTGTACGTCTTTACCACTTAGCAAAGCAACCCGAATTTTCATGACCTTCTCCGGGACGCCGTCCAATGTGTCGACTCTTGCGCATGAACTTGGTCATGGATATCATCAACACATTATGGAAGAGTTGCCCGCATTGAATCAGCGCTATGCGATGAATGTGGCCGAGACAGCTTCTACGTTTGCTGAACTGATTGTAGCAGATGCCCTGGTACAGGCGGCAACAGATGAGCAAGAGAAGTTGGCGTTGCTGGAAGACAAGATACAGCGCAGTGTGGCATTCTTTATGAATATTCATGCCCGGTTCCTATTTGAGAATCGTTTCTATGAGCAACGTAAAAAAGGCCTGGTCAACGCGGATGAGCTGTCCAAATTAATGGTGGAGGCACAGCAGGAAGCATTCTGTGGCGTGCTTGCATCAGATCATCCGCATTTCTGGGCATCCAAACTACATTTCTACCTGACAGGTGTGCCATTCTATAACTTCCCGTACACGTTTGGGTACATGTTCAGTGCGGGAATCTATGCGAGAGCACAACAAGAAGGAACAGCATTTGCAGATAAATATGATGATTTGTTGCGGGATACAGGACGTATGACCGTCGAAGAACTGGCTCAGAAACATCTGGGTACGGACCTGACACAACCGGATTTCTGGCAAAATGCTGCGGACTTGGTCATTGCCGATATTGAGCAGTTTCTGCAGATGACAGCAACCGAAGAATAGGTTGAACGTATATAAAAAAGCTACAATCCGGTGTTTAACAGACACTGTGTTGTAGCTTTTTTTTGTTTAGAATCCTCATTTTCGATACTCGAAGAATTTGTCGTAATTAAGTGAAAAAACTCAGTTTAAGGAAGTGGAATGGCAATTAATTGTGCAAATTATAGTTAGAAATACCCAACTTTGCCGTTGTTTGTTGAATGAGCACATATGATGTCATATAATGAGTCGTAAGTCCTTGATGTATAGGACTATAAGCATATAAGGAGAGTGTTAATATGAAAATTGACGAGCTTTCATTAGCGCGACAGTTGGATCTGGTATTCAAAGAACTTGATCATGAGTTGTCAGGGTTAGATTCAGGGGTAGTTTTTGTGCAAATACGAAATAACGTAATTGGGAAATTCGGTATTCGACATAATCCGATAGCTGGACGAGATGGGCAGATGCATGTGGAGGAAGCGGGGCTAAACGAAACTCAGAGAACTTCTTTCCGGGCAATGGCACTGGAGACGTTGAAATTCAAACGCAATTGGACGCATGGCGAAATATCGTACGACTTCACAGTAAGACAAGGTATGATTTTGGTAGATGCAACAATGGAGTCTAATTACAATATGGCGAGCCTGATGATTCGTTACCCTAGGACCAATACATACAAGGATTCAGGTATGGAGTCGACCTCTTAATTAGTTGTACAAGAGAAAGCGGCACTTCCGAAGAAGGCCGCTTTTACTTTGGATTCTGCTCAAATCAAGCAAAAATTACGAGCTTACGAACGACCCGATAATTGCTGCTCAGCGATTTGCACCAGACGTTTTGTGATGTATCCACCCAGAGAACCTGTCTCACGGGAAGTATAGTTACCGTAGTAACCATCTTGTGGAATAGTTACACCCAGCTCTTGTGCAGCTTCAATTTTCAATTGTTGCAATGCTGCAGTTGCTTGGGGAACGACCAGGTTGTTGGAGCGGCTACCGCTACCTTGGTTTTGACTTCCGTACATATGTGTCACCTCCTTATGGGTTGGTGATGTTAGTATGGTTAGAGAATACGGAAATATACATGATATGGCGTAAGGGAAATTATGGATGATAAATAGTAGACATGTCACATAAAAAAGCCGACCCAATGCGGGTCGGCAAGTTGTAATAGGATATTAAAATATCGGGTGATATGCGAAAAGCAATATAGAGGACGATAAGCTCACTTAGTCTGTAGGAGGTATAACCTCAATACGTGTAAATAGCTCAACAGGCTGTTCCGGTTCCAGGCGAATCAACCCCGTCTGCTCATCCGATAAAGCCAAATTAGGTGCATCCGGGAGCCAAGTGTACGGTTCAATGCACAAGAACTGATCAGATTCACCTTTGGTAAAGAGAACCCAGTGTTTGAAAAATGCTTCATCTGCTGAATATTTCAATGTATAACCATCTTGTCTGCGTAAGTAAGCCGTGGCTGGTTCACCTTCGGTAGCTTTCAACAGGGTATCCCAGTTACGTCCCTGCAAGTTGATGCCTTCGTTCAGAGCAGACCATTCACCTAGAGATTCAATATCACCTGTAGGGAGTTGCTCCTCATTCTGTCCGTATAGTCCGGAAACAGGCACTTGCAATGTCCAGTCGGCAGGTTTGCCGTCTAGCAAAAACCATGTATGATATCCCATCCCAAAAGGAGCGGGCGTTGAGCTCAGATTGGTGACTCGCAGACGCTGGCTAAATACAGCGTTTTGCAGACTGAACGTCATCTCAAGCTTCAGGGGAATCGGGAATTGAGCCATCCAGTGCTCTTCATTTTCAGTCAGTAATTCGGTTGTAATTGCACAGCCGTCTTCATCTTCCTCAATGTCACTGACACACCAGGATTGGGTACGGTGGAGACCGTGAATATGGTTGTCATTCGCCGTGTTCTGATCGAACTGGTAACGAACACCTTCATATTCGAATTGTCCACGATGAATGCGTCCTGGTGGAATCAGGAGAGGAACGCCAAAATGGTAAGGCTTCTGCAGATAAAAGGCAAGATCGTCTTCATCCGGACGGCGGACGACATCTCTGTCCTGCACTAAATCGCGAATAGAAATAATATTATTTCCAAGACGCGGCAGCAGGGTGATTTCCAATTCACGGCTATGTAGGATATACGTGTCGTAACCATTCCATTGGCCTTTGGTCACTTGTTTCATATCGATGCTCCTTTTCCCACTTGAAATCTGTCTGCAAGCAGTCGTGATGACGCTACTGCTACAGGCGTGTCATTGTGTACATGCCAGCTATTTCCTGCTCGACTTCGTGTGAAGTTAACAATAGGATAAGCAATTCCATCATAACAGATTTTAGTGTGTCGGGTAAAAAAGTTCATCTCATTTTGACATTCGCGCCTGTGCGCATTAAGATGGAACTCTGAAAGCATTTATTAGAATTGAATGAAATGAAATCGATGACAGGGATAAGTAGGCCAAGAGAATCCTCTTCAGAAAGCCGGTGGTTGATGCGAACCGGTGTGAGCTCTTTACCGAATGGACCCTTGAGTGTGGATTCGAACAGGCAAAGCCGAAAGTCGGCTTACCCCACTAGAGTCTGCCGTATAATCCACGTTACGGAACAATGAAGGCATTTCTTCAGCTTGACTTGAATTCAGGGTCAGGGCAATGGAAGAAAAGCGAATAAGGGTGGCACCACGGTCTCACGTCCCTTGCGGATGTGGGGCCTTTTTGCGTTCGCAGAGAATGGCGTGAGCTTTTTATTTACAATCAGGGAGGCGTTATGTGCAATGAAAACAGTACTTTCAGGTATTCAACCGAGCGGTAAGCTCACATTGGGCAACTATATTGGTGCAATCAAAAACTTTGTAAAACTCCAGCATGACTATCAGTGTCATTTTATGGTGGTCGATCTTCATGCAATTACTGTGGCTCAGGAGCCAGCAGCATTGCGTGAACAGTCGGAAGCTGTAGCTGCGCTGTTTATTGCAGCAGGTATTGATCCGTCTAAATCTAACGTATTTCTGCAGTCCCATGTACCGCAACACGCGGAATTGGGATGGTTGATGACGACGCTGACCTCCATGGGTGAGCTTGAACGTATGACTCAGTTTAAGGACAAATCATCTGGTAAAGATTCCGTTGGTGCCGGACTGTTCGTGTATCCATCATTAATGGCGGCTGATATTTTGCTATACAATGCTGATCTTGTACCCGTGGGCGAGGATCAGAAGCAGCATCTGGAACTGACACGTGATCTGGCAGGACGCTTTAACCATCGTTATGGGGAGTACTTCACCATTCCAGATCCGTATATCCCACAGGTGGGTGCGCGGGTAATGTCACTTGACGATGCTTCTTCGAAAATGAGCAAAAGTAACCCTAACGCTGGTAGCTATATTGCTCTACTCGATCCGCCAGATGTTATTCGTAAAAAAATCAGCCGTGCTACAACAGATTCGGGACGTGAAGTCGTATACGATCCGGCAAACAAACCGGAAGTCAGCAACCTGATGAGCATCTACGCTGAATGTGCGGGTATGACGCTTAAGGAGGTAGCTGAGCGTTATGAAGGCAAGATGTACGGTCCGTTCAAAAAGGAACTGGCAGAAGTGGTTGTGTCTGTTATTGAACCATTACAACAACGCTATAATGAGATTCGTGAGTCTGGCGAATTAGCCGATGTTCTCGATGCGTCAGCGCGTCGTGCAGAAGAAGTTGCTTCTCAAACGCTGGATGCAGTGAAAGAACGTATGGGGTTTGTTCCTAGACGTAAACTGTAGTGCTGAACAGATTTTCATATGTAACGGAATGAATAGTTAACATGAATAAAGAGGAGTCCTATGTAGGAACTCCTCTTTATTTGTACGTTCATTATTGAATTATAAAAGACCTGTTCAAGAAGTAGGCTCTGAGGCCGTCGAGCGAACTTCCTGACGTTCTTTTTTGGCACGAATCACAAATCCCCAGCCAATGTTGGCCATGGACAGGATAAACAGTAGTGCTGCTAACCAACCGGAGTAGGAGATCGTAATTGCTGTAACCGCTAACAAGATAATCGAAGAGAATGCGAACCATAAGGATAAGCCTTTGCTCATTGGGAAAAACCTCCATCTACAAATTTAGTAAAATTCCGTATAACCTGAAGCGTACGAGCCATAATAATCTTGCAAGCTTGCAATTACATTACAGACACAGATTGAAGGGAGATTATAAATATGGCTCAAGGATCTCGTTCTAACAACTTGGTGGTACCTCAGGCAAATTCAGCACTGCAACAATTGAAAATCGAGGCTGCACAGGAACTGGGTGTAACAATCCCACAAGACGGTTACTATGGTAACTACACTTCCCGTGAAACAGGATCTTTGGGTGGATATATCACCAAACGTCTGGTACAAATCGCTGAGCAGTCTCTGGCTGGGTCTGGCAAATAATTTATCTTAACCAAACAGTAACAAAACAGGATAAACAGAAAGCCCGGGGCGGAAACGCTCCGGGCTTTCTCGCGTAACAGTTCCTATGTCTGATTGTGCCTTGCCATGCTCGCTTCGTCAAGGGCGTGCGGATAAAAGTTTTTTATCCATTTTCTCATCGCTTAACCAGCCTACATACGTATCAATCGTTTCAAAATTTCGATCCATTACGACTACAGCCACAAATGGATATTGTTTCCGGTGTCGATATCGTACATCCGCCCAGCGGACCTTGTAACCGGCAGGTAATTCTTCAACCTCGGCCACCGCATAGGAGGTAAAGTAGAGGAATGCACTGACTTCCGGCGATTTGCGTGAAGCAGCAACGGCCGCATGAGTGGAAGATGAAGCTTGCAGACTCCATACCAGATTAGAACGATCCATTTTACCAATCTCATAACTGCCATCTTCAACTCTTTTAACGACATGCCAGCGATTCCAGGATATCGTCGGAATGACGATATATTTTGCTTGCTCTGGGCTGTTGTCGAGACGTCTAACCTTTCTCACCGCTTGTGCACGAGCAATCGTCCGCCATATATAATATAAACCCGTCAAGCTATACAACGTCACGAAGAGCGGTGCAGGGGCGATCAAGTCAAAGGCCCATAACAGGATAGCCACGACATGCGTGGAGAATAGAAACGGATCAAAAATATGAATGATGTTCCAGGCGATCCAGCGTTCTGTAAAAGGCCGGGCGGCTTGGGTTCCATAGGTGTTGAACAGATCAGTGAATACGTGAAAGCCTACGGCTACAGCGGTCCAAGTGGCAACGTGTCCAATTGGGGCACCAGGGAATATCAGTGCAATGACACCGGTGATGAGCAGAACCCATAACAGGAGAAATGGCAGAGAGTGTGACAAACCCCGATGATTCCGAATGTAAAGCGAATTGCTTTTGAGACGTAACGCAGTATCGATGTCAGGGGCCTGGGAACCGGCGATCGTGCCAACCATTACCGCAGCTGCAAGCATAGGGTTAGACGCGACGAGAGGATCGACATAGGCTAGACCGGCTAAACCAATCCCCATGACAAAATGTGTAGAGGTATCCATAAACGTCTCCTTTGTGTGGTGTATCGTTGTAAGGCTTTTTGCTTCTCTATCTAGGTGATACCCATATATAGTGTATAATATCCGCTTGTCAGGATGCAAAACACCCCAAATTCCAAAGGGATGACAATAAATGTATTATAACCAATAAATGTACGCAGTTTGTCAAACTATTTCGGCATTTCCTATGATAAACTTTATATCGGATATAGCGATAAAAATCGTCAGAGCACGTACGATACAATTTGAATAATATACAACGTTAAAAATTTATGGGCATTGTTCCTTTAAACCGTTACAATAATATAGAATCTCATAAAAAGTAGGTTTCTTTGAATACATATGTCACAGTAGATGGATGAAGCGTAACGAATGTGATTTTGGATTCACATATGTATGCGTATTCATAAGAAAAGATATAGAAGGGGCGAGGAAGATGCTGAAAAAGTACAAATGGACATGGATGCTGCTGGGGCTCGCACTGATTATGGCTGTGTATCTGATGTGGGGCACCGTCTTTGCCAGTAAGGAAAAATTACCCGAGATTCGTGAAATCCAATCTTTTTCCATGGAAAATGTAGATGGCAGTACGGTATCCCTGGAGGACACCCAAGGGAAAGTCCGTTTGTTCTACTTTTATTTCACCAGTTGTCCGGATGTCTGCCCTATTACGACGTTTACGTTATCCCAGGTGCAGGATCTGTTGAAAGAGGACGACACCTTTGGTAAAGATGTCTCGTTTGTGTCCATTTCATTCGACCCGAAAGTCGATACACGAGAGAAGATTAAGACATTCGCGGACCGCTTCCATGCGGATTATTCCGGATGGTACTTCTTGCGAGGGGATATGGACAAAACAAAACAGTTCGCCAGGGATTCATTCCAGATCATGATTGAAGGGGAGAATAAGGACGATTTTGCCCATATGAACATGATCGGGCTGGTGGATGAGAACAACCAGCTGCGTAAGGTATATAATGCGTTTAATACAGAGGCCGTTGTGCCTGCTGTGATTGCCGAGGATATTCGGAATCTGATCAAGGAATAATCATCTGATATTCATATTGTAAAGGCTGCCTTCAGGTTGGATATCAACCGAAAGGCAGCCTTTCTTGATATTTCGTTTTAAAAGGAAGGATGTTCAGGGTATTGGATGTATGTCTCTAGCCCGGCCTTCTCCAGCTGGGCAATGATATACTCATCAGGTGTTCCTTCCACCCCCGCATATCCTCGTCGTGTATACATCTGTACTGCATCCGGGAAAGCATCCCTAAGCACACCTCTGATTTTTTTGCCAGAACTGTCATTATCCATAAATAAAAAGACTTCATCATAACCGACTTGCTTGCGCAGAGTCTCCAGCTTGAGGGAATTTAGTGTTCCAAACGTACATAGAATGTTGATTTCGGGTCCAACCAGACGTTTCAATTTGCTTCGATCATTCTTACCTTCCACAATGACATGAATAGGCATGATATTCACCTCTTGTTCGAGAGCTTGTGTCGACATTCCCCGGGAAATGTTGTAGCGAAAATCGACTGATTATATAAAATGGACTCCTTTCTTTACACTGTTCACCACGCGGACAGGAGCACCTCTGATTTCAAAATTCTTTTTCACATACATCAGGAATTAATTACTGATCAACAGTGGCCGTTCCGGTTACGGATCGTTCCTTCGATCGCTGTTGTCTCCAAATTTCTGATTGATTTTTTATAGGTTGAAATATGGAGACAAAGGCGAACGCTGCCGCTTCTTCGAAATCGATTCCGTCCCCTTCACTACTTCCAATGATCGTCCATACCTAATGATGATATTCAAGAAAAAGATGAAATCTTGAAGACGGAGCTTATGATCGCTTAGCCGCTCCGTTCGTGTGTAAAACATCAGTCCATTTTATATAGTTTAGCTGTAAATGGGGTAATGATGCAAAGCTAATGAAAATACTGCCCTAATTGCTGTCTATAAAGGTAAAGAGACAGAGACTGATCGGAATTTAGTTTAATATACTTTTCGGATCGGCAAGGGAAGCTTCACCTCTGGTTGTATAGTATGGAAGCAGTAGCATACCAATCATTAACAAAACAAAGGCGATGAAATAGGGTGATAACCCGACACGCAGTTGCCCGGCTGTGATGGGGCCTATGAAAGAACCGATGGAGGTGGCGATGGATTGCAGTGAGAAAATGCGACCCAGCTTGCTTCCTCCGCTCAGACGTATAAATAGGGTAGCCATAGCTGGAAAGATAATGCCTTTGGACATCCCGAGTACAAATAATACGGTGGATAACGGAATTTGCGGAATGGCTGCCATCACAAAAAAACACAAGGACATCAGTAGCACGCCCGCGACCAGACGCAATTTGGGGGAATAACGGTTGAGAAATAACATGCTGAGTGTGAAGAGTGCCCCAATACTGATAATAGAGAACAGTAGTCCGGTAGACATCATGGAGGAATGTCCTCCTCCCCGCAGGGGTAATTCGAAAAAGAGGATCCCTTGAGCACAGGCAATAACCAGAGGTAAGGCAAAGTATCGCCAGGACACCGGCAGAAATGCACTTTGTACATTTGCTGGTGAAACATCAGGTTTAGCAGGTTCAGTTACTCTTTCATGCTGCTTGACGATACCACGAGGCATGGTCATGAAAGCAATGACACCTGTGAGAATAAGCAGATAACCCAAACCTGAGAATGTAGCAGAGAATCCCATGGAACCCACAATGATTGCACCGGCTGCTGGCGATACAACAGAAGCGAGGGTATGCACCACCCCGTGACCCGACATATATTTCCCCTGTTTCACCGGATCGCTGGATAACTGTGCAAGCAAGGCGAGACATGCGGGAGACAGGAAGGCCAGTACAAAACCACTGATGGAACGCAGGGCGAGCAGTTGCCACGGCGTATGGACATGGGCTTGCAAGAGCAGGATGACTCCTGCCCCAAGCAGACTGAATACAATGTAGCGGCGACTTCCATGTTTATCAATTTGTGTTCCAGCAATCAGATTGCCAGGAAGATGCGTTAAGGAATAGATGCCCATCATCCAGCCGATGAAGGTAGGGGCAGCTCCAAGCGAGATGGCAAAAGGGGTCAGAATGGGATACTGGGCGTGCAAATCAAATACAGCAAGGAACAAAAACAGGTATAACCAGATGGCCGTTTTCACATAAGCCCCTCCTTGTTAAGCGATGCGTGTTCAAACTACAGATCTAGAACGTGTTCCCCGTTCGCTAGCAGAACCTCATGGTACTACTTGTACGCCTGGCGGGACGAACTTAGACCTTTATTTTTACGGGAGAGGGCTTAGCTGACAGCAGCTTCGGAAATCATGTATAATATTCGGGAAGTGTAGCGAATGAATTCTAATACGGAAGGTGTAGTCATGAACATAGAAGTAATCAAAGAGTTTGTGATGCAGAACTGGCTAGTGATCGTGGTTGCATTGATCATTTTATTCTTCGTTCTGAATGTGGTCAAAACCGTATTGAAATGGGCGATTGCCATCATCATTATTGCGGCTCTACTGATATACAGCGGCATCTCCATTGATCAGATCAAACAGACAGTGACAGACGTACAATCCAGTACGATGGACACATTGAAGAAAGAAGCGACCAGCATGATGCTTAAGGAAGCTTCCAAAGCGACATACGTTAAAGGACAGGATGGAGCATTCACCATCACAAGTCCCAATGTGGAGATTAAGGGCCGAACTCAATCGGATAAAGTTGATGTGACCTTCCGCGGAATTTCTCTTGGCGAATGGAAACTCGACAATGAAACCATACGTACGTTTGTCGAACAGGCACAGGAGAACAGAACAGCACCAGCATCGTAGTAAAGGGGGAATCAGTACGTGCTGCAGAATTGGCTGGATAGCCTGAAGGAGTTTAATGGCATCACGATTATGCTGTTGCTGATTGTGGCTGCTTCATTGTTGCAGGGTTGGTCCAGAGGGGCTTCGCGTTCAGCAGGCAGACTTTTCGGGTTCCTGATGGATGGTATTATGGCGGTCATTGGTATTCTGTTGTCGATCGGGTTAACGATGTGGCTTGCGCCATATGTGCAGCAGTGGCTGTCTGAGCATGCTTCAGCCATGCCTAACCGTGAGTTAAATCGGTGGGAACAGATGTATTATACGTTGGTTACGGCGATTGCAGATTTTCCGCTGATGCGGTTCGCCGTATTATTTGTACTCAGCTACGGGCTCATTCGACTGATTCTCGGATTACTGTCTTCAGTTATTTTTAGTAGCAGGCAAGGGCTAGGCGAGGAAAGTGCTCCTAAAGGTATGTTTAGCCGGTTGACAGGTGCCTTAATTGGCACGATCATAGGCTCCGTCCGCGGAATGATTGTCATTGCGGTGCTGTTCATGATTGTCAGTCTCTATCCCGGGAGCATGTTCAGCCGATATGTGGAAGCATCTCCGATCTATATGCAAGGGGCCAAATCGGTTATCGAACCGTTGTCGGGTACGTTCATCAAGGACAAGCTACCCGTATTTACGCAGGCTGTGCAGAAGGAACTGGGCGGCATCCTGCAACGCAAATATGAAGTCATTGACCATAATATTTCGACAGACATTGAATCTGCAGCGAGTGAGATTGTGAAAGGCCAATCGACAGATGAAGCCAAAGCAAGAGCGCTATACGACTGGGTAGGTTCACGTATTCAGTATGACTATGGTAAAGTGGATGACTATGAGCAAAAGGGTATATGGCATGAACAGAATCCGCAGAATACTTTTGATACACGCAAAGGCGTATGTATTGATTATGCCCGTCTCTATGCCGTGATGGCCCGCTCACAAGGACTCGAAGTCAAAGTCGTTACAGGACTTGGGTATAACGGCCAGGGCGGATACGGGCCGCATGCGTGGAATGAAGTGTATTTGAGTGATTCCGAGAGCTGGGTTCCGCTTGATCCGACGTGGGCCATCAGTGGAGATTGGTTTAATCCTCCGAATTTTGCCGACACCCACCTAAAGGATCAATCAGCTTAACATTACAACGGACAAGGGTCCGTAATATGACGACGTTGCCAGGTTATCATGCCGGGAAGAACCAGTTTGAGCGGTATGCATCAAGTCATGAAAGAGGTAGGATGGATGAAAAAGCATTCCAATGAGAAGGACGAACTTACGGACAAACGGCGCTTTAGTTACCGAATGAACGTATTTTTCTTCGCTTCCTTTGTTATTTTTAGCGTTATTATTGTGCGATTGGCATTTTTGCAATTTGTCGAAGGGCCTGAACTCAGTCAGGAAGAAGCGAGTAACATTACTAAGGATGTACCGCTTCCTCCCGTGAGGGGGACGATCTATGACTCCACAGGTGAAGTGAAGCTGGCATACTCCAAGCCCATTCAGTCGCTCTACCTGACACTGTATAAAAACTATGGTGATGTGGGCGGTCAGCCGAGTCCAAATATTGGAGAAGTGCAAGACATTGCAACCCGGTTGCATGATGTGTTTGAACAGTACAAGCTGAAGGATTCAGAGTCACTTACGGTGGAGAAAATTATTGAAGAGATGGACTTGAACTCTCGTAAAGCGAACGGTTTTATGCCGCGTCTGATCAAGAGTGATCTGTCAGAGGAAGAGGTAGCTTATTTCCTACAGCATAAGGACGAGTTCAAAGGCATTCAGATCGTGGAGGAGAGTGTACGATTCTACGATCCGGATACGGTAGCGGTTCAGACAATCGGTTATCTGAAGAAGTTCAGAAGCTCGAAATCCTTAAATAAATACAAAGAGGTGGACGAGGCCAATAAAACGCAAACGGATCCGGGTCTAGTGTATACAGAGAACGAATTCGTTGGTTTTGATGGACTGGAGTTGCAATATCAGGATGCTCTCCGCGGCAAAAGCGGATATACATCTGTTGATGTGGATTTGCGTAACTTGCCTGAAGGCGTAGCAGGTACAACTCCGCCGGAGAAAGGGTATGACCTGATTTCCAGTATTAACAAGAACGTTCAGGTGAAAACGGAACAGGCCATCCTGGATCAATTGAGTTGGCTCCATCGCAATCCAGTTTCCGGTAAATTGCATCCGAATGCCAAGACAGGATTTGCAGTTGCGATGGAAGTGGACACCGGGAAAATCGTATCTGCTGCCAGTATGCCGGATTATGATACCAACGTATGGAGAACTGGCGGTATAAGTTCTGAAGATTACGACAACATAAAATATATTTATCAAAATGGTACCATTCGTGGATTCCCGCCAGACGATTCAGGTAAACGGGCGGAATCTGTTGTATTGCTTGGTTCCACAATTAAACCGCTCAGTGTATTGATCGGTTTGAAAGAAGGTTTCTTCACTACAAATACCGTATATTCAGATAGAGGTTCAACGACCTTTGGTGGAGACAATCGCAGAGTGCAGAACTCATCAGGGCATGTGTATGGTGCAATGTATCCTCGTGATGCGATTCGTCATTCCTCGAACGTGTTCATGATTGACGAAATTGGTAAAAAGCTTTACTCCAAGTATGGTGCAAAGGGTGTCGACGTGTGGGACGAATACATGGAGAAATTTGGGTTAGGTATCTCCACAGGTGTAGACCTGCCTAATGAATATCTTGGGCGCAAAGAATATGGTAAGGACAGCATCGAGAGTTCATTGACCAAGCTGGTGTATGCCTCCTTTGGTCAACAAGGAAAATATACAACGATGCAACTTGCTCAATACACGACAATGCTGGCGAACAAAGGAAAACGGATGGAGCCACAACTGGTTAGAGAGTTCCGTGATTCGGAAGGCAACGTGGTCCAGAAGGTAAAACCGAAGGTACTCAGCACGGTAGAGTTTAACGACTCCTACTGGAATGAAGTGCAACGAGGCATGGCCACCGAAGTTTCGGCATTTAGCGGATTCCCTTATGACTTTGCCAGAAAAACAGGAACATCGACACAGGTAGTAGGTGGCAAACCCGTTGATAATGGGGTGTTCATTGCCTATGCACCACGTAATAATCCAAAGCTTGCTGTCGCTGTGGTTATCCCCGAAGGGGGCTTTGGTTCCAGTAGTGCGGCTCCGGTTGCACGTGCGATCTTCGATGCCTATGACGAGGAATTCGGTCTCGACGGTGTACCGAAGAAAGACAAAAATAAAGATTCAGAATCAGAATCAGGCACACAGTGATGTGAGGCATTTGTTACAGAGGGGACCCTTCATGGGTCCTCTTTTTTGTTTTTACGTGAAGAATGAATCGAGGGAGTGAACTATTTAATTGCATTAATGTGTAACCAAATGAACTGTATCACGTTTATATAAGGGAAGGGTAAACGCTTTCCGCAGAACGGGAAAACATTGATATGTCAGTGTTTACATTAAAATCGGTAGATGGAGTAGTGTAACGGTTCTGTTTACGAAAATGTAACCAAATATTGAAAGACGTGACAGCTAACCTTTGGTAGACTTGTATGAGAAAGGATTAAATATGGATTGAACACGTTTACAAGACGGATTAAATATTTTATTTTTATAGAGGAACGGGAGAGGCTTAAAACATGTTTAACCGATTGAAGAAGAAACCCATGGCTGAGGAAGATACACCTGTCAATAAGCCTTCCACCGCAAGGCTAAATCTATTTTTTTTCGCGGCATTTGTCATATTCAGTATCCTCATTTTCAGGTTGGCCTTTGTGCAATTTGTGGAGGGGCCTGAACTGACGTATATGGAAACGAGTCGTAATACCAAAGACATTCCACTCGCACCTGTTCGTGGTCCCATCTATGATGCGACAGGGGAAGTGGCGCTCGCCTATTCCGAACCTGTACAGTCCCTCTATGTGTTGTTGTATGAGGATTATCGGAACGATGAACGTAGGCAGGAAGCAGAGGAACTGGCTCATGATCTTGCTGCTGTGTTTAAGCAGTTTAATCCAGGAGACAAGGAGCAGCCGGATGCGGAAGAAATCATCAAACGACTGGATCTGGATTATCAGAAAACGTTCGGGTATGTGCCAAGATTGGTGAAGTCGGATCTATCGACGAAAGAGATTGCCTTTTTTATGGAGAAGAAAGCGGATTATCCGGGCGTTATGGTGCTGGAAGAAAACATAAGAAAATATGACCCGGATGGCGTAGCGGTTCAGGTTGTGGGTTACACAAGAGAGTTCAAACGAGCACCAGATTCTATTGCCAAATATAAGGCCATCCGTGAAGGAGCAAGTACCCAGCGTGATCCAGGGCTTGTCTATCATGAGGAAGAGAAGGTGGGCTTCGATGGGCTGGAGCTTCAATACCAGGAAGAACTCCGTGGACGAAGCGGTTACCAATCCATTGATATTGACGCACGTAATCTGCCAGATGGAACGATGTTCAAAACGCCACCAGAGAAAGGCTACAGTCTGGTTTCCACCATTAACAAGGAAATTCAGATGGCCGCACAAAAGGCGATAACGGACGAATTGCGCAGACTTCCGAAGGCAATTACCGGATACGCAGTAGCCATGGAAGTGGATACGGGGAATGTGGTGGCTATGGCAAGTATGCCGGATTATGATCCGAACGATTGGGATTATGACAAAATTAAGTATGTATTCAGGAACGGAACCACCGAGTCGTTCCCACCGAATGATGCCAAGCCTAGTCGGGCGGAATCCGTTGTACTCCTTGGATCGGTGATCAAACCGCTAAGTGTCCTTATTGGATTGAAAGAGGGATTATTTACAGCAGGACAGACATATCATGATCAGGGATATGCAGTTTTGGGGAAAGACGGACGACAAGTGAAAAACTCGCATTCTGCTTATAATGGTTCTATTACGGCGAGAAGAGCGATTGAGAAATCCTCGAATGCCTTCATGATCGACATGGTGGGTAAACGTTTGTTAAGCAAATACGGCTCAGAGAAAGGCATCGATGTCTGGCACAAATACATGCAGGATTTCGGTTTGGGTGTCTCTACGGGAGTAGATTTACCTAACGAGTTCTTGGGTAGGCTGGAATACAAAGAAGATCATGAATCAGCTCTAACACGTTTGGCATTTGCCTCCTTTGGACAACAAGCCAAGTACACCACGATGCAACTCGCCCAATACACGACGATGCTTGCCAATAAGGGCAAACGGATGGAACCACATCTGGTGAAGGAAATCCGTGATGCAGATGGCAATGTGGTGAAAGAGATTAAACCTAAAGTGCTTAATGAAGTTGATTTCGCCGATGCGCACTGGAATGAAGTTCATAAGGGTATGGTCACCAAAGTAAGTTCATTTGACGGTTTCCCGTACGATTATGCACGGAAAACAGGAACATCGGAGCAGGGGACCGGACCGAACAAAAAAGAGAATGGTGTATTTATTGCCTTTGCACCACGGGATAATCCGAAGCTGGCTGTAGCGGTTGTGGTACCGGAAGGTGGCTTCGGGTCAGTCAGTGCTTCGCCAATTGCACGGAAAATTTTCGATGCATACGATGAAGTATATGGTCTCGATGGAACGCCGAAAGGCAAGAAAGATCAGAAGCAAGACCAAGAGTAAGTAATACAGAATATTGAAATGCACTGATATGCAGTGAATGAATTAGATTTGATTTGCAGAGGCAGGGGAGTTTCCCTTGCCTTTTTTGGATGCTGCTTGCCTTAAAGACATGAATGGTTAGTTCGATTTGGAAGATAGATCTGTCGTGATGTGTCATCCTTCTGATTACGGGTTATTTTGTTGCATACAGATGATCTGTGGTAAAATGTCGTTAGCTGTGACGTCCGGAGCGTCCGTTTTTACGGATGCCGGGCGATCTTGTTGTGAAAGAATGTTTAAAAATAGATAAAAAGAACCTTTAAGCTGAACTGGAGAACCATTGTGGAACGTAGAGGGCAGAAAGGACCTAGAGAAACGAAGTGGTCGCGTTGATAACCGGAATTTCTCCATTGTAGATGGAATCAAGAAAATCTGGGGATAACAGCAATCGAAAGGTTTTCTGCCCACGTAGTACCTGAATGGATATCCATGAGTTCAACTTGGAGAGAGACAACCTAGGAGGAACTACTGTATGAGTGAACTGAAATACAAATTGCTTGCATTGGATATGGATGGAACATTGCTTAACGATAATCATGAAATTACGCAGGAGACCGCCAAGTGGATACAGATTGCCATTCGTCGGGGGGTGCATGTTTGCCTTTCCACGGGAAGAGCCGTATTCCACGCGATGCCTTATGCGGTCCAACTCGGACTGGAGACACCGATGGTTACCGTTAACGGTAGTGAGGTCTGGAAAGCACCGCATGATCTGCATATGCGTCATCTGATGGACCCGGCATTGATTCGCAAAATGCAGGAAATTGGTGAGAAATATAATAGCTGGTACTGGGCATACTCCGTGGAAGAGCTGTTCAATCGTGATCGCTGGACAGACAATATTGAAGGTCTGGAATGGTTGAAATTCGGCTTCAATACCGAAGTGGATGAAGTGCGTCACCAGATTATGATGGAACTGCAACAAATGGGTGGTCTGCAAATGACGAATTCTTCACCCGTTAATATTGAGATCAACCCTGCTGGCGTATCCAAAGCAAGTGGTGTAGCCGAAGTCTGCAAGCTGCTGGGCATCCAAATGTCCGAAGTTGTTGCTGTCGGAGACAGTTTGAATGATCTGGCTGTCATTGAGGCCGTGGGTCTTGGTGTGGCTATGGGCAATGCGCAAGAGCAAGTGAAGGAAGCGGCTGATCTGATCGTAGCGAGTAACAATGACGACGGTATCGTCGAAGTGATCCGTGAACATATTTTGAAGGGGGAGTAACCTTTGCTCGCAACCATTGCCTGGATTTTAATTGTGCTGCTGTTTGCAGTGGGAATGGCTGGAACGGTATATCCCATACTGCCTGGTGCTGTAGCGATTTTCTTTGCATTTCTGGTCTACGGCTGGTTCTTCAGCTTTGATCCGTTCGGCGTGTGGTTCTGGATCATACAGATTCTGATTGTTGTCGTGTTGTTCGTGGCTGATTATGTCGTCAGCGCTTGGGGCGTGAAGAAGTTCGGTGGCTCCAAGTTATCGACCACGCTGAGTACCATTGGTGTTATCATTGGGCCATTTGTCATTCCGGCATTCGGACTGGTGCTGGGACCATTTATCGGTGCTTTTATCGGGGAACTGATCGGAGGGTCTTCACCTTCCAAAGCTTCGAAAGTTGGTTTTGGTTCTGTGGTGGGACTATTTACGAGCACTGTGATGAAAATTATTTTGCAAATCGTCATGATTGTTCTCTTTATTATCTGGGTGGTAAGATTCGCCTAAACGTTCAGGATTAGCTTCAACGGGATGCATGTCCGGTGTGGAGGAAAGAAGGGGAATTGGTTTGTCTAAGAAAGAAACATTCATTAAGGGTACGCTCATTCTGGCGGCCGCTGCGCTGATCGCGAGAGTACTCGGATTGGTTCAGCGGGTGCCGCTGGAGCATATCCTCGGCGATATCGGTAACGCATCGTTTACGATCTCCAATACGGTATATTTAATGCTGTTAACTGTGGCAACGGCGGGAATACCGAGTACTCTGAGCAAAATGGTATCGGAACGCTATGCGCTCGGACGCGCGGGTGAAGCTCAACAGATCTACCGTGCGGCTCTGATCTTTGCAGCTGTCGCCGGGGTAGTTATGTCTGCTTTATTGTGGTTCGCGGCACCTTATTATGCCACCTATGTCTCCAAAGTACCGGAGTCAGTCAGCGCCATTCGCGCTTTGGCCCCAGCCTTGCTGCTCTTCCCGGCTATTGCAATGATGCGTGGATATTTCCAGGGACGCGGCAACATGACAGCAGGCGGTATTTCACAGATTGTGGAACAGTTTGCTCGTGTAGGTACAGCCATTATCGTGGCTTATGTCATGCTGCAATGGAATTATGATGATCAAACGATTGCTGCAGGTGCTTCATTTGGTGGGGTATTAGGAAGTGTTGGTGCTTTCGGTGTCATGCTGTACTTCACCTTGAAGCTGCGTCGTAGCGATCGTGCGGCGCAATTGAATTACGAGCGTGCAGAGCAATTGCCGATGCGAGGCATCTACAGTGATATATTTAAGCTCTCTATTCCAATTGTGCTGTCTTCACTTGCGGTCCCAGCCATTAACTTTATTGATTCATCCCTTGTGGTTCCACTGCTTAGTGGCCAGATCGGGCTTGAAGAGGCGACAGGTGTACTTGCGATTCTCGGTGCCAAGGCCCAAAGTATTGCAGGTATTCCGCCAATTTTGGCTATCGCTTTAAGTCAGTCGTTGGTGCCTGTCATTTCAGCAGCATTTGCCCGCAAGGATGAAGCCCATCTGAAGAATCAGGTTACACTTGCGTTGCGCATTTCGATTCTGACAGGTATGCCGATTGTCATTGCACTTTGTGCGGCAGCGTATTCCGTCAACGGATTGCTGTTTACCAATCTGGATGGAACGCCGATCATTGCTTTGTTGACGTTCGGTACCATTTTTCAGATTACGATGATGACCACCAACTCCATTTTGCTTGGGGTAGGTAAACCGCGGATTACGATGGTGAGTGTGGCAGCAGGTGTTGTGATCAAGTTGGTCGCAAGTTTGATTCTGGCGCCAATCTTCGGTATATACGGCATCATTATTGCAACGGCCCTCTGCTTCTTGGTGATCACGTACCTAAATCTGCGGGTCCTTCGCAAAATCGTTGATTTCTCCATTATGGGAGATCGCTGGAAAGGGTTTATCATTACAGTGGTGCTTGCCGCAGGTGTAGGATTTGCAGCGAACTGGATTGGCAATATGATCTTTGGACTGTTCCTGCCAGCGCGCGTATCCTTCTTGCTCACCTGCCTTGTGGTTGGTGTGCTTGTCGTAGTGGTGTATCTGGTTCTCATGGTCGTGCTGCGTGTACTGCGCAAGGACGAGCTGGGCAGTTACCCCCGTATTCTGCAAAAAATTCTTCGTCCACTCATGCGTCTCCAACGTGGAGGCGTGCAAAGAGGATAACCCTGGAGGATTATCATTCAAGCCTCTATATGGTGTGCAAAATAAGATACAAGCTCTGTCTGCTGTCGAAGCGGACAGGGCTTTTTTTATCGGGCCAGCTGAGCGACTGAGTTGAACATTATGCCATCAGCAAGCCAAAAGTAGCAGTTCTTTGGGGTATTTACACGATACGGATTAGCCTTTTCCATATGATCTTCAACATTAGTGTGTGATAGCCTTAGCATCATGAGCCAGTGCTGTTTTCAACATACCATACCGATGTTCGTGACTCATCTCAAACAGCCATGGGCGGCGCGGTGCCGTCAGATAACCGAGACAATCCCGAGTCTGAAGCCAGTCCTGTCTGGTGATCGGCTCATAAGGCGTGTCTCCCCATACAGAGAGCAACTCCGGACTATACAAACGTTGCCCTTTGGGTAGCCATTCTTCATCCAGTAGCTCCTGAGCATAAAGTGTATGATCACCCGCCTCGTCTTCATGATGGGTAAACAGGCCAGGCCAATATTCGGCACGTGAGCCACAATGGGGGACTGTACGTGCGAACTCCAACACTTGTGTGTGTACCTGCTCCACGCCAAATAATAAGGCATATAGGCCTTTGCCAAACAGAATTCGCTCATCCAGCTTGCCAAAATGTTCAATAACCCGTCCTGCTAGCCCCGCTTCCCGTCCAAGAGGAAAGACGATATGATTGAGACCCGCCAGATTATGCAGATGGAATGCGGGTTTGGAAAGTACTTCTTTTTGAAAATAAGGATGTTGCACCACCCGGCTCTCGATATAGTTCTGCTCATTAATAATTAATGCCACACTAAGCAGTGAACTGCACCGTTCCAGCCAAAAGCGTTCCCAAAACGGCGTCATGAACGCCGATACGTGAAAGTGCGACAAGAGATGGAAACAGCTCCGCCCAATCCGGCGACTGTTCATATACAGCAAAAGCTGGGGATACGCATCTTGGAAAATGAGTGCATTGCATCGCTCCAGCAGTCGATACATATGCTCACGATCACTTTGATTCTGTAAATTATGCATCAGGTCACTCTGAAGATCTGTCATGTGATATCCGCCGTTGCGAGAGACCATATGAGCCAGTAGGGCCCAATGCAGCTCAGGATATTGCTCGTAACATTCCAGATAAGCAGCCGTGCGAGTGATGTTACTCCGGTTATGCTCCTGGGTCAACGTCTTGATCTCTTCCAGAATGATGCAATCTTCTTCACAGACGAGAGCACTTTGGACCTGGTCAGTGCGTGCAAAAGATTTGCCGCTGGCAGGTAACAAACGCTCCACCTCAGATTGCAGGGCGACAGCCATATCAGTATCCCACTCGATGTCACGTAATGGATGCCGAAGCTGTGCCGAAGCTTGCCATGCAGCTTGTTTGCCACGCCAAATTTCCCGGGCAGCTCCCGGAATGGAACGGACAAACTGCAGGAGGGACCCGGGATGCTGCTGTGCGCTAGAAGAATCGGTTCTGGTGGAAGTCATGATGTGACATCCTTTCATGATGTTCTGGGTTTAATTTCACAGACCATGTGGTTTATTCTAAGTATGCGCTGATTATTTGACTTCCACTCGTCAATTTGCTTCACTTAGATTAAGACAAGGTACAGAGAGGAAGATGAACCCAATGGAATCAATTACATCCAAGCCGGCATTTGATGTAGCCATTCAATCCCCACGTTTAACGATTGCTGTATTTAAGGCTGACTGGTGCGGAGACTGCAAATACATCGATCCGTTTATGCCTGAGGTTGAAGAAAAATATGCACGTGAACTGACTTTGATTGAGGTCGACGTAGACCAGGTTGGAACGGTTAGTGAAGAACAGAATATTCTTGGTATTCCAAGCTTTGTAGCGTATACAGATGGCCGCGAACTTGTACGTTACGTGAACAAGCTGCGCAAGTCGAGAGAAGAGATTGAGCAGTTCCTAGATCGCGCAGTTGAGGTGTACAAGACGATCCATAAATAATGTTATATGAGTTTGATAAATGAATATTTACACAGACACTTCGATGACGGAATAACCTTCTGATCGCTGTTATCGCCCGATTTCTTTGATCCCTTTTATAAAGGGGAAATCCGGGGATAAAGGCGAAGTGTATGCTTCCGAGGTAGCTTTCTTTCAGAAGGCTTTTAGCTTCGCTTCTTCTGGTTATTTCTGTCCTCTCCGTTATTGTGTAAATGTTTCATGAACTTATATAAAAGTATGACAGGTTCATGTTGTAAAAGGGTATAATAAAAAGAACGCCATTTCTCTTGAAATAGGGAAATGGCGTTTGTGTGTTCAACGCTCTGTGTAAGAAACGTTTCATGTACATATCCCTCAATGACCTGCGGGTCAATATTTCGTCAGACGTTAACATTTTGTCACAAAGCGCGACGTCAATGAACATTTTATCCGGTATAATGAGTTTAGTTGTGAAATAAGTGTCAAAGTACCGAAACAAGCGAAGAATATTCTTCGCCATCTTAAACCAACAGCGGGTGAGAAAAAATTGAAGCACTTAACTTTGTTTAAATGGTTAACCGTATTAACCTGTCTTGTCATGTTTCTAGCCACTTTTGGTGGAGGCATCGTAACCAAAACGGAATCGGGCCTTGGCTGCGGAACGGAATGGCCTTTATGTAACGGAAAACTCGTTCCGGCACATACTGTGGCTTCACTTATTGAATATTCCCATCGCGCTGTAAGCGCACTGGCTGGATTATTGTCCATTGCCTCGTTTGTTGCTTTTCTGCGGTTCGGCAAGTCACGCCGTGACCTGCAATTGTTTTCTTTCTTAACCTTGGTTTTTGTTATCGTCCAGGGAATCATGGGGGCTTTTGCCGTCGTCTTCTCCCAATCTTCAGCAGTCATGGCACTGCATTTCGGCTTTGCGTTGATCGCTTTTGCCAGTTCACTAATGATGGCGCTGGGCATAAGGCAGGAGGCCAAAGATGGTGGATTGGCGCGTCTGAATAAATACCCTCGGGTCACTAAAAAATTCAGGAATCTGGTCTGGTTCTCCACGGTTTACACGTATCTCGTTGTATACACGGGTGCATTTGTGAGCCACACGGATTCTGCAGGCGGATGTTCCGGATTTCCGCTCTGTAACGGGCAGATTATTCCTGAGCTTTCGGGTGGGGTAGCGGTTGCTTTTGCTCACCGTGCTGCGGCTGCATCGCTCGTAATTGTTATCGCAATCCTGGGTCACTTCGCTTACCGTAATCATCCGGATAACAAGGAGATGCGTACCCTTGGTGTGGTATCCGTTATTCTGATTTTGATGCAAGTGGTCATTGGTATTTTCATGATGGTAACGATGAGCCGACCGGAAGTATACATGTTCGTAGCCCTTGCTCATATGCTGGATATCGCCATATTGTTCGGGGTTTTAACGTATATGAGTTTCCTGGTGTATAAGCTGCATCGCCCGGCTAATCGTTTCTAAATTTCGTTATGTTGGAACGACTCTTGGGCTAAATTTGAAAGTCCACCATCCAGTGATGTACATCATTGGACAGGTGGACTTTGTTTGATGTCAGGGGGATCAGGGCAACCTATGGCAAGCAGCAATTACACGTATACTCGGAGTGGTTTATGTATTATGGTGAAGAATCCTTGTTGATGTGGAAAAAAAGGAGGTTAGTTATGCTGCGAACGTTGCTGGGAGAAAAGCCGCGTATAAACGAAGGGTTATTGAAGGAAGCGATGGAGTCCATGGCGCATACGCTTGAGCTGTTTCAGCGACAAATGCATGTGGACCACGATCCCACGCATGACTATCGGAAACTGTATGTGTGGACACAGGGACTCATCTCTTCGCTGGATGAACTGGAGCAAAGTTGTTTCGCTGCTGCTCATTTTCGCAAAAAGGTCGTTGCAGGCTCTACGGACGATATGACACAGGCCGAGAAAGCCGAGTATGCCCGATATGTTTATTTCTATAAAGATGGCTTCATCCGTTGTTTTGCCATTCTGGATAAAGTCGGCACCGTATTAAATGAAATATTCGAGCTGAATACCTCAAATACGAAAGCGCATTTTTCTTATTTTACCGTGTTAAGGCAGTTCGATTATGCTACGCAGCATCATGACCTTGCCTTGCGATTGATTCAGATCAAGGATTCATATCGTGAACCGATGAGTAAGCTACGCAAACGACGTAACATGGAAATTCACTACATGAATTCTGAAATGCATGATGATTTGTGGCAGTTACACCAGACGTTGCAAGGGAAAGTAAAATTGGAGGATCTGGATCAGCATGTGCATGAAATGCGTCAGGGCGTGGACATGGTGTGTGAAACGTTAAGTACTTCATACGGCTATATTAATCAGATATGGCTTAAGCAAGGTAAGAAACGTTAATGCAGTAAATAAAATGAAATAATTCCCTTTGACAAATCGGAATACTTGGATTATACTGAGTTTCAGATCGAATGGTACATGAGTATCTTTATTTTTACAGAAGTTTCTGAACTTTTGAACAGTATATAACATGAACTACATGAACTTATAGAATCTTACAACCTCATATTTCTTATCGAGAGCGGCGGAGGGACAGGCCCGATGAAGCCCGGCAACCGATTTATAATGAATGACACATGTGTCATTCGATATAGATGTTAGGTGCTAATTCCTACAAAATGGTGCAAGACACGATTTTGGCAGATGAGAAGGTAAATTCACGTGAAGAGCCGTCTTTGTATCTGCAAAGGGGCTCTTCTTTTTTTTGTACGTAAAGGGGAGTTTTCCTTTCTTTCGGGTAAAGATACATGTAGGTGGTAGGAAGGGGCAAGTGCTATTGATTGAATTAAAAGGATTAACTAAGACGTATGGTAAAGGGGCAAAAGCCACAACAGCGTTATCCAATCTGGATTTGAGCATCCGCAAGGGTGAAATTTATGGCGTCATTGGCCATTCCGGAGCGGGTAAAAGTACACTGATTCGCTGTATTAATTTGTTGGAACGTCCAACGGAGGGTGAAGTATGGGTCGACGGGATCAACCTGACTGACCTGAGCAAAACTGAGTTACAGCAACAGAGACGCAAGATTGGCATGATTTTTCAACACTTTAATCTGCTATCCTCGGCAACGGTATATGACAATGTAGCTTTTCCGCTAAAACTTGTAAATACACCCAAGGAAGCCATTGATCGCAAAGTGAAGGAAATGCTCACTCTGGTTGGCTTGGAGCATCATAGCGGTAAGTATCCGGCTCAATTATCGGGTGGACAGAAACAACGTGTTGGGATTGCAAGAGCGCTTGCGAGTGATCCAAATGTACTTCTCTGTGATGAGGCTACTTCGGCACTTGATCCGCAGACAACGAATTCAATCCTGAAGTTATTGCTCGACATTAATGAAAAGTACAATCTCACGATTGTTCTGATCACACATGAGATGCACGTCATCCAGAACATCTGCGACAAGGTTGCTGTCATTCATCAAGGTGGCATTGTGGAACAGGGGCCTGTAACAGAAGTATTCCTGAAGCCGCAGCACGCCATTACGCGGGACTTCACGATGCGTGACCATGAAGCTGGACTTGCTCTGGAAGAGACCGCTCTGGCGAATGCAAGCGTTGAATTGCAGGCAGGCGCTGCTTCCAAACTTGTGAAGATATCCTTTCTGGGTAATAAAACGTATGAAGCGATTTTGTCCAGAACGGTACGTAAGACAGGCGTGGATTTTGCCATCCTGCAAGGTACGATCTCTACGATCAAACAGGTTCCTTATGGGCAGCTGACCGTTCGATTCGAGGGTGAGTCAGATGCGATTGAACGGACGATATCCGAATTGACCGCAGAGGGACTTGATGTGGAGGTGCTACGTTAGATGGATTTTTCAACCGTACGTTGGGAAGAGGTTGGTAAAGCTTCCATAGAGACACTGCAAATTCTGGGTGTATCAGGCTTGTTTACCGTTATCTTTGGTTTACCGCTCGGAGTTCTGCTGTTCATGACAGCCCGATCTACTTCGATCAAGTCACGGGCAGTGTACACGATACTATCCCTGATTGTTAATATCTTGCGCTCAGTCCCTTTCATCATATTGATTGTTGCTCTTATTCCATTCACTCGTATACTCGTTGGTACAGCTACGGGGGTGCTCGGCGTTATACCTCCTTTGGTTATTTCAGCAGCTCCGTATTTCGCCCGTTTGGTGGAGAATACGCTGCGTGAAGTGGATCGAGGTGTCATTGAGGCGGCACAGGCGATGGGCGCATCGACCGGACAGATTGTAAGACGGGTTTTGCTACCTGAGGCGCTGCCTGGTCTGCTTGCTGGTATAACGATCACCATCGTTACGCTCGTCTCCTATACGGCGATGGCGGGTATGGTTGGTGGTGGAGGTTTGGGAACACTGGCAATTAACTATGGATACTTCCGTTATCAGAATGAAATCATGATCATATCCGTAGTGTCGATGATCATTCTAGTGCAAATTCTCCAGATGGCTGGAGATCGCTTGGTTACATTTTTCACCAGGAAATAACACATAGATAACATGATGGATATGCAATCATGCGGATGCCACATGAAAAAAATGATTAGAGAAGGGGTTTTACACATGAAAAAATGGTCTATTGCTCTACTTAGTCTTATGCTGATTGCGGTTCTCGCAGCTTGCGGAAACAACAAGGACGCCGATAGCGGCGCAGACAATTCAGCAGGTGCACCACGTACAGTTGAATTGAAAGTTGGAGCTTCACCTACACCACACGCAGAGATTCTGGAAAGCATCAAGCCTGAACTGGAAGCACAAGGGATTCGTTTGCAAGTCGTTACGTTCAATGACTATGTTCAACCCAACCAGCAACTTGCTGATGAAAAATTGGATGCAAACTTCTTCCAGCACCAACCTTATCTGGATACAGAGAATAAAGAACGTGGATTCAACCTCGTTGCTGTAACACCTGTTCATGTTGAGCCTTTTGGCGGATACTCCAAAAAAATTAAGTCTTTGGATGAATTGGCAGATGGCGCAAAAGTAGCGATTCCGAATGACCCATCCAATGGTGGACGTGCACTGTTGTTGCTCGCGAAGGAAGGCATTATTACGCTGAAAGACAACACAAATATTTCATCTACGATTCAAGATATCACAGCAAATCCGAAGAACCTGGATATCATCGAGCTGGATGCAGCCATGATGCCTCGTCAATTGGATGAAGCGGATCTGGTATTCATTAACGCTAACTATGCGCTCGAAGCGAACCTGAATCCGGCGAATGATGCTTTGCTGATCGAAGATCTGCAAGGTAACCCATATGCAAACATCCTCGTTTCCCGTGAGGACAACAAGGACGCAGATGCAATCCAAAAACTGGCTGCTGCTCTGCACTCCGAAGAAGTGAAAACATTCATTAAGGAACGTTATAAAGGTGCAGTTGAACCTGCAACTGAATAATTCCTCAACTGAATCAATATAATCCCTACGTTCGGAGCACGATAAAGCCCTGCAATCTCTTCTTTAGAGAATGCAGGGCTTTATCATTTTTACAACGATGTTCGGAATGCGCTATTTATTCTGATCGGTTTCCGAGCTTCTATTGCCATCGGTTTGATTGTTATTACTGACGTCAGCTTCTTGTCCAGCAGCATGTTGTTGATAAGCTTCCTCAGCAGGTGATAGAGAGTCTTGCGATGGTTTTGGCGCAGTATCTTTTTTGCGACCTGTCAGTAAGCGACGAATCCATCCGAATACTGCAACAATGGCAGCAACAATGACAAACCATCCTTTTTTGAGCAGAAGCAACAATCCGACTTTTTTGGCTACCGCTACACCTGCACCGCCCAAAATAAGACTAGTCAGGCCGAGTTCTGATTTTTTGTCTACAGATGGATCAAACTCCTCGTATGTATGACCACTATTAACGGTAAGATTATTCAGAACACTATCTTCAAACTGTTTCCGGTTTTGTTCGAAATTTGCACTGTCTGTTACAAAAATAACACCGATATATCCTTCACGTGTCAGTACATTCACATTGTAATTGACGAGTTTTTCCTGCTCCGCATCCTTGAGACCCAGAGAATAGAGCAATTGATGCTTGATGCTGTCATAGGCTGGCTCAATCTCCCACCCTGTTAAAAACAGCTGATTTTCTGGCGTTGTTTTTTCATTTTGGGCTTCTGTACCTCTCTCGTAACTTTCCAGTAACTCATCAGCATCAAGATCATTTTTCTCACTGTCATCTACATGACCAGTATCATTATATTCAAATATGACATACCAGTTGGAGCTTTCGCCAGCACCATAGATACTGCCGACTTCTGCACCATTAGGGAAGGATTCAGTGTCTTCCAGGAAACGTTGAGTATTCGTTGCATCGAGATAGGAGAGACCCTCTTCTACGATTAATGTAGCTTTGTTATCAAGCACTACGCTTGACGGTCCATCTATCCATTGGTAATCTTCGTTCGAACTGTTGTTTTCACTTTCTGCTGATGCTGTGATAGAAAAAGGGGCTTGGAGTGTGGTAAAAAGCAGAACTGCGAGTAGAGAAGCTAACCATCTTTTCATTTGTACTATAGTCCTTTCGAGGTTGTCATGTAATGTTATTATTTACATGAGCATATGTATTGTGTCTTTATATTCATAAGAAGATAAGGACTTATCGACATTACCATAGGCATAGTGTATAGACAAGGTTTATCTGGATATAAAGGGTTATTTTTCCTACAAAAGACCCATTTTGTTTCGTTTTAATCTTCTTGAAGGTAAGTATTTAGTCCTTCGTTTACACTTTTTAGCAAATGAAACAGATTGGTGGGAATCGCGAGTTGTAGGAGGAGGATAAATCTTTTATACTGGATAGTGACTGCTCTTTGAAGAGGGGGATGAACGTGAAGGGAAAGGTTGCCCTCATAACGGGAAGTGCCAAAGGTCTTGGTAAAATGACGGCCCTCAGTCTGGCAGATCAGGGGTGTCATATTGCCCTCAACTATGTACACAGCAGAACAGAAGCTGAGGCTTTAAGGGCTCAGATTACAGCCAAGGGTGTGCGGTGCATTGCCATCCAGGCTGATATATCCAAGGTGGAAGATATTGCTTCGTTGGTTGGACAGGTGGAAGACAAGCTGGGTAGCATTGATATTTTGGTGAATAACGCGGGTCCATTTGTCCGTGAGCGTCGATTATTTGCGGATTATGCTGAAGATGAGGTTCAGATGCTTGTACAGGGTAACCTGTTGGGACCCATGTTACTGGATCAACGTGTGTTGCCGGAGATGAGACGCAAGCAGTGGGGACGCATTATCCATTTTGGCTTCAGTCATGCTGGAGAAGCGAGGTCTTGGCCTCATCGTGCAGTGTATGCGGCTGCCAAGGTAGGTCTGGTATCTTTTACGAAGACACTCGCGGTTGAGGAAGCTCCTTATGGGATTACGGTCAACATGGTATGCCCGGGTGATATTCGCGGTGCCAACAAAGAGAAGACGATTGATGAAATGGCAGGCATTACCGATGAGGAAACGCCAAGAGGGCGTCCTGGTAGCGGTGAAGATATTGCGCGCGTCATTACGTATCTGTGTCTTGATCATTCCGATTTTATAACAGGCAACATTATGGATGTATCTGGAGGACTTGATCCGATTCGTCCAACCATACAGCGCGAGGATACTTAAAGGTGAGTTGAAGGACTGTACGTGGAAAACTGGTCAAGGTGACAGTGAGAAATGGACTCTCTGCATATGCACACAAAAAAAGAGCCCTCCGCTTCATGCGAAGCGAAAGGCTCTTGAGGTTTATTTCGTGAAGGATTGATTAGAATACTTGTACGACTTCTTGTACACCCTCAACTTCTTCGAGAAGGGCGCGTTCAATCCCGGCTTTTAAGGTAATGGTGGAGCTTGGGCAACTGCCGCAGGCACCGACCAGTTTCAGCTTAATGATGCCGTCCTCCACGTCGACCAGTTCCACGTCACCGCCATCGCGCTGCAGGAACGGACGAAGTTTATCAAGCACATCAGATACCTCATCATACATGGTGCTTTGTGCGTTTTCGCTCATATTGTTCAACTCCTTTCCTTCCTATATTATATTACAAATGGCCACAAATTAAAATGGTCAAACAAAGCAGGTGAACCTACATGAGACCGATTATTGAATTTTGTGCCAATAATATGCATTTTGGCACAGATGAAGTCATGGATCAACTGGAAGAAAATCCAGACTATGATGTCATTGAATACGGCTGCCTTACGAATTGTGGCCAATGTTCTATGACTCCTTTTGCATTGGTGAATGGCGAAGTTGTCATCACAGACAAAGTGGAAGATCTATATAACGCCATTCTGGCCAAAATTGCCGAAGCCGATGTCTGGGACGAGCTCGATCTCGACTAACCGAGATGGCGCTTGGACATCCAGAGCACACCACTTTTTAAAATACGAGGTACACGTCCCATCATGGACGTTTTGCCCATTAGCCCAAACCCAGACTTCTTGCCGAGTGCACCGAGTGTGCCACGAAGCTTGAGTGGATGTGGATTGGGCTTTTCGCCTTTCCAGAGGGCATGCTGAATATGGGCGATTTGCTCACCCTGCACTTCCGCAGCTTGACCGCTAGGTGCATAAGGGACACTCGCACAGTCACCAACGACATATACATCGGTATATTCCGGGATTTGGTAGTATTCATTCAGGACGACACGTCCTTGAGGGTCTTTGGTCACGTCTAGATCCTGTACCACTTTTACGGGCTGAATGCCTGCAGTCCACACGACAGCATCCGTTAGGATCTGTTCATCCCGATTATAGATGGCATTCGGTTCAACGCGTGAAATGGCGATATGTCCACGTGTCTCTACCTGATGTTCGTTGAACCATTCATGTACATACACGGACAGACGTTGTGGGAAAGCAGATAACACACGTTCGCCACGATCCAGAATGCTGATGTTCAGATCGGGTCTGCTCTCACGAAGTTCGGCTGCCATCTCGACACCACTTAATCCGCCCCCAACGATATGCACATTGCCATAGGCCTTGATCTCATTAAGACGCAGGTAGGTCTCGCGTGTTTTGCTGAAGCTCTGAATGGTACAGCTGTAATCTTCGGCGCCTGGTGTGTTGTGGAAACGGTCTGTACAACCAAGTCCAATGACAAGCTTGTCATAGACGAGCGGGTCTTGGCCTTCAAATTCAATCTGACGCTGTTCCAGGTCGATCGAAGTAACTTCTCCATAACGGTAAGTGACTTTATCGCTCACTGGAAATTGGATACGCAGGTCATAATCGGATACGGTTCCTGCTGCGAGTGCGTAATATTCGGTCTTTAATCCCTGAAAGGGGCTGCGGTCCACCAAAATAATTTGTGTATCGGATGGAATTTTACCTTCCAGAAGTTCCTTGATGATGGTGAGGCCGCCATAGCCGCCTCCAAGAATGACGAAATTTTTCATGACTCGGCTTCCTTTCTGCATCAGTCCCACTGAAATGGGGCTGTAACCTGTGGAGCAGCTATGCAATAACATAGCTGCTCCTTTTGTTTGGATTTGAATTATTGAAAAATAGACATTAAAAATTGAAGATATCATTCAGCAGTTTGCACCACTCGAATTCAAACGTCTCCCTATAATGAAAGTAGCGTCCTGGAGTGATGCTGGTGCAATATAGTTATAGATGGTGTTAATTTACTATTCGTACACTTCAATTTCATTGTAGAACGTATCACGTTCTACCGGAATACGTCCTGCACCTTTAATTAGCCAAATGAGCTCTTTACGGGTAAGGCCTTCAGGCGTTAGTGCACCTGCTGCATGACTAATCCGTTCGCGAACGATCGTGCCATGTGCATCCGAAGCACCGAATCCAAGGGCGACTTGAGCTAGTTGAGGACCGATGTTGATGAAGTAGGCTTTGATATGATCGATGTTATCCAGCATCAAGCGGCTAATCGCAATTGTTTTGAGATCCTCATAGGCCGAGTTACGACGCATAATGCTCGCATTTTTACTTTTTGGCTGCATGGAAAGCGGGATAAAGACCATGAATCCGTTGGTCTCGTCTTGCAATTCACGAATCTGCGCCATATGGTTAACGCGGTCCTCATAGGATTCAATCGATCCATACAACATCGTAGTATGCGTACGCATGCCCAGGTTATGAGCTGTGCGGTGCACCTCAAGATAACGATCCACGTTGGCTTTGTCTACACGCATTTTTTTGCGATATTCATCCGACAAAATCTCAGCGCCGCCGCCAGTCAATGTTTTCAGACCTGCTTTTTGCAACTCCTGTAGAACTTCCTTAATACTGAGTCCGCTGATGCGAGTGAAGAAATCAATCTCGGCTGCCGTGTAGGCTTTCAGCGTAACATCCGGATATTTCTCGTTTAAAGCACGCAGGGAATCGACATAATACTGAAAAGGAACATGGTTATTATGTCCGCCTACAATATGGAACTCTCTTACGCCTGGATGAATATGCTGTTCCACATAATCGATCATTTCCTGACCGGACAATGTGTAAGAGCCATCTTCACCCTGGTCTTTGCGGAAATTACAAAAAGCGCAGCGAGCTTCGCATACGTTCGTAAAATAAAGACTCATGTTTTCGATGAAATACACTTTCTTACCATTCTTCCGCAGGTTGGCCTCATTGGCCAACTGGCCCAAAGTCAGCAGATCATCTGTTTCATACAGATATACGCCGTCTTCTACGCTCAGCCTTACGCCGTTCTGCACTTTCTCAACGATTTCAGCCATTCTTTTGTCTGTGAACGGTGTTACCAATGTAGACATACTGTTTCCTCCTGTTCTTAACCGGAATTGAGTTGTGTGTAGAATCTGCATACAGAACTACATAGCAAAGATGCGGTCATCTGCCGCTTTCTTATTGGACTAACTCTTATTTACCCGGTGCAGCGTGTGCTGCAAATGAAAGCTAAATTTTTTCAAAAAATGGAGTCTGTTGACTCATATATGCATTGGGGACTGCGTTGCAGTCTCGAAATGTGAAAAAAATTACAACTCCAATTATGACCATCGTCTGAATAAGTCATGACAAAATATCGACATTTCAGTGCGACCACCTATTCATTATAAACCTCGTGTCGCGGGGGTTCAATACACTGGGAAGAAAAAGGAGTTCAGGGGGAACGCGGAAAGAGGCAAACATGACTTGAGACCCTTGACGGGGTGGAGTATAATTTAAAGAAGAGTTAATGAAAGGTAGTTCAAAAAGTCCGCTTTTGATTACGAAGGATGCCTAGCGGCATCTCAGCGTCGAATATGGGATTCAGCCGAAATGTCCGTTGCTCACGTAGTTTTGCCTACGCTCCGCTACTCCATTTCTATCTTCATCCCATCTTCTTGGTACTGAAAAGCGCCCTTTTTGAACATGATTTTATATGAAAAAGGAGAGTGACCTGGCATGATTAACATCAGCGAAACGGCTGCTGACAGATTGAAAGAGATGCTTGCACAGCAAGAGACACCTGGTATGTTCCTGCGTCTTGGCGTAGCACCGGGCGGTTGCACCGGATTTTCGTACGCCATGGGCTTTGACGATAAAGAGTCCGATGAGGACTTGTATATGGATATTCAGAACATGAAGGTTGTAGTCGAGAAGGAAAACCTGAAATATCTGAATGGACTTGAAATTGATTTTGAAGAGTCCGGTATGTCGGGTGGGTTCACCATCCATAATCCTAACGCGGTAGCGACTTGCGGCTGTGGATCATCCTTCCGTACGAAGGAAGATGCGGGCGTGCCTGATAAGGATTGTTAAGAAACTGAGTTGTGTAGCGGTTTCCCAATGTTGTTTAGAAATAAGCAGTATGCAATCCCTTTAATAGATAGCCTCTGAATTGTATCCGTTTTGCACGGGCATGATATCAGGGGCTTTTTTGCGTGTACTGAAAGTTACATGGTTGACAAACTAAGTTGTAACAATTATAGTTACAATATAAAGTTCAAACATAAACAATATCGATAATTTAAAGGAGAGATCATGATGAACATTGCAATCATTGGTGCAACAGGCAAAGCAGGAAGTGTAATTTTGAAAGAAGCAGCAGACAGAGGGCATAAAGTGACGGCCATCGTTCGTAATGCATCCAAATTGGAAGATAAAAGCCTTAATACGCTGGAGAAAGATGTATTCGATCTTACAGCTGAAGATCTTAAAGCATTCGATGTGGTTGTAAATGCATTTGGTGCTCCAGCGGGTAAAGAAAACCTGCATGTGGAAGTAGGACAAGCGTTGATCAACATCCTGAAAGATGCACCAAACACTCGTCTGATCGTGGTGGGTGGAGCAGGAAGCCTGTTCACAGATGAGTCCAAAACATTGCGTGTCTTTGAATCCCCAGGATTCCCTGATGCTTACAAAGCAACTGCAACGAACCAAGGCCAAAACCTGCAGGATCTGCAAGCATCCTCGGGTATTCAATGGACATTCTTGAGCCCGGCTGGATTCTTTAATCCAGAAGGTGTACGCACCGGCAAATATCAAGCAGGCAACGATGTTATTCTCGTGAATAGCGAAGGCAACAGCTACATCAGCTATGCAGACTATGCGATTGCTTTGGTTGATGAGATTGAAAACCCACAACACAAAAACGAGCGCTTTACCGTTGTTGGCGAAGTGAAGTAACACTTTTAAATGATAATATGGAACATACAAACGGACGCTGATCTCCACAGATTAGTGTCCGTTTTTTTATGTTATCGAAGAGAGATGTTCTGCAATAACGTTAGACAGGTTAGATGATTATCGTCCAACTTCCAACTAGTCCCATGAATCTATGTTATATTATTCTAAATATGGAATTCGACTACGATTATATGGAAGGCCAACTTCTTTTAATCTGATTTTCTGCGAGCCTAAAAGTATAAGGGAGTGAACAGTTGTGAAGATGTATTCTAATGGAGTTATACTATTGATCTTTGTGGTTTTTATGATGAATGAATCGAGTGGTTCAGGGTTATCCCAATATCCAAACGTTAAAAATGCGCTGAATCAAATTCACATGACTTCTCTTTATCCGAAAAATAAGAATGGACAAACATATGGCTCTGCCATATATGCGACTTCTCCAGAAACGGAACCAGATTTAATCTCGGCTACTGGTGTGGATGGTACAGAAGGATATCTGCTGAAAAAAGACATGGATGGCGAGCAACCAAAAACACCTGAAGAAGCTATTGCGATACAGAACAGCAGATCACCAGACGGATGGGATATTCCACTGTATGACAAGGACGGTGAAACCGTAATTGGTGTGTTTCATGTTGGAGGAAAGTGAAAGTAACCAAAATAGGATCAAATATGACGCTATCATGAAACGTTAATGAAATGACCACCATTCGGGCAGTTGATCAAAAGGGGCGGCTGCTTTTTTGGTTGTAAGATTTATTTTGTTGGCTAAAGGATGTGACAGTAATATGAAATACTTCATTGGAATTACCCTTCCAGATGATTATAAAGAAAAGATTGTGGCATTTCGTGATCGTTGGGCAAGCAATCGTCTTAATGATATAGTCGAGCCTCATATCACTGTAAAAGCGCAGGGTGGTCTTACCGTTGATCTTCATTGGTTAGAAAGTGTGAGACAGACCTGTTCTTTAATGCCAAGTTTTCAATTATCATTATCAGAACCGGGATCGTTTGGAAGTGCTGTTACATTTCTTAGTGTTGAGACGAGCAATGTCATTGAGTTACATCGAAATTTGGTAAAAGCGATTTCTCCATCACAAGAACTTTTAGACCTTTACTTTGAAATGGATAAGTATCATCCTCATTTAACCTTGGGACAAACCTATTGGGGTATGAACGAGGCTGAGATAGAAGAAATGAAGCTCTTAACAAAGAAGGAATTGGCTCCTTTCCCAACCTTTGATGTCAATTATGTACGCGTATATAAAGAAGTTGAACTAAATAAATACGTACCATTTGAAGACATTCAATTGGGAACTGAAAAAGTGAAGTGATTCAAATAGCAGGAACATTAGTTCAATGAAACAAGGAAACTCCTCATCAAAGGAATTGGCTGTTTCCTTGTTTATGTAATGGCAGAATAACGCAACCAGTTAATGAACGAATCGTCAAAATGATGAGTAAACTTCTGCACATTGGAGGGGGATTTGGTGTATTTTAAACCTATCCGTATTGTATTGGGGCTAGTTTTTTTTATCATTGCTGGGTGCAATAACGAGGTCACGAGGTTGGGTACAGATGAGCTCACGATCACAGGTGATCAAAAGACTGCCACAGAATATGTTAAGGCACAAGGTTATAAAATTTCTTCGTACGATGGTCAAGTTCAGAAATACACTCTAAACAAAGACAAACTACTCTACGGGATAACGGAAACGATACCATATAGACAGACATGGGGGGTTCAAAAAGTAGAACCCGAACAGTATTTCGGAAAAGAAATATCGGTATATAGCTTTACAGTAACAAACCATCCTCTGGGAACGTTAGACGATAGTAAATCCAAAGTTTCAATAATACTTTGTGAAGGCAAAGTTATAGGGGGGACATCCTTCCCAAATGCAGCAATGGATGGAGCACCATATTCGTTGGAGGGAAAAACATTGGAAGAAGTAAAGGGGAAAAGTTTTCAAAAATCGAGTGAAGAATGGAAAAAGAAATACGGGACTTAAAAAGTCAAAGCTGACGGACAGGATGTTTACAACATAATATCTTCGGACGATACGAGAAACTTAATTGCGCACAAATAGTTGCGATATGAAAACCTAACGAAACTATACTTTGGTTGAGAGGAGGGATGAGATGGATTGGCTTATGAGGATGAATCGGGCATTGGATTATATTGAAATGAACTTAGTCGGCGAGATCGAATTGAAGGAAATTGCTCAATGTGCTTATTGTTCTTCACATCAGTTTCAGAGAATGTTCTCATTCATTACCAATGTTTCACTTGCGGAATATATACGAAGAAGACGGCTTACTCTCGCTGCAATTGAATTGCAGAATAGTGATAGGAGAGTTGTTGATATTGCCATAAAGTATGGGTATGAGTCACCGGTATCATTCGCAAGAGCTTTTCAATCATTGCATGGTGTTAATCCAGCGATGGCTCGTGAAGAAGGGACTGCCCTCAAAGCCTATCCTCGGCTTTCCTTCCTTATTTCGATTAAAGGGGAAGAGCCTATGAACTATCGTATCGAAACAAAAGAATCCTTCGAAATATTTGGAATTGAGAAAGTGTTTCAATTAAACGGAGTAGAGACCCCCGCAGAATTATGGAAGCAAAGCCACGAAAATGGTGAGGTTGAAAGACTTGCTACAAATGCTGGTGATCTACCAAACTCTTTGAATTCGAATTATCATAAAGTACATGCTGTGTGTAGCTACAAAAAAACGGGGGAAGACACTTTCCCATACATGTTGGGTGTATTTAAAGGTGAAACAAGTAAACCCAATGGTTATACATGTATCACGATACCAGCACACACGTGGGCGATCTTTTCATCTGATCCCTTTACATGGGATAAATTCGATGAAACCATTGAAACCTTATATAGACGATTCTTTTCTGAATGGCTTCCTACTACAGGATATGAACAGGTCGACGGAATGGAATTTGAAATTACTGGAGTTAAAGATGGACTGAATTTTGTTGAACTATGGTTTGCTGTAAGAAAAATATCTTAGCTTTATTTCTTTTAGATTAGTCTTGAATGATAACTTAATAAAGACAAATGGAGCAATCAATTGTGTCCGATTGGTTGCTTCTTTGTTCATTCACCTAACGGCCAGGAAAAATGCAACATTTTTCCTGTTAAACAGGTCAATAAAGATGTACCAATGAACCTCATGAGAAGAAGGTGGAAAAACTGAAGCTTCGTATAATCACGTTAATATTTTTTATATCTACCGTGTTCTTTATCTCAAATCCACAAAATGTTAACGCTTTGTCATGTCCCGAATCAGGGAGTCCCCAAGAACAGTTAGAAATATATGATGGAGCTGTTTATGGTGAAGTAAGGCAAGTAAAGGTCGACTTGAAGCAAAAGGGATTTGCAGGCACAAAAGAGAAAATCAGATATATTTTAGTGGAAGTTGAGAGAAGTTGGAAAACGGAAGTTGACTCTCAGATTCTTGTTGCGACGGACTTCACTTGGGGGTTTGATTTCAAGGAAGGCAACAAATACTTAATATACTTTAGCGAAGCGGATGGCGAGTTACGTAGCAGTCCGTGCAGTGTGATTATCGAAATGAATAATCTTAATCAAGCAACTGAACTATTCGGGGAAGGATTTCCACCAAAACAACAAGTAAACTTAGAACACAAAATGTGGTTTATGTTTGAGCAAGATATTGATTTGTTTATCGTAGGTGTAGTCGTATTTGCGGCGATCTTTATCTTCTTTATGAGAATAAGAAAGAAAAAGCGCAAAGTATAATTTGGTTGCGCTAGACAGGGAATTTTGCTCAAAGAAAAGTCATTTGAACTAGGCATGGATTCCTGTATGACCTATTACCCCCTTTACTTAAACGAGGATCGAGGCGTATAATCCGTTGAGACATTAGAGCAATAAGAGGGGAAATAGTTATGAACAATGGGTTAATCAACGCGATCATTGCGTATATCATGTGGGGGGTTCTTCCACTGTATTGGAAGTTGTTTGAAAATGTACCGGCAGGCGAGATTTTATCGCATCGGGTAGTCTGGTCATTTGTCTTTATGGGGATTTTCGTTGCCGTCCAACGTCGTTGGGGTGACATGAAGCGCATTCTGAGCAGTCGTTCGACCCTGCTCTCCCTTACGGCGAGTGGGCTACTAATTGCTATTAATTGGCTGATCTTCATCTGGGCAGTTAACAACGGTCATGTCGTTGAGACAAGTCTGGGTTATTATTTGAACCCGTTACTGAATGTGCTACTGGCGGTTGTCTTCCTTCATGAAAAGCCAAACCGTGGACAATGGCTCGCGATTGCTATCGCTGCTGTCGCGGTGCTTATCATCGCTATCGACTACGGACGTTTCCCATGGGTTGCGATCTCGCTGGCCGTGTCATTTGGCTTGTACGGTCTGGCGAAGAAAAAGATTAAACAAGACGCTTCTGTGGGCTTATTTTCGGAGACAGCTGTAGTTCTGCCCATCGCGCTAGGCTACTGGATCTACTTGGCCATTGTGGGAAAAGCAACGGCATGGACGATGCCTGCGCCGATGTTCTTCGAACTGCTGCTTTCCGGCGTGGTGACGGCGCTGCCGCTACTTTTCTTTGCACGGGCGGCTGCCCGGATGTCGTTGTCCACACTCGGCTTCGTACAGTACATTGGCCCGACGATCATGCTGATCCTGAGTGTGTTCGTGTTCAAAGAAACGGTCTCGCCAGTGTTGCTCGTCGGTTTCGCACTCATCTGGACAGCGCTGATCGTATACGCTGCCGCATCGATGCGTGCTACGAGACTTGCTAAGGTAAGATGAGGGCATACATATCCTTGTAACAGGTGAAGTTCTAATGGCGTTCACCTCCAAAGGATGGGAAGAGATTCGAACACACCAAGACGGCAGCCGATCCATGAGATCGGCTGCTTTTGTTTAACCAAACGTGCAGCTCAGTGTAACGAAACATGAATTACTCATTTACAAAAAAAAGGAACGTGTGTTCTAATTTATGCAGTGATTATTTTTAGCTATGGGGTCCGTAAGAATGACACAAGACCGGATTGTGAGTGTTTCTATAATACATAATGATAAGATACTTATGATTAAGGAAAACAAGGCATCGGTTAAACATACATGGAATTTCCCCTCAGGCAGAGTTGAACATGTATTGGTGGTTCTCTTCGATTAGATACAATGGAGAAATGGTTTTCGATAGACTGTAATTTTGTTTCCATACTTGCTAAGAAACGGAGAACGATTGTTCATGAAATCATCCTATTTAACGCGTCCTTTCTATTTCCTGTGGACCACGCAAACGGCTGCGAATGCAGCCGACGTACTATATATTATGGCGCTTACGGTAATGGTGCTTAACCGGACCGATTCGCTTATATCGGCAGCACTTTTGCCGCTGATGCGCAGCGGGGCACAGATGCTCAGTAGCCTGATCGCCCCTTTGCTGATTCAACGTTTCAAGTTGTCCAGGCTTCTTCTGCTGTCACAAACAGGGCAATTTCTGCTGTTCGCTTGTCTGGCTATTTATTTGCAGCTCAACGGAGAGGCAGCATCCCTGGTGCTCGTATTTTCACTCGTATTTGTCATGTCCTTTCTCGACGGCTGGACAACTCCGGCTCGGAATGCCCTTATTCCACGTCTCGTGACACAAGAGCAAGGTCTTCTTAAGGCGAACGGACTTATGAGTGTCAGCGATCAGATTGTACAGTTTGCCGGTTGGGGTCTAAGCGGTGTTGTGGTCGCCTTGATCGGGGCTAGCCCGACGATGCTGTTGACAGCCGCTATTTATGGTTTGGCCGCGGCGTTTACGCTTGGCGTCAACGAACCAACGGAGAAGCAAGCTGGAGCAAAGGAGTTGCACATTTCATCTGATGCCTTGCCTGTACTTAAAACAAGCAGATGGCATACCTTAACCGAAGGCTGGAAAATGATATGGAATACGCCTCGTCTACGAGTGCTTACATTTATGGATATGATCGATATGCTTGGCGGTTCAATCTGGGTAGGTGCCTTTACCTTGGCTTTTGTTCAAGTTGCACTGGGACAAGGGGAGCAATGGTGGGGATTCATTAATGCTGCTTATTTTGCTGGAACCATAGGTGGAGGCTTGCTGGTGCTTGCTCTGGCACGAAGGATTGGCAATCGTTATTTCGCCGTGATGATGATCGGCATGGCCGGTTATGGAATACTGACTGCATTTTATGCACTGAACACAGAGCCTTTCATTGCGCTCATATTCGTTATGCTGATGGGGCCATTCGCGGAGCTTTCCATGATTAATCGGCGTACCTTGATTCAGAGTAGCGTGGCCAAACGTTTGCTACCCAAGGTATTGTCTGCCCAGGCATCTCTTATGCATCTGGTCTTTTGCATTTCCTTGCTCGGTATGGCTGGGCTCGCCGAATATATCGGAATTGTGAACCTCTACCTGTTTGCGTCCGGATTGACTATATTAGCGATCGTTGTGGGATTGCTGAATTACCGGGCTTTTCGGCGCAAAGCCACTCCTGAAGCTACGGTGGATTAGTACGAGGGATTAGATAAAGCATTTCTATCTATCAACATAAATTTTTTTGAATAAGTAATTAGTATGAATTATCACCGTTAATACCGTGAATCCAGGTCCAACGGGTTCGACATATATGAATGATGAAATCAGAGGGTATCTGTTGCCAAATTTTCCGATGGGGCGCATTGGGATACCTGATGATGCCGCACGTTTGATTCTTTTCTTGCGAGTGAGGAAGCAGAGTGGATCACGGGGCAGTTCATCAACTCCGAAGGCGGATTTATACAAGAATAATACGGAATGTTGTGAAAAGCTGACTCCTATATTTTGATAGTTGGAATCAGCTTTTTATTATGTAGCAAAACAATATGCGTTCTGCTTTTTTTGTTCCTAAACGGTGGACCACGGTTGCATTTAAGACAGCGACTGGTCTGCCGCTTATATCTCGGGGGTCAATAAGCAAGGTTTAGCTGATATCCGTGGAACCCACAGATTCTGAAATATCGACATCTTCCATGCTATCCGCACCATCGACCGCATCAATGATACCGACAGCGAGTGTTGTTACGGCAGCAGCAGCTAAAAGATTCTTAGCGCCATGCTTGACCCTGTCCTTATCTTCCTCTTTCAAGCCCACGACGACATCCTTCCCACCTTTATATACATACTTGGCTGATATCGCTGCACCTTTTGCAGTATTGGTTACGGCACCTCCAATATCAGCAAGCCCCGCGTCTATGGAGGTATCGTCCTTACGGATCGCACCACTGGCAAGATCATATGTACCACTGGCCAGTTGTCCTACCGTTCTCCCCGTGTTGATCGTCGCTTTCTCTACACCGTTGCCAATTTTCTTGATAAAGGGACTACCCGCTATTTCACCGACAACTCTGACGCTACCGCCGAGTACTTTCCCGGTTACTTCCCCGGCGAACTGACCTAGCTCCTTCAAAAAACTCATCCTTATGCCTCCTCTCCAATAAGAAGTTGATCCTATGTGTTATCTCAATAAACTTATTATATTCATATGTAAGCCAAAAGAACATCAGTCTCCAGCCCGAGTGGTGCACCCTCCGATTGATCGCGACACGCTCTAGAGGTGCCCGATCCGACCCCGGAACGCCCACCAAGCTGCACTCTCAACGCACTTCATCACCAAAAGGCGCTAATCCCACAGGAAATAGCGCCTTCCGCTCTTCATTACCCTAATCCATTTGACTACACACGGTTTTAGAGAAGTGTCTCAAGGAGGAGCAACATAGTGGAGGGGGCGGAATCGATTCTGAAGAAGCGAAGCGTTCGCCTTTGTATCCTAATTTCAACTTATGAAAAGTTGTTCAAGAAATTAGGATACAACAGCGATCATAAGAACGATCCGACCCCGGAACGCCCACTAAGCTGCACTCTCAACGCACTTCATCACCAAAAGGCGCTAATCCCACAGGGAATAGCGCCTTCCGCTCTTCATTACCCTAATCCATTTGCCTACACACGGTTTTAGAAGTGTCCCATTGAGTAGCAACGTAGTGGAGGGGGCAGAATCGATTCTGAAGAAGCGAAGCGTTCGCCTTTGTATCCTAATTTCAATTTATGAAAAGTTGTTCAAGAAATTAGGATACAACAGCGATCATAAGAACGATCCGCCCCCGGAACGCCCACCAAGCTGCACTCTCAACGCACTTCTACCCACCGTACTAGTCAATAAATCCTTCCATGACAGCTGTTGGCATCATATTCGACTGCCAAGCGCCTTTGCCGTAGCCACTGTTATAACCTGGTGTAGCTTGAGGCTCCCAGTAGAATACGCCTTTCCCTTTGCCATTCGGCAGATTGCGGATTTGGTTTTTCATCGCCGCGACAAAACTTTTACCAGCCGCAGCCTGATTATTATCCATGCCAATTTCGGAGATCATGATCTCTTTACCATAACGGTTGATCATATCCTTAGCATTGTTTACCGTATTCGTCACAGCTGTATTCCAGCCGGAAGCCGAAGGGTAGAGGGACATGGCAATCATGTCAAAGTTAGCTCCGTTATTGATCAAACCACCAATATTCCATACATAGAGGGCGTTATCATCCCCACCCGCCAGATGCACAATGGTTTTGGTGCCGCTGCTCAGGGATTTCACTGCATTATGCCCTGTGTTCACCAGCCAGGCGTAGTTTTTCATGTTGGTGGACGCTTTGCCATCTTCCCATAACATGCCGTTGCTAGTTTCATTACCGATCTGTACCCAGTCCGGGGTAACGCCTTTGCTTTGCATCGCAGTCATGACATCACGTGTGTGATTCCACACTGCATCCATGAGCTGTTGGAAGGTATAGTTTTTCCATGCAGCGGGTTTGGTCTGTTGACCAGGATCTGCCCAGGAGTCGCTGTAGTGCAGGGTAAGCATTACGCTCATGCCGGCATTTTTGGCACGTTGTGCGAGTGTAGCTGCACGATCCTTATTCATGTAACCGTTCCCATAATCATTCGAAGGATTAACGAATACCCGAATACGAACGGAGTTGATTTGATAGTCATTTTTCAAAATATCAATGATGTCACGCTGTACCCCGTTTTTATCTTTCCATTTGTAACCTTGGGCTTCCATTCCGGGAACCCAGCTGATGTCGGCTCCTTTGGCGAAACTTGGTGCTGCGCTGGCATGCTGACCTGCGGGCAACATAATGGAGGTGAATAACAAAACAAAAGCCAACATGATGGATGTCTTGAAACCCCTTACATTTTTGAACATTACAAGATGCCTCCTCGGATTTGGGTTGAGTTGCATCCTAATTATAGCCATCCAAGTTTACTCGACTAAAGGGTCCATTTCCAATATTTTGGGTGTTTTCTCAACCTCTCTAGGAAAAAAGACAAAACAAAAAGCCGTCCGAAGACGGCTTTTCTACCCGTGGCGCTTTTTGAAACATTGATCCGTATCCCGCGCCTCCACCGGACTCATTTTATTTTGAGCTAGTGGATCGGGTAAGGGACACGTTCAACATGTGATTAGAAATGTTGACGCACCTCCTTTCCTTGTGGCAAGAGTATACAACATCTTGTTTGGGAAAGCTAGTCTTTTTTACGTATTTACGCAAAATTATTTTTCGGTCTGGAACATCGTGATATCTCGTGCATAGTGACTCTTCGTTCCGTCATTGTTGCGAATGCGCACGCTATCTTCACTAATCCGCTCGACAATGCCGCTACCTACTTCACAGTAGACGCCAGCTGGGTCTTCCTGCCATGCGCTCACTACACATTGAGAGAGTGCAGCCGTGAAAAACTCTATATTTTTTTGTAACGTTCTAGGTTTGTTGGATTTCATTATATACTCCTTTAAATACTGATATTTGGAAATGAGAACAAGCAACCGGACCAAATCACACTGTACTTCACTTTACTCTGTCTATTGACCTTTGTAAAGGGATGGAAAAAGTTGCGCCCATGAGGTATCATTTACATAAATTTTACGTAGCGTTTACACTGCGCTGACGCTTGATGTTGATTACGAATAGTACAATTATAGGAGAACTTCTAACGAAGAATAGATATGCAACACATTCGGAGGCCATACATGCATAGAGACGTCAAAACAGGTAACTACGTTAATCGCGATTTAAGTTGGGTTGAGTTTAATCGGCGCGTACTTCAGGAGGCCCAGGATCCAACGACGCCCCTGCTGGAACGCATGAGATTTCTCGGGATTGTCGCCAGTAATCTGGACGAGTTCGTCAGTGTAAGGGTCGCAGAGACGAAAGAGAAGATCAAGGCCGGATATACGCAAAAGGATTTTACAGGGTATACCCCTTCGGGATTATACCGTAGATTGATCAAACGAACCGGGACCATGGTCGCCGAACAGTATAAAACGTATCGTGAACTTATTCGTCTACTCGCCAAGAAAGGCGTAAACATTCAGGAATATACCGATCTTAATGTGACACAGCAGCGCGCAATGGACCAGTACTTTCATGAGATTATTTTTCCGGTACTCACACCGATGGCGATTGACCAGAGTCGTCCGTTCCCGCTGGTACACAATAAGTCTGTCTATCTATCCGTGATGCTGCAGAAGGAAGGGGAGCAAGAGGGCGAGCCGTTTATGGCTATTGTTCAGGTACCTTCCAATCTTCCGCGGGTGGTTCAGGCTCCCATTCGGGCGAATAGCAAAAAGAAAACGTTCATACTGATAGAAGACCTGATCAAACATCATATCCACACGCTCTTCAGCGGATATATCTCGCTGGCTGCGCAGGAATTCCGAGTGACCCGCAATGCGGATCTGTTCATTAATGAAGAAGAAGCGGAAGATCTGCTGGAGGCCATTGAAAAAGAATTGCGGCGCAGACGCCGAGGGGCTCCTGTACGACTGGAAGTCTGCAAGGATTTTCGTCCGGACGCTTTGCTTGAATTGCAGGATGAATTCGATATTCAGGACCCGGTGTACGAAATTGATGGACCACTCGATCTGAGTTTTCTGGCTGGATTCGTGGATAGTCTGGAAGGTTTCTCGCATCTGAAGTACAGTCCGGTGAAACCTGTGTATCCACTGGAGTTCCTACCCAGAGAAAGTCATTTCGAGCTGTTGCGCAAACGCGATGTATTGGTGCACCATCCATACGAATCGTTTGAACCGGTCACCGATTTTATATTGGAGGCTTCGGAAGATCCAAGAGTTCTGGCCATTAAGATGACCTTATATCGGGTCAATGGCGATTCACGCCTTATCCCGGCACTTGCACTTGCGGCTGAGAGTGGTAAGCAGGTCACGGTTGTGGTGGAACTGAAAGCCCGGTTCGATGAAGAGCGCAACATTGCTTGGGCCCGTAAGCTGGAGAAGGCCGGTTGTCACGTGGTTTATGGACTGGTTGGACTGAAAACCCATGCCAAAATCATTCTTGTCGTACGCAGGGAACAGCAGGGTTTGAGACGTTATGTTCACGTAGGAACCGGTAACTATAATGAGAGTACAGCCAAAGTGTATACGGACGTGGGACTGTTCACCTCCAATCCGATTATTGGGGAAGATGCATCCGAATTGTTCAATGAGATTACCGGTTATTCCGGTCCGAAGGCATTACAGGCGTTCCACGTTGCTCCGGATGGTATGAAGGACGAACTGTTTTCACTGATTCGTAGAGAAACGGAGCATGCGCTGAAAGGCAAACCTGCCAGAATCATCGCCAAGATCAACTCCTTATCCCATCAGGATATGATTGATGAGTTGTACGAGGCTTCTCAAGCCGGGGTACAGATCGATCTGATTGTACGCGGCGTATGCTGCCTGCGTCCGGGGGTAGAAGGGCTTAGTGAGAACATTCGGGTCATTAGCATTGTGGATCGTTTCCTGGAGCATTCACGGTTGTTTTATTTTGAAAATAGCGGTAACCCCGATGTATTCATCTCCAGTGCAGACTGGATGACACGTAACTTGAATCGAAGAATTGAACTGATGTGTCCTGTATTCGATCCAGAGCTGAAGAAGATGCTGGTGGATATCCTTAATCTGTCCCTTATGGATAATGTCAAAGCCAGAGAACTTATGCCTGGTGGCAATTATGTATTTGTAGAAAATGAAAAGCCCCCGCTGAGAAGTCAGACGGAGGCCATGGGTATTATCCCTTGGAAGCCTGCTGAATGGAGTGCGTTAACGTAACTCCCCAGGCTTCCTGTAAGTCCTTGACGGCCTCTTCCAGGCCATCAAGTTCCAGTAACGGCTCGGCTGTACAGGTGAATTGCACCTGCAGCGAGTCGTTTTCTTTTGTTGCTTCGATCGTAGCGATGTTCTCGGATCGATTGATGGCTTCGGCTACACGTAACAGAGACCCTATACGATGAGCATGCCGCTCATCCGAGTTTTTCAGAATGTCCCGGTGCTTATTCAGCAGCTGGGGCGTTCTTTTTTTAGGATGATAATCGGCTGCACTGGCACTGAGAATGGTCTCCCGGTGAGAAAGTCCATAGATGCTTGCATTCATGATCCAATAGGCCGAGTGCTGTGTATAACGGAAATAGTTAATCTGCTTACCAGCCATATGCAGCATGGAGGAAGCATACAGGATTCGGGCATCTGCTTGATCAGGCGCAGTGCCTTGCAGTGCAGTATACAGGGTAACTGCATCCTGATGAATCCGTTGCAGACGTTTCTCTGGAATAGGCGGACCAAAATGGATAAAGTTACGGATACTGTCCTTCAGCGCGTCCGGAACGACCGGCTGACCTCCAGCCATGTAATCTCGCAACAACCCGTCCCGTAAACCCGCACCACTAACCACATACCGATCACCCTGTATTAATCTGAAAACAGTTCGCAGGATCAATACGCCGGGCACAATGATATCTGCGCGATCTTTGGCGAGCCCAGGTACCTTTTTGCGCTGTGCCGAGGTTAGATGTGGCAAGGAGCGCGCGATGTTCTCCATTGCTTCCTCACCGATCTCATAATGATGGGTGACAGGCAGCGAATACTGGGTACGCTTCTGTTCCACTTTGGCGAGTGTACGCATCGTGCCTCCAAGTCCGATAAGTGGCAGACCGGGGTGCTCAGCAATCCAATCCTGTCCACGGAGAGCTTGAATGACTTCGTTACACAGTGCACTCGCGTTCTCCTCGGTCCACTGGTCTTCGCCCCCAAAACGGGCATGTGAATTCACTGCACCAATGGGGAGGGAAATGCTATGTAACCTTATACGATCTCGAAAGACCGTAATCTCTGTGCTACCGCCTCCAATATCCACGACGTAACCGTCGGCCAGATCAATGGATTGAGTGACACCAAGGAAACCATAGTAGGCCTCACGATCTCCAGATACACATTCAATGGTAAGTCCCGTCTCGGTCTCCAGCCATTCGATAATCTCCAGGACATTGCTTGCATTACGAATAGCTGCCGTAGCTGCTGCGCGAATCAGTTTAGTTTGATACGCTTCACAGGTCGCTTTGAATTGACTCAAGATGGTGATGGCTTTATCCAGAGAATGACGCAGAATGGTTCCATCCGGCTCAACAACGCTGCTCAGACGAGCGGCGTATTTGTCTTCATGAATGATGCGATAGGCTGCGTCCTGGTCCAGTTCATAGATAACTAGACGAATGGAGTTCGAGCCGATATCAATAATTCCTAAGGTTTCATTAGTACGTGTCATAAGCATCTCCTTCTACAGAGGTTCAACTACCCGAAGTGAAGCAGGGCGGCCATGGCTTCCGGTGAACCCGGAGGTGTGGCAGAGAAGGGCGTAGTTAACATAACAACAATGATAAAGACGATGAAACAGGCAAATATAAGACAACTCACGGCAAAGCCGCGATTGCGCTTTTGAATAAACAGTCGGATACCTGTGACAAAGAGAAGTACCGTGACGGCTACCAGAACGATCGACATTGCAAAATAGGCTACGCCATATAGTGATTTGAAAAATGCTTCCATTTCTTCTGAACGCTCCTTAGATCCTCATATTTAAGCCCTTCCAGCCATTCCTTAGTAGCATACGACAGATTGACTTGTTTGAAAAGCAAACCGGGCGCTTGTTCCTTTTTCCGCCATCACCCTGGGACATGTTCCATGGAAAAGGGGCCTTTGCCTTGGACAGACATCCAAGAAAGCACGGCTCCTGTTGAGTATGTATAAGGAAGGACTATTGTTCTAGGGAAGGAGATCAACCCATGTCGAGACAGCTTGCAAGCAAATGGCGGAAGACAGCGGCACTGCTGAAGTACCCGGTAGCTGCTGTCCATATTCCACAGACCAAGGCATTCAACTCGGGGAATCTGCTGCACATGCTAAGTCGTTATGGAATGGTGTATGTCAAACCTATTGTCGGTGGCGGAGGGTACGGTGTCATCCGGGTATCGGCGAGCGGAGAGGCTTATCGATACACACATATGAAAACGACCCGTTCTTTCGCCAGTTTCAGTCAGATGTATCGCTCTCTGGTGCGTGTAAAGGCAAGACGCAGGTACTTGATCCAGCAGGGCATCCATCTGGCAACGATTCAAGGAAGACCTGTTGATTATAGAGTCAAAGTGGTCAAGACCGAACGGGGCTGGGTATTCCGTTCCTTGGTAGGACGACTCGCTCGCCCAGGACTCTGTGTGACGAATCTAAGCAAGGGGGGCACCATGTTATCGGGAAGGCGAGCCCTCGGTTTATCCCTTCCACATATTTCCGGTCGACACAAACGCAGAGAGATGCGTTCACTTACACTGACATGCACATATATTATGGAAAGTCAGTTCCCCGGTGTAGGTCAGCTTGGATTTGATTATGGGCTAGACTATTCAGGCAAGATATGGATTCTGGAAGTGAATACCAGACCACAATAAAAAATGGATGGAAAAGCTTAAGAAAATCCAAGAAAAACCGATAATATATAGAAGAAAACGGTATGAAAAACGTTTGAAATTTTACATTACAGGGTAATTTACTCGCAACAAGTCTTGAAACTATGAATTTATTCCAAAAAAAATACGCTGATAAACGTTCTGTTGGAAGTATATCTTTCCTGTGCATAAATATTGTCCACACTATACACGTTGATTACTCAACATTTTTACCAATTATCAACAAACTATGCACAGGATTTCCACATATCACTGTGGATAACAAGAACGCTTGTTCTCTATATGAATCTCTGATATGATAGTTTTGAGGAAAAAAAAGGAAAGGTTGTGGCGGGAAATGGCTATGTTATCCGATGAGATGTTGTTGGATTCCTACCATAAAGCGATTGAGTTGAATCTCGAACGAGATTTCATCGCACTGCTGTTGGCAGAAATCCATAAGCGCAAACTGGGTACCGACGTATCTGCCATTCTTCACTAGAGATCCTCATTGCAGGCAATGTTACAGGTTTCCGGACAAGTCCCATAGTGAGACAGGCCATGGCGTGCTCGTCTGACAATGGTGACAGTACATCACATGATTGCAAACGTTTTCGGCTTCGTCTGCCGTGTCAGAGGAAGTTTGGAATGCGTAGGGGCTGTATGGTCCGGTGTAGTCGTCCAATTTGCCGCATTCTAACAGTCCCTGAAGGCAGTGGGGGCAAGCCTGCTCCGGTACAACCAGACCGTTACACAGCGGGCATATATAAGACAAGGGTATCCCTCCTGATATGGATTCACTCAGGAGTAAGATACCCTTTTTTGTATCAATTATGTTATTTCAGCGAAACTAGCGTTTCATGTTGCTGCTGTGTCCCGGGGACAACTTCGCATCTGGATCAAAGTACACTTTGGCGTTATTCACTGCTGTTGGGGCTTCACCAAATCCGACAGCGATCAGCTTCAGTTTACCCGGGTATGTTGTGATATCCCCGGCAGCGAAGATTCCAGGAATGGATGTTTCCATGCGGGAATCAACAACGATGGAGTTACTGTCAATTTCGATGCCCCACTCGGCAATTGGTCCGAGAGAAGAGACAAATCCGAAGTTAACAATCACGTCATCTACTTCGATTTCCTGAGTTTCTTTGGTTTTTACATGAGAAAGGGTTACCTTGGTAATGGTGTCATCCCCATGAAGTTCCGTGATTTCGGTCGGTGTAACGACATTCACCTTGGAATTCATCAGGTTCTCGACACTGTGCTCATGTGCACGGAACTTGTCCCGGCGATGGATCAGCGTTACTTGCTCAGCGATGGGCTCCAGCATGAGTGCCCAGTCTACAGCGGAGTCGCCACCGCCACTGATCAGTACCTTTTTGCCAGCGAAGGCATTCAGATCACTAATGAAGTAATGCAGGTTGCTCTTCTCGAACTTGGCAGCACCTTCAAGCTCAAGACGACGTGGTTCGAATGCACCTACACCAGCTGTGATAATGACGGCTTTGGCATGATATTCATTCTCATCCGTCTTCACGACGAAATGTTGTTCATCCTTTTTCTCCACCGATACAACTTTTTCTTCAAGGCGGATGTTCGGGTTAAAGTGACTCATTTGTTCAACCAGGTTATTTACCAGTTCCTGAGCCGTTACTTTCGGGAATCCGGCTACATCATAGATGTATTTCTCTGGATAAAGAGCAGCAAGTTGTCCACCCAGCTGTGGCATACTTTCAACCAGTGTAACGGATGCCTGACGCATCCCACCGTAAAATGCGGCGAACAGACCCGCAGGGCCTCCACCGATAATAAGCAAATCAGTCATATCATGACTGGAATTCTGTGCAGTCAAGAATCAACAACACCTTTCATATTTTAATAGGTAGTTAACAGGAAGAATGTGCAGGCTACATATCGTAACCGACGTTGGTGCTGAACTGTCTTTCCTATTATAAACGGTGTATTCAGGGTTGCAAAGTTAGCTGTATCACGAATCTGAGAATAATTGATGAAGATCAGATGATAATAGGATGAAATTGGAAATGAAAGGTTATGAAAAATAACAAAAAAAACCTTGATCTTTACCAGAAATACAGATATCCTTGACCTGTACTATGTGTTTTTTTGTCTAATTTAGAGTCAATATGTAATGTAAAGACAACTCCCATGTTTTGTGGAAACTTGTGGTTAATTTCACAACTTGAAACGATAACTTGCGTGCAAAAGAATCAATTTTGATGCAAACGTTTAAATAAATTCGCGAAGTTAACATTTGTTGTCATAATGGGCAAGACTTCATCAATATTTGTAAGTAAGTGTATTTTGCATCTCACCCAGGATTGGGCGGTGCAAGTGAAACCGGAAGGGGTATAGACATGAGCAGTATTCCCAAAATCGTCATCCTCGGCGCGGGCTATGGCGGGATTCTGACAGCCCAGCGGCTGCAGAAGGAATTGAACTATAACGAGGCCGATGTCACATTGGTGAACCGGCATGATTATCATTATATTACTACACATCTACATATGCCGGCAGCCGGCACGGATACCATTGAGCATGCAAGAGTCCCTATTTCGAAGCTGATTGATGAGTTCAAGATTGATCTGGTCAAGTCTTCCGTGAAGGAGATTCGCCTGCAAGATCGCAAGATTATTTTGGAGGACGGTACGTTATCCTACGATTATCTGATTATTGGACTAGGCGGTGAGCCTGAGACCTTCGGTATTCCGGGCATGCTCGATCACGCCATGACGATCCGTAGCATTAACTCGGTCAGACTGATTCGAGAACACATCGAATATCAATTTGCGATGTACAAAAACGACAACAAACGAAATCGTATTCGGTTTGTCGTAGGCGGAGCAGGTTTCAGTGGCGTTGAATTCGTAGCTGAACTTGCAGATCGCATTCCACAGCTGTGCAAGGAGTTCGACGTGAATCCGAAACATGTGCATATCTACAATGTAGAGGCAGCGCCTTCGGCTTTGCCTGGATTTGATCCGGAACTGGTAGAGCATGCAATGAACGTGCTGAAGAAGAAAGGTGTTACCTTCAAAATTGGTGTTCCAATTAAGCAATGTCTCCCGGACGGGGTTATTGTGGGTGAGGGTGAAAAGCTTGATGCTGCTACAGTCGTATGGACCGGCGGTATTCGGGGTAACTCACTGCTTGAACAGGCAGGTCTTGAAGTCATGCGGGGACGAGTGAAAGTAGACGACTACCTGCGTGCTCCAGGGCATGAGCATGTCTATGTCATCGGTGACAATTCACTTGTGTTCAACGCGGAAGGACGGCCTTATCCGCCAACGGCCCAGATTGCGATGCAGCAGGGGGTAAACTGTGCGAAGAACGTCGTGGCATCCATTCGCAAGAAACAGCCACAACCTTTTGTATTTACGAGCAAAGGCACGGTTGCTTCATTGGGTAAGGGTGAAGCTATTGCCGTTGTAGGCGGCAAGAAATACAAGGGCTGGAAAGCGGCTCAGTTGAAGAAGCTGGTTGATCTGCGTTATCTGTTCATCATTGGTGGTATTCCGTTAGTCCTGAAGAAAGGGCGGTTTTTTGGATGAGACATTGCAGTGTCCAGGTCCGGGGACTATTAACGCGTGAAGAACTGGATCGATACAACGCCCTGATGCAGGTCGGTGGTTATCTGGAGGAACAGGATCAGTATGATCTGGCCTACATTGTGCAGAAAGAAGTGGATATTCTCATTTTGCCCGCGATTGAGCGGCTTAAAGAGAAGGGTCGTGACCGTGATCGGGCCACAGCCGAGTTCCTCGAATCGCTGAAAGCGGTTGATGATGAGGACGAGGATTAGAGACATAACCTTCAAATCGCTGTTCTTTCAGAAAGCTTTTAGGCGAAGTGGATGCTTTCGAAGTAGGTTTTTTGCAGAAAGCTTGTACCTTCGCTTTCTCAGGTTTTTTCTATCCTTTCCGTTTTTGTGTAAATAAATAGTTCAAACTATATAGATCTAAATCAAGCTTGAGGTGGCAGAATATTGATACATAATAAAGCACCGCTGACAGTATCCTTTACAGGAAATGCCGCGGTGCTTTATTGTGCGTTGCACTATTTTACAGCTTAAGCATGTCTTCCAAAGTACCTTCGTTCAACAGACTTCCCACATAGAACGAACCGAATTCGCCATAACGGGCGCTGACTTCATCGAAACGCATCTCATAGACGAGTTTCTTGAACTGAAGCGCATCATCCGCAAACAGCGTAACGCCCCATTCCCAATCGTCGAAACCGACAGAGCCGGTAATGATCTGTTTTACTTTACCCGCATAGCTGCGACCAATCATGCCGTGACTGCGCATCATGGTGCGACGCTCGTCCATGGACAGCATGTACCAGTTGTCATTCAGCTCACGCTTTTTGTTCATCGGATAGAAGCAGATGTATTGCCGTTGCGGCAGAACAGGCTTCAGACGGGCGATAATATCCGGATTCTGCATCGGGTCTTCGCCTTCTTTGCCAAGGTAGTTGCTTAGTTCCACTACACTGACGTAGGAATACGATTTAGTTGTGTATTGAGCAAACATCGTTTTGTTAAACGCGTTCTCCACAGCCTTCAGATCTTCCAGCGTTTCACGCAGGTGCATCATGACGAGGTCTGCTTTTTGACCTACAACCGTATACACGACTGTACTTCCTTTGGATGAATCCTCGACTTCTTTCCATTCTTTCCAGAAGGCTTGAAGCTCGTCCAGTGCTACAGCACGTTCTTCGTCATCTGCTGCTTTCCAGGCGGCCCAGTTAATCGAGCGAAAATCATGCAGGGCGTACCAGCCCTCCAGTGTTGATGCGGCTTCGTTCATTGGTTGTGTTCCTCCTGCAAGGTATATTTCCAAATCCCTATAAGAGGTTGTTCAAAAAGTCCGCTTTTGATTACGAATGATGCCTGGTGGCATCATCAGCATCGAATAGGGCATGCAGCCGAAATGTCCGCTGCTCACGTAGCTCTATCTACGCTCCGCTGCTCCATTTCTAACTTCAATCCATCTTCTCGGTACTGAAAACCAGTCTTTTTGAACACGCACTATAAGGGACGGGTGAGTGCTTTATCGTTTACATTGTATCCCAACATGAAGCAGAAGGGCAAATGGACAGAGCGTGAATATAGGGAAATTTGTCCAGAAAGTTCGTTGCTTCGCCACATTTTTTGCGGTACACTAACTACTATCCAGAAGTGAAACCCGAATGTGTGAAAGAAGAGGTGAACGTCGGCCGATGCAATTTATACCTGTGCTGGTATTAATGGTATTATTTTTTGTTATGATGTTTGGTATCGGTTTCATTCTGAACATGCTGATGAAGACAACCTGGTTTCCTTCCTATCTATTCATTATTGTAATTCTGCCTATTGTTGTGTACTCTCTATGGGATCATTCGTCATCTTTGGTGTCACATCTGAGTTCTTTCCAGCTTGTAGACTATATGACGGGTATCGCTGGACTGGCTGGTGCGGTAATCAGTGGCTGGACGATCCAGAAGTTACGTTTGGGTGGGTACAGAATGTTTTAGTTTGCTGGAAAGAGGTAACACATGCATGACTGTAATCGCGTGAAAGTCTTGTCTTTGTCGTAAACGCTTACGATTACAAAGGGAAGGCTTTTTTGCTGTCTATTTATATAAGATGAATGATTGTACAGGTTCACTTCATATACATTTGGAGAACATTCTCTTCAGATCTTCACTTGTATTCTGCTGCCAGAGCTTTTATAGTATTCTAGCGACTCTCGACATGTTTTTTCGAAAGTTGCTTAATTCGGCGAAAACGTGAATGATGTCGACCTAGGACGAAACGGAGCGAGAACAGGCCATCTTTTTACCTGTTTTTGAGCATTTGAGGATCAGACATTTATGATAGAATAGATAAACATACTTTTGGGGAGAAGGAGATCAGGCTATGCGCATGAAGAATCTGCACCATTATACTGAACATCATCGCTACTGCGTATACAGGGAGTTTGGACTTAGCGCCCTGGATGACCGTATGCTTACAGGAGCATATCAGCCCATGGTAGGTGCTTTTGCGGTTGGCTTGTATCGGCTGTTGTTTCAGCATCTTCCCGGTGAACAGGTCGGTTATTCGCCGCTTGAACAGCAACGGAGGCTGTTCATGACGCTTGGCTTGGAGCCAAGTGAGAAAGGGCGTAAATATCTGGTAGAGCAGGCATCCAAGCTTGAGGCAGTGGGTCTGCTTCAGACTTCACGGCTATATATTCCAGAAAATGATGATTACATCTACGAATATGAGCTGCAACCGCCGCTCTCTCCGGCCGAATTTTTCCGGACACAGCATTTGACACTGCTGCTTCGTGACAAGATAGGCAAATTCGCCGTGCTTTCCCTGCGTTCCGGTTTCTCGGCAGTGGAAAATGGGGACGCGCCTTATCCGGCAGCCAATAAAGAGAATATTTCCGTTCCCTTTTACGATATATTTGAATTGAATACCCATGTGATTGATTACGAGTTGGAGCAGGCTTTGTCGGAAGTATCGACTACGGCCCAGCGGACAGGCACGAACGATGCAGCGGAAGAAAACAGTTTGAACTACGCCGACATTATTTTGCGTTTTCCGCGGGAGTCGGTCAATCGCCGTCATGTAGAACAGCTGCGGTTCGATCACGAACAACTGGGCATTGTAAATTATGTAGTGAACAAGTTCAACCTCAGTGTACAGGATGTATGCCGTCTGCTAGATGAAGATGATATCTTCAGTCCACAGGGCCAATTGATTCTGGATGATCTCCAGCATAAGGCGAGCATGCAGTTTAGGCAGACGAAGAAGCGTCATGAGCAACAGACTGTACAGGCAGCCAAGGTCGTGGCACTGAGACAACATATGGAGGAGCCTGAACGGAAAGAGGACTCTGGTGAACCACCTGTTGAACATGGAGTACAGATGGAATACTACGTCGAAGTGCCTCCACAATTTATGACGAAGTGTGATATTCATCAATACAATATGATGTTGCGGAATGAGCCGTATACGCGTCTGTTGCAGACGTTCTTCCCAGGTGCAGTACCGGACAATCTGATCGATATATTTGAGAAAATTGATCTGAGCTACAAGTTGCCAGGTGAAGTTATCAATGTATTGATTCATTATTTGATGGCATTACTTGTATCCGGCGGAGAGCAGCGGATTAACCGTAACTTCGTTGAGGCGATTGCCTCCAACATGCTGCTCAAGCAGGTGAACTCTTACGAGAAAGCCGTCCAATATATTCGCGATCAGGCCAAGGTCAAAGGCAAACAGGCTGCTGGTGCAGCTGGAACCCGTACCCGTACATACGGCAAAGGAACCAAAGCCAAACCCGAGATTCCGATTGTACAAGACATAAGCACCGATGGAGACGCCGTATCCGAGGAAGAGTTCGAAGAGATGATGCGATTCGCCCAGCAGATGCAGGCGAGTAAACAAAAAGGAACTTCTTAAATATTTTTAATAAAATTAAAAAGGCGAGTCCCATGTTTAATGGAGACTCGTCCTTTTGCTATATAAGTTGAACTAATGAAACGTATTTTATGTTCAATTAAACTTGTTTGTTATTTTGCAGGATATTTTTCTAATTTGAACCACTGCTGAAATTCTTTATTTGTGATTTTTTTTACAGGTTTAACTTTTTTGCTTCCTGTATCGTATCTGAAAAGAATCCATTGATCTGAAGGATACTCACTAATGTAATCCATACTTTTTCCGTTCTTATGCCATAAAATCAAACCTGTGCTAATATAGTTGGTTGCCCGAGGGAGATAAACAAAACGGTCTTTCTTCGGATCATATATTGCCAAAGTGCTTTTCTCCGTATCTCCGTAAGACAATGCAATCATGTCTTCTTTTGGTGACCAATTATATGAGGCAATTGTTTCTACACCTTGTTTACCCGCTTTTTCAAGCCGTTCGTTTATAATCGTGAACTTTCCTGTTTTAAGGTTCACGAGAATGAGGTTGCTGCCGGCACCTTTTTCTGCTTGGATAGCAATCCATTCATTCGATGGAGATTGAGCAACACTAGTGATATCCAATAATTTAACTTCAAAATCTCCCGTTTGTAGGATGTGCTTTTCTTTACCATGAGTAACTTCAATTGTGTCAATTATGTTTTGCTCAAAGTCGGCAGCAGCATCTTGCTTTAAGGTGTTCGCGGTTATCGTGATGTTGTCACCTTTCCAGACAATTTTATTTGAGCCTGTCGTTTTTTTTAACTTAGGTACGCTCTGATACGTCGAAGAGTTGACAGAAGTTGAGGTAGCTGTAATTGGAGCTACAGACTTATCATGAGTATGAAACGAAGCTGATACAGTTGATAATGTGCCCATGATTCCTAAGATGATGACGCTTGAAAATAAAACATTGGTGCATTTCATTATTATCTCTCCTTCAGTTGGGGAGGCGGTTTGTGATGTTATTCCCTCCAGATCGTTGTGACATTCCAGAATAAGGGCACAGTAGAACGAACAGTTTCTTTAAAAAATACGACTCAGTACTGGATTAGGCCTTGTCTTATGTAGATGATGAAAACAATTTTCTTGTAGACTACTCCAATCTTTACTTAAGATTATTAATTTGTAAAGATAGCTTAGTTACTTCAAACAGTCCAATAGGACTACCTCAACGATCAATAAAGAATAGAATAATTCATAAAGGCTTATGATGCATCATTCAGCTAACAGGCAGTATAGTGGCAATGTAGCTCTTTGATACGGCTCATCGTAAATCATTCTATAACTTATTGAAATTGCTTGCAGATTTAATATCGATGGTAATTGCAATTTAGCCTCACGTAATGTAAAATCACTTAAAGGAAAAACGTGGAAGGGGTGGGGATATGAGGTGGAATCGTAAGACTTATATTCAGTCGGCTTGTGAAATTTCATATTTTCATTCTATTAGGACACTAAAGCATTTATTGCTTTAGTGTTTTTATTTTATGGGGGTGTAATAATTGTCAAGGTATAAAAGAGTTCTTGTTAAGCTAAGTGGCGGAGCAGTGGCCGGAAACTCTGAATTTGGTTTTGAGCCGGAAAGATTGGACCAGATCGCTGATGAAATTATGTCAATAGTAAACTTAGGAGTTGAAGTATCATTAGTTATTGGTGGGGGTAATATTTTTCGAGGGAATATGGCGGAGAGCTGGGGGATAGAAAGGGCAGAAGCTGACAACATTGGAACACTTGCGACTGTAGTAAATAGTTTAATGCTTCGTGGAGTTCTTAAAGCCAAGACCAAAAAGGAAGTACGGGTAATGACCGCTATACCTATTACTTCAGTTGCAGAACCATACATCCGTCTAAGAGCAGTTCACCATCTAGAAAAAGGCTATATTGTAATTTTTGCAGGAGGGAACGGTCAACCTTACGTTACAACAGACTATCCTTCAGTACAAAGAGCCATCGAGGTTAATTGTGACGCTTTATTAGTTGCAAAGCAAGGTGTTGATGGTGTTCTTAATGCAGACCCTAAATTTGATAAAAATGCAAAGAAATTTCGTTCGCTTCATTACAACGACGTTTTAGAACACAACTTAAAGGTAATGGACCAATCAGCTTTCATTTTGGCAAGAGATTACAATTTGCCAATGCATGTGTTTAACTTCGATAAACCAGGTTCGATGAAAGAAATCTGTGAGGGTAAGAATAATGGTACGATAATTAGTGGCGAATCAATTTTAGAGTTGGAATGAAGTATGTGAGCAATACTACTCTCCCTTGATTTAGCGGAACGATAGTTTCACAAAAGAGAAGTTCTATTCAAAATCCCACTCGGCCATGGGGTGGGATTTTGTTTATATTGATATGTATATCTTGTGATCAAAAGATACTTTATGTTTTGATTCATTACGGTGGTCCGTATCATAGGTAGAAGTACAGAACATTAAGCTAACGGGAAACGTTAGCTTAATAAACTAAGAAGGCTTTAACGTGATAAGGCGCTGTGATTGACAATAGGGTCGTTGCAGCAATGCAGATATTTCTTGCAACACAAAAAAATCCCAGAGTCGGTTGCTCTGAGATCTTCACCCACCATTCAAGTAGATCAGGTATAATTAAAATTAAATGTTATTCTCTAGCTCTCTCCCTCGTCATTCTCAACTTTGAGGTATACAGATCCAAACATAGGAATCAATGAGATAATCATCAAAAACCATTTTGTATATGAAATAAAAATAGGCTTGATTCAATGAGGGAGGGGAATCGATTGTCTGTTTGGAGAAAGTACATAATAACAAATCTCGAGATCATGGGATTTTTGGTTATTGGCTTCATCTTAACTGAAAATGTATTGAGGTACATATATGAGGGCTTTGGCATTCGTTTTATGGGAAACGTATGGGTTAACTGGTTTGGGCTCTCATACTTATTGTTTTTTATTTATACACTCACCTGTTCACTATTTGTGAATAATAATAACGATATCTTCAGAAAACGTATAAAATCAATAGCCTTTTGGATTTTATTTATTGGCTCTGTTTATGCTATTAATATTCCTTTTATTAAAGGAGAAAATCCATTCTAATTAAGCTAACAGGAAACATTAGTTCAATATAGTCAAGCAAACAGCTGATCAACATGATTCCCGAAAGATTGAGATTTGACCTGGAAGGTGTTATTTGGAATAAAGACCTATCTGTTGAAGGAAGCGAATTAAGGGACACGAACATATGCGTTAGTAAAGTCAGCAAAGTGATCAGTTGCTGATTTCAACTAGCGGACTGACAATAGGGATCGTTGACAAATGCTAACGATCCTTATTGGTATACCCTTACAGAAAGTAGAGAACAGGAAAATTATATTAGGATGATGAGCTCCTCATTAAGCTAACGGGCAGGTTAGTTTAGTTATAGGATATACAACACTCATGTTTAGTGCTAGATTATAATTTAAGCAAATTAGTAGAAAAAGGGAGATAAAGAAACGAATCATGATAAAAAAAGTGGTACAAATAACTTTACTATCAACATTAGTGTTAACTCTTGTTGCTTGTTCAGTTGCAAAAGATAGTGAACACTTATCAAGTGAACAAGGTCAAGCATATGAGAATGCAACCGCTAATGATTATGCGAAGTTTTTCAAAGGTAGAGGACAGACTATTGTCTTTGCTAATGGAACCTCCCTACACTATGAAATTGCAGAAAACCATACAGACGTCATGGGTAGCGAAAACGATGGTGATTGGGTAGTCAAAGAGTTCTCGCAACAGCTTCTTATAAGTGCAAACGGTGAAGAAATTAATATTACGGATGACCTTAAGGAAAAAGGTTATTTTTACTATAGCTATCGGGATGATGTTAACATTCTGCATCGATTATATATCGTTAGAAACGCAGGCGGTACCAAGGATTATGCAGAACGCTGGTACTCTCAAGCTGAATTCCTACCTGAGCTTGGCATGAGTGGAGGTTCAAGAGGACTCAGCGGACCTTTGGGGATGGCAATTATGTCTGCCGAAGTTGAAGTGAAATATGATAATGCTGATCTTGATTCTTCACTACAAAAGCATTTTAAGCAATATTGGAGTGAATATGGACAATACTCATTGTAATCCATAAGTTTTTCCAAGGTATCTTTGTTAAGCTAACGGGTAAAAAGAGTTCATCCAAAGACCGCAGTTTGAAGAATTGGTTTGCTAAATGGACTGCAAATAACATCAAAAGAGTTGATTTAATGTTAACGATTACTGTAGAAATTACTCAAGATCGAAAAAGCCAATTACTTGAACGGTTAGCTTCTTATGAGAACCCGACAGGCGAATACGAGAAGGGGCTCCTGACAGGGCTAAGATGGATGATAGAGAAAATTGAACTTAAGTAACATCTAGATTCTGAAGTGGCAGAAGTATCATCAATCTTGATCAAACAAGACTTTATTAACGAATGTAAGCAGAAATTTGAAGAGAAGTGGATAGACGAGGTTTGGAACAGTGGTTTTGCGTTATCAATAATTGCGGTTTTGGATTTATTTTAAAATTCAAGTTGTGGAATTTCCAACTCCAAAAAGAACTAATAAGCCTTAAACCTAACTGGGAAACGTTAGCTTAATGTTCAAAGAATCAACGTGATCAACTGCGGTTTACAACTAGCGGACTGACAATAGGGACCGTTGCAAAAAAATGTTAACGATCTTTATTGGTATACCTTTAGGGAAGGTGTATACTCCAGAAAATACGGACAAAAAAAGCCCTAAAGGGCTACTTCCATAATTGTCATAATAAACTTTTCCTAGCACTCTCACTGGAAATGAAATTAGTTCCTTTAACCTTCCCTTGTAGGAGTATGAGTAGCAACTTTCCATTTACCTTCCTCATAGGTTAATGTTATTTTTGCAGAGAGCGCCCCCTCATTGGCACGATACTTACTGACATCTAAGGCAATGTTATTATCTGATTGCTTCTCCTGCTTTTCAATTTTCAGTAAAATCCCTTTAAGCGTGCTTTCAGACTGTTCATACAGTCCTTCTTCAATCAATTCTTCATAAGTTAGGTTATAAATTTTACGTTATATTTGCTGTGAAGGTAATCTTCAATGCTTTTCTTATCAGAATCCTTTAATGGAATTCCTTTATCGAAATCCAATGAGATATACTCCATGTTTTCATTAAGAGCCGTATCTGTTGAAATTAACTCCTCCAATGCCATACGATAAGGTTCACCTAGTTCATTCTGTTGACTAGAGCCAGTAACACCACCTGCGCAAGCTGATAGTAAAAATAACGCTACAACACTGAGAATAAAATACATTGTCTTTACTTTTATGACAATCCCCTCCATGGTACTCGTTGCCTAAATTAACGTAATGATAACCATAAATGTTGTATTTCAGTTTAAAAAGTAGCCCAATTTTGGCTATCTAAATAAGTTAGCAAGTAGGTAAATGGCAAGGATCGTCTGTTGGCAGAACTATAATATCAGGAAAGTTTATGATTTTAATAGGGGATAATGATTACTTATTATTCCAGATATATGCTACTCTCTTTTTATTCCATAGTTTTCTTAACGGAAAAAATGGAAATTTAAATGTTGGGGGTAATTGCTTGCTTCTATCCGAACGATTGCCAATTGCAGCAAGTCTGTACCCTGAGGAACCTGCGTTAATGCGACATGGGCAAACGATGAGTTATGGGGAGCTTTACGGTCTAGTTGAAAGACTCAGTCAGGCCTTGTATGTTGAAGGACTCCGAGCCGGTGATCGCTTTGCCCTTTTAGGTGATCCAGATCCCCAGCTCGTTGTTGCGTTTTATGCAGCAGTTGGGATCGGAGCCATACCGCTCGTTCCTTCTCCTATGCTAACAGTGCCTGAACTCGCTGCGATATTTCAGGATGCAAAACCACATATGGTTATTCATGATGACCAACATGCTAAAGCAGCTATTGCCGCGGTAAAGCTTCTTGGGTATTGTCCAAAACTGTTCACGACAGACGAAGAAGGGACGAATAGCAGTTCGCTCGCTGCTCTTTTACAGCAGGAACCCGCGTTCTCTCCAAAAGACCATTTCAAACGAAGTGTAGACGATACGGCAGTCCTGATTTATACGGGCGGGACAACCGGTCGGCCAAAAGGGGTCATGCATTCGCATCGTGGTATGGCTGCTTGGAATCAACTTACGCCTTCAGCAGGCTTCGGTCATGATTTCAGGCGTCGTGTGTTAGTGCTCAATCTATCCCATCTGGTGGGTCAATTCCAATTGTGGGCGACCATGGCTGCTGGGGGCTGTCTTGTATTCCTAGACGAATACCCAGCGGATGTACACCGCATTATGGAAGCTGTTGAACGTGATCAGATTACACAACTCAGCACAGTAGGCCAACTGCTCCGTGATCTTACCCGAGAGGCATCCGTCGGGGGTAGAAATTTGAAGAGCCTAACGCTTATTGGTTGTGGAGGGTCCATTATTTCCCCGGATACACTACAGGAGGTCGTATCGCAATTTCCTGAAGTTATCATTGTGAACAACTACTCACAAGCGGAATGTGGAATGTCCATAAGCCGCCTTTTTCCTGCTCAGCATATGGACGATCCTCATCTCCTTCGATCCGTAGGTCGTCCTGCCGACCTGGCTGGTCAGGGTGAGCAGGCCTTCGAAGTTCGGATATTAAATACGGACGGAAGTGAGACAGTTACGGGCGAGGCTGGAGAAATCGTTGTTCGAGGTGCACAGACCATGCTGGGGTATTGGCGCCAGTTGGAGGCTACTGCCGAGACCATGCCTGATGGCTGGATCCGAACTGGAGATGTCGGTTGCCTGGATGTCGAAGGTTACCTTTATGTGTTTGATCGCCTGAAGGATATGGTTATTGTGGGCGGTTCCAATGTGTTTTGTGCCGAAGTGGAGCATGTTATTGTGACCCATGAGGCGGTAATCGAGGCGGCCATAATCGGACATCCTCTTCCTGAAGAAGGCGAGGAACTCGTCGCTTTCATAGTGTTACGGGACGGTGAAAGTTTAGATCTGACACAGGTGCGGGCGTTCTGTGAGCCACACCTTGCTTCGTACAAATGGCCGACTCAACTGTTCATTGTGGATACTTTGCCTAGAACAGCTGTGGATAAAATAGATAAAAAGCGGTTGCGCAAGCAGCTATCCTCAATTTCATCCGAAGAACTAGGCTAACGGAAAATGCTGTTTAATAGCTATTGGGTAGAATATTTATTGTTAGATCAACAAAAACAGCCCTTCAACTTCCTTTTGGAAGTGAAGGGCTGTTTTTATCTCAACTGGTATGCAGGCGGCGCGAAAATACCTTGTAGTATTATCTCAAAATCGTAGTGGCTTGATTGCCCGCATAATCTTCAAGAACCAGCTTCAATGAGCTGTTGCTGGACGCTGGTGTGAATGTCAGTTCACTGAGCTTTGTTCTACCCCGAATGATATACGGGAATTTCTGCGAAACGTAAGTGACTCCGAACTCGCGTGGTACCCCATTTTCATATACATAGATCTTGTACCAGTCCTCCAGATCCGGCAGGGCAAGTGTGTATTTTCCATCTTTTACCGTGACCTTTTCCTTGGCGTATGGTGTAATCTGAAGATCTGCGAGCTGTCCGGTATGGGTAACCGGGTTCTGCCCGCCAATGGCGATGTTCAGCACGTAATGTTCACCATCGGTCGGAAGTCCGGTCAGGACGGCAGATTGTTTTCCTTTTTTGACCTGAAGCGACGTGGTGAAGGGTTCTTTCGTGTATTCGGTTTCTAGTGTGAGTTGAATAGACTCGTTGCCTTTTCCTTTGTCTTTACCTTTGTCTTTATCTTTATCTTTGCCCGAATCTTTCACTTTCTTCGGGTTTTTCCAACTTACGATGGCATCACCATTCTCTTTGAATTTCACATCAATATTCTGAACGGCTGCATTTAGATCGTAAGGCAGGACGGTTGCTTCACTTTCGGTACCGTCTGCACCAACCGCACGTATAGACAGTTCACCAGACGGCTGTTTTAGCGATTTGATATAAAAAGTGGAATCATACACGCCGCCAACATAGGCACCATTTTCATATAAATTGTATTGTTTGACCTCTGAATAGTCTTTCATGTCCCATGCGACAACCAATTCATCCGTGTTGGTCAGTGCTTTGGCAATATGGAATCCGGTTGGTGCATCCGGTACAGCCGCTGAACCGTCGGAAATACGGATCTCACCAATGTTCATCTGATAATTCTCTATAGACTCGCCATTCGGGTCAAAGGATAATCCCATAGCGGCAATGGTTTTGCCTTGATAGGCGCTCAAGTCCAGTGAAGCGGTCTTCCAGCCTTCTGTATGCTGGCCTGACTGAGGGACTTCCACATTGACCACGTTGGATGGATCATCTTCGAAGATCAGCCCAACATGCAGGGAAGAAGCATCGCTAGTTGACGGTTTGTTATACGTCAGATCCAGTTTGGATTGTCCGTTGACGGACAGGTCGGTTTTGTATAGGCGCAGGAAGTTGTCCGCGTTCAATGTACCGTTCACCACGAGAGAGCTGCCGCCATTGAATGCGCCGATGGAGTCATAGTTGTACCTTGCGCCTTTCTCATAAGATGGACCGTAGTCAAAATCAACACTGAGCTTGTCGCCTTCGCTATCCATCCACCATTGCCAAGTGACAGGGATATCCTGAATGTTGATATTCGACCATTCTTTATCGTTCGAGACAGCGCCGTCTTCATAATATTTCAGACCGTGTCCCGTATTGAAACTTGTTGCAAAATTAGAGCCGTTGATGACGGATCGCTCGGTAAGATACGCAGCGATTCCATCCCAGTTTGCGCCGGAAGCATACACATCCGACAGAACAGCAGACGCATTACGACGTGCATCTGTCGGGTCTTGATTTGGACCAGACCACCACGCACGATCACGTACAAAGGTCATCCACTGGTACTCATCCTCAGCTCGGTGATTGGTGCTGCCATCGCCCATTTCTTCATCCAGGGCGTTGTGGGTGAAATCGGCACCCAATGTCGCGATACTATTCATAGGCTGACCGTTCTCATCGAGGTTATGGCGCAGGTCGTAGGATTGCTTCCAACGGCCGAACTTGTCATGCCCACCTTCGACACCAGCAAATACGGTTTCGAGTGGATCAAGTCCCAGGCTAAGAGCATGATCACGGGAATCGCGGAGCATCTTGTGGTTCCATACATAGTTCAGAAAGATGGAATCCGAGACTCTGCCAAGAACAGAGTCCTGTACAAAGGGACTATTAAGCCCATTAAATTGGTTCTGGTATTGAATCTTGCCTGTTGTATTGATGGTGGAATCATACCACTGGACGTACAGGCCTTCATCTCTTAGATATTTCATGAATTTCTTGTAGGAAGCGATATCCTCAGGGGCTACACCCCGGGCAACCTCTTCCTGATTGAAGAAGTATCCATCGTAGTTGTAGTATTCTGCCATCTCGGCAAGTTTCTCGGCTACAGGGAAATTACCGTTTTCATCCTGGATCAGCATTTGTTTGTACGTCTGTGGTCCACGGTCATTGTCTGAGAAAAAGATGTTAGCAATGGACTTGACGCCATTTTTGTGGGCTGCATTGGTATAGGCCGGATTCGGAATGTTCAAAATGCCAAACTCGAAGTATTTCTCGGTCCACTCTTTACTCGGGTCATACAGCTCCTCAGGTACTCCCGCAGAGGCCATGCCGTGCCAATAGCTGTAGTAGTCTGTATATTGCCAATAGTTAAAGAGATACTGGCTGAATTCATTGGTATAAGGTGTGCTATCGAAGAATGCATTGCCGTAATCACCACTCATCGTGAACAGTTGGGTGTCCGGGCTAAGCTCAGGATAAGCCTGTGTAGCAGCGAAGGCTTCATTACGGGGCTGCAAGGGAACATGGGCACGAAGCAGATCACCATGGATATCACTTTCAGGTGTCCAGTTCAGAATCTGGGCTGAGGTGTACCCATGTTGATAGGGCTGATTTACCCCTTTGGCACTTTCACCGGTGTAAGGGAGCGTGTCTCCGGCATAAACGGATGATGCAACTACTTGTCCAAGCAGTGCCGTAATCAGGATTATGGCGGTTACCTTGGGAATGAGGGCTTTTCGTTTGAGTTTGCGTGTCATGCTGTTCCTCCTTCAAGTGGAATGAATGTAAGGTATTCTTTTACACAAAGCTAAACTTATGGTTAACGATAGTGGATGAAAGCGTTTTTAAATAGGGTGAAATTAAAGAATCGCTAGTACAAACTAAAGAAAACTTGCAGGTGACAAGTTAATGTCAGAAGCCTGATGGTATAATTCAAGTCAGGAAAACAGCATCGGAGGGAACATGCGAATTGAAAATTGTTAGCGTTTACAATAATTTCTTCAAAAATAATATGTTTATGAAAATGCTGCTGATCTTCTCGATGATATCCATTGTCACGATCATTACGTTGTCTTATATCATCTTCCTGTCGGTGTCCGACTCCACGATTCGCCGGGAACTGGCGATCCAGAAAGCGGCGATGGAACATGTGGATCGATACATTCATCAGCAGTATGAATCGGTGCAAAACATGGTGAGGGACATGCATCAGAATGAGGCGCTGTCCACCAACATTACGTACCTGATGAATCATTCGTACGCTGAATATGTTCAGCACATGACCAATGGATACTATGCCAATAAGGACGACTATTCGGCCGATGTGTTGAAACATTTTCAGAATATTATGGATCGCAATTCGCAGATTAACCAACTCATGTTGTATAGCGCGGAGCAGCAGGATCTGTCTACCTTTAATCAACACAAGCAGTTCCGCAAGCTGGATACGAATGTAGCTCATTCCTATATTCCTGACGTGATGGCGATGGAAACGCCTAATATCAGTGCACCTAATTACTGGATTCGCAAAGAGATCAATCAATGGGACTCTGCGCTTTATTCCATCCGCGTACCGATTAACAATACACAGACCCTTCGTAATCTGGGCCAGTTTCTCGTCTTCTTTGACTCGAAAGGAATTGGGAATGCGCTGGATAACTACGAGAGTAACCTGAAGGGAGAAATCGTGGTGTTATCGGCGAAAGGGACAGTGTTATTTGACTCCAACAATCATTATTACGGGAAGAAGTATCCCTACGTGAATGTGGCCGATTCCCTGTTTGATCAGACAGATATGGATTCTATGAAAAAAGAGCAGAACATGTATGTGAACAAGTTTGTCTCCGCCGATCAGGGTTATGTGGTCATTGGCACCGTTCCGGTAGAAGAGATGGCTGAAACCTATGCGGGCATTCGCAATACCATCATCTCGATCAGTATTGTATGTATTTTGTTTGCCGTGCTGGTTCCGGCGTTTTTCATTATTAACTTTGCCAAACGAACCCGTCGAATTATTCGCTTCACCCAGAAAGTGAAATACGGCAACTTCACTGCTCGCATCGACGATCCCCGTGATGATGAACTGGGGCAGATCTCACATAGCTTTAACGATATGCTGGACGAGCTGAATCTGTATATTGAACGGGTCTACAAAGCCGAGATCAAACAGAAGGAGACGGAGTTGGTCGCGTTACAGGCGCGTATCAACCCCCATTTTCTCTACAATACGCTCGAAGTGATTCGGATGAGAGCTATATCCCAGGGGGCGAAAGACGTCGGCGAGATGATCTATAGCCTATCCGTATTGTTCAAGAGCCTGGTACAGCAGAAGAAGAATTATACGTTAAAGGATGAGATGGAGGCTTGCCGCTTGTATCTGGAGTTATTCCGAATCCGCTACAAGGATATTTTCATATATACGATCCAGATTGATGCTGCTTATTATCAACACCCTGTGGTCAAACTTTCGCTGCAACCCATCATTGAGAATTATGTCGTGCACGGCATTCAGACGGAACGATCGGATAACCGATTATCGATTGTTGTGGAAGAGACGGATGATGTGGTGCAGGTGGAAGTCAAAGATAATGGCAAAGGCATTGATCCAGCACGTCTGACAGAAATCCTCGAAGAACTGGAACGTCCTGAAGAGTCCGGTCAGATGTTCGGGTTGCGCAGTGTTCATAGTCGATTGCGTTTCCTGTACGGGCCAGAGTTCGGTATCACCATAGAGAGCACCCTCGGAGAAGGAACACGGATCAGGGTGCGTTATCCACATACAGAAGGGACAGGTGTGTAACATGTACAAGGTGTTTATTGTGGACGATGAGCCGTTCATCATTGAAGGCTTATACGATATTGTGGATTGGTCTTCATTTGGTATGGAAATTGTGAGCCATGCAGGGAATGGGCAGGCGGCGTTACAAGCGCTCTCCTCTCAGCCTGTGGACATTCTGATTACGGATATATCGATGCCGCTCATGAATGGTCTAGACCTGATTCGGGAAGCAAGGCGAGTGCAACCTGAGATTAAGGTCATTATCCTCAGTGGTTTCAATGAGTTCGAATATCTGAAGGAAGGCATGCAGCTGGGGATCGAAAATTATCTACTTAAACCGATTAATGTGGAGGAATTGGAATCCACGCTGAGCAACACCGCGTCCAAGCTAGATCATACGGTGTCACCTCAAGCCGATGATGCTTATGGCATCCAGATTCTGAAAGATAACATTCTTCATCGATGGCTTACGGGACAGATTGCAGCTACTGAATTTGAAGAACGTGCCCAATTTATGAACCTTTCGCTGGATGCACCCGACGTTGCTGTGGCTGTCTTGCGGGACAAAGAACAGACATCGGGCATGTTTGAACGAGTCGAGGGAATGTTGAGAGACAGACGCCATCTGAACGTATTTCATGATATCGATGGAGACATCGTCATTATTGCCAATATTCAGGGTACGAGCGACGAGGAGCAACAGTTGATGGATGGTCTTCAGGCATTATCGGATGCGATAACCGTAACACATCCTGCGGTACGCATTGGAGCAGGCAGGTTGATGAAGGGACTGTACCATGCACCGACCAGTTATGCTGAGGCCAAAAAGGCACTCCAGTATGTGATGATTTATCCCGATCTTAAAGTGATCGACCATGCGATACTGGAAAGGTGCGGAAGTTCAACGGCGACCTTCTTCATCGATTGGAGGGAGTACGCCAAACTTATTTTGTCCCGGAATACAGAACAGCTTGCCGACCAGATTCGCATGGACTTTGAACAGCATCGCGATGGGCTTACACCTGGGGAGTTACAGAATACCGCACTGGAAGTGGTGATTCGCTTCAAAATGGAACTGGAGGGCATCAAACATTCGGATGAGTCTGCCATATACCAACAGGGGCTTCAACTTGTGCTGGACAGTGGCACTTTTGATGAGCTCGTGCGAGCACTTCAGCAGGTTGGGTCGCAGACCATCCAATCCCTATTGCAGGATTTGAAGAATCCGATTGTGAATCAGGTGCTTCAGCATATCGACAAACACTACGCAGAAGAGCTTTCCTTGAAGCTATTGGGTGCCCATTATCATCTGCATCCAGTGTATTTGGGACAATTGTTCCATAAGGAGACCGGGGAGACGTTTGCCGAATATATCAACAAATACCGGATTGAACGTGCGAAGGAGCAGCTACGCAATTCGAATCTGAAGGTACATGAGATCGCCCGAAATGTGGGATATTGGGAGACGGGTTATTTCTATAAGCAGTTCCGCAAATATGTGGGGATTTCACCGACTGATTTCAAGGTGTTTGGTTAATTCGGTGTCGGGCAGATCCAATTTTGCGGACGGAGTCCAAGAGACATATCGGGAACAAGAATGGCATGTGATGAAGATCATGCCATACGTTACCCGGCATGTCTCTTTCATGTAAGCGATCTATTTAAACAGGTACAAAATAGTTGCCCAAGGACGATTTCTCTTTAATTTGTACCTCGAAAACTTAAGTTTATCTTCTTTTTGTAAATGCTTTCATTCGATAAGGTTAAAGCAGTTAGTTTGTAGAGCCTAAGGGACCACGAAAAGGGAGGATCAAAGAAATGAGTAAACAAAGAAAACGTTTCTCGCTCGTTCTTGCATTGTTAATGGCCGTTACGCTTGTTCTTAGTGCCTGTGGAGGAAGCAAAAGTGCCTCAGAATCCGGAGGAGCGGGAGATGACGCGGTCGAGTTGATCTGGTATACCATCGGTACCCCTCAGAAAGACGTCAACAAAGTGATGGAAGAAGTCAGCAAGTATACCAAAGAGAAAATTAATGCCACGGTAACGATGAAGATGGTTGACTGGGGTGACTACCCGCAGAAGATGCAGGTTAACGTAGCATCCGGTGAGCCAATGGATATTCTGTTCACCTCTTCTGGTGGATTCGATTATGTACAAAATGCAAGAAAAGGTGCGTTCCTTGAACTGGATGACTTGCTTGCCGAATACGGTCAGGATCTCACCAAGACGATTGATCCTGCATTCCTCAGCGGTTCGAAGGTAGATGGACACAATTACGGAATTCCAGCCAACAAAGAGCTGCCTCAACAAGAGGTATGGCGCTTTAACCAAATGCTGGTTGATAAATACAAGCTGGACATCTCTGGCGTTCGTACGTTAGACAGTCTGGAGCCTCTGCTCAAAACGATCAAGGAAAACGAGGCGAGTGTAACACCATTTGCCATGGATAAGAACTATGTTCCTTACGTGCCTTATGACTATGTCATCCAGAACCTGCCAATGGCAATCAAGCTGGATACAACGGACTATAAGCTCGTGAACATATTGGAAACGCCTGAAATGAAAGAAGCACTCACCACCATGAACAAATACTACAAAGCTGGTTATGTGTCGGCAGAAGCGGCAACAACAGGTTCCACGAACGACCTGACAACATCGGGCAACTGGTTCCTAGATCGTGCACAGACTCAGCCGCTCGCAGACAATCAATGGTCTGCAAGTTACGGTTATGAAGTTGTTTCGACTCCAGCCAGTGATGCGATCATCACGAATACATCTGTACAAGGCTCCATCATGGCGATCTCGGCCAACTCGGAATATCCGGAGAAAGCGATGGAATTCCTGAACCTGCTGAATACTGATCCTGTGTTGCGCAATCTGGTGGATTCCGGTATCGAGGGCACACACTACAAAAAAGTGGATGACACGCATATGGAGAATCTGCCTGAGTCGAAAAACTACGATATGCCTTCATACTCCCTGGGGAACAACATGCTGCTCTTCCTGAACAGCAATGACCCGGACAACAAATGGGATGAGTTCAAGAAGTTCAACGCTGAAGGTGTCAATTCCCCGATCCTCAGCTTCAACTTCGATGCAAGCAATGTATCTGCTGAACTGACGGCGGTACAGAACGTGAAAGAGCAATATTGGGCAGCACTGATGACAGGTACACTGGACCCGGCGACCAATCTGGATCAAGTGATTGAGAAGTTCAATCAAGCCGGACTGGAGAAAGTAATGGCTGAAGCCCAAAGCCAGCTGGATGCCTGGAGAGCGGAAAACAAGTAACGGTACATCGTAAGGATCGGGCGGCTGCTTATCGCGTCCGGTCCTTTTTCATTCAAGCCTGAAGGAGGATCTCCACAATGACTACATTTTTGAAAAACCTGATTAGAAACCGAGTCATGCTGCTCATGGTGCTGCCAGGCGCCATCTGGTTCTTCTTCTTCTCCTACTTGCCACTCGTGGGCACCGTGGCTGCTTTTAAAGAATATCGCTTCAGTCGTGAAGGGTTCTGGGCAAGTCTGATGAAGAGCGAATGGGTAGGCTGGGACAATTTCAAATTTCTGTTCAGCACAAGTGATGCATGGCTCATTACGCGCAATACCCTTTTTTATAACATCGCCATTATCTTCCTGGGGTTGGTATTCGCTGTGGCACTGGCGATCTTGCTCTCGGAACTGATCAATAAACGACTTGCCAAAATATATCAAACGGGCATGTTCCTGCCGTATTTCCTATCCTGGGTTATCGTTGGTTATTTCGCATTCAGCTTCCTGAGCATGGACCGCGGGATGTTGAATCAGATCATTGGCTGGTTCGGGATGGAACCGATTCAGTGGTACTCCGAGGCGAAATATTGGCCGTATATTCTGATTTTCGTCGCATTGTGGAAAACAATTGGTTACAACAGTATCGTCTATCTGGCTTCCATTCTGGGGATTGATAAATCGCTGTATGAAGCAGCCATGATCGATGGAGCAAGCAAATGGCAGCAGATTCGCAACATTACAATTCCGTTGCTGTCGCCCATCATTACGATTATGACTTTGCTCGCCGTAGGCCGCATTTTCTATGCCGATTTTGGACTGTTCTATCAGGTGCCAAGGGATTCGGGTACGCTCTACTCCGTGACGAATGTTATTGATACGTATGTATATCGTGGTTTGAAAACTAGTGGTGAGATTGGGATGAGTACAGCTGCGGGATTATATCAATCCGTCGTGGGCTTTGTACTCGTCATTATCTCCAACTATGTGGTCCGCAAAATCGATAAAGACAGCAGCCTATTCTAGGACAGGGAAAGGAGTGAACCACTATGGCTCAAGCAGGGCTCGTTAAAAAACGCGACTTCCACCACGTATCCAATGGCTGGAACGTGATCATGAACATCATCGCCGGTTTATTCGCTCTGATCTGTGTATTTCCTTTTATATTTGTAGTCATCATCTCGTTTACGGACGAGAAGGCACTGGCTCGTGACGGATATCGTCTGATTCCGGCAGAATGGAGTCTCGCGGCATATCAGTTTGTCTGGCAGAGTGGGGACACGCTGCTGCGGGCATACGGGGTTACCATTCTGGTGACGGTACTCGGTACCATCATCAGTCTGATTCTCATGTCGCTGTACGCGTACGCGATTTCTCGTAAGAGCTTCAGATATCGGAGATTTTTCTCCATCTTTGCAATTCTGACCATGTTATTCAACGGCGGGATGATTCCGACCTATATGGTCGTATCCCAGCTACTTGGATTGAAAGATACCGTATGGGCACTGATTCTGCCACTGGCGATGAATGCCTTCTATATTATGATCCTGCGTACGTTCTACTCGACCAGTGTGCCGGATGCGGTCATTGAATCGGCAAGAATTGATGGCGCCGGTGAATTCTATACGTTTATGAAAATCGTGATTCCACTCTCCTTGCCGGGACTGGCAACCATCGGGTTGTTCAGTACACTCGGTTACTGGAACGATTGGTTCAACGCACTCTTATACATTGATAATCCCAATCTGGTACCGCTGCAATCCATGCTGATGCGGATTGAGTCCAGCATCCAGTTTATTCAGCAGAACTCTGCTAACAGTTCAATGAGTCTGGCAGCCATGCAGTCCATTCCGCAGGATACGTCCCGAATGGCGATGGTCGTGCTTGCCACGTTGCCGATTATATTCGCTTATCCGTTCTTCCAGCGTTATTTCGTACAAGGTCTGACGGTGGGTGCGGTCAAAGAATAGCCGGATCACGCTATAGGATTGGAGAGATGCAGATTGATGACTTATAAAGATCAAAGCAAATCCGTAGAAGAACGGGTACAACACCTGTTGAGCCTGATGACTACGGAAGAAAAGGTAGGCCAACTTACGCAGCCATTTGGCTGGCAGACATATACGAATGATCAAGGGAACATCACGTTAAACGAATCCTTTAAGGAGCAAGTGGAGAACGGGGGCATCGGCTCTCTTTACGGTGCGCTTCGGGCAGATCCGTGGACTGGCGTTACGCTGGAAAATGGACTATCCGCCAGAGAAGGCGCTGAGGCGGTTAACCTGATTCAACGCTATGCGGTAGAGCATTCCAGACTGGGGATTCCCATTTTAATCGGGGAAGAGTGCTCGCATGGTCATATGGCCATCGACGGAACGGTCTATCCTGTCCCCCTTTTACTGGGGAGCACCTGGAATGTGGATCTGTATCGGGAGATGTGCCAGGCAGTAGCACGGGAGACACGTGCCCAAGGTGGTGCGGTCACCTATTCTCCGGTACTGGATGTTGTGCGTGATCCGCGCTGGGGACGTACCGAGGAATGCTTCGGGGAAGATCCGTTTCTCATTGGAGAACTGGCTGTTGCTTCCGTGGAAGGACTTCAGGGTGAAAGTCTCGACCGTGGAGATACAGTAGCGGCAACGCTGAAACATTTTGTCGGTTACGGTAGCTCGGAAGGTGGACGTAATGCAGGTCCTGTACATATGGGCTGGCGCGAACTGCTGGAAGTGGATCTGTATCCATTCCGCAAAGCGGTGGAAGCTGGTGCGCAGTCGATCATGCCAGCGTATAACGAAATTGATGGCACACCTTGCACCGTAAATACGGAATTGTTGGAAGATGTTTTGCGTAAAGATTGGGGCTTTGACGGTCTGGTCATTACGGATTGCGGTGCGATCAACATGCTGGCAAGTGGGCATGATGTCGCGGCAGATGGACTGGATGCATCGGTACAGGCGATTGAAGCAGGCATCGATATGGAAATGTCGGGTGAGATGTTCGGGCAATATCTGGTGCAGGCGGTGGCAGAAGGTAAGCTTGATGTACAGGTTCTGGATCAGGCTGCCTCTCGCGTGCTGGCGTTGAAGTTCAGACTGGGCTTATTCGAACAGCCTTATGTGGATGCCGATCGGGCAGCAGAAGTGATTGGCAGTGAAGCGCATGTTCAGCTGGCACGCCAGTTGGCGGCGGAAGGGGTTGTGCTTCTCAAAAATGAGGCTGAAACGCTACCTCTATCCACAGCAACAGCTGGACGGATTGCCGTCATTGGTCCCAATGCGGATCAGGCTTACAATCAACTGGGTGATTACACATCTCCGCAACCAAAGTCGAAAGTGGCGACGGTACTGGATGGGATTCGCAGTAAGCTAGCTAGTCATGTGGATGGGCAAACGGAGAAGAGTTCTGTTGGTCCTAGGACTGGTGACAGCAGTACAGATCAGGTTCTATATGCACCAGGCTGCCGGATTAAAGGGGATTCAAAAGAAGGATTTGAGCGTGCAATCGAAGTTGCCAGCCAAGCGGATACGGTCATTATGGTGGTTGGCGGCTCCAGTGCGCGTGACTTTGGAGAAGGAACGATTGATCTGAAGACGGGTGCTTCCAATGTCTCGGATAACTCATGGAACGATATGGAGTGCGGCGAAGGGATCGACCGTATGACGTTGGGTCTTGCCGGAGTACAGTTGGAACTCATTCAGGAGATTCACAAGCTCGGCAAGAATCTGGTTGTTGTCTACATCAATGGTCGTCCTATCACTGAACCTTGGGTAGATGAACATGCCGATGCGATTCTGGAGGCGTGGTATCCGGGTCAAGAGGGCGGGCATGCCATTGCAGATATTCTGTTCGGTGATGTGAATCCGTCAGGCAAATTGACGATTTCCATTCCGAAGCATGTCGGCCAGTTACCGATCTACTATAACGGCAAACGTTCCCGAGGCAAAAGGTATTTGGAAGAGGATCTGGAGCCACGTTATGCATTTGGATACGGACTTAGCTATACCACATTTGAGTACAGCGAACCGAAACTGGGTGCTGAGTCTATGACAGCTGGTGACACGGTTACGGTATCGGTGAATGTGACCAACACTGGCCGTTATGCAGGTGCAGAGGTTGTACAGATGTATATATCTGACGTGGTTAGCTCCCTGACTCGTCCCGCCAAGGAACTGAAGGGGTTTGCGAAAGTGAAGCTGGAGCCTGGAGAAACACAGATCGTGGAATTCCACATCGGGGCCGAGCAGCTACAGTATATTGGTCGTGATTTGAAGCCTGTTGTTGAACCGGGACAATTCCATATTCATATCGGCAGCAGCGTTAACGATACGCAAATGGCCGAACTGACCGTAAGGGAGGCGTAAGATTTTGGAACGTATCAGACGATTTATTCGCGAGTTGTCCGAACATCAGTGGCTGGAGCAATTACAGCTGCGCAGCTGGGATATTACCCGTGCTTATTATCATGTGCCAGGACAGTATGACGATCAGGGTGAATACCCGGAAGGCCAAGATTTTGAGCGTTTTCCGAGCAAACAGGGAACGACTTATTTCTTTAGAACACGTTTGGAGGTCCCTGCAACATGGCAGCAAGCACCTTATGGGCTTGTATTTGAAACAGGGGGAGAAGGTTTGCTACGGGTGAACGGACACTCTTATCAGGGTTTGGACCGCAATCACACCTACGTCACGCTTGATCCATCCAAAGTCGGAAACGCTCCGGAAATTGAGATTGAGATGTTCGATCCCGTACCTGAACCTGTAGACCCGTTGAATCAACAGGCGGTTATTCAGCCGCCGATCACATCGATTACCAGCCTGCTGGTCAGACCCAATGAAGCGGTTCGCAGTCTGATGTACACCGTTATTATTGTGCGTGATTCGGCTGTGCTGCTACCCGAAAGTGACTTCAGGCGGGTTCGCCTCTTAGAGCTGCTGTATCGTGCGATGGATCAATTTGTAGGCATGTCAGCAGAAGAGATCAAGCAGGGAGAAGGTATTCGCCAGATTGAGAATAATCTGAAGCATCATGTGCGTGAGATTGGCGGCAACGCGGAAGGTCTGGAGCATATGGTGGGACAATCCCATATCGATATTGCTTGGCTGTGGCCTGTACGTGAGACGGTTCGCAAAACAAGCCGTACCTTCTCCACCGTGGATGCACTCATGAATGAATATCCCGACTATATCTATTCCCAGAGCCAACCCTTACTATATGCGTTCCTGAAGGAACATGATCCCGAGCTGTACGCGCGGGTGAAGCAGCGGATTGCAGAAGGTCGCTGGGAACTGGTTGGCGGCATGTGGGTTGAGCCGGATCTGAACATCCCGAGCGGAGAGTCCCTGATTCGCCAGATGTTATATGGTCAACGTTTTTATATGGAGGAGTTCGGCAAGACATCACAGATTGAATGGCTGCCGGATACGTTCGGATATTGTGCCTCCTTGCCGCAGATTTTGAAGCATGGCAATGTGGAGTATTTCATGACAACAAAGCTCGGATGGAATGACACAAATGTGTTTCCATACGATCTCTTCCACTGGGTGGGCATTGACGGCACACCGATCCTGTCTTACCTCAATCATGGTGTTAACGAGCACACGCTGCCGAAGGACATTCATGATCACTGGCAGTCCTACCGTGAGAAAGCAGCGCATCCGGAGCACATGCTTCTATACGGACACGGAGATGGCGGAGGCGGGGTAACACGCGAGATGCTGGAGTATGTGGATCGCGCAGACCTGATGGTTGGGCAGCCCGCAAGTCGATATAGTACAGCTGGAGCTTTCTTTGCCGGAATCGAAAAGGAACAGCCTGTACTTCCGAAGTGGCATGGTGATCTGTATCTGGAGTTACATCGGGGAACCTACACGACGCATGCGCGTAATAAGCGCAACAATCGGAAAGCGGAGGTTCTGTATCGTGAAGCTGAGCTGTGGAATACACTCGCTCAACCAGATATGGAGACGGACGCAGAAGCTGAAGTACGTTCGAATCTGCATGACGGCTGGAAGCTGATTTTGCTGAATCAATTCCACGATATTATACCGGGATCGGCGATTACGGAGTCCTACATCACTTCGAATGAGGAATATGTACAGGTATTTGAATTGGGCAGAACCGGACTGGATCAAGGCATTGCAGCATTGACAACGGGTATCAACACAGAGGGACCAGAAGGTTCAGTAGCCTATGTTGTATTCAACAGCTTGGGCTGGAAACGGAGTGCAGTCGTTCAATTGGCTGTGCAGGATGGCTTGGATCGCTACGGCATCGATGAAAAAGGTCAGCGTCTGCGGATGGATCGGGAAGATGGCAGTATGTCTATTCTTGTGACAGACATTCCGGCGTTTGGATATAAGACGATTTGGCTGGTACCGGAAAATACAAGGGAAACGAATGTACGGGAAATGAAGAACCTTGCCGTACAACCAACCTTTAACGATACATGGGATACCGCATTTTATCATGTGCAGTTCAACGAACGTGGGGAGATCACTCGTCTGTGGGATAAAACCGCGGAGCGTGAGATGTTGAAGCCGGGTGAACGTGGCAATCAACTTCACTTCTTCCACGATCGTCCGACACTTTGGGATGCATGGGATATCGACAATCGTTATGAGGAACAGATTGCTGGCGAAGTGGAACTGTTGGAGAAAAAGCTGGTGCTGGCGGGTACAACGAAGGATGTCCTGCGCTTCCACTGGAAGCTTCATCAATCGGTAATCACACAAGATATCGTCTTTTATCATGATTCACGGCGAATTGACTTCCAAACAGAGGTGAACTGGAACGAAAATCACAAACTTCTCAAAGTTGGTTTCCCGATTGATGTGGTGACCTCCAAGGCCACATTCGAGATTCCATTTGGCGCACTGGAACGTCCAACGCATCGCAACACAAGTTGGGAACAAGCCCAGTATGAAGTCTGTGGACATCGCTTCGCGGATGTATCCGAATATGGATACGGCGTGAGCATGCTCAACGACTGCAAGTACGGGTATGACGTGCAGGGAAGTACCATTCGTTTGTCCTTGCTACGAGCACCGAAATGGCCTGATCGCATAGCCGATCTGGGAGAACATGAATTCACCTATTCCCTATATCCACATAACGGAGACTGGCGAACTGCACACACCGTACGTCAGGCTGCCGAGCTGAATCATGAGGTTACAGTACAGCAAGTGAAACAAGTGCAACAAAAGGGCCAGATACAACAAGAGCAGCAGATAGAGCAGGTACAGCAGAGGGAAGAAATACAGCAACGCACAGGGACTGAGGTAGCTCCAACCGCAGATGCAACTGCTAATGCGGCCCCTGTACGTCCAGCAACAGGCTCCTGGATTAACTTTAATAGTAATCACGTCATTCTCGATACGGTCAAAATGGCAGAGGATGGGCACGGAATAGTCCTTCGTTTCTATGAATCATCAGGCAAACGCGAAACCATCACATTGCAATGGCCGCATGCCTTTGAGCAAGCCTATCACTCTAACGCACTAGAAGAATCGGTCCAACCACTGGCCCATACCAATGGCCAGATTACACTATCCTTTAAACCTTACGAAATACAAACCGTGCTACTGCGGTAAACCTTTTTGAAATATTTTGAGCTATACATGTCCAACTAAACATTTACACGATAACGGAGAGGACAGAAAGAATTCGAAGAAGCGAAGCGTTCGCCTCAAAGCTTTCTGAAAGAAAGCTACATCGGAAGCATACGCTATCCTCAGATTTTACCCTTTAGAAAAGGGAATCAAAAAAATCTGGGGATAACAGCGATCGGAGGATATTTCTGACCGCGCAGTGGTCCCGTGTAAATTTTTTGTTTCATCCTGTATAGCTACACCATTCAATTTGTTTAAGGAGTTGCACTCATCCATGGAACAGTTCAGATTACCCAAAATACCAATGCCGCCCGTCGCCTTGCCACAATCCATTCAAGCCGTGCTCGAAGAAGCGGAACAGAAGTTGGCTCACCGGCCAAAGCTGCTTCAACTATTCAAAAACTGCTTCCCCAACACCATTGAAACGACAACTAAGTTGATGGAGGATGGCACTACTTTTGTCATCACAGGAGATATCCCGGCTTCCTGGCTGCGTGATTCCGTGGAGCAGGTAGTACATTACATTCCGTTTGCAAAAGAAGACGAGGACCTGCAACGCATTATTGGTGGGCTGATCAAACGTCATATCCAGTATGTTCACATTGATCCGTATGCCAATGCCTTCAATGAGACAGCGAACGACTGGCACTGGAACACCACGGACGAGACCGAGATGTCACCTTGGGTGTGGGAACGCAAATTTGAGATTGACTCATTATGTTTCGTTGTACGGCTAGCCTATTTATATTGGAAGGAAACCGAGCTGACTGATATTTTCGATTCCAGCTTCAAAGCAGCGATGCGTAAAATCGTGGACCTGTTTAAAGTCGAACAACATCACATGGAACAATCCCCATATCGTTTCACTCGGAATAACGGTATACCAACGGATTCTCTCCGCAATCACGGAAAAGGTATGCCCGTCAACTACACGGGTATGATCTGGTCCGGCTTCCGTTCCAGTGACGATGCGTGCGATTTTCACTATAACATTCCAGGCAATATGTTTGCGGTTGTCGCTTTACGCCAAATGCAGGAGTTTGCCGAGTGGGTGTTCCGGGATATGGAACTTTTGCAGGAATTGAAGGATCTGGAGCAAGACGTGGATCACGGTATTCAGCTGTATGGTATCTATCGTCATCCGGAATTTGGACCGATCTATGCGTACGAGACGGACGGTTATGGCAACCATTGTCTCATGGACGATGCGGGTACACCGGGACTCATGTCCATTCCATATCTGGGTTACGTCACAGCGGATGATCCGATCTACCAGAATACGCGCCGCTTCGCTCTGAGCAAAGAAAACCCATTCTATTATGAGGGCAAAGTTGCCAAAGGGATCGGTAGCCCGCACACACCGCCCGATTACATCTGGCATATGGGCTTATCCATGCAAGGACTGACTGCGCAGTCTGCCGAAGAGAAACTGGAGATTATTCGCATGCTGGAAGCGACAGATGCGGATACCGGGTATATGCATGAAGGCTTCCACGCCGATGATCCAACGATTTTTACACGAAAATGGTTTGCATGGTCCAACAGCCTGTTCTCCCAGTTGGTCTATAGATCCATGAAGGATGGCCTGTTATGAGTATCCAACCTAATAATAAAAAGCTGATTATTTTCGCAGACCCTGCGTTTCCAGTGGATGGTGCTTTTCCAACTCAGAAGGCACTGAATACATGGAAAGCAGTCGAAGAGATCATCGTTGTAAACGCCGATGAACTTGCAGCGACTTTGAAAGCCACGGCTGGTGAAGGATGCTTCGTAAATCTGCATGCACCCTATTTCCCCAAATCCGGTTGGACGGAGATTGTAGCTTATCTGCATCAGGGAGGGAGCCTGATCAGTGTTGGGGGCGCGCCCTTCAAACGTCCGGTTCGATATGAAAATGGGGCATGGGTTGTTGAGTCAGAGCAGACCGCGTATCACCAGGAACTCTATATCCATGAGGCATTGAACGTATCTGCTACCAACGTGCAATCGTACACTTCTTCGCAACAGATACCACTCCTTGCCGGCAAAGAGGGACTATTCGAGATTTCAGATACATGGAATCTGGTTCCGCATACGACCAAAACAAGTGATCTGCCCCACCAGATGGGTTCATCCGGTCCCATGAGTACGCAGATTTATCCATTACTTCGTGGCATGAGCAAGGATGGACGTAGCATCGCTGCTCCGGTCGTTCTGTGGGAAAACTCGCGCGGGACTTTTGTTGGTTCACGCTGGATATTTGTACATCTGCCACTGACCACCTCATTCTGGACGCAGGATGGCGCTGCCGAGATTGTGAAGTGGGCGCAATTCTGTGCGCAAGGTGTAACCGAGCTATCCCTGAAAACGAATTATGCTTCGTATGAGCCAGATGAGCGGGCTGTACTCATGCTGCAAGGCCAGATTTTACAGCGAGCAGGCAACAGACTTACGGAGTCCGAAGTGTGGACGTTTGACATAACGGTCGAGCATGAAGATCGCACAAGTGACATGACGGAGAAGGTATGGAACCATCGACTGGAGATGGAACTTTCTGGTGAGCAGCGTTTCGAACGTATACTTCTCCCGGTTTCCATTGAAAGTGGGCTGTATCGGATCGTATGCCACGCGCAGGCACCTGACGGGCAAGTTCGAATCTTGCGTCAAGGCTTCTGGGGACAGGATGCCGAATTGCTGGCAGAAGGAGAAGTGATTACCCGTAGCAGAGACTATTTTGTGAAAGACGGACGTCCACTGCCTGTTGTGGGCATGACCTACATGACCTCCGATGTGGCACGGAAATTTCTGTTTCTGCCGAATGCCGATGTCTGGGACCGGGACATGGCTCAGATGGCGAAAGCCGGCATCAACTGGATTCGGACGGGAATCTGGACCGCCTATCGCAACATGATGCAGGTAGACGGACATATGGCAGAGGATGTGCTTCGCGCCATTGATGCATTTATTTTAACGGCGAAGCGTCATGGCTTGCAGGTCACGTTTACCTTCTTCTCCTTTACACCGGAGACATGGGAAGGAACGAATCCGTATTTGGACCCGCAGAGTGTCGAGGCTCAGAAACGTTTCATCCGTAGCATCGTCAGTCGTCACACGCACACAACGCATGTGGACTGGGATCTGATTAACGAGCCATCCATGTTCGATCCGGTACGTATCTTCTCAGCTGGGCCGCGCTCGGCGAGGGATTCGTATGAACAGCAGGCTTATATCACTTGGCTTGAGCAGCGGCATGAGACGATTGAGGCGTTGCAGGAGGCATGGAACATGTCACCGAAGCAGCTCCCCAACTTTGCAGCCGCGGTGATCCCGGAGGCGGAAGAGATTAATTTTGATGTACAGGACATGCACAAGGCCAAAAAAGGAACGCGCTGGCTCGATTACTGTCTCTTCTCTATGGAGATGCACAATGGTTGGGCGAGAGAGCTTGTAGGTACGATCAAGGATCTGGTACCGAATCATCTGGTCACTGTGGGGCAGGATGAAGCCCTTGGTGCGCAACGTCCTTCACCTTTCTTCTATGAACGTGAAGTGGATTATACAACCGTGCATTCCTGGTGGTTGAACGATGATCTGATCTGGGACGGCATTTTCGCCAAAACGCCAAACAAACCGAATCTCATTCAGGAGACGGGCATCATGTATGTGGAAACCCCGGATGGACGAGCCAAGCGTACGGAAGAAGAGCTTCGGGGCATTCTCGAACGCAAGTACGCCTATGCTTTCTCAACAGGCGGTGCAGGAGCGGTGCAATGGATCTGGAACACCAACTTCTACATGGATAACGCCAATGAGTCTCATATCGGAGCCCTGCGTGCAGATGGTACGGAGAAACCAGAGGCCGATGTGTCTTATGATTTTGGCCGATTCATGTATGGCATTCGTGATCTCTTTGAAGACCGCGAGCTGGAGGATATTGCGGTGGTGTTCCCGTATTCCAATGACTTCTCCAACCGTGCCCTGGCATATGATGCCACAACGAAGCTGACCCGTGTGATGTCCTATGATCTGAAACTGTCGTTCCGTGCGTTATCCGAATATCATCTGGAAGCGTTGGAGCAGCAGCCACCCAAGCTGATTATCGTACCGAGTCCGCACAATATGGACAGCGATGCACTGCATCAATTGCTCACGTTTGCGGAGAAAGAAGGCACGAGCCTGCTTATTACTGGACCACTGGGGCTGGATGCATACTGGAAGGCTAGTGACCGGGCCGATCATATCGTAGGCAAACGAAGTCTGGGTAACGTGCAGCGGGAAGAATTGCTGAATATTAATGGAGTGAATCACCGAGTGACCTATGGACGGCGTCGGATCGCCGAGTTGGCGAAGGAGACGTTGCTTCATGGCGATAATGGTACAGCAGATGAAGTACACGTTCTGCCTTTGGGCAAAGGGAAATTAATCTGGACCCCACTGCCGCTCGAGTTAAACGGACGGGATGAACCGCTTGCTGAATTGTATCATTACGCCACTGAAATTTCGGGCATCGAACAGCAGTTGGAATGGATATCTGGCGGGGATATCGCAGGGATCTACGGGCGGAAGCTGAGTTTTCCAAAAGGGAATCTGTACGTATTCGTATCGGAGTTTGCCTTGAACCATGAGGTTCACGTGAGAGATCAACGTACAGGTGTATCGTACTCGTTTCAATTGGAGAAAAATCGTTCGGTGCTGTTTGCCACGGATGCTTCCGGAAAGCTGACTGCGGTGTATCGTCCTGATGAGGTTGAGATTGTACAACAAGATGAAAGAGGTGGGATAACACGATGACCAAGAAGAAGAGAGCACATATTATTTCGCATACCCACTGGGATCGGGAATGGTACTTGCCGTATGAGAAGCATCATATGCGTCTTATTCAACTCGTCGATTCACTGTTGGATCAGCTGGATGAGGGATCGGACTACAAAAGCTTTTATTTGGATGGACAAACGATTATCATCGATGACTATCTTCAAGTTCGCCCGGAGCAGAAGGAACGACTGGAGAAACATATCCGTAATGGCCGGATTGTGATTGGACCATGGTACATTTTGCAGGATGCGTTTCTGACGAGCGGCGAAGCCAATGTGCGTAACATGCAGGTTGGACATAAAGACGCCAAGCGTTACGGCATTCCTTCAAAAATTGGTTACTTTCCCGATACATTCGGATTGGTCGGACAGACCCCGCAACTGATGCAGCAATCAGGCATTGATAATGTATTCTTTGGACGTGGTGTGAAGCCTACGGGATTTAATAATACGGTATCGGATGCCGGATATGAATCGAGCTTCTCGGAGCTGATGTGGGAAGGGCCAGATGGATCGAAAGTGCTCGGCGTATTGTTTGCAAACTGGTACTCCAACGGAAATGAAGTTCCAGTAGACGAGGAATCGGCTCGCAAGTTCTGGGAAACCAAGCTGGCAGACGCTGAGAAATATGCATCCACCAATGAGTTGCTGTACATGAACGGATGTGATCATCAGCCGATTCAGCGAGACTTGCCAGAAGCGATTCGCATGGCTGAGCAATTATATCCCGATATTGAGTTCGTTCACTCGAATTTCCCGGATTATCTGACCGCCCTGAGAGCATCGGCTGAACATGAGTTGTCCACGGTCAAAGGCGAATTGCGTAGCCAGCGTACCGATGGCTGGGGAACCCTGGTGAACACCGCCTCGGCTCGTGTGTATCTGAAACAGATGAACCAGCTGGGGCAGACTATACTGGAAAAAGTGGCTGAACCCCTGGCATCCTACGCCTATCTGCTTGGTCATGCCTATCCGCATGATCAACTGACGTATGCCTGGAAAACGCTGATGCAGAATCACCCGCATGACAGCATCTGTGGATGCAGTGTGGACGAGGTGCATCGCGAGATGGTGACGCGATTTGATAAGAGCCGTCATGTGGCAGAGGCATTGATTGAAGAGAGCACCAGCCAGATTGCTACAGCTGTCGATACCTCCATCTTTGAGCGTTACGGCGAAAATGCCCGGCCTGTGGTGGTGTTTAATACAACGGGATGGGAACGCAGTGGTGTAGTTCAGATGGAACTGGACGCGGATCGGTTGTATTTCCGGGATGGATATACATTGGAAGAGATGGCGGCACAGATGAAAGCCGTTGACCTGTCAAATCGCATACTGGTAGATGAAGAGGGTAACCACATTCCATGTACGGTGGAGGATCTGGGTCTGCAATTTGGCTATGATCTGCCAGATGATCGCTTCCGCCAGCCGTATAGCTGTCGGCGTGTTCGTATTCGTTTTGAAACAGAAAATGTAGCTGCATTTGGGCTAAAAACCTATGCATTGGTAAACTTTATGGATGATGCTACTAATGGTACTCCGTCGAAAACGACTACGCTGTTACGTGGTGAGCGTTGCATGGAAAATCAATATTTGATCGTCACAATTGCTGACAACGGTTCATTCACACTCACAGACAAACGAACAGGCCGGACTTACAAGGACCTTGGCGTGTACGAAAATGTGGGCGATATCGGTAACGAATACATGTTCAAACAGCCAGAGAATGAAGTGGCACGGACAACACAAGCGCTTCAAGCTGAGATTCGGGTCCTTGAAAATACATCATACTCAGCCTCGATCGAGGTGATTCATCATTGGGAAATACCGGAGTCGGCGGATGAGATCCTGGATAAGGAACAGCGAGAACTGATTTATTATCCACATCGCAAAGCCCAGCGATCAACTAAAATGATTCCGCTCCAGATCCGCACGGTTGTATCCCTCAGTCGTAGTGGAAAAGGAGTACAAATGGAGACAACCTTCAACAATCAGGCGAAGGATCATCGGGTACGCGCCCTTTTTCCAACGGATCTTGGATCTGCTGTTCATCATGTGGATTCCATGTTCGAAATTGCAACGCGTGATAATACGCCTGCACCGGAGTGGCAAAATCCAAGCAATACACAGCATCAACAGAGTTTTGTGGATGTGAGTGAAACAGATGCGGGATTGGTCGTATCCAATCTGGGTCTAAATGAATACGAGGTTCTTCAGGATGGGCGCAACACCATCGCGGTTACGCTGCTTCGTGCTGTGGGCGAGCTTGGAGACTGGGGGTTGTTCCCGACACCGGAAGCACAATGCCTTGGTGAACATACATTTCAGATCGAGATTATTCCCCACGACGGGAATGGTGCATCGTCAGGTGCATACATTGAGGCGTACCAGTTCCAGGTTCCATGGACGCTGGCACAAACCGAAGTACACCCGGGTTATCTGACACCTAGCAATACACCGTTTGCATGGCAAGGGGACGGCTTGGCTTTTTCTTCGCTCAAGGTGAATGAGGATTCTGGTGATGTGATGCTCCGCTGGTTCAATATGACCACCAACACTGCCACACTCAAGCTTGCTCCATCGCAAGCGAATCCACAGCCATTCGAAACGGCGTACAAGAGCAACATATTGGAGGTAGAGGGCGAAATGCTTCATTCCCACAGCATAGAAGAGGCATCGACATTATCATTTGCTAATAAGGAATGGAACATACAGACAGGTTCATGCGAGATCATCACGATCGGCTTACGGCGCTAATAGAGGTTGTTCAAAAAGTCCGCTTTTGATTACCAATCATGGCTAGTGGCATCATCAGCATCGAAGTTGAAATTCAGCCGAAATAAGCGGAGGGCTTACGAATTATGTTTCTTTCGGAAACATTGTAGATGCTCACGGAGTTTCCCTACGCTCCGCTACTCCATTTCTATCTTCATTCCATCTTCTCGGTGGTGGAAGGGTTACGCTATTTACCAGATGTATCAGTTGAGTTATTGGTTGTTTTTCTATAGAATGAACAGTAGAATTGCAAGTGATCGAAAGTTCCTATGCCATCAAGATGGTCACAGGTACACTTCAATTGTCTATTCTATATTGAAACATTAAGGGGGCTTGAAGCCATGGAATCCTTGGGAGGACTGCTTCAGCAGCTGAACCCTGCCTTTCGTGAGCAATCGCGGCGGATTGCGGCGGAATTGATGGAAAATCCGTACGTACGCGAATTCCGCGCAGGTCATCCTGAACTGCAAGATGCACAGCTCATGACCGATCTGAGCAAGCTGTTTCAGTACGCCAAAGACTCAAAGAACTGTGCGAATTGTCCAGGACTCGACAACTGTCCTAACGATTTTCAGGGCCACTTTTGCAAACTGGAAGTAGAACATTTTAACGGTAAACCCGAAATTATAGATATAAAAGCGCCTTGTTCCAAACATATCGCCCGGCAAAATGAACATATCATTAAGCAACGTATTCGCAGTTTCTATGTGGACGAGCGTGCGCTCAGTGCCGGATACAACGACGTGGAGATCATGGGCAAGGATCGGATGCGTGCTCCGGCAGTGAATCAGGTGCTTCGTTATATTAGGGAGACCAAGGAGAACGGATTATCTCCGCAAGGATTGTTTCTCGAAGGAACTTTCGGGACAGGCAAGACGTTTCTGATGTGTTATCTGCTACACGAACTGGCGGTTGCAGGCCACACGGGTGTCATTATTTATATGCCTGATTTTGTGGAGGATCTGAAATCCATGATCAGTGAAGGGCAGAAGCTGAAGGAAATGACGGATATTCTGAAAAGTTGTGATCTGCTCATCTTTGACGATATCGGGGCAGAGAATTTGAACCCTTGGGTTCGGGATCATGTGATGGGGTCCATTCTGAACTATCGGATGAATCGCAAGCCAACGTTCTATACGTCCAATTACAATCTGGATGGGCTTGAAAAACATCTTAGCTTTACCAACCGGGACGGCGAGGAAATGAATAAAGGTCAGCGTCTCATGGACCGGATTCGTCCATTTGTGGATGTTATCTCCGTTCGGGGTGAGAATCAGCGCGGCAAACGTTGAACCGATCTAATTGAACGAAATGGTTCTGGACAAGGCCTTCAAATCAATTTAACGGTGGAGCTTTTGATTGTATAAAATGAGCTGATTGCAATTAAGCTCTAAAGTAGTCCCAAAAAAAGCCTGGATTTCGCATTGTCGCGAAAACCGGGCTTTTTTGGTCCTGCGTGAGCCTGAGTATCTTATTCGGTGATGAATTTGAAAATCACCATACCGAAAAAGATCACTGTCATCAGGCCGCCCATGCCGGCAACACCCACGATCAGATCAAACAGATCGTTGCGGGGTTCCTCGTTCACATGTTCACGCGGGTCGCTGATCCGCACATTTGCGTCCATGTTATTGCCTCCTTATAGGGAATGACAGCTTGCCCGTATGGGGGCTGAAACCCGGAGTAATTTTAGTATACTTGGAAAAGAAAGCGTTTGTAAAGATTTTGCAGTTGGCATGCCACATCCTGTAATTGTGAAGATTTGATGTTGGGAAGATGAACATTGTAGCGTTCAATTCACAAGTTTGACGTACCTGTGTTATACTGGAAGTGTCGTTCACGACGTTACAGGTTAAAATAAACCGTAAGTATATATAAGGAGGACAATTTCATGGCTATTGTTAACGTATCCGATCAATCCTTCAACGCTGAAGTAGAAGGCGAAGGAACGGTTCTTGTTGATTTCTGGGCGCCTTGGTGTGGTCCTTGTAAAATGCTCGCTCCAATCCTGGAAGAGCTGTCCACAGAAGTTGGCGATGCAGTGAAAATTGCTAAAGTTAACGTGGATGAAAATCCGGAATCTGCTTCCCGCTTCGGCGTAATGAGCATTCCAACTTTGATCTTCTTCAAAGACGGTCAACCGGTAGATAAAGTGGTTGGTCTGAACTCGAAAGATGCGCTCAAAGGAATCATTGCAAAACACCAATAATTTACCAGGCTTACACATACGCCTCCGGTTTACACGCCGGGGGCGTTTTGCGTCGAATACCTTTATATAGGACAATATAAAGTATACTATTTATATAAAATGAAACTGGAAATTTACATGTTAACGGAGAGGACAGAAATGAGCTGTAGAAGCGAAGCGTTCGCCTTTATCACCGGATTTTCCCTTTTAAAAAAGGGAATTGAAAAAATCTGGGGATAACAGCGATCGAAAGATCATTCTGTCGTCGGAGTATTTCATGTAAGGCGAGGATTTCAGCTTTTTCGGGAAGGAGGATTCACCGAATTATGGATCAATTCATGAATGATTTGCAGGATCAGGAGAAGGCATTGGAGCAGATACGCCACAAGCTCGCTTTGTTGCCAGATATGTCTGGATGTTACCTGATGAAGAACAGTGAAGGTACCATTATCTATGTAGGTAAGGCCAAAGTGCTGAAGAACCGCGTACGCTCTTATTTTATCGGCAGTCATAACGGAAAGACACAGCGGCTGGTCTCCGAAATCCGTGATTTTGAATATATCGTGACAGGCAGTAACATGGAAGCACTTATTCTGGAGTGTAACCTGATCAAGAAACATATGCCGCGTTATAACGTGTTGCTCAAAGATGACAAGACATTCCCGTATCTTAAAATTACAAATGAAAAGCACCCCCGGCTGGAAGTAACCCGGCGTGTGCTGAAAGATAAAGCCAAATACTTCGGACCTTATCCGAACTCGTATGCGGCACACCAAACGAAAAAACTGCTCGACCGTATGTATCCACTACGCAAATGTGGTGTAATGCCCAAAGAAGTGTGCCTGTATTATCATATGGGCCAGTGTCTTGCCCCTTGTGTGAAGGAAGTTGAGAAGGAGCAGTATGATCAGATTTCGCAAGAGATCGGTTCGTTTCTGAGCGGTGGTCACGAAGAGATTAAGAAGGATTTGCAGCGTAAGATGCAAGAGGCTGCGGAGGATCTTTATTTTGAACGTGCCAAGGAACTACGCGATCAGGTGATTGCCATCGATGCAATGATGGAAAAACAGAAAATTACAATGGCCGATGCCAGAGACCGTGATGTATTTGGTTTTGCTATTGATAAAGGCTGGATGTGTGTCCAGATTCTATATATGCGTCAGGGTAAAATGATCGAACGCCATGTCTCCACCTTCCCGTTTTATGGTGAGGCGTACAGTGACTTTATGTCCTACGTGACGCAGTATTACAGCGATAATCCGGCATTGCCACAAGAGATTTTGTTGCCGGAAATGCCCAAAGATATGTCTACCGGTGAGGAAAGTACGGATACAGTAACTGATACTGATGAAGCGGTACCTGCCGCTGTTACGGTGGAGTTCGAACAGACGGGACAAGGAGAGCAAGGGCTCGCTTCCCAGCCACTGGTTGCCGAGACTCGTGCAGCATATGGAAGTTCAGCTCAAGCAGAAGGTGAACAACCTGAGAGTATGCAAGAGGATGCTTCCAAAACGGATACAACTGCATCAACTGAGAAGCTCCCGGCAGGTCTGGAAGACCCAACCCAGGTTGCTGCTGCGTTACAGGAGTGGTTGGAGATCAAAGTGCTCATTCCGCAACGTGGATTGAAACGGCAGATGATTACGATGGCTGTGGATAACGCACGTGTGGCATTGGAAGAGAAGTTCCGCCTGATTGAGCGAAATGAAGAACGGACATCCAAAGCTGCTGAAGGATTAGGACGCTTTATTGGACTGGACCAGCTTCGCCGAATTGAAGCATTTGATAACTCGAACATCCAGGGAACGAACCCGGTATCGGCCATGATCGTATTTACGGATGGTAAACCGGATAAGAAGGAATACCGGAAATACAAGGTCCGTTCGGTTGAAGGACCGGATGATTATGAAACGATGAGAGAGGTCATCCGTCGCCGTTACGAGCGGGTATTGAAAGAAAACCTGACCCAGCCTGACCTGATTGTGGTCGATGGTGGTAAAGGACAGATCTCGGCTGCGGTCGACATATTGGAAAATGAGCTGGGGCTGTTTATCCCGGTATGTGGTCTGGTGAAGGATGCGAAGCATAAGACTTCACAGTTGATGATCGGTAATCCACCGGAAGTCATCTCTCTGCCTCGGGATAGTCAGGAATTTTACCTGTTGCAGCGGATACAGGAAGAGGTTCACCGTTTTGCGATCTCGTTCCACCGCGAGCAGCGGGGTAAATCGATGGTGACGTCGCGTTTGGATGCCATTCCGGGGATCGGAGAGAAGCGGCGTAAGCTGCTGTTGAAGCATTTTGGCTCTTTGCGCAAAATAAAAGAGGCCAGCGTCGAAGACTTCCGGCCTCTATCTATTGGTGACAAGTTGGCAAATCAGATTATTGCAGCACTTCGGGATGAGGAGTCGTAACATACGGCTTCTCTTTTTGTTTTGGATTGAATTTGTAGACCACATAACCAACGATGGCCGGGAGTACGATCCAGAAGAGTCCAGCAGCCATATTCAAGGCATCGCCCATAAAGATCAGGCTGAGTCCCATCAATAAGCTGTCGAAGATCACATGGGCGAATACAACGGCAATGAAGCCGTGACGCAGCATGATCAGACTGAACAGCAATCCAATCACCATCAGCTCAATGGGACGGGTGATTACCGGGTAGATCGGATACAAGGTGTGTCCCAGTGCCCAAATGATGGTTGGAATCAGACATGCGATAAACGTATTACGCACAATCTTCTGCATCATACGAATGCCGAACAGTCGATAGACGGCTTCTTCACCAATACCGGCCATCCAGGCCATAATCGGGAAAAGCCAGGCATAGGTCATATTAAATGTAGATTGATCTGCTGACGTCGTTGACCATGTGCCAATGCTCTTCTCCAGAATGAAGAAAAGGATGGATTGCACACCCAGTAGAATGAATGCCCACAGGTAACCAGCATACATACTGTGAAGGACATATTTACCGTATCCCGGTTCTTTGGCACGAGGCCAAGGATTCAGACCTATTTTACGCCACATGCCGTCACCGGCAACGAGGGATAGATAGATGGTTGCACTCATGACCAGTGTAATGCCTATCTGAAATAACATCAGGAACGCTAACATGAAGTTGGAGAATCCTTGTGCCTGGAGCAGCGGAATCATGTTCAGCGTGCCAATCACCGAAGCTGCGAAATACACCAGCGAGAGAATGATCCCGCGTTTGAAAGACGTATGTGTTCGGGTCAGAATGCTATAGATAATGGCCAGCACGCCCAGAACTAGGGTCAGGAATGCATAACCGCCATAGGTCATCCAGTTGGCTTGACGCGTCTGAGCTTTCACATAATCGGTATGGGATTCAGGCACCGAGAAGCCGGGATCGAACGATCGTACTGCACCCTCTTCAAACGTAAAGTTCAGTTCAAGCTTGGAGTCTCCAATCGTTTTTTCAGAATCTGTATACTTCAGTCCCGCTTCACCATCGCGCGTATCCAGTTGAAGTGTCGACACTTCATAACCGAATTCGGCCAGCACGCCAGCCGCAAGTTGCTCTTTCTCGTTCAGAGACATATTGCCTTCGGCAAGCACTTGCGATGTGGTCACTTTCCCAGTGCTTTGTTCCGCTTCAATGGCGGTATAGAGGGAAGAAGGCAGTTCTCGTTTGAAGCCGACTACTTTTCCTGTTTTCATATGTACGTCAACATGAAGATAACCGCCTTTGTCCTGATCAGGCAAACGAACGCGGTATACATCGTAAGGAAAGGCTGTTTCCCATTTCTGGTTATAGGCGTCGAGTTGTTTCGTTTTGGCCATATACCCGTAAATATCGGAATGTGTCTGGTAGGTTACCAGGGTGTTTCCGGCATCATTTGGCAGTGTATAGTCATCCACAGAAGCTGCGAAAGATCGTGCAGATTGCGTCGCCTGCTCCTTGGTTATGAAGGACGTAGACGAAATTTCTGTGGTTTGCGATGAGGTAGCAGGAAAGATCTGAAATACAAAAAATAGAATCAGGCCGATCGTCGCAAGCAACCCCAGACGCTTGAAGTTAGCCTTGAGTAGCAAAGGCTTCCCTAAGGGATTCATGTAATGGTGTTCCTCCTTTATTAATATGGATATTAAAGTAAACATAGCACAGGGCAAGCCCCGAATGCCAATCATGTAACGAAAACAGGTGTAAATCCTTGAAAATGAATGAAAAGGACCGAAAGAATCTGATCCATCCGTCGCCATATCTGAGTTTTTCCCTTTTTGGCTGAATTCGATGCTATTTACACAAAAAACGTTTTGTCTGCAAACGCCGCAGCGCTTATAATTTTGAAACAAATGTGCAACGATTCGCATGTCTTTCGCCCAACAAGGGAACGAATAGATTATATTCCAACTTCATTATATATGTCGTTTTAATCTGAATCATACATGTTTAACGTTTGGAAACAGCATTTCAGATGAAGAAGGCTCCACGGGGTGTGGAGTTATTTTCATTTTAGCAGAGGTGGATGATACTCAAGTGAAACTGAATGTTCAATGGATGCGATTATCGCCACCACGTATTCTTGTGTTAGGGTTTGCTGGCATCATATTGGTAGGTACACTCTTATTAATGCTTCCGGCATCCAGCCGTAACGGTGAGAGCCTTGCCTTTATTGATGCGCTCTTTACGGCAACTTCGGCCGTATGTGTCACCGGTTTGGTTGTGGTCGATACAGGGACTCATTTTTCGGTGCTGGGTCAGGTTGTGATCGCGATTCTGATTCAGATTGGCGGACTCGGCTTCATGACGATGTCTACATTGGTTGCCATTGCGTTCAAACGGCGGATATCGCTTAGGGAGCGGTTGATTCTACAGGAAGCAATGAACCAGAGCACGATGGAGGGCATCGTTCGGCTGATTCGTAAAGTTGTGATCTACTCACTCATTCTCGAAGGCATATGTGGTACGCTCTTTGCTATTCGCTGGTCGTTCGACATGCCAATCGGACAGGCGATCTATTATGGCTATTGGCATGCGATCTCGATGTTTAACAATGCGGGTTTTGATATGTTTGGGGATTTCCGCAGTCTGACCGGATATGTATATGACCCGCTGGTGAATTTTACAGCCATGTTCCTGATTGTCGCTGGTGGCATCGGTTTTGTGGTGTTGTCCGATCTGGTTGATTACCGTAAAACGCGGAAGTTGTCTCTACATTCCAAAGTAGTACTACTGATGACTGGATTATTGATTGTGTTTGGTGCACTCGTTATTTTCGTATTCGAATTCAGCAATCCCCGGACGCTCGGCGGTCTGAACTGGGGTGGCAAAATACTCGGTTCCTTCTTCCAGTCAGTTACACCGCGAACAGCAGGGGCTAATACGGTAGACATTGCCGGGCTCAGGCAGGCAACGCAGTTCTTTATCATTATTTTGATGTTCATCGGTGCTTCTCCGGGCTCAACCGGAGGCGGGATCAAAACGACAACATTTATGATTATGGCTGGCGCAGTCATCGCCATGATGCGTGGACGGGAAGATATCGTATTTTTCCGCTACCGGCTCGTACAGGAACGGATTTTCAAGGCGCTTACCATTACATTGCTGGCTCTCTTGTTCATCATAGCCGTAACGATGGCGCTGAGTACCACGGAAGAAGCCAGTTTTATGATGATCTTATTTGAAACGACATCGGCCTTTGGCACCGTGGGATTATCGCTCGGACTGACGCTGAAGCTGACCACCATTGGGAAGCTCCTGATCTGTTTTACGATGTTCGCAGGAAGGCTTGGACCCATCACATTAGCGTATGCACTTGGGCAGAAAAAGGGTAAAGAGTTATACAGGTATCCGGAAGGCAAAATGATTATTGGATGAATCTATTTTTAGTGAGTTATGAAATTGATTTGGATAAGGGGTTCGTGAAGAACAATGAAAACACAGCAGTTTGCGGTGATTGGGCTCGGACGGTTTGGCTCCAGTCTGGCACAGGAATTAATGGAACTCGGCTACGAGGTGCTCGGGATCGATAAAAATGAAGAAGTCGTCGAAGACATGAGTGAATTGGTCACCCATGCCGTTGTAGCCGATGCCACAGATGAGGAAGTGCTGCGCTCCCTGGGTATTCGTAATTTTGACTGCTGCATCGTTGCCATTGGGGATGATATCCAGACGAGCATTCTCACCGCGATCTTGTTAAAAGAACTGGGCGTCAAGACGGTCGTGGCCAAGGCCATATCCGTCCTTCACGGACGAGCGTTGGATAAGCTGGGGATTGATCGTGTCGTCTACCCTGAACGGGATATGGGTATTCGGGTTGCCCATCAGCTGGTTACCCCGAACTTGTTGGACTACATTGAACTATCCAATGACTACAGTATTGTCGAGATGAAGGTTCCCGCATGTCTGCACAACAAAACACTTTCAACCCTGAATGCACGTGTGCGCTTTGGTTGCAGTATTGTGGCGTTACAGAAAGAAGCCGGGGTCATTATTGCTCCGACTGCACTGGACTCGCTTCAGATGGGAGATATCATGGTCATTATCGGTAATAATGCAGATATTGAACGGTTTGAAGAAGAGGTTATTAGCCAGGAAAGCTGATAAGTTAAGATGAGTTTAAAATGGGAGCCAGGCGTCGGAGCCTGGCTGATCAGATTAAGGCTAAGGCGTCGTAGTCCTCCGTGAGGGCAATGGCGCCTTAGCTGTAAAGAGTGCAGCCGTCTCCTTGACCCATTGTCTGGAGGTTTCGCTGAGGTCTTCCTTTTCCCCATAGATCATGCAGGTAGTTCTTCGGGTCTGTTGTAGTTGTGGCAAATGAACAGAAACCAGATCATTGTCCGCGAGCAATTGTGGACGGAGATATGACTTGGGCAATAGAGCAGCGGCTTTGGCGGAAGGCAGAAGTCGGATGATCGCTTCGAAGGAATCAATCTCCATACGAATATCCGGCATCACGGCACAGCGCTGGAAGAGGTCGTCCGTTAATTTGCGGTACCAGGTGCCTTTGGAGAATGTGATCATCGGCAGATCCTGTAAATGCTCCATCCCGGCTTCCTTGCCGGACAAAGGGTGCGTGAGCGGTACAACCAGCTCCAGATGATCGTCAAAGAGAGGTACACAGTTAAGCCCTGCTTCGCTGATGGAAGAAGCGACAATGCCCACATCGGCTTTTTTGTCACGTACAAAAGAGACAATCTCATGCGTTTTCCCCGTCAACAGTTTCAGTTCGGCATTTGGATGTTTTTCCATAAAAGCATTAACGAGAGGTGGTAACGTAGTTTGAAGCGTCGTCAGACTGGCTCCGAGTGTAATGGTGCTTTGTTCTTCGTCTTTATACTGGGCAAGCATGGTGAGGAACTTCTGTTGCTGCTGCTTCTGTTCTACCGCGAAGGTATAGGCGAACTGGCCCACACTGGTTAACTCCAACCGTTTGCCACGGCGGTGAAATAGGGAAACCCCAAGTTCATCCTCCAATTTGGCAATTTTGCGTGAGAGTGCGGGTTGGGACAAGTTCAGTAACTTGGATGCACGGTTCAGGCTGGATTGCTCCACGACCGCTGTGAATGCATTTAACTCCTCGAACATGAACAACGACCTCTTTTCCATGAGTGATGAGTGTGATTCTTGCCCTTGCTTAATCGTTTTCCATGTTGTATAGCCTGTAAACCCAATGTTTCACTGCTTATACCTATAGGTTATAACATTTAATAATTATATTGCAATTCCCTTATAAGAAAAAAAGGAGTAACATGAATCGTGACACAAGTTGTTCACACCTGGGGAAAACGGAACAATTTGTCGAACCTTTTCATGGAAAAGGATTCGTGTCATGATAAGTGAAATCATTTATGAAAACGTTGTATTTAGCGAAAGGGGATCGACATTTTATGAAAGGGTTTTACTCCAGAAAGCTGCACTCCTTGCTTGGCGTCATTCCGCTCAGTTTGTTTTTTGTTGAGCATTTGGTGACGAACTTCACGGCAGTTGAAGGCGGCAAAGAAGCTTTTTACGGTGCCGTTGCATTTCTGAACGGTTTGCCTCTTGTTATTGTGATCGAGGCATTACTTATTTGGCTGCCGTTGTTCTATCACGGTGTTTATGGTCTTTACATTGCCTATCAGGCCAAGCCTAACGTTGGGCGTTACGGTAATGAGCGCAACTGGCGTTACACGTTACAGAGGGTAAGCGGTATCATTACGTTTGTATTCGTCATCTGGCACGTTTGGGAGACGCGTGTACAGATTGCGTTGGGTAATGTATCCCATGAAGAGATTGGCGGCGTCATACATGATGCGGTGACGAATCCGATAACCTTTGCGATATATATGATCAGTGTGGTTGCGGCGTCATATCACTTTGCCAATGGCCTATGGTCGTTCCTCGTTAGCTGGGGGATTACAGTTGGGCCGCGTGCGCAGCGTGTATCCTCTTACGTATGTATGAGCTTGTTCGCTATCGTTTCCATCATGTTTATTGCTTCACTATTTGCTTTCCGGAGCATTGATTTCCAAACAGCTACTTCGATGATTGACGCAGTTAAAACAGTTCTAATTTAAGCATTTAGCGTATAAATGCTGACTTATAAGGGAGTGAACAGCAATGGCATCAACGAATGTAATTATTGTGGGCGGCGGTCTCGCAGGCTTGATGGCGGCGATCAAATCGGCTGAAGCCGGAGTCCATGTTCATTTATTTTCACTAGTTCCTGTTAAACGATCCCACTCTGTATGCGCACAAGGCGGCATTAACGGAGCGGTAAATACCAAGGGTGAGGGTGACTCCCCGTGGGTACACTTTGATGATACGGTATACGGCGGTGACTTCCTTGCGAACCAACCTCCTGTTAAAGCGATGTGCGAAGCAGCACCGGGCATCATTCACTTGATGGACCGTATGGGCGTCATGTTCAACCGGACACCGGAAGGTTTGCTTGATTTCCGTCGTTTCGGGGGAACGAAGCATCACCGTACGGCATTTGCCGGAGCGACAACAGGACAACAATTGCTCTATGCATTAGACGAGCAGGTACGTCGCTGGGAAGCTGCGGGCCTGGTTACGAAATATGAGAACTGGGAATTCCTGCAGGCGGTTTTGGATGATGAAGGCGTATGTCGCGGGATCGTAGCTCAGGATCTGAAAACGATGAAGGTACAGACCTTCCCGGCAGAAGCAGTTATTCTGGCGAGCGGTGGTCCGGGTATCATCTTCGGTAAAACGACCAACTCTGTAATTAACACAGGTACAGCGGCAAGTGCGGTGTATCAGCAAGGTGTGAATTATGCCAACGGGGAGTTCATTCAGATTCACCCGACAGCCATTCCAGGAGATGACAAGCTGCGTCTCATGTCTGAATCAGCGCGTGGTGAAGGTGGACGAATCTGGACGTACAAAGATGGCAAGCCATGGTACTTCCTTGAAGAAAAATATCCATCCTACGGTAACCTGGTTCCGCGTGATATCGCGACTCGTGAAATCTTTAGCGTTTGCGTAGATATGGGACTGGGTGTGAACGGCGAGAACATGGTTTATCTCGACCTGTCGCACAAAGATCCGAAGGAACTGGATGTTAAACTCGGCGGAATCATTGAGATCTATGAGAAGTTCATGGGCGATGACCCGCGTAAAATCCCAATGAAAATCTTCCCAGCAGTCCATTATTCTATGGGCGGCATGTGGGTGGATTACAATCAAATGACCAACATTCCAGGGCTGTTCGCAGCTGGTGAATGTGAATATCAATACCATGGTGCGAACCGTCTGGGTGCAAACTCACTGGTATCCGCGATCTACGGTGGTATGGTGGCTGGACCGAAAGCGGCTGAATATATCAAAGGACTCAAAAAATCGTCCGCTGATATCCCATCTTCCGTATTCGAGAAACACACCAAACAACAAAGCGACAAATACGAAGGCATCTTGAAAATGCAGGGCACGGAAAATGCCTATGTCATTCATAAAGAGCTTGGCGAGTGGATGACAGCCAACATGACGGTTGTACGCTACAACGACAAGCTTGAAGCCACGATCGGCAAGATCAAGGAACTGAAAGAGCGTTATGGCAAAATCAACATGTACGACAGCTCCGGTTGGAATAACCCGAGCGCAGCGTTCACCCGCCAACTGTGGAACATGATTGAATTGGCAGAAGCGATGACACTGGGCGCACTGCTGCGAAACGAAAGCCGCGGCGCGCACTACAAACCGGAATTCACGGAACGTAATGACGAAGAGTTCCTGAAAACGACTATCGCAAGCTGGTCGAAGGAAGGCCCGAAAATCTCGTACGAGCCAGTAGACGTATCCCTGATCCCACCACGTATCCGGGACTACTCCAAGGATTAAGTAGTACCACACTATTCATGCAATGAATAGTTAAACACCTGAACGGAGAGGCAGAGCTTCTTCAAAGTTACTGCCATCAAAGTGATGGAAATGCCCAGAAGAAGCAAAGCACCTAGTGATGCTTCCAGGACTTCAATACTGCCCATCCAACATGAATGGAGTGCAGTTTTCCAGCAAAGTGACTCTGCGTGCACAACGTAGCGGAGGAAGTGGAATTGACCTGAAGAAGCGAAGCGCCGCCTTTGATACCCCATTTTATTCGATAGAGAACCATTCAGTAAAATGGGGGAGCAACAGCGGTCGGAAGGTCATTCCACTGACGGAGCGCCACCCATGCACCAAAAGAGTAACTTTGCGCATCAGCAACACCAATCATCGTCACCAGAGGAGGGGACAACGATATGGCGGAACCAGCTACAGCCAACAAAACCGTCAAGTTTATCATCACCCGTCAGGACAGCCCGGAGTCATCTTCGTACAACGAAGAATTTGAGCTTCCGTACCGTCCCAACATGAACGTGATCAGCGCCCTAATGGAGATTCAGCGGAACCCGGTCAATACAGATGGCAAATCCATTGCTCCCGTGTGCTGGGATTCCAACTGTCTCGAAGAAGTCTGCGGTGCCTGCTCCATGGTCATCAACGGTAAGCCACGTCAAGCGTGTGCAGCCCTGATCGACAAGCTCGAACAGCCTGTTCGCATCGAACCAATGAAGACATTCCCGGTGGTACGTGACCTGGTCATCGACCGTACCCGGATGTTTAGCGCCCTGAAACGAGTTAAAGCATGGATTCCGATTGATGGTACCTATGACCTCGGTCCAGGTCCACGGATGCCTGAGAAGAAGCGTCAGTGGGCATATGAGCTGTCCAAATGCATGACATGTGGTGTATGTCTGGAAGCATGCCCGAACGTCAATGAGAAAACAGACTTTATTGGTCCAGCAGCACTGTCCCAAGTGCGCCTGTTCAATGCTCACCCAACAGGGGAGATGAACGCCGACGATCGTCTGGAAGCGTTGATGGAAGACGGAGGCATTGAGGGCTGTGGTAACTCACAGAACTGCGTGCAATCCTGTCCAAAAGGCATTCCACTGACAACCTCCATTGCAGAAATGAACAAACAAACGACCAAGCATATGTTCAAACGCTGGTTGGGTGTATAATCTCGTCATAGCCTGTGCAGAAGTGCAATCTGCAACTTAGAAGAAGTCGTGATCCCGTGCAGCAAGATGCCGGAGATCCCGGCTTCTTTTTATAAAGAAGCAGAGGAACCGGGCCACCCATGCAGAATATGGTATACTAAGGGGATGGATATGGAGCGTAGAAGGAGGGGGAGATATGGCAGAGACACCGCGTCAGGGCAGCAACAACTCGCCGTCCCAACGCTCGTATAAGGCACCAGGTACAGAAGATTCTGTGTTTCCTGGAGAAGAAAAGGATCATGACCCCTCTCGCCGAAGTTTCTTATTGCGCATGGTTCTGATGACGGCAGGCGCCAGTTTGCTCACAGGAGGTTATGCGTGGCTTTGGGAGCCGCGTCGTCTGGAAATCAAGCAAGTGGAGCTGAAGCTTCCGAAGTTTCCAAAGGCATTTGACGGACTACGTGTTGTTCAGTTCAGCGATGCTCACCTTGGTTTCCATACCGGGGTGAAAGAGATGAAGAGGCTGGCAGTAACGATTGAGGAGCAGCAACCGGACTTGATCTGTTTTACCGGAGACATCGTCGAGAGGGAAGCAGAGCCAATGCGTGAATGTATTCCTGTATTGGCCTCCATGCAAGCGAAGTATGGCAAATTTGCGGTTTTGGGGAATCATGATTATCGGGGCGGACAGCAGAATGAAGTGGCAACCATGTTCCGTGAGGCAGGATTCACTTTGTTACGGAACGAACATGTGGTGATTGAACAAGGGGGCGAACGCCTAGCCATAGCTGGTCTGGATGACGCGCTGACAGGCAGGCCTGATCCTGCCCAAGCCATCAAGGAATTGGATCATGATGTGTGGAAGTTGCTGCTCATGCATGAACCGGATTATGCCGATATTGCCACTCCCTATGGTTTCGGATTGCAACTTTCTGGTCATAGCCATGGTGGACAGGTACGTTTTCCCTGGGTGGGGGCACTGACGACTCCGCGAGGTTCACACAAGTATGTTCAGGGATTGTATTACACGGATGTCCAGGGGGTATATTATTCCACCCAGACGCAGATGCCCGTGTATGTGAATCGTGGTTTTGGCATGACCCAACTGCCCATTCGTTTTCTGTGCAGACCCGAATTAACGGTGTTTGAGCTTAAAGGATTAACCACATAAAAGGAATGTAATATGAACGCAAAACATAAAGGATTCAACATGAATGGAGGTTATCCAGATGGAACGAATTGCGATTGTATCCGACATTCATGGCAACATGACTGCCTGGGAAGCAGTGCTAAAAGATATCCGAAGTCGTGGCGTGGAGCGAATCTTTTGTCTTGGTGACCTCGTGGGCAAGGGACCAGAACCGGTACAGGTTGTCGATCAGGTGAGAGCGACGTGCGAACTTGTCATCCGCGGTAATTGGGATGAACTGGTTGCGGTTAACCAGGACAACGAGAATTTCACTTGGCAAGCAGAACGGCTTGGTGAGGAACGTTTGGCGTACTTGGCGAGTCTACCCTTCAGTCATCAGTTTCAGCTGAGTGGTCGCACCATCCGCCTGGTTCATGCTTCACCTCAAAGTGTATACCATCGTGTACAGCCATGGGACGCGATGGAAAAGAGATTAGCGATGTTTGATCCTCCGGCTGATGAGCCTGACCAAGGTATAGCAGATGTCGTAGGTTATGGGGATGTGCATAACGCATACTTGCAGTATATGAATGGCAAGTTGCTGTTTAATGCAGGCAGTGTAGGTAATCCACTCGATCTTCCGCAGGCTTCCTACTGTATTCTGGAGGGTGAAGATAGCAACGATAACAATATCCCGTTCAATGTTCAATTTGTGCGGGTACCTTATGATATTGAGCAAGAAGTAAAGGTTGCACAGTCGGCGAATGTTCCTGCATTGGATTTTTATATCCGTGAGATTCGTACGGGGGTCTATCGCGGGTTGCAGGAGTAGTCAGCACCTGAACCCTTTAGCGGAATTGAATGATCAATATATTAATCCTAAAATGCTAATACTAAAGTTTGTGGATCAGTTCAAATGGTATTACGCCGGATCATCTTCAGAGCATGCTTGTCTTACCGGACTAGAGCCCGTTTAGGCAAAAGGAGCGATTGTCATGCTTACCCGAAAAATGCTGGTTCAAGGTCTGCCTGCTTTGTGGACAGAGCGTCTTGTCCTTCGATCATTGCGTCAAAGTGATTACAGCACATTATCGGAACTTTTTTCCGATCCTCAAGTTATCCGATATGTGAATAGGGGAAGCCAGCCCACACCGATCAGGGCGAGACGGTTATTGAACCAGATACGGAGCAGCAGCGCCAAGCTGGATTCGTTACATTATGGGATCTGCTGGAGAGGCAAAGAACAGGTCATCGGGATCACGTCATTCCAACACTGGAATGATCAGAATGGCACAGCACAGATTGGTTATATCCTGAACAGATCCTGTTGGGGTATGGGGGTGGCTACCGAGGCGGTAGAGCGTCTATTGCAGTTTGGATTTACTGATCTTCATCTGTGGAGGGTGGAGGCACGTTGTTATGAGGCGAATGTATCTTCAGAACGGGTGCTAAGCAAAATAGGGATGTCCTATGAGCGGAGTCTTCCCTCATTCGGGTTGCACGATGAAGATGACGAGGCATCAGAATCCCTGATGGATGTCAAAGTGTACAGCATGTACCGGGAACAATACGTACGCCCGTTTCAGGAGAAAGACTTGCAAACCCTGGTATCTGACAAGCCGCAATAACATAGAGTAAGAGTAGTCAAACGTGAATGAACCGAACTTCAATCATTTGTTACACAATTGAAATATAGCTGCAATTGAACTCTAACAGACAGGGGGTAAACTTATCTCATGACCCCCTTTTTGATAATAGATAATGCTGTTGGGACCCGCGCGAGCGGGTTCATTTTTTTTGTCCATATAAGTTAACTTTGGGGGATTTACACTGGCCACTCCGATGACAGAATAACCTTCCGATCGCTGTTATACCCGGATTTTTTTGATTCCCTTTTGAAAAGGGGCAAATCCGGGGATAGCGTATGCTTCCGATGTAGCTTTCTTTCAGAAAGCTTTTAGGCGACCGCTCCGCTTCTTCAAGTTATTTCTGTCCTCTCCGTTATCGTGTAAATGTTCAGTTTAACTTATATAATATTTTTAATTTAGAATTAAACCTAAACCCCCACAACGTGAACAAGCGCGCTGTGGGGGTTTCTATGTGGTCTGATATTTTTTAAAGTGGTACAACCTGCATCTGTTTCTGCTTGAAGTACACCCAGTCGGTGAATCCAATCTCCTTGAGACGTGTACGAACGTCATCCAGCTCGTCTGCAACCCGTTGCGGTTTATGAGCGTCCGATCCGAAGGTCACCTTCACCCCGTAATGATGGGCCCGTTCCAGAATGGCATCTGACGGGTACCAGCCACCGCTGAGTTTGGTTTTGCCTGATGTATTAATTTCGATGGCTACGTTGGATTCTGCAATGACCTGTAACGTTTCATCAATGGCGTGATCAGCAATAATTTCCGAGAAGGGTGGATAATTTCCTTTCATTGCATCAATATGTCCAAGGATCTGGAACATACCGCTGCGAGCGGATTGCCGGATCAATGAATAATAGCTTTCTTTTACTTCAACTTTGCGAGCATTGCTTAGTCCGTTCCACCGGGTTTTGTTGAAGATACTCACATCCTCGGTATGATGAACCGAACCAATAATATAGTCAAAAGGATACTGTCCCAGTGTGGTGCGGTACAATTCCGCATGAGTAGGGAAGTAGTCGGATTCAATACCGAGCAGCACATCGATTTTACCTGCGTACTCTTTTTTCAGAGCAAGGACTTCTTCCACATAATGCTGTAATTCCGACTTTCCCATTGCGATCCGGGGAAATGCCTGCTCAAGCTCACTGCCAAAGTATGGCGTATGATCCGAGATACCGATGGCCTGAAGGCCTGCCTCAATACCTGCCTCTATATAATCGCGGATGTTGCCGTCTGCGTGACCACAACGAAAATGATGTGTGTGAAGATCGAATTTCATATGGAATCCTTCCTTTCTCATGGCTCATTGTCATTCTGAACTGATGAATTGGGTTTCCGGCATGCCTTTGAGGTCACTTATAAATTGTTGCATTGCTGAGTTGAGGTAACGACTAGACTTATAGATGACACCAACAGGGTGACTGACCTCCAGCTCACTTAAGGGTATCATTCTCAGAGTACCTTGGCGCAACTCATGGGCAACCGATTGTTTGGATATGACAGCCGCTCCGAGATCAATCTCGACCATTCGTTTCACTTCCTCACTGCTCGATAACTCCATTACAATATTAGGTTCAATATTATGTTTCTTAAAGATGGTTTCCGTAAACCGTCGTCCTACGGTATCCGGGGACAGCAGAATCAATGGTGTACTTCGGAGCACATCTACTGCAGCATGTTTTTTCTTCGCCAGCGGATGGGAAGGAGATACCACGAGTTCGAATGTGTCATAGTACAGCACAGAAGTATTAAGATTGGGGTTGCGCTCCGTGAGATAACCAATACCAATATCAACCAGCCCATTTTCGACCTGGGTATAGATCTGTGATGAAGGAAGGGATTGGATACTGGTTTTGATCAGCGGGAATTGATCTTGGAAATAGGATAACACCCTTGGCAGGATCTGAATAGCAATGGAAGTTGTTGTACCCAGCACGATACGTCCCTGAGGCGTTTCATCCAGATCGGACAATTTTTGTTTCAACTCGTCGACGATGTCGAGCATCCGTTCAGCATGCTCCAGAAATACCTGTCCGCGGTCTGTCAGGGTGACGGGTTGGTTGCGATCCACAAGAACGGTGCTGAATTCATCCTCCAGACTTTTGATCTGGGCCGAGACGGCAGGCTGGGTCAGGTTCAGAAGTTCTCCCGCCTTGCGGAAGCTCATCGTTTTGGAAATAGTAATTAGTGTCTCCAGTTGGCTTATGTTCATAGGTGACCTCCTTGCAGGCAAAGTATCTTAATTATGTAGTGTTTGGTGCGATGAAATCCCGTAACTGGTTATTGTTCCGTTATCTTAAATTATAGGTGATTCAGGACAGCAGAGCAATGAAGGTGATTGTCGGGATGAAAAGTAGTTCAAGAGACTGTGAAAAAAACGCGAATGCAAGAATTTGATTTTTTTAACAGTTGTGAGAAAACAGTCATAAAGTCCTAAATGCCTTTTACCACGCACAATGATCGAAAAGCTTTCTGCAAAAGAAGTGAAAAGCTCCGTTTATTCGCTAGAATCAGCTATAAACATTTGCCCCACGGATGACGATAAATTATAGTACACATGGTTTAACGAATTCTTAATGAATTCTTGTACGTGATAAAGTATAATAAATTTATTGAATATGGGACTTTTGGTGTGTGACCAATAACCCAGTGTGAGGGGGACATAGACAGTGAAAGCGGAAGTGATTAATCCTTTCCTGGAATCGGCACGGAACGTATTCGAACAGCTCATCCAGGTTTCGCCTTCCACCGGGAGTCTTGGCGTGAAAAATGTAGAGTACATTGCAGACCATGTCTGGATCGTGATCGGAATGACCGGACAACTTAGCGGAAACATTGTATTTGGAATCAACGAACAAGTTGCATTGAAAATTGTATCTGCGATGATGGGCGGTTTTGTCATTACAGAAATGGATGAAATGAGCAAAAGTGCCATTTCGGAACTCGGTAATATGATCAGTGGTAATGCCAGCACGATCCTGTCGAACCAGGGTGTTGTGGTTGATATTACACCTCCACAAGTGATGAAATCCGAACATCTGACTACATTTAGTGCAACGAAAGCACTGAGCATTCCTTTGCTGATGGACGGCATTGGTGAGATGGATATTCAGGTCATGATCTCGTAGAATAGAACCATACGCCTCAAAAGGCAATATGTGTTCATACGGGAGGACATCACGGATGCTGAAAGATCAGGTAGTGTTTATCACAGGTGCATCGAGTGGTATCGGTGCGCTTTGTGCGCAGATGCTGATAGAAGAAGGAGCCATCCCGATTCTGGCTGCCCGTTCGCGGGACAAGCTGGAAGAGATTGGTGCCTCGCTGAAAGGGCAGCATGAATTGCTCACGCTTGATGTTACGGATAGTGAGCAGGTTCAGGCAGCTGTGGATGCGATATTGCGTAAATACGGACGGATTGACATTTTACTGAATAACGCGGGTTATGGAAAATTCGCAGCCATGACGGACATGTCTGTACAGGAATTCGATGAGATGATGGACGTCAATTACATGGGCATTGTCCGCTGTACCAAAGCAGTGCTACCACAGATGCTGGAACGGCGTAGAGGACAGATTGTGAATGTGGCTTCTATGGCTGGCAAAATTGGTACGGCCAAATCCGCTTCCTATACAGCTACGAAACATGCTGTACTTGGATTTAGTAACGCGCTGCGTCAGGAGCTTCGCAAGACCGGAGTCCTGGTGACAACGATTAACCCAGGTCCGATTGATACACCATTTTTCCATCGGGCTGACCCATCTGGCAATTATGTGAATAATGTACGCTGGATGATGTTGAAACCGGAAGACGTTGCGGGTCATATGATTCGGGCGATGAAAAAGCGCAAGGAAGAAGTGAATCTGCCAAGACTTGCTTCTGCTGGCATATGGCTGTACCAGCTATTTCCACGTCTTGCAGACCGATTGTCGCACGGTGTAATGAATCAGAAGTAAATGCAATATTGGGCATCATATACGGGATGAAAGAAAGGCTCCGCCGAGGGGCTTTTCTTTTTTTTGTGTGCAAATGGACAATTCCTGAATAAGATTTGGTCCACGGGCTTTTTTCGCATATAATGAAAGGTAATGTGATGACAGGCTTCGGTTTTATACAAGCAACTTATATGTTCAACTAAACTTTTACACAATAACGAAGAGGACTGAAATAACCGGAAGAAGCGAAGCTAAAAGCTTTCTGAAAGAAAGCTACATCGGAAGCATATGCTGCACCTTTATCCCCGGATTTTTCCTTTTGAAAAAAAGGAATCAAAAAAATCTGGGGATAACAGTGATCGGAAGGTTATTCTGTCCTCGAAGTGTCAGTGTAAATAATCATTAGTTGAACTTATATAACATCAAAATGAATAATTTAAAAGGATGGACATACATGACGAATCAAACATTTGCTTCAATTGGCGTGGAACAGGATCTGGAGGCCGTTTTGGCGAAACATGGGATTAACGAACCTTCACCTGTGCAGGCTCAGACGATCCCGGTTATTTTGGAAGGCCGAGATGTCGTATCCAAATCCCAGACGGGAACAGGAAAAACGTTGGCATATTTGCTGCCACTGTTACAATCCATCAAAATGGATATCAAAGGTACCCAGAAGCTCATTATTGCACCAACGCAAGAGCTGGCAATGCAAATTGTACGTGAGGCACAGCGCTACGGGGAAGAACGCAAGATCGGCGTATTAGGTCTGATTGGTGGCGCAGCGGCTAAACGTCAGATCGAGAAGCTGCGTGAGCATCCACAATTGGTTGTGGGTACACCGGGACGACTGAAGGAATTGATTACACTCAAAAAACTGAAAATGCACAACGTCTCTACGATTGTTATCGATGAAGCGGACCAAGTGTTCCAACTTGGCGGCGTAAGTGACGTAAACTTTGTACTCAAGAGCGCATTGCGGGACCGTCAGTTGATCTTCCTGTCAGCAACTATTGATGAGAATACGGCTGGACTCGCGAAGCGTGAGATGAAAGAGCCTGTTCAGATCGGGATTGAACCGGATCGAGCTACGGCTGCGGGCCTGGAGCATTATTATTTTGTAGAAGAAAACCGCAACAAAATTGACATGCTGCGTCGTCTGGTTAGACAGTACAACCCGGATCGCGCAATCGTATTTGTGAATGCAACCGAGGATATTGGTGAAGTGGAAGCGAAAATGAATCATCTGGGCTTGTCCGCTGCTGCGCTGTATGGCGATGCTGACAAAGTGACCCGCAGTAACGTATTGTCTGCCTTCCGTAACGGAAAACTGCAATTGCTGATCGCCAGCGAAGTCGCTGCCAGAGGACTGGATATCGAAGGATTGCCAATGGTCATTAACTATGACCCTGCATTTGACTCGGAGCACTATGTTCACCGTGCAGGTCGTACAGGCCGGATGGGACGTTCGGGTATTGTACTGTCCATTGTGGATGAAACACAGATTTTCATTATGCGTAAATTCGCACGCGAACTGGGGATCGAACTGCCAGAACGTGTACTCTTTGGTGGTAAAGTGCTTGAGGCTGATCCACGTCCGGACACGCGGCCTGAGGGACATTCGTTCTCCAGAAAACCAGGACAATCCAGAGATCGCAAACCAGGTCAGGGCAGCCGCAATGGCGGTACCCGAGCTACAATCTCCAATTCGCGTCCAGCGGGTAGCAAACCAGCTGGCAATACAGGCCGTACGGATCGCGATCAGGATCGTAAAAACAAGGGAGCACCCAAGTGGAGTAAAGACAAAACGCCACGCTCCGAAGAATAGAATCTGACGAAAGGGGTGCAGGGATAGATGGAAAACGTTCAATCGCCTGTTCTGCAAATCAGCGGGTTAAGCGGAGGTTATAGTGCCAAACGGCCGGTCCTTCACGGCATCGATCTGGAAGTCGGACGTGGAGAGATGGTCGGACTAATCGGCTTAAACGGTGCTGGCAAAAGTACAACCATGAAACATATCCTCGGCTTGATGACCCCTCAACAGGGCGAAGTACGAGTGATGGGCAAGAAGCGGGACGAGGATGCGCAGATCTACCAATCGGCCATGGCATTCGTACCGGAATCACCCGAACTGTATGATGAGATGACGGTGATGGAGCATCTGGAGTTTACAGCAAGAGCGTACAATGTGTCGGAGGCTGACTTCAAACAACGTACGGAGAAATTGCTGGCATTGTTCCGCATGAATGAAAAAAGTACAAGTCTATCGACTCACCTCTCCAAGGGCATGCGGCAAAAGGTCATGATCATGTGTGCTTTTGTGGCCGGACCCCCACTGTACATTATTGATGAGCCTTTCTTGGGGCTGGACCCGCTGGGTATTCGCTCTTTGCTTGATTTTATGCTTGAAATGAAAGCATCCGGATCATCCATCTTGCTCAGTTCACACATTCTGTCCACGATTGAAAATTACTGTGACCGTTTTATTGTTCTGCACCGTGGACAGGTCATTGCTCAAGGTACGCTGAATGAATTGCGCTCCCAATTCGGGGAATCGGATGCCACGCTGGAGCATATGTTCTATTCCCTCGTACAAGGCAGGGATTAAGCATGGATCTCAAACTGCTATGGAAGCAAAGACGCACAGGATTCTGGAATGGAATTCTACCTTATCTGGGTTATGTGATCCAGAGCGGTGTAGCTATGGTCTTTTTATTTCTCGTCATTGCGTTCTCCGCCTGGTATACATCGTTTGTCCAGAACATTCCCGCGGAATTTCCGATACGCTGGATTGCATTGTTGCTGCTGGCACCGCTAGTGCTGTTTAGCAGTTATCGTACATATCTGCTTCCGGCAGATATCGTGTTCCTGCGACCACAGGAATACCGGATGCAGGAGTATTTGAAGAATAGCTTTGCCCGGGGTGTCATCTATAAAAGTCTGGGCTTGCTGCTGGTATTTGTTACACTGTGGCCCCTCTATGTCAGAGCAGATCTGGATGCACGGCCATTCGGCTGGTTCATTGTATTCCTGTTGTTGTGGAAAGGGTTGTCCAGTTATGGAGCGTGGCAAGAGCTAAGAATGGTTCAGGTCGGGGCAGCAAGAGGATATCGTCTCTTGCGATGGGCTCTGGCAGTGCTGGCGGTTGGCGCATGGCTGTGGCAGCCACCGCAACGAAGCATCTGGTTCCTGCTGTTGCTGGCTGTCGTCTACATCGTCGCCTTGCGTATACCGGTGAAACATCGGGTAGCGTGGGAACGACTGATTCAGGTAGAGCAGGGGCAGGCTGGCAGGGTTATGCGGACGCTTGGCTGGTTTGTGGATGTACCTTCATCCGGACAGAAAGTAAGTTCTCGTCGTTGGCTTAGCAAATTGGGGAGTGGTCTTCCCTGGAATGCAGGGAAAGCTTACCGATATCTGATTACCAAAACGTTTATTCGAACTGAAGTGTTCTCAATTGTGTTACGCCTAGTTGTACTGGGCATGTTACTATCCTGGTGGACAGCAGGCAGCTACTTTGGTGTAGGTGTGTATCTGTTCTTCCTGTTGCTTGCAGGTGTTCAGTTAGGTGCGCTGCGTCGCAGTCATAGTGAATCGTTCTGGATTATGATCTATCCGATCTCGGGAGAAAGTCGTCGTTCCCAGGTGTTAGGATTCATATTCCATCTGCACGCATTGGCTGCATTGCTCATGTGGTTGCCTATGCTAGCTGCCGGAGTGACTGGACTAAGCATCACTGGAGTGGCGCTTGTATTAGGCATACTGGTCATTGTAATCATGCGGCGTTCGCAAGGTAACAAGTGGTTGAAGGAAGAAGAAGACGAGTAAACAAGAGACCGTACCTTCGTACGTCTCGCCAGCCAAGATGGTGGGTCGAGGTGAAGGGTGACTTTTACTTAAGTCAACAAAGAAGGGTATTCCGGGCTGTGTCCCGGAATACCCTTCTTACTGTTACGATCAGATCACTTGGTTCTCGCGCAAGTGTGTATTGGTACTAACAGAGGAACGATTTAGTGATAATCACGAGCAAGATGAACAGAACGAGAATGGCACCTGTGTTTGTAAATCCTCCGCCGTAACCGCCGCATCCATAACCGCCTCTTGTATCTTCAACTCCAGACATGGTCATTCCCCTTTCAAGTGGTTGTTTGGCACGCCCTTGCGTACATCGTATATTATGTGCCTTGGGGGTAGGCTGATTGGGCCGATGCCCGGTAAAGCCAGAAATTGAAGCTTTTGGGCAGTGAAAACACAAAAGAACCCTTTGTACATCCGGAAACATGAAACGTCGCCGTTATACAAAGGGTTCTTATATCATGCAGGGTACAGACATGATCCTGTGTCCCCTGATTTATTGAGATTGTTGTAACTTTCGTTACGGTGTGTTAACTAGGTCGCCTGCAGATCCTGAACTCCACGATAGATGGTTTCATACAGATCTTCCAATCCGGATTCTTCAATACAGGAGAAGGCGATTCGCAGATCCGCTTCACCCAGCGCTATTGTACCCACGCCGTATTTGTGAAGCAAATGGCTTCGAAGTTCTTCAGCACCAACTTTTTTCAGCTTCAGGCACATGAAGTAACCAGAGTTGAAGGGATAATAATCCCATGCATCTTCATACTTGCCGCTATCGAGAATGGCCTTCACCTTGTTAGCACGGCCTTTCATGATCTCGAACTTCTCCTGTTTCTGTGCTTCAAACTCCGGTGCTTTGAGCGCATCCAATACAAAAGTCTGGGAAGGATGCGGGCCACTGGAGATGGTTGCCCGGATAATACCGAGTGTCTTTTGTTCCAATGCGTGCAGAACGGCTGCATCTTCATGGGCATACGTAATGAATCCAACGCGGAAGCCCCATACGAATTCTTCCTTGGTTGCACCATCCACTTTTACTGTCAATACACGTGGGTGAATGTTGGCAAGTTTGCCAAACAGGGATTCATGAATGGAATCTTCGAAGAACAGCCCGAAGTAGGCATCATCGGTTACAGCAACTACGTTAACGCCAGCTTCAGCTGCCTGAAGAATCGTGTTGACAATCGCATCTGCTTCTTCGGCTCCAGGCGTATAACCTGTAGGATTATTCGGGAAGTTGAGCAGTACGATTGCTTTACCTTTGTCCTTCTGATCAAGCAGGGCCTGAAGCAAGCCTTCGCTGTTGAAGTTCAATTGATCATCGAACAGGGGATAATGAACCAACTGGCCATGACGACGAATTCCGAAGGTCAGCTCATAATTTTCCCAGTTTTTATCCGGATATATGACAGCGTCCCCTTCATCGGCGAACAGGTCGGCTACGATACTAAGTCCATGGGTTAATGCATTGGTTACAATCGGGTTACCGAACGTTTTACCTTCAAGCGAAGGTGTTTCCTTCAGCATCTTGTCTCTCCAGACGGTCCGCAATTCAGGCTTGCCTGCAGGCGGAGCGTAAGGGTACAGATCTTTCGGCTGGAATGCAGAGAGCTTCTCCTGGATAACCGGAAGATGCATCGGCACACCGCCCTCTAGAGCGATACCAATCGTTGCATTATAGGTTTTGGCCAAGCTTGCTGCTTCAGCAGATTGACTCAAGATACCTTCTTTAGGAAAATAAATTTCTTTGCCGAGCTGTGACAGCATGGAGTAGACGTGACTGCTGCCTGCCTGAATACTTTCGTTCAACTGTTCAGCCAGTGGATTCATTCTTTTCATCCTTCCAAGTCTTTGGGATTCAACTGCCTAACATTATAACACCTTGACATCCCCCCGTCACGGAAATTACGCAACATGACAGTTATATCGCTTTACCGCGTTGTTGCAGACGGTTTTAAGGTGAAAATTAGCTGAATTTATCCTTGGATGAATCCTCTGAAAATGAATCTTATTGCTGATGAAATGGACAATATTTCCGCATCATCTCAGCGGTTTCGGCATCTCGTCCCTCATTGCGTTGTTCCAGTTGACCGCTGATATGATCGAATCGTTCACTGGAGAGATTTTGTCCGAATTTAAACTTGGCGCTGATTCGTTCTGGTACTATTCTTACAACGGCTACAGCTTTGAGGTTGCCTGTGTAACGCGAGTCAGTAGCATCAATGGGCACATATCCGCCTTGTGGCTGGAGTTTCTCCATGAAGCGTTGTAGTACCTTGCCTTTGATGTCCAGATCCTTAACCGGTTCTGCCTGACCGAAGGCCATGACACTTTTGAAGAAAGAAGTCGCTGGACAAGCAAGCTCGGGATCACTGAAATAGGATGGAATCAGGGAGAACTCTTCAGCCACCGTGAAACTGACCGACGAATCCTGCTTAATCTGTTTCATCTTCTCGCCAGCCAGACTGCCGTGAAAATAAAAGTGACCGTCCATATAAACGAAATTCAGTGGTGTGACCCGTGGTTGTCCATCCGGACTGACCGTTCCCAGAAACCCGAAGGAGCACTGATCCAGAAATGCGGTAATCTCCTGTTCTTCATCTACTGTGAATTCTTTCCGTCTCATGTGTATTCCCCCATCAATGAAATGTATAATAGAACGCCATATCTTATGGATAACATTAGTTCATACATTGACAATGAAATAGATCCAATTTACATTCACTTTAGTAGGCCAATTGGTCAGGGATCACGAATGAAGACGGATGGAGAGAGGTGCACGATGGAATTGTGGCTACCGATGGATACCTATGAACTTCAGCATCGATACAAGTATGAGGCATTGTACCATGCGTTACGTGATGCCATTCATGCAGGCACACTGGAGGGAGGCACGAGGCTTCCTTCGACACGCGAACTGGCAAGACAATATGAGATGTCACGTGGTTCGGTAGCTCAAGTATACGACATGCTGCTTGCGGATGGTTATGTCCATGCACATCGGGGAAGAGGTACATTTGTAACGGAAACATTATCCACACAGGAAAATGAGAAACAGGAAGCCGTTCTCAGGCTGTCTCCCTGGGGCGAACGAGTCCAGATGTTGAATACGCAACATGATGTACCACGGGCCCAGATACCTTCACCGAAGCCGTCCATCATTAATTTCCAAATGCAGCGCATGCCTGCAGAACATTTCCCCCTGGCGGAGTGGAAGAGTGCACTCGCTGCTGTTCATCGCAGTGGTTGGAGAGAACCTAGCGGTGCAGCCGGTGATCCGGAGCTGCGTGAGGCCATCGCTTCCCATCTTAGATGGACACGTGGCATTCAGGCTGATGCATCACAGATTGTATTGTTCAGCGGTTCAATGCAAGGCATCACCCTGCTATCCCAGCTGCTGATCGCAGAGGGGACAACGGTTGTATTAGAAAACCCGGGGTATCCGGGCATTGCCCATGCCGTTAAGTCCTGTGGTGGGAACATCATCCCGGCAGATGTGGATACCGCGGGTATTATTCCTCAGCCTTGGGAGGCACAGACGTTATTTGTCACCCCTACCCGGCAGTTTCCAACAGGGGCCGTGCTGGGGTTGGACAGAAGGCGTGCTTTGCTTGCGTGGGCCTCGAAGCGGAATGCGGTCATTATTGAAGATGATTACGACAGCGAATTCCGGTGGGGCGGAAGACCGATTGAACCCCTCAAAGTGCTTGATCGTGAACAGCGCGTCATTTATGTTGGTTCATTCTCACAAACCATGGTTGCTTCGTTTCGACTTGGCTACGCCGTCCTACCACCTGGTCTGGTAGAACCTCTGCTTGCCGCCAAGGCGTTGTATGAACCGGTACCTCCCGCACTGCTGGAGCAACGCGCACTGGCGAAGTTTATGACCCGAGGAGGTTACCTGCGGCACTTACGGAGGTTAACCCGGTTATATGGGGAACGGCATGATTTTTTTGTGCGAGAGATGGAACTACAGTTGCCGGAGGCATTCACCATGCACCTTGGTGATGCTGGACTGCATATCTATGCTACCTGGAATGGCGATGTGGACAGTTATCAGCGATTTAAAAAGCTCGCTCAGGCGGATGGCATACTGTTCCGTGATGCAGAGCGATATCGGCTGACTTCAGGTCATCCGGCGGCCTGTTTTGCTTTTGCACATCTGGAGAAAGAAGAGATAACAGAGGGAATTCAGCGAATGCGGCTAGCCTGGGAGAAGTGCACATTTTCGTTTCGGTGAATTCCGCTGTATAATGGGATAAGACATTTTGCTCCTGTAGGAGCAGAGATTATATATGAGCAAGTTGTATTGAATCATGCTATAAAAGTTGAACTAATTATTTACACGAAAACGTAGAGGGCAGAAATAACCTGAAGAAGCGGAGCGTTCGCCTAAAAGCTTTCTGAAAGAAAGCTACATCGGAAGCATACGCTATCGTCAGATTTTCACCTTTGAAAAAGTGAATCAAAAAATCTGAGGATAACAGCGATCGGAAGGTTGTTCTGTCATCGGAGTGGCAAGTGTAAATGTTCTTTAGTTCAATTTCTATAGATACTGAAATACATATGGCCTGGATTGAAGAAGTGAGATTCAGATCAGAATGATGCCATATGCAGAGAGATTAACTATCAAGGGGGAGTGGCGACATGCTGCAGGCATCGCCGTCATCATTTGTTATTTTGCCCGCTGTCGCCAAAATTGTCTGTGAACCGGGCTGGAAGTGGCAGAAACGGGAAAAACCGATGCAAAACTATGATTTATTTTATGTATGGAGTGGTGAAGGAACGCTTGTACTGAATGACCAGTCGTATGAAGTTGGCAAGGGTAGTTGTTTTTTGTTCAGACCAGGCGATCATCCTACGGCAACACATAATAAGCAAAAACCGTTGGTACTTACGTATATTCATTTTGATGTGGACGTGCCTGTTGCTGATGTTCCTCAGTCCTATCGTGAGGTACAGGAAACGGTGGAGTTTGAGCATTTGTTGGCACGTTATGTAAGACTGTTCTTATCGGATGTGTACGGACGTGATGAAGAGAGTCGATTGATTCTGAAACAATTGATGATTCATTTGCTACGCGCCGATACGGAAGAACCTGTGGAGAAAAAGGTGAGCAACCAGTTGTCCGATGTCATCCAGGAGGTCGCCAATTATGTGCGTCAGCATCCGGGGATTACGCATCGGGTGGAAGATCTGGCTGCGCGGGCTGGCTTATCGCCCCGATACTTCTCGATCAAGTTCAAGGAACTGGTGGGATCATCGGTGCAATCTTATATTATCCGTATGCGTATTGAACGGGCAGAACATCTGCTGGTGCATACTGGCATGAATGTGACCGAAGTGGCGGATGCTCTGGGATACCGGGATATTTTCTTCTTCAGTCGTCAGTTCAAGCAGTATACAGGCAAAAGCCCATCCGAGATTCGTTAGAATTCTGATGGGAAGAACATGACAACGTTTCAAGTCTGGAACGCAAGGGTAATTATCTAGCATTCCAGATGACCAAAAGGGGGAACTTGTGATGAACGGAAAACGTCGGGTCCGCAACCGGGGATGCTCTACGAAGGGATGCAATATTTTCCGGAACCGTCTGCGCCGCTTCAAACCGGCAGAGGACTTGCAAGATGTATGGTTTTGAGGAGAACTCAGCAGACCAATAACGACGGAGCGAAGCTTCGTATTGCATGTATACATGGATGAATATGAATGCATAAAGAGGATGGCGCAATACCTGGTTACAGGTGCTGCGCCATCCTCTTTATTTGCGTATGGACTCATTAGTTCTTCGGTTTCAAACGACCAAGCAATGTGCCCATTTTGACCGAATCGCCTGGCTGTAAGCCCGGTTTCGGTTCGAATGTGCCGCTCTGCGTCAGAAGAACAACCGTGGAACCGAATTCAAAATAGGCCAGATCATCGCCTTGTGCCCAGGTACTTGTGTCCGTGTCAGCATATTGTATGCTACTCACGTTCATCGCACCTACTTTGACAACCGCTACTTCGCCGTAATCGTGTGCGATATACGTAATGAGCCGTTCGTTTCGACTAAGCACGGATCTCATATGGGTCAGGCCAAAGTCATTCACGGGATAAACTTTGCCCTTGATGTGCTCGCTCTCTATTTTGCGGCCGCTGACAGGTGCATGAATGCGGTGATAGTCGCGAGGGCTGAGATAGAGGACGAACCCGTAGCCGTGCTTGTACTTCTCCAGATGGGGAGAATGGTTTAATAATTCAGCAAGTGTATAATTTTGTCCCTTAACATTCAGGAGTGTCCCTGCAGATATCGGACCGGCTGCCGTAATCTTGGCATCGACCGGGCTGATCAGTGCATGCTCTGAAAGTTCCAACGGGCGCATGCCCGGTTTTAATTTGCGGGTAAAGAAATCGTTCAGTGAACGGTATTCCTTCCAGTCTTTCTCGGCCTCCTGAACAGGGATGTCGTAGGTCCGGACAAAATAAGGGATAAATGCCTTACTTCCCCGGCTTTTGGAGAAGGCTCCCACAGTCCGGGAGATCCATTTGCGCGAAGAAAGCTCGGTCATTAATCGCAACAGCGTTTTTGCCATGAATATCCCCCTTAGGGTTAATGCGAACTTCAAGGCCGGCATGACCGGCCGTTCTGCATAATATTGACACAGAATGCACACGAAATCAATATGATCCCCTATCGTATGTCTGCGGTTGTCTCGGAATTCTCGAATTCTGTTCCAGCAACAGACGTCCATAGGCCATCGGTTTGCTGTATGTGGTCTTCCAGTGTTCCGACATTCCGGCTTTACGAAAACCGTAGCGCTGATCCCGGCCATTGCATTCAATAAAATAGATCTGGCCGCTACGCGTTATTCCGAGATCAAGGCCCAGATCAGCCAAATGTGGCAGACTGGCGGCTAGGTTCTGGGCAATTCGGAGTGCAACAAATCCGATTCTGTGCTCCAGTCGAGCCAAATGGAAGTCGGATTCTGATGCCCCAAGGGCCTCCGCGAGCTTCATGACTTTACCGCCCTGGGCGATGTTGGTGACAAACGTATGAGCAGGAGCGGCTTTGGCAAACATGCCTGTAATTCCCCACAGACCGTCGCTGCCACGTTGTACGGATACCCGCAGATCTACTGGCCTGCCCTCATAACGTACCAGCGGGATACGCTCTTCAATGAGGTAGGCATAGCGAAAGATACGCCGCAGGGTGGAGGAAGGAAGCTGTCCTTTGCTCAATCGGAATGTAGCCCATCCTTTACGTGCAGCCTTCGTCTCACAGGTCAGTTTCCACTGTCCATCTCGCTGAAAGACTCGCATAATACCATGACCGATACTGCCACTACAGGGTTTGATGACGAGGTCATCATAATGTTCCATCATATAGGTCAGAGACTCAGGCGTAGCTTTAACTGCATGGGGCAGATGTTCTCGCAAGGCGAAGTCCTGATGAAGCATGTCATGAATGTGATCTTTACGGTACCGGTTGCGAACGTTGAATACCTGAATACCCTGCAACATCAGCTTGGTGATCTGATGCTGTTCCGCCCGGCGAAGCTGGAGTGATCGGTTATGAATGACGGAGGGTAATGGCATGCGCTCACGAACATATTTACCTTCCTTTTTTACATAGGCAAAACATATCTTACGATCCGAATCAATATCTTCCAGCCGCAAAAAGCAGGGAGTTAATCCATAACTGGCCGCTGCCTGTTCATAATTCGCGAGTGATTCCTGACCGGTCCTTCCGGCCGGTATCCCCCGGTACATGCGTGAATCGAACATAATGCCGATCGTTTCTTGGAGCATGACCGTTCCTCCTTCGATGTTATCGCGACAATGGATCGTCCATTCATGGAATGCCGGCCTGTCACCGCATGGCTCAGACATCACGATAACGCAGACCGGTGTATATATGCATAGCTATGCACTATTGCTTGCTTAGGGCGTGTTTGAAAACTCCGAAGGGAGCAGGTTTTGCCGAATTTTCGTTCCAAGCAAGGAAGTTTTCCGCAGGCGTGCCAGGGCACGTCAAGGGAAAGTGACGCAGCAAGGGGCGAAAAGACGGTGAAAGATGAACTTCAGCGAGTTTTCAGACACGACCTAGACATAATATCCTATGACATGACTGGGACGGGGGCGTGGACAGCCGCCTTTCCTCTGCTACCCTGACACGCCTATTTCCACGAAGATCATCGAACATTCCTGTTTTGACACCTGTCCAGCCGTATTCTGGAATCTGCAAAAGTCATAAATGAAGTGGCAGATGCCCATATGGAAGCATATGATGCCGGAGACGAACGTTAGAGGAAGGAGCAAGCTGCATGAGTAAAAATGGCAAAAAGAAGGTTCCGACGCCGAAACTGCGGCATGTGAGCCCGAAATTTAAGGAATTGGAACTGACTGATCGCCGGGCAGACAAGATGAACTCAGGTTTCACTGTGAATAGGGAAGAACGCTTGAATGCGAATAAAAGGGATTCGAGGGCTGTTCAGGAGTCGGAAGAATTCCTACTTGAATCAACGGAGCTACCTGCTTCAACAAACGAGCTGGAAGAGCTAGAGATCGATGCCAAAATCAAGCCGGGGCCCGTAGAGTCTGATAGCAAGGAAGTCGAGACACAAGATAGCTCGGAAAAGCAGATTCAGGTTAGCAGTTTGGCTCCGCTTGCTCTGGAAGAAGAGCAGGTCATCAACAAGCAGGAGATAGCAAGCAAGGACCGGCTGCAGATCCTGAACCAAAACCAGATGCCGGGTCATACCGGACACTACATCTACACGGACGACTTGAGTGAATTTGCTGTTACGGAGAGCAAGTTGGCTCCTTTCTCTGTGGATGCCTCCAAGCTGAAACCGGATGCGGTCGGTAGTGAAGCATTGCAGGATTATGCGGTGACCAGCATTCATATTGCAGACGGGGCCATTGTTTCGGCGAAACTTGCGGAAGCGTCTGTATCTGAGGAGCACCTGATTGACGGCTCTGTGTCTGGTCATAAAATACGAAATGCTTCTATTGCCGGTGAGAAAATCAGAGATGGCAGTATTACTTCTCAGAAGCTTGGCAATCAGGTCATCGATTCGGCCAAAATTGCCGACGGTTCCATCGGCACAAGACATCTCAGCCGCATGCTGGTAACGGAAGACTTAATCAAGAATCATGCCGTAACTGGAGACAAGATCGCGATTAGCGGGGTGGATACAAGACATCTCACGGGGGGAGCTGTGAATACCTCCAAACTGGCTGACGATGCAGTGACTACATCCAAAATTCGGGAAGCTGCTATCACAGGCAGCAAAATCGAAGAACTATCCATCGAGTCTCACCATATTCAGGCAGGTGCTGTTAAACAGACACATCTGGCAGAAGGGTCTGTAGGCCGTTCACAATTATTAAATGGCAGTATTGGGAGTGACCAGATAGAGGATGGATCCATACAAACAAGACATTTAGCTGAGGGTTCCCTAAGCGGAAGACATCTCCTTGACGGTTCAATCGGTTCAAGCCAGATTCGCGCTCATTCCGTTGGCAAGGAGCAGATTGGCAATGGAGAAGTGGGCAGTGAGCATTTGACGGAAGGTGCAGTAACCAGCAGCAAACTGGCAGACCAGTCTGTGGGAACAGCAAAATTGCTGGAGCAGTCCATTACGGCATCCAAAATTTCTGATCAGAGCGTCATTTCTTCCAAAATTGCGGATGAAGCCGTACAGGGTAAACACCTTGCCAAGGGGTCCATTCGTGCGGAACACATTGTGAATCGGGGAATCACACCGGTACATGTGGACAATTCTGCAATTCACTCCATTCACATTGCAAGTGGAAGCATCGAGGCAGCTCATCTATCTACTGGAAGTGTGTCCGGAGACGCTCTTGCAGACGAAGTGGTGTGTGAGCGGCATCTTGCAGAGGCGGCCGTGGGTACGTATGAATTGCAGGATGCTGCCGTTACAGACGTTAAACTCGCGGATGGAAGTGTGACAACAGAAAAGCTTGGAACGGCATCGGTGAGTAGCAGATCGCTTGCCCCGGGAAGTGTTATATCCTCGCATCTTGCGAGTGGTGGAGTCACAGGTACACATCTGGCTCCAGGCAGCGTGGGTTCCGAGGCCCTTAGACCTTATGCAGTGAAATCGGAACATCTGACAGAACATGCCGTAGGTGTACCTCATCTTCAGCCAGGGAGTGTTGAAACGGATGCGATTGCACGGTCCGCAGTCACCACAGACAAATTGGCTCTTGATAGTGTAACTTCGGCCCAACTGGCTGGCGGGTCCATTTTTCCGCCTCATCTAACAGATCATTCGGTTACCTCCCCCAAGCTCTCACCAGAAAGTGTTGCCACAGATAAACTGGCGGATTTTGCTGTCACATCAGCTAAACTGGCAGACGGTAGCGTGACTTCTTCCAAGATTATGGCAGAGAGCATTAACGCAAAACATATTCCAGCAGGAACCATTCGCGGGTATCACCTGAAGCAGCATGCCGTTTCACTGGAACATTTGTCGGAAGAAATACGCTCACCGGAATTATTCGCTGATGGCAGTATTACTGGCAACAAACTTCGGCATGGGTCCGTAAGTGCAGACCATTTGACAGCAGACTCGGTATCTGGGACAGAACTGCAACAGGCCGCTGTAGGTAGCGAGCACTTGCAGCCATCCGTTGTACAATCCGTCCATCTGGCTGAAGGCAGCGTGAAATCTGACCATTTGGGGACTCAAGTAGTGAGCTCACAGCATCTGAAGGCAGACATCATTCATGAGGAGCATATTGCTGAACAGGTGGTCACATCGCATCATTTGGCACCTGGATCTGTCGAAACAGACCATCTGGCGCCTTTATCCATTACAGCGGCTCATCTTCAGCCAGGTTTGATCAGTGGTCTGCATCTTCAGGCAGAGTCGACAAGTGCTGTTCATCTGCAGCAAGGAGCTGTGCATTCCCGTCATATTCAAGATGGTGAGATTCTTCCTCATCATATCCATGAACGCAGCATCGGAACGTCTCATCTGGAAGAAGAAGCGGTAAGTACGATTATTTTGCAGGATGAATCTGTAACACGCTCCAAACTAGCAACTGGTAGTGTGGATGGTAGCAAATTAGCCGCAGGAAGCGTATCGGCTACTCACATTGCCAATGAAAGTGTGCAAACCCGTCATATCCAAGAAGGAGCAATCCTTGCTGATCATATTCAAGAGTGCAGTATTGGCTCAGTTCATCTGGATGAGGAGTCTGTAAGTGCAGTTCATTTGCAAAATGGATCTGTAACAAGTGCCAAACTGGCGGATGGCAGTATTAACGGCAACAAATTGCTTGAAGGAACCGTATCGGGGATTCATATTGCGTCCGAAAGCGTGCAATCCGAGCATATTCAGGCAGACGCCATTCATGCTGACCATATTCAGGAGCGGAGCATCGGCACAACCCATCTGGATGAGGAAGCAGTAAGTACGATTCATCTGCAAAATGGGTCTGTCATCAGTGCCAAACTGGCCGACGGCAGTGTAACCGGCAGTAAGTTGATCGAAGATGCGGTGTCGGGAATCCATATCGCCTCTGAAAGTGTGCAATCCCGCCATATCCAGGAAGGAGCAATCCTTGCTGACCATATTCAGGAGCACAGTATTGGCATGCTTCACTTGGAACAGGAAGCAGTAAGTGCCATTCATCTGCAAAATGGATCTGTAACAAGTACCAAGTTGGCCGACGGCAGTGTAACCGGCAGCAAGTTGCTTGAAGGAGCAGTATCAGATATCCACATTGCAGACGATAGTGTGCAATCCCGTCATATTCAAGAGGGCACTATCCTTGCTAATCATATTCAAGAGCGGAGCATCGGCACAGCACATTTGGAAGAGGAGTCTGTAAGTGCCATTCATTTGCAAAATGGATCTGTAACGAGTGCCAAACTGGCGGATGGCAGTATAACTGGCAGCAAGTTACTCGAAGGTACGGTATCCGGGATTCATATCGCATCAGAAAGTGTGCAATCCGGGCATATTCAGGCAGGAGCTATTCATGCTGGTCATATTCAGGAACGAAGCATAGGCACAACCCATCTGGAAGAGGAATCCGTAAGTGCGGTTCATCTGCAAAATGGGTCCGTCACAAGTGCCAAATTGGCTGACGGTAGCATTGGCGGCAGTAAATTGCTCGAAGATGCTGTATTGGGGAGTCATATCGCATCGGAAAGTGTGCAAACTCGCCATATCCAGGCAGGAGCGATCCTTGCTGATCATATTCAGGAGCATAGCATCGGTACGTTCCATCTGGAGGAGGAAGCAATAAGTGCGGTTCATCTGCAAAACGGGTCCGTAACGAGTGCCAAACTGGCCGATGGCAGTGTGAGCAGCAATAAACTGCTTGAAGATGCGGTGTCGGATATCCATATTGCCAATGGAAGTGTGCAATCCCGTCATATCCAAGAGAGAGCCATACATGCTGACCATATTCAAGAGCGAAGCATTGGAATCTCCCACCTCAAAGCGGAATCGGTAAGTTCGATTCATCTGCACAATGGTTCCATAACAAGTGCCAAAATGGCTGACGGCAGTGTAAACGGTAATAAATTGCTTGAAGGTGCGGTATCGGCTATCCACATTACAGACAAAAGCGTGCAGTCTCGTCATATTCAGGATGGAACGATTCTTGCTGATCATATTCAAGAACGCAGTATTCGCACAACTCATCTGGAAGAGGAATCAGTAAGCGGGGTTCATCTGCAAAATGGGTCCGTCACAAGTGCAAAATTAGCCGATGGCAGCGTGAACGGCAGCAAACTGAGTGAGCAGAGTATTACCTCTAATCATTTGAATGCGGGGATTGTAGGTCCAGCGCATTTGAGCGAAGAGATATGGAATGCGATTCGTCAGTTCAGTGGAGAAACGCTGGAGCAACTGGCAGCTATCAAAAGACAAGAGGGATTGCTTCAACCAGAAAATGAAGGTGTACAGCAATCACAGCAGGTAATCGTTGAGGCATTACCGAGTGCTGGTCTGGAGCAACAACAAGAGCTGATATCCCAAACAGATCAGCTTGGCGAACCATCGGCAGCTTTGTTCACGACTGAGCAGGCAGATCAGGCTCAGCAACCACAGCTTGAACGGTCACAGGAGATCGGTGGAGCTTCGGAGTTTATGTTAAGTGAACAATCGATTACACAGGAGCATCTGTGTGATGATGCCGTGGGTAGCAGCCAGTTGCAATCGGGGGCAGTTCAGACCAAACATCTGGCCTTCCAGCCCGTTCGTAGCGTAAGCAAACAACCGGTTGTACAACAATTCGGGATGGAAGCTTTTGTACTGCCAGAGAGTGAAGTATGCACAGAGGTAACCGTTGTTTTTGAAGAATCATTTGCTTCAGAACATTATGTCATTGTGGGCATGAGCAATGATCGGGGATTCCAGATTTCCCTGCTCTCGCAGAGTGAGGATGAAGCGGTACTTGAAGTGTCACGTACGGCAGATTGCAAGCATACGTACGGATTGTTGTCATGGATTGCTGCGGGACCTTCGCAAGCATAATGCAGGATTGTATCAGTAATACAAAAATGACAAAAGCGGTGTCCTGAGTTGTCCGGGACACCGCTTTTGTTTGACTTAAGCTTAATCCGTTCGGACGGTGAGGGGTGTCTGAACGTTTCGTTACCATTATGATGAGTACATTATAAGTTCAACTACATGAATTAAAGTAAGGTTTACAGGCCTACAGCTTGATACGCTTTGGTAATGGCAGTAGCTTCAGCGGAAGTTGCTCCGTACAGATCTTTGGCTGCTTGAATGGTAGCTGTCTTGGCAGCGGCAAATTTGGACGTTGGTGTCAGGTAGTTCACAAGTGTGCTATAGAAAATTTGGATTGCTTTATCCCGGCCGATTCCGGTAACAGTCACACCATTGTGTGTTCCGCCTTGAGCTGCAAGGAAATAGGCTTTGTTAATGATACCACTGTTGATATGCACACCACCGTTATCCTGTGTACCTGTGTAGCGATCACTGTATTTGTCAGGTTGACCATACAATGTAGGGTTGGACAGGGAGCGCAACGCGTCTCCTGGAATGTTAGGTGTGTAGATATCATCACCGAGCAGCCAGTTTTTACTTTGGATCGTATTGCCGAAAATATCAGCAAAGGCTTCGTTTAAAGCACCTGGTTCATTACGATATTCCAGATTGGCTGTGTATTCAATAACACCATGTGTCAATTCATGACCCACAACATCCAGATCACCAGACAGGGATCGGAACGTTGTTCCGTCTCCATCACCAAAGACAATCTGTGCCCCGTTCCAGAAGGCGTTATTATAATTGGAGCCGTAATGCACAGTGGATCTGATCAACAATCCGTTACCATTAATGCCGTTACGGTTGAATTTGTTTTTGTAGAAATCATATGTGGCAGCAGCATAAGCGTGAGCATCTACACCTGCACGGTCGGTCCATACATTATCTGAATCCGTAAGCAGGGTACCTGGTAGCGAAGAGCCATTGTTCGCCGTGTACGTTTGGATGCCATTGCCGCGAGTGGTATCTTTCAGTTGGAAGGTATTGCCGGATTGGGTGGTTGTTAGGGTTTTGGTATCGCCAAGTACACCCGTACCTGTTCCAGTGGCAAAGTTAATGAGGTCAAACTGGGATACGATACTGCCATCCACTGCGTTTACGAAATACTTGGTCCGTAGAGGGGCAGGTTCAAGCACGTTAACTTCTGTGATGTAAACCAGATAAGTCTGACCATCTTCTTCATGATGATAGATGTTCAATTCAGCTTGAGGTGTTATTTCTGCTGCACCAAGCTCTCCAATGCGGGAGGTTGCTTCTTCGGTTGCAATGCGGATCGCGTCTTCTCCGCTGATCTCGGCTATACCATCATTTGGAATAGCTTGCTCTTCAATCGGTGGCAGATCGCCAAGCGCGGAACTCACGGCTCCGGTTTTGTCCAGGTGGATCGTCTGTTCTGCACCATATACCGGGATACCTTTAATATACTGTTTCAAACGGAAGTGTCTTACGCCAGCCGTATCGGTGTTTCTTTTAACAATTTTGAGCTGGGATCTCACATCGGAATTCAGGAATTGTTCCTGTTGTCCAAGGTAATTGAAGATGGTGTCATCTGTTCCACTGTTCAATGGAATCCCCTCCTCAGAGGCATAAGGGGCCTGAAGTGGAATGGATTGATCAGACAATGGAGCTGCAGTAGCAGAGGATACGGAAGCGAGCAAAAGAGCTCCTCCAAGAATTGTTGGCATAACTTTGGCAAATTTCATAGTAAACTCTCCCATTCTCAAACTTATTTTTTTGGAAAAATATCATGCCAATCTCGGCTGGAATTCCGTCTGCAACTTGAGCAGCGCGGAGCGTGGGGCTGAACCTGAAGCGTGGAATGAGACAAGAAACGATTGGAACAATATCGGCTGGGCCTTGGCTTGGGAAGTGATTAACACAACCCAAAGGATTACCGTTTATTCAGTTCAGCCCGAAGGCTTAATCGTCCATTGTGTTCCTCTTTCAGAAGCCGGGGGTTGTCCAATTGCGCAGGTAGAAGGTGTGTTTACAGAAAACTGGGTTGTTCAGTCCGGGTTTACGTAAATGACAATGGCAGTGTGTTTTGAACAGCATCACTCCTCTCAAGATCAGAAATGCAATCAACTAAACATGCTTTGCGAATGCCATCATCAATAATTAACCTAAGGTCAATAAATAGCAAAAGATGATTCACGGGAACTCATGTTCCTAACAAGGTTATTTTTGTAAATAAAACTGCTTGGATCGTATATTATCACAGTGTAAAACTTTGGAAAAGATGCAAATTTGGTTTTTTTCTAAAATTGTGTCTGAAGTAGGGGAGAGGTAGCGTTTTTCGCATATTTTGACGTCTTTTGTCTAAAAGGAAGGCTTGTCCCCCCTGATTCGCAGAGAGAACCTGCTTGGTGCAAGGACATACGCCGTTTCCACTGCTCCACGAATACATAGAATAACGTGTACTCCCTTGGCATGCTCATGATTGAATGCGGGAGGTGAAAGTGTTGCGTAAAACCCGTACTAAAGCACGTTTTGCAACTCAATCGAAAGTGAGACGCAGAAAAACGGTGCTGAAGAAACGAAGTTTGAAGGCTGGACAGAAAAAGGGTACAAAGGCCTATTCATTCGTTATTTCACCAAAGCAGCAGATGCTGCAGGCAAAGGATGGGGCCAAGAATGAAGCTGAAAATGGGATTGAAAATGGCATAAGAGATTCTTCTCCGCATGGGGACGATTCTCAGCGGCCGATGCTTTCGGTCATTATCCCCGCCATGAATGAGGAGAAAACGATTGGTGCCGTAGTTAGGGAAGCACTGCGGATATGCCGTGACGCTGAAGTGCTTGTCGTTGTGAATGGTTCAACAGACGGTACAGCAAATGTAGCTAAACGTGCAGGAGCACGAGTGCTCACTTATGCCGAAGCACTAGGGCATGATGGAGGACGAAAAGTAGGTGCAGCGGCGGCCCGCGGTCAGGTATTGCTGTTCACTGATGCAGATATTGCAATCCCTGCCGAGCACCTTGCACCTTATGTGCAGGCTGTGTTGAAGGGAACGGATGTGGCACTTAACGACTACCATGGGCCGGTCACGCGCAGCCCCATTCATCCCGTAGTGGAGGCCAAACACATGTTGAACAGCATACTCGCCAGATCCGATCTCCGAGGGGCTTCGATGACAGCTATTCCGCATGCATTAAGCCGCCATGGACTTGAGGTTATCGGGATATCATCACTGGAAGTTCCGCCACTCGCACAAGCGAAGGCATTGATTGGCGGACTCCGGGTAAGGGCTGTTCATCACGTACCTGTGGGCAGACTGAATGCAGTTCGAATCAAAAAACGAAGCGGGCCTGATCCGCTCAGTCCAGTGGTGCTAAATGATCATCTGGTAGCAATCAGGTGGATTACGGACACGCTCGGTCCCCGCGGAGGCCATACCGATCTGCAACGTGTTCGCAGCCTGGCGAGGTAAGCATGTCGCATCGGGATGATGCAGCATGCTGGAGGTGAGGAAATGAAGGGACGTTCAGGGGTTGTCCACCTTAGGCGGACAACAAATAGACGAAGACGAACGACGACAGGAAGCAGCCGTATCAACAAGCGTCATGGAAACAAGAAGCAATCAATTACTCCAAAAACGAGAAGAAACCGATCCAAGCCTGGCCTGATAGATCTGCGTTTGATGTGGAAAGCAGGGCAACTTGCAGGAAGCGAGGCCAAGGCGGACAACACAGCGTCAGAAAAACATGCGCGCCACGTGTGGGATGCATACGCGGCGAACGTTGCGGAGCTAAGTAGCCTAGAAGTAGCGCTGAACGCAGGTAAGGCATTTATGCAGGGATATGCTCATACTTCTGGACATTCATTCCAGATTGTGCCGCTACCCCTTCGCCATTCGGCTGCTGCTGTTGTTTGTGCCTGCAATGAGGAACGCACACTGGGGCAGGTGTTATTGCAACTCAAGCGATTGCCTCTGAAGGATATCATTGTGGTACTGAATGGAACGACGGATGACAGTTTGAAGCATGTATTAAGGCAGCCGGGAATTACGCTCGTATATGAACCGGATCGGGCAGGGCATGATGTGGGTCGGTCCCTGGGAGCCAAGATGACGGATGCGGAGACGGTCCTTTTTGTGGATGGGGATATGGTCGTATCGGCGGAACAGCTTGCACCATTTCTGTTCGCGGTGGATCGGGGACAGGATGTGGCGTTGAATAATCTGACGTCCTTGCTTCCTTCGTTTGCAGGGCAGGATGAGGTGAGCCGGATCAAAGCATATCTGAACCGAACCTTAGGCAGGGCAGATCTCGGTTCCAATTCCATGACAGCCGTGCCCCACGCCTTGTCTCGTCGTATGATTCAGACCGTGAAGCCAGCATCACTGGCCGTTCCACCTAAGGCACAAAGCCTCGCCATTCAGCATGGGATGAGCGTATCGGCACCAAGTCAGGTGGATGTTATTCGTTCCAATCGTTTGCGTCCTGGTAATACGGGGAGTGGGAATGATGTTGCCAAATTGATCATTGGAGATCATCTGGAGGCGCTGACTACCTGGCTGGATACGGGTTGGAATACAGCCCAGGCACATAGGCTCTCCCGTGCCGAAGTGGCTTATAGGAGGAACGCCAGATGACCCTGACGAGTATGATTATTCCAACGTACAACGGGCTGGATCTGATCAGGCCTTGCATCGATGCCATCAGACAACACTCGGGCGACCCTGCGTCATACGAAATTATCGTTGTGGATAACGGTTCGACGGATGGAACGGCAGAATATTGTGCACTGGAGCGAATTCGTTTTGTCAGGTTCCCGGACAATCGGGGATTTCCGGCAGCGTGTAACGCTGGACTTCGTACAGCCTGCGGGGATGAGTTATTGCTGCTGAACAATGATGTTACGGTCACGCCTCGTTGGCTGGAGAATCTGAGAATGGCTCTGTACAGTGATCCAAGTATTGGGATCACGGGTCCTGTCACGAATTATGCAAGCGGCATCCAGCAGATTGAACTGGCGTTTCGGAACATGGAACATTTTCAGGAGCTGGCTAATTCCAACAATGTTACGGATTCTTCAAGGTGGAGGGACGTACGCCGGATTGTCGGTCTGTGCATGCTGATGAAACGAAGTGTAGTGGAATCGGTTGGACTGCTTGACGAGGCGTACTCCCCGGGACACTATGAGGATGACGATTATTGTTATAGAGCAAGATTGCAAGGCTATCGCTTGCTGGTATGCGGGGATGTTCTCGTGCATCATCAGGGAAGTGCAAGCTTCCAGAAGACAGATCCGGTGGCGTGGAAACAGCTGCTTGAGCGAAATCGTTCGATTTTTATGAGCAAATGGCATGTCGATCCGCTTGAATATATGGACATATCCGATGAAGGAGGGAATGTGGAATGAAAGGTGTAATTCTTGCCGGCGGAACAGGAACTAGACTGTATCCTCTGACCCGGCTCATTAATAAACATCTGCTTCCAGTCGGTAAACATCCGATGATTATGTATGGCATCGACAGGCTCCGCCAGGCAGGCATTGATGAACTATTGATTGTCATTAACAAACATTCCGCCGGGTTATATACAGAGTATCTTGGTGGCGGAGCAGATCATGGAGTCAAGCTGACGTACCGCATTCAGGAAAAAGCAGGCGGGATTGCGGAAGCATTGGATTTGGCGACTACCTTTATCCTTCCTGGCGAAAAATTTGTTGTACTTCTGGGGGATAATCTCTTCAGCGACGATCTGAAGCCTTATGTGGACCGCTACATGCAGCAACCGGCTGGTACAGCGCGAGTTCTGCTCAAAGAAGTGGATGATGCTCGACGTTATGGGGTGCCGGTCTTTGATCCACAGCATCCAGAGCGAATCTCGTACATTGAGGAGAAGCCAAGCCAGCCGAAGACCTCTTATTGTGTAACTGGCATATACATGTATGACGATCATGTATTTAACCTGATTCGAAACATCGCGCCGTCTGCACGCGGAGAGCTTGAAATCACGGATGTAAATAATCACTACGCGTCTGCTGGTGGACTGGAATATGATATTTTGCAGAAATACTGGAGTGATGCAGGTACATTTGATTCGCTCCAGGAAGCAGCTGTCCGCATGAAGGGACAATTGCCCTAAAATATATGCGCCTGATGCTGCCGCTGTGCGGTGCCCCATGGGAGCAGAACACCCTGCGCCGGAGCTGGAAGGATGCTCCGGCGCTTTGCGCAGCGACAATCCTCGTGCATGCCAAAGGAGGAAATGGCGTGAGAGTAGCGACACCTAGCAGGTCCACTGGGGCCTCAGTGTCAGGTAAACCGCGGGGCACGCACCCGGCGGTATTCATGGGCAGTGGCACTCCGGCAGGGACGAGTACAGGGCCCGCTGGAGTCAGAGGTGTGAAGTCTGGGAAACGGAGTACCCAGACCAAAGTGGGTACATCTACAGGCGCAGCGCATAAGGTCCGTGCGGGTAAAGCGGGCAGCACAGGCACGGGCAGTGCTGTGGGCAGAGCAGGCAAAGCTGGCCCTGCGAACGGAAGCAATGCGGGCAGAGCCAGCCGTACCGGCAAAGGCAAAGCCGGCCTGCGCCAGGCCACTGCTGGGCGCAGGGCTGCACCAGCGCGGGGCCGGCGTGCCGCTGCCCGCGCCAAGCAGCGCACGGCGATGCGCCGTGCGCCCATGCCAGCACCGCAAGCCAGCACGCCACAGGCGATGCCTGCCAGCGGTGCTGGCCCCGCCCCGCGCCAAGCGACACTCCCGAAGGGTGTCGCTCCCGCGGGGCGGGAAGGCGCTGCCGCCGCGAATGCGGGCAGCGCGAAGGGCTTGCCTGCGCCTGCACAGCCCGCGGAGCACGCAGTGCAGGCGCAGGTCGTGCCCGGCGGCTACGCCGAGGGCTACCGCGACGGCGTATTCGCCGGCGGGGAGGCGCTGGTGGCGCAGCACATCCCGCCGGATCATATTCTGCCTGCCGTGGCGGCGGCAGATCTAATCGCGGCGGGATTCCGCCAATATGCGCCCAGCCTGGCCCGGTTGTCCAGCCCTCATGAGATGGCTGGACACATCACGGCGGCGCTGGATGCGCAGCGCCCCTTGTCTGTCGTTCGCCTCGGAGATGGCGAACTACTCACCCTGGCAGCCGACACGGTGCTGCCAGGTCAAGAAGTGCAGGAGCTGGCACCGTTTCTGCCCTATGCAGGGGTGCCATACTCAACGCCAGACATCCGCGCGATGCTAGCGGAAGCCATTCAGGCCGCCGACTGGGTAGGCGTCCCCATCTCGCGGGCGCCTACGTTCCAGGGTCTGCTATTCCCGGTATTGCGCCACTTTGGGATCGACTGGTCCCGGCTGAAGTTGACCAGCTCCACGATCAATTACAGTCTGCATCAGTCAGGCTTGGTGCTGCCCGTGCTGCAAGGGCGGCGGGTTCTGCTTATAGGTAGTCAGGCTGAAGAGCTTGCAGCACTGCTGCATAGCCGGGGGATTTATGTCACAGGTATCATTGGTTCTGTAGCGGGAGTCATGGATATTCCGAGGGTGATGCAGCAAACCGCAGAGCATGCTTTCGATATCGCTCTGGTGGCGGCGGGCATTCCGGCAGTCATTCTGTGTCGGCGAATTGCAGGTGAACTCGGCAAGGTCGCTCTGGATTTTGGACATCTGGCTGACAAATTGGTAACAGGAGAGCTTCAACTCTAGGTGGACCGTCCGGGGGCTGGTCATGTGCGCGATGGCCTCACGGACGAGTGGAAATGGAGGGAGCAACATGAGTACGCCCGATCAACAGCGCGGGGAAGGACGTCATGGTCGTAACAACAAGGCTGATGCTCGAAACGTCACCCGTCGAAATAGTAACAGCCATCATAACATCACGCCAAATATCAACACTCGCAGTGACAAAAGCCGTGGTGAACATAACCGGAATGGCAGCATATGCAGCGACAAAAAAGCGGGCCGCCGTGCCACACAGCAAGATCTCTCGCGACCTGCCATGGCGGTTCTGCATGCAGCAGGTAGTCGTTCAACGCGGAAATCCAGACGCAAGGGAAAAAGTAAACGCACAGCCAAAGGCGCCAAACTCTACAAACAGGGTTATAACAGAGGCTACAACGAAGGTGTCCGCCAGGGACAGAGCTCGTTTGGTCTTGTTTTTGAAGGAGTTAGCATCATTATTCCCACGTATAATCAGCGGGAATATGTGCTGCAATGTGTGTCCAGTATCGAAAAGCATACCCCGGCCCCCTTCGAAATCATTGTCGTGGATAATGCCTCCAAGGATGGAACTGCCGAGGCCCTGCTCCGCAAAGGCGGCATGGTGAGGGTGGCTGCCTTGGATCAGAACCGGGGGTTTGCCGGAGGTGTCAATCATGGGCTGATGATGGCGAGAGGACGACATATTATCATACTGAACAACGATACGCTGGTTACTCCGGGCTGGCTGGATAACATGATGACTTGTCTTGCCAGTGATCCGCAGATTGGTGTGGTGGGTCCGGTGACCAACTATATTGGCGGGGATCAACAGATTAAGGTTCCGTACCGTGAGGTCAAGGATATGTGGTCTTTTGCCACGACACATAATCGTCCGGATACAGAGAAACACAGAATGACCGATCGACTCGTCGGATTCTGCTGGCTGTTTTCACGGGAGCTACTGGAACGAGTAGGTTATCTGGACGAAGGTTACGCCGTAGGCAATTTTGAAGATGACGACTGGATTATCCGGGTGAAACTGGCAGGATACCAGCTTGCGGTAGCGGGGGATGCCTTTATCCATCACTTTGGAAGTGTCAGCATGAAAGCCTTGGGTGAGCAGGACTTTGCTGTAGTGAACAAGGATAACGAGCAGTTTTATAGCCAAAAGTGGGGAGATCCCCATACGCTGGTTGCTGAAACCACCCGCTTGGCGAAACGACAAACCTCTGGTACCCCATCCGCGCAACAAGAGGACAGAGATACGAACGCAATTGACCCGCGTCAGCGAATCTCAACACAGGGTAGCCAAGATCCAGCATTACCGTTCAGACGCAACATTGACTTTTACCCGGAAGGATCGTTCCTGTCTGATGCCAAAGGCGATGTCTATACCTTAACCGGCGGACGACGGCGTAAGTTGAACATCCCTGTACCGCGTGGGATATCTCCTGTTCAGGTTGCCAAACCGGATCTGCTCGCCATTCCTGCCGGAGAAGCACTGATATCAGTGGGGGAAGTGCAAGGATGGCCGAGGGAGTCACATCAGGTGCATACGACAGCGGTTCAAGGTTCTCCCAATGGCTGGGCAGAAGGAAGTATTGTTGCCGCAGTGGATGCACCCGAGATTCGATATCAGATCAGCGGAGGCAAGCGCAGAAGATTCGTATCGGTCTATGCCGCAGAACGTTGGGGTGTACATTCCGGCCATATCGTTAGCGTGTCTGCAGACCAACTGAATTCGATGGAAGAAGGTTGGCCCATTATCGCCCCACCTCAGCTCTTGAACCCCGATCTGTAATGTCAGGCGATCTGTTTATACGAATCAGCAGCATGATGCGGAATGAAAGATGCAGCGGTATCCTGAATAATCGCTCTGACTCATTCCGCATCCGAATATTACATATGAGACGGTAACTATATAAGTTAAACTAAAGATTATTTATACTGATGCTACGATGACAGAATAATCTTGCAATCGCTGCTATCCCCAGGTTTTTTCTGTCCTCTCCGTGATCGTATAAATGATTAGTTCAACTTATATAGACCACTTAAAGTATAGCGATTGAGGGAGGAAGCACGATGAAAAATTCTGTAGTCAACCAAGCCGAACAGATTGCCAGTGATTTTCTACAGGAAAAAGTAAAATGCTCACACCATATCATCGGTAAAGGTTTTGTCAATCAGGTTTGTCTGGTGGAGACGGCGAGTCATAAAGTGGTTGTACGCATGAACGGTCAAAATACATATCCCACCTTTTTGAAAGAAAAGTGGTGCATCGAACGAGCAACGAGTGCCGGTATTCCTGGGCCACAGACATTGTCCGTTGGGGTCAACGCTGAACTTGCCTATATGATTCAAACGGTTGCGGAAGGAGATAACGGATTGGATACGACAGTGCCCACGTCCGTGATCTGGAGGAAACTCGGTGAGTATACCCAACGTTTGCAATCGATCCCCGTTACAGGTTTCGGAAGGGAGCTGCACCATTCTGTACAGGATCGATTCTACTCTCCCCCGCATGCAGGATCAGATGGCAGTTGGCAAGGATATGTGCAATACAATATCAATAGTCTGACGGAGCAAGACCCGCTGATCGAGCTTGGCGTAATGACGATGGAGGAGTCACAGATCGTACGGCAATGGTTTGAAAAGATGAAATTGGAAAAGTTCCGCTTTGGTTTATGCCATGGCGATCTCTCTTTGAAGAATACAATTGTAAGTTCGACGGGGGAGATTATCCTTCTGGATTGGGGAAATGCAGAGGTCACTGTCGTGCCTTACGGAGATATCATTCAACTCATGCAATGCCAGCTACGGGGTGAGGGTCCTAACAACGAAGAATTGAAAGCGTTTTTAGAAGGCTATGGAACAAGTGTACAAGAGCAGGAGCATGAATTGAATCAAGCGAGATATGTCTTACTGTTGAAAGCCTTTGATACGCTGAGGTGGGCTATAGATCGAAGTCCGGATCAGATCAAGTTCTATACTGCATTAGCGAAACAGGCTCTTGAACAGGTTTGGAGGGGCCAATAGCAACTCATTCATGAAAAATCATTCATCTTTCAAATTTAAAATTTAATCTTTCTATTTATCTATAGGTTTATTCTATTAGCAGATCCATTGACGCATGAAGGTTGCAGGAGTACATTTATAGCCATAATTCTTATTTAACAGATGGGAATTGAAGGTCTAGGGCTTTCGTGATCCATCGCCCAGATCTTAATTTTAAATACTACCAGGAGGTATGTCGATGTCATCATCAACCAAAAAAGTCGTGCTGTGGAGCAAAACAGGCTGTCATTTCTGCGGGGAAGTAAAAGCATTTCTGACAGAGCGAAACCAGCCTTTCGAGAACATTGAAGTGCAGGGTAATGACGTGTTGCGAGATGTGCTTGAAGCAAAATATGGCATTCGGCATGTACCTGTGATTGAAGTGGGAGGGGACGGCAAGTTTGAAGCTTTGCTGGAACCTGATCTGGAGAAGCTGGCTGAACTTCTGGCACGAGCGGACGAAGCAGCAGCGGTCTAACGGGAATAAATATCTACCTGTGGATCAAAAACCGTTCCGGCTGCTGTATGATGCAAGATGGCATTGTACAGCAGTTGAAACGTTCATAACTCAAAGCTTTGATGAGATGTAAATGGTTCTAATTCACATCTTCAATACTCATATAGAAAAAATCTATTAGTCGCGCTGTTGACCCTTTTACGGGGCAGTGATAAGATTTGTGAAATTAAAACAAACCAAACTCATAGGAATAGTTAACTTTTGGTTAATTCGCATACGTAATCAGTTCAGAATGCCCTTGATAACTCTTTTGAAGATTTTAATCCAAGGAAGGCGGAATGCACATGACAGCGAAACGCAGTTTGAAATTCGGAGCTATTGTACACGGAGTTGGAGGTAGCAATACCACATGGAGACACCCGGAAGTTCAGGCAGATGCCAGCGTTAACTTTGAGTTCTACAAGCGTCAGACGCTGAAAGCGGAAGAGGGCAAGTTCGATCTTGTTTTTATCGCAGACGGTCTGTATATAACCGAGAAATCCATTCCTCATTTCCTGAATCGCTTCGAACCGATCAGTATTCTGTCCGCGTTGGCTGCCGTTACTTCACGGATTGGACTGGTGGGCACCCTTTCGACATCCTATAGTGATCCGTTCACCGTAGCCAGACAGTTCGGTTCCCTCGATCAGATCAGTAATGGCCGCGCAGGCTGGAACGTCGTGACTTCTCCGCTGGAAGGTACAGCGAAGAACTACAGTAAGAGCAATCACCCTACGCATCCGGAACGTTATCGCATCGCTACCGAATATCTGCAGGTAACCAAGGGATTGTGGGATTCGTGGGAAGATGATGCCTTTGTCAGAGACAAAGAGAGCGGTGTATTCTTCGACCCTTCCAAGCTGCACACCCTTAATCATGAAGGAGAATTCTTCTCTGTACAGGGGCCGCTCAACATTGCGCGTTCACGACAAGGACAGCCGGTGATTTTCCAGGCAGGTTCTTCGGAAGATGGCAAAAACCTGGCTGCGCAAGAAGCGGATGCTGTCTTTACCGGACACGATACGATTGAAGATGCACAGGCATTCTATAAGGATGTAAAAACACGGGCGGCATCCTACGGACGTTCTTCACAGGATATTGTCATTCTGCCAGGCATCAATCCTATTGTTGGACGGACGGAAGAGGAAGCTGAACAGAAATATCAGGAGATCGCAAGCTTGGTCACCATTGACAAAGCTCTGGATTACCTAGGACGTTTCTTCGAACATCATGATTTCTCCCAATATCCACTGGATGAGCCTTTCCCGGAGCTGAATGGAATTGGAAGCAACAGTTTCCGCAGTGGCACGGACAAGATCAAAAAGGATGCCAAGGAGCAAGGATTGACGTTACGTGAAGTAGCTCTGCGGGCAGCGACACCACGTAGCAAATTCCTGGGCACACCGGAGCAGGTTGCTGACAAGATTCAGGAATGGTTTGAGACGGAAGCGGCGGATGGCTTCATTATTGCTTCCGAGCTGCCAAGTGGATTGTCTGATTTCGTGGAACTCGTTGTTCCGATTCTGCAAGAACGCGGCCTGTATCGTACGGACTATGAACACGATACATTGCGAGGTAACCTTGGGGTGCAAATTCCGGTTAACCGTTATACGGCTGCCAAGGAGCAAGTCGTATCTGATTTGGCATAAAGGATAGGGAGCGAACGAGCATCTGATTTTGTCTGCTGTTTTCTCCAACCGGTAATCAAGTGATTACTACGATTCACACTACCTTAAAACCGACTTAACTCATAGGATATATCAAGTATTGGTATAAACATCAATTTAATGACACCTGTATACACAGAGGGGGAAGCGATATGAACAGGTCTATCTCATGGATGAAATATATGGCATTGGCAGCAGTATTGGTGATGGTATTATCCGGTTGCGGAGCGGCGGGAGGCAGCACGAACGGTGCAGCACAGGCTTCGGGCGGGGATCAGGCCGGGCAAGCTGAAGGAGGCAACCTGACTTTTGCACTCGCGACTTCACCGGATACGCTTGACCCTCATCGCAGTGGGCTTGCCGTAACGGTACGCGCCATCCGGACGATCTACGACAATCTGGTAGTACAGCTGCCGGACGGTTCCATCAAACCGTGGCTCGCCACGGAATGGAGCGTATCCGAGGACGGCAAGAGTTATACGTTCAAGCTGCGTGAAGGCGTGAAGTTCCACGATGGCACACCGTTTAATGCGGAAGCCGTGAAATACAATCTGGACCGGGTGATTGATCCGGCCACCAAAGCTGCCAATTCCCTTGCCCTGATTAGACCCTACAGCTCCTCCGAGGTCATTGATGAATATACCATCAAGGTAAATCTGGAATCACCATCGCAAGCCTTTCTTGGTAACTTGAGCCAGGCGCTTCTGGGGATTGTGTCCCCTACAGCTGCCCAAAAATATGGTGACCAGCTGGGTAAAAATCCGGTGGGCACAGGTCCGTATACCTTTGTGAAATGGGATGAAAATGCGGATATCGTCGTTGCCAAGAACAAGGATTACAACTGGGGACCTGAGACGGTTGAAAATAAAGCTACACCCCATGTGGATACGATCACATTCAAAATTGTACCGGAAGAAGCGACGCGCATCGGAAGTGTACAGAGTGGTCAGGTACTCGCTGCTGAGACCGTTCCACCACAAAATATCGCTGCATTGAAAAACGATCCGAACCAGCAACTATTGCAGGCTAACACGGTGGGATTGCCATATACACTCTTTTTCAATCTGCGCAAAGCGCCTTGGGATGATGTGAAAGTAAGGCAGGCGGTACAATCCGCTGTAGATGTGGAATCGATTGTCAAAACATTGTATCTGGGCAACTACGAACGTGCGTGGTCTGCACTGTCTCCTGGAATTCTGGGTTATGATGCATCGCTGGAAGGAAGTATCAACCCGGACATCAACAAAGCCAATCAGTTGCTCGATGAACAAGGCTGGGTGAAGGGCGCAGACGGCATTCGTGCCAAAGACGGCCAGAAGCTGACCCTGCGTTATGTCGATGGTTCGCCCAATCGGGAGAAACGCAATGACATTGCCGCCATTATCCAACAACAGTTGAAGCAGGTGGGCATCGCTGTTGAAGTTGAAATTACAAAAGACGTAGCAACGGTCATCTATCAGAACTGGGATTATGATCTCTATGGCAACAGCCAGGTCAACTCCGATCCAAATGCCTTGTACGCTTTCTATCATACGAGTGCAGAGGGTCAGCGTCCGACATTATCCGGTTTGTCTGATCCGAAGATCGATGAACTGCTGGAGCAGGGAGCCGTTGAGAGTGACGCAGATAAACGTGTCGATATCTATAATCAGATTCAACAATACCTGATTGAGAAAGCGGTAATTCTGCCGATCTATGTATTCCCGTATACCATCGCAGCATCCAAAAAGGTCGAGGGCATCAAGTTCGATTCACTGGGGTATCCACTCTTTAACGACGTCCGCATTCAGCCCTAACATGAACGACCAATCCAGATTCAGGAAGGAGATATCCCGGTATGGTTCAAACGATACTGTCACGACTCGCAACATCGCTTCTGGTTATTTTCGGAGCTTCGGTGCTGGTGTACTGCATCATGTATCTTCTACCGGGTGATCCGGTTCTGCTCATGCTGGACCCTTCCTCGGCTACCCCGGAGATGATCGAGAATCTGCGGGTTCAGCTTGGACTGGATCAGCCGTTTTACATCCAGTTTGCGAACTATTTCGGTGATATGCTGCGTGGCGATTTCGGCAAATCGATGATTAATTCCGATCCGGTTTTACCGAAAATATTGGAACATTTTCCAGCCACACTGGCTTTGACCGCACTCAGCTCCATCATTGCCATCACGATCGGAATTACACTCGGTGTATTGTCTGCAATTCATCGCAATGGCGTGATTGATTTCGTCGCCCGGCTCGTTGGACTGTTCGGCATCTCCATGCCAACCTTCTGGACGGGTATACTACTCATCCTGTTATTCTCGGTACAGCTTGGCTGGTTCCCGGCGATGGGTTCCGACGGATTCAGTTCACTGGTTCTTCCGGCAGCAACGCTGGGTCTCGTGGGTGCAGGGTTTATCGTACGGATGGTACGGAACAGCATGCTGGAAGTGATCAATGAACCATTTATCGTCGCGTTACGGGCAAAAGGACTTTCGGAGCGTGCCATCATGTATGGCCATGCGCTACGTAATGCGCTGATCCCTGCCGTAACGGTAATCGGCATGCTGATCGGTGATCTGCTTGCGGGAACGGTTGTGGTGGAGACCGTCTTCTCCAGACAAGGAATCGGCCGGATTATTGCGGATGCGCTAATGGCCAAAGATCTGCCCATGGTGCAAGGCGTTGTTTTCTTTACATCCATTATCTATGTGGTCTTGAATTTGCTGGTGGACATCTCGTATTCGTACATTGATCCCCGGGTTCGGCGTGCAGTCCGAACATGATGACAGCTGGAACAGTCAGAAGTGTCCTGACGCGGAGTATGGAAGGAGGAGTTGTTGCTCATGAGCATGAAACCTTTGGCTGGTGACAAAAAAGCATGGGCGGGCGTAGGACGTATACGTCTGTGGAATCGCCGCCCTTGGCGCTATCGCGTTTCACTCGCGGTATCCCGATTATTCTTTTATGCAGCATTGCTGGTGGTCGTGTTTACCGTGGCATGTGCGATTGTGCCGGGTTGGATTGCTCCTTATGATCCAACTCAGATGATGACGGATGCCATTCTGCAGGCTCCCTCTGCTGCGCACCTGTTCGGGACGGACTATTTTGGCAGGGATATCTTCAGTGTAGTTGTGCATGGAAGCAGGGATTCGTTACTCATTGGATTTGCTTCGGTGCTTGTGGGAGGCATTGTTGGCAGTGCGCTTGGTATTATCTCTGGTTATGCCGGAGGAATTGTGGATACCATCACCATGCGTGCTGTTGATATTCTGATGGCTGTACCCGGCGTGCTCCTGGCGTTGTCTGTTGCAGCTGCTCTCGGGCCAGGACTGATGAATATTGCACTGGCTGTTGCCGTTTCCTCGATCCCGGGGTACGCACGGGTGATGCGTGGGCAGGTCATATCTGTTAAAGGTCTACCTTTCATTACAGCGACACGTTCTCTGGGCGGTTCCAATACCCGTATTTTCTGGAAACATGTACTGCCACATTCGTTGTCACCCTTGCTGGTCATGGCTACGCTTGGCGTAGGGACATCGATCCTTACGGGCTCCGGACTCAGCTTTCTGGGACTTGGGGTGTTGAAGGAAATTCCGGATTGGGGTGCATTGCTCTCGCAAGGTAGAGGTTATCTGACGGTTGCCTGGTGGATCTGTACGTTCCCGGGACTGGCGATCACGTTGTTTGTACTGGCGGTTAATCTGATTGGAGACGATATTCGCGATCGGTTGGATCCCAAAGTAAAAGGAGCGGCTTGACCGCTATTCCAAAATATAAGAATTTATAAGTCTCACCCTATCCATTTTTATATTTCACTGCGAAACGGTAGCTGTGCCACCAGAGGACGGCGACAGCCGTTTACGCTTGAGGAGGAGAAATTTATGTCACATGTTGTCATTATTGCCGGATCACCTTCCAAGCGTTCGCGTTTGACAGGTCTGACGGATTACAGCAACCAAAAATTAACGGAGGCAGGCATCACGGTTGAAGTTATTCACGTTGTGGATCTGCCCGCTGAGGATCTGGTGCAAGCCCGATTCGACAGCTCATTCATTCGTGATGCACTTGCTGTGGTGGAAGCGGCGGATGCCGTTATTGTGGCTACACCGGTATACAAGGCATCATACTCCGGCGTGCTCAAGCTGTTCCTGGATCTGATTCCGCAAGAAGGGTTGCGGGGCAAGTTGACACTCCCGCTCGTCATTGGTGGCTCCATTGCTCATCTGCTCGCTATTGATTATGCATTGAAGCCTGTTCTGGCAGCCCTTGGTGGAAGACATATTCTGGGTGGGGTGTACGCTGTGGATCAGGGGATTGAACGACTGGATGATGGAAAGTTCGTACTATCGACGGACATTACTTCACGTCTAGATCGTTCCTTGGACGAATTGATATTGACACTGGAAAAGGATGGGATTAAGATATCATAAAACCGAGTAAGTATATCGGTTAAATAGATATAAGGTCAAACGTCTGCGGACGTGGATACGGAGGCGCTCATGAATATCGAGAACATTGAAGCATTTGTATATATCAATCATTATGGAAGCTTCAATAAGGCTGCCGAAGTACTCTTCTTGTCCCAACCTTCGGTCACAGCTCGCATTCAGTCACTGGAAAGGGAGCTGGGCTGCAAGTTGTTTGATCGGCTTGGCAAGCAAATTGTGCTGACAGAGGAAGGTCGGAAATTCCTGCCATATGCGCAGCAAGTGCTGCAAGTGATTCAGAAGGGCAAGCAGAAGATTCAGCAACGGCGATCCACACCGGATGCGCTTCGGCTCGGTAGTACAGTATCGGTATCCAACTATGTCATTCCCGATTTTCTACCCAAGATCAAGGATGCTTACCCCGAAATTAACATCAAATTGACTACAGCAACGACGGATCAGCTGATTGCCAAACTGCTTGGTCAGGAGATCGATCTTGCTTTTGTGCGCAAGGTCATGCATCCTGCGATCCGTACGGTTGCTTTTTATGAAGATCCAATCCAGCTCTATGTGTACAAAGGACATCCATTCATTGAGAGCGGGCATGTCAGCATGGAGGCGATCCGGAATGAGCAACTGGTCTTTTTTGAATGTGGTTCACTGGACTGGCTTCGCATTCACCGGGCTTTCGACTCGCTGGAACATCCGCCGAATATTACATATCATGTCGATAATTCGGAGACGGCGAAGAAACTGGTTATGCAAGGGGCAGGCATTGCCTTTCTCCCGGGACTCACGGTGAAGAAGGAAGTGCAGAATCAGGAGTTGTTCCCCATTCAGGTACATGAGGTAGCAGGTGTATCGTTGCAGATCAGCGTTGTCACGTTAAAGGAAGAATATTCGCCATTGGCAGAGCCCTTCGGGGAACTGCTGCGGCAGTTATAGAGCGCTTGTAAGCTACATGAACAGAGGTTCAGCACAATCAAGGAGGAGAAGGCTATGAGTATTCGTGTTGGCATTTTGGATCAGACCCCCATCTATGAAGGGGAAACGGCGGTGGAAGCTTTTCGGCATACGATTGAGCTGGCACAGCGGGCAGAGCAGCTTGGATTCCATCGGTTCTGGGTATCGGAGCACCATGATGGACAGCATGTTGCAGGTTCCTCCCCGGAGGTACTCATCTCCCACTTGCTTGCGCATACGAAACGGATTCGCCTGGGGTCTGGCGGGGTGATGCTCCAACATTACAGCCCGTATAAAGTCGCTGAAAATTTCAATATACTTGCAGCGCTCGGACCAGGAAGAATCGACTTGGGAATTGGTCGTGCGCCGGGGGGATTACCTCGTTCGACACAGGCGTTACAGGAAGGTATTCAGGGAGCTGCATCCCTGAAAGAGAAAATTGTTCAAGTGAAGCGATACATCCACAATGAACCGCTTGAAGATCCATCACATCCACTTGCGGGTCTCACTGCTTCGCCCGTATCCGATATTCCAGCGGAGCTGTACGTGCTTGGAGCCAGTGTCGATAGTGCGGGCATGGCTGCGGAACTCGGGCTCCCATATGTCTTTTCACTGTTCATTAACAGTAATATAGAGGTAGCACTTGAGGCCATCCGTGTATATCGGGAACAATTCGATCGTTCCCAGGGACGGGAGCCTTATGCTGCACTGGCTTTATCCTTGATTGTGGCCGAGAGTGAGGAAGAAGCGGAAGAACTTGCGGGTGAACATAAGCTGGTGAGAATTCACATGGAGAGTGGCAAAGTACTGACGGTCGGTTCTGTTGAACAAGCGGAAGAATTCGGACGTCAATCCAACGAAAAGTACCGGCTTGAAATTCTTGAATCAAGCGTGACCCGGGGCACGAAAGCAACGGTAGGTCAGGCACTGCTGAAGTTCCAGCAGGATTTTGCTGTGGAAGAGTTAATTGTGACTACAGCTACACGGGACTTTGCCAAGCGAATTCGTTCATTTGAATTGTTGCGTGAAATTCTGGCAGAGCAGGGTTTAAGTGAATTTGCACTGGAATCTAAGGAACAGGAAGCAGCAATCGGATAGAAGTAGGGCAATGAATATATACGAATGGGAGGCCATGTGATGAAAAGTGATCTGGAACAGCCCAAACAGCAGGCTGAGCAACAAGTACAGGGCCCCGAGCATGAGCTTCATGGTGAACGGGCGGAAGAATTCGCGGAACGTTTAATCACCATTCGGCGACACCTGCATCGTAACCCGGAATTGTCCGGCGAGGAAAGGGAGACGACAGCTTCTATTCGCAGCTGGCTGGAGGAGGAAGGCGTCCGTATTGCAGACGAATATGTACTGCGGACAGGGCTCGTCGCTGAAGTAGGCCAAGGGGACGGACCTGTGGTTGCCCTAAGAGCAGACATTGATGCGCTGCCCATTCAGGAAGAGACGAAACTGGATTTTGCCTCCCAGGTAGATGGAAAGATGCACGCTTGCGGACATGACGCACACACGGCGATTCTGATTGGTGCTGCACGATTGTTAAAGCGGCGTGAGTCCACGCTTCCAGGGAAAGTACGCTTGATATTCCAGCCATCGGAGGAAAAAGCAACGGGTGCTCGGCAAGTGATCCAGAGCGGCGCATTATCCGATGTTCGGGCCGTATTCGGGTTGCATAACAAGCCTGATCTCCAGGTGGGTACGGTGGGCATTCGGGAAGGTGCGTTGATGGCAGCAGCAGACGGTTTTGTTGTCAAAGTAGAAGGTGTAGGCACCCATGCAGCCGTGCCGGAAGCAGGCATTGATCCGATTGTGGTTGCTGCCCACATTGTTACGGCACTACAGGCCATTGTGAGCCGCAATGTGGGGGCACAGGAGAGCGCTGTAATCAGCGTCACCAAGCTACATAGCGGTACAGCCTGGAACGTCATTCCCGATGAAGCGATACTCGATGGCACAGTGCGTACCTTTGATGAGAAAGTGCGTGCACGGATTCGCGAGCGTTTCAATCAGGTGGTAGCCGGTGTGGCGGCGGCCTATGGCACACGTGCCACGGTTCGTTGGATTCAGGGACCACCTGCCGTGGTCAATGATGAAGCTCTGGCATCTGTGGCGGAGCAAGTTGCAAGTCAGATTGGGCTGAATAGCATCAGACCGCTGCCTTCTCCGGCAGGAGAGGATTTCTCTTTTTATCAAAAAGAAGTTCCCGGCCTGTTCCTCTTCTTGGGCACCTCTGGCCCGAATGAGTGGCATCATCCTGGCTTTGATGTGGATGAACGGGCACTGCCGCTGGGAGCACATCTTCTGGCTGCACTAGCTGAACAGGCACTGCACAATGTGCAAGCACATCAGGAGTGAGGGACGCAGTTAATCCCTCGATTATATCCAGATCGAAACGGTTCCGTTCTGCGGCAACCGTTTTTCGTATTTGTTGAATCTTATCAGAATTATGGCTAGGGCTGGCGCAGAAGCGTCAGCTTTGTTTTGGTTTTCTTACAGGATGGGCAGCTAAAGTTATTATGAAATGTTATTTTTTTTAAATGGAAATATTTGTTGACGCTCCCCAAAAGGATGTGCTATATTTTTCTCGACCTTTTAATCGTAATAATTACTATTAGTTAAAAAAGAAGAACAGGAGTAGCTGCTGCGATGAAACAGGAGATCGATTTTATCAAGTTCAGTCCCACCCAAAACATGACGATTCTGGTTAAAACGGATCATGCAGCAGAGAAATACAATCATATCGCAACGCGTCTAATGTCGTATGATAACGTTTACGCTGAACAAGTAGGATTCATTGAACCAACGAGGAGACCGGAAGCTGTGGCCCGCCTGGAAATGGCCGGAGGAGAGTTCTGTGGCAATGCCTGTATGGCACTTGCAGCACACCACGCATCTGAAGCAGGACTGGCACAACAGGAATCGATGGACATCGTGCTGGAGGTTTCTGGAACCGATCAATTGATCATGTGCCATGTGAAGAAACAGCAGAATGAATATGACTGCCAGGTAACCATGCCGGTTCCGAAGCAGATTGAGCAGCGAACAATCCGGTACGAAGGCATCGAGCTGGATATGGTAATCATCCGGTACGCTGAGTTCATCCATATCGTGATTGAAGTGGATGACTTCGACGATACGATGAAAAAGAGGGCACAGACCCTTGCAAGGTTACTGGGACTAACCTTGGGAGATAAGCTGATCGGTATCTTGTTATATCAATCGCACTCGGAAGAAATGGCCCCACTCATCTATGTTCCGGAGCTGGATAGTCTGATCTGGGAGAGAGGGTGTGGCTCGGGTACAGCCTCTGTGGGAGCCTATCTCGCATGGAGCCAGCAGAGAGGGATTACTCAGTACATCAAGCAGCCTGGTGGAGCGATCAAAGTGGTAGCCCAGTGGAATGGCGCAGAACTTGGGAGCATTACGATTGAGGGATCTGTTGGGATTGTGGCACAGGGCAAAGCCTTCATAGATACTCCAGCAGAATGGAGCGTAGTAAACGCATGAGGTACATGATACATGATCGAGAGACCGTATAGGGGGAAAAGAAATGATCACATTGGTCCATTTTCAGACATGTTTGAGTGAATTTGCAGAGAAATTCGATAAGCTCGCGAGCAAGTATGATCATACGATTCAGCATAGTGCAGAGCTGGAGGCTGTGATCAATGACTACTCCCGCTTTGTGACCGATCAGGAGAATAAGGCAGCCTGGGAACAGTTGGAGCATTCGGAGCTGGAAGAACTTGATTCGCTTATATGGCAGTTAAGAAATAAATCCGCCCAGTGTGTGGCGATCATGGAGAAATATCGTGCATTGAAGTTAGAGAACGGGGATGTGCAGATTGCCGATTATTTCAAAAACATAGAAGAGTGCATAGATAAAGAATTCGGCAGCTTCCATGTCACCTCCGATTCCAGAGTGTTGTTGGTAGGCTCCGGTTCATTCCCCATGACACCATTACTCATCGCCAAGCGAACAGGTGCACAGGTTGTCGGGATCGATATTGACGAAGAGTCCATCACACTCGGGCGAAAAGTGGTGGAGACAATGGGCGCGGGCTTGAAGATTCGTTTACAGTCAACCTTGCTGGAAAATCTGGAGTATACCAGGGAAGCAACACATATCATTTTCAGCTCTACCGTGGCCCCTAAATATAACCTGCTCGATCAACTGCACGCACTGACGAATGCCCAGGTGGTTGTAGCCATGAGATATGGTGACCAGTTGAAGTCCTTGTTCAATTATCCGATGAGAGCGACGGATAGCAGCAAGTGGAAGCTGGTGGACCAGATCCTGCGTCCGGATGATGTGTTTGATATTGCGTTGTATCAAAAAGCATAGCCATGCAAGTCCATCCCAATGGAGTCCAGGTTGAACTTTGAAATAAAGGAGGCTTCTATGAGCAATCTTCAGCGAATTCTGTTACTTGGAACCGGGCCTGCATCCATTCAGCTTGCGGTCACACTCAAAGCTCATCTCAATTGCTGTATAGGCATTGTGGGGAGACAATCGGTTCGTTCAGCGTCCGTATTCGCAGCCCTCGAAGAGAGCAATGGGCGTATTCAGGTCAGCATTCAAAATGAGAAACATCAATCGCTCGCAGGTGAGTGTTACGTTGATCATGTGTTCAAGGGATATGACACCACCCAGGGGGAATGGGATACACTCATTTTGGCTGTATCTACGGATGCTTATATCGATGTGTTGGAACAAATGAATGAGGAATTCATCAAACAACTGAAATATGTCATTATGGTTTCGCCAACGTTCGGGTCCAATCGACTGGTGAGCCACTATATGAGAGAGCGGAAGGCAGCGCCGGAAGTGATCAGTTTCTCTACCTACCTCGGAGATACCCGTTGGATGCACGAACATCCGTCTAATCATGTGATTACTACAGGGGTCAAGAAAAAGGTCTATATCGGTTCCACTCGTTACCCGTCTGAACAGGTCAGTAAGCTATGCCAAGTGTATGAGCGTTTGGGTGTTGCGCTGGAAGTGATGCGATCTCCATTGGAGGCGGAAACAAGAAATATTTCGTTGTATGTGCATCCACCCTTGTTCATGAACGACTTCTCATTAGAGGCCATTTTTGGGGCATCGGATACTCAGAGATATGTATATAAGATGTATCCCGAAGGTCCGATTACACAAGTTTTGATTCGGGATATGCGGGCACAGTGGCAGGAGATTATGAATATTACGGACCGACTTGATATCCAAGGAGTCAACCTGCTTCAATTCATGACAGATGACAACTATCCGGTTCGATTAGAGAGTATATCACGCCAGGATATCGAGAATTTCAATCAGCTACAGGTCATTCATCAAGAGTATTTATTATACATACGGTATACCTCACTATTGATTGATCCATTCTCGGAACCCGATTCAGCAGGGAGATATTTCGACTTTTCAGCAGTGCCATTCCGCAAAACGTTCATGAACCGCGAAGAGGAGCTGGACATCCCCCGTATGCCCAAGGAAGATTACTACCGCATCAAAATCATTCAGGGCATTGCCAGACACCTCGATGTGAGCTGCCCAACGATTGATCAATTTATCGCCAAATATGAGGCGAAGCTTCAGAAAGTGGCTGACGCCAACCCGGATCAACGCTTGTCCAACGCCTTTGTGATCCAATCCTTTGACGAGGATATCCGCATGATCTGCACTGGACTTTTAAGGGTCTAATTACATCTCGAATTAATCAAGTTGAACCTGATGTTTACATCATAACGGAGAGTGCAGAACCAATCTGAAGAAGCGAAGTGGTCGCCTTTATCCCCGGATTTTCTCTTTGAAAAAGAGGATCAAAAAAATCTGGGGATAACAGCGATCGGAAGATGGTACTGCAATCGGAGTGGTCCGATGTAACCTACAAGGTCTGCTTGTAACTTAATCATCAGGAGGAAATGTTGTGAAAAAGGGTCTTACTTTTACATCTATATTATTGCTGGTATCTGCCATTACGGTGCTGGCAGGATGCGCTCAGAGCCCAAAAGAGAAAGAGAGCGCCCAAACGGAGCCTGCCAATAGCCAGGTACAAACAGAACTTATCTATGCTTCTGCCAAAGATATTAATGATATGAACCCCCATCTGTATACAGGCTCCATGCCTGCGCAAGGGATGATATATGAGTCTCTGGTGGAAAACACGCCTGACGGCATCAAGCCATTGCTTGCGGAATCATGGGATATCTCGGAGGATGGCAAGACCTATACCTTTTATCTGCGACAAGATGTGAAATTCCATGATGGGGAGCCGTTCAACGCAGAGGCGGTCAAACAAAATATCGATGCAGTTCAGGCGAATGCTGAGAAACATGCCTGGATCAAGCTGTCTACCAAAATCACGAGTGTAAAAGTTATCGATGAGCATACGGTGCAGCTGACACTGTCAGAAGCTTATTATCCGGCGTTAGTGGAACTGTCCATGACAAGACCTTACGTCTTCATTTCACCCAAGGATTTCAAAGATGGTGGAACCAAAGACGGAGTGAGTGGTTTCCACGGTACAGGGCCTTACAAGCTTACTGCTCATAAAGTCGAAGAGAATGCCACGTTTGAAGCCAATGCAGACTATTGGGGCGGTGCACCTGCGATCAAGAAAATCACATCCAAGGTTCTTCCCGCAGGCGAAACGACATTCCTGGCATTACAAAAGGGAGAAATCAACTTTGTGTTCACCGATGACCGGGGGGCAGACAGCATTGATGTCGAGGCCATGGATCAATTGGCTGAATCCGGTGATTATCAATTGGTTCGAAGTGAAGCGATGAATACGAATATGATCGTAGCCAATAGCAGTCGTCAGAATAGTCCGGTTCAGGAAACGGCAGTACGAGAAGCTTTATGGGTTGGTATCGATCGGGAAACGATCAGTAAGGATATTTTTAACGGGACGCAGACTGTAGCGGACACGCTATTTTCAGCCAATGTCAATTACGCAAAGGTGGACCTGAAGAAACGGGAGTATGATCCGGAAATGGCTAAACAGCTTCTGGACCAAGCAGGCTGGACATTGGCAGACGGTAAAGGGGTGAGAACGAAGAACGGTCAGCCTCTAGCCATGAAATTATACTATGACAGCAACTCATCTTCACAGAAAATACAGGCCGAATTGATCCAGTATTCGATGAAAGAATTGGGTGTTCAGCTTGAGATCGTGGGTGAAGAGTCTACTTCCATCGCGAATCGGAGAGCCACCGGGGAATATGATCTGCTCTTTAATCAAACCTGGGGACTGGCCTATGATCCACAGAGTACCATTGCTGCATTTACATCAGATTCGGCATACAAGCATACGACAAGCGGAATTGCCGAAGCAGATGAACTGTATCAGAAAATCGATGCGGTCATGGTTTCCACGGATGAGGCTTCACGCCAATCCCTGTATGCCGACATTATGAAGATCGTCCATGATGAAGCAGTCTTCATCCCGATTACCAACGGACGTGTCACCGTAGTCGCTCCCGAGAATCTCGATGGAATCTCATTCAAGCAGACTCAATATGAACTACCTTTTGAAAAAATGAATTTTAAATAGAGCGGAGATGGATATGGGAAGTTATATCGTCAAAAGGATTCTGTTAACCATCCCTTTACTGATTATCATTTCATTTATAACGTTTGTTCTGATTAATCTATCTCCCTTGGACCCGGCGGTTGTCGTGTTACAGGCACAGGAGGTTCCGCAGATCACGGATGAACTGATCGCGCAAACGAATGAAGCGCTGGGGTTCGATCAGCCGTTCATGATCCAGTATGCGAACTGGATTATGGCTGTTTTGCAGTTGGACTTCGGCAACTCATATGTATCGGGTGAACCCGTGTGGTCTCTGATGGGGCCGGCTTTTATGAACACATTGAAGTTAACGCTCGTCTCATCGGTATTTATTATTGCGCTGTCCATCCTGCTTGGTGTGATCTGTGCCATGAGAGAAGGCAAGTTGCTGGATCGATCGGTTAGAGGCATTTCCTTTTTCCTCACAGCCATGCCATCCTACTGGCTTGCAGCTATAATGATCTGGTATTTTTCCGTCAAGCTGGACCTGTTACCTACCAGTGGTATGGACTCGTATCGAAGCTACATTCTACCGGTGATTGTGATCACGGTGAGTTATACAGGCATTTATTTCCGAACGGTTCGAAGTTCCATGCTGAGCAATATGAATGAGGACTATGTGTTATATGCACGGGCAAGTGGTCTGAGCGAGAAGAAAGTTACCCTGCATATTCTAAAAAATTCATTACAGGTGGCCGTGTCCATCTTTTGTATGGCGATTCCAATTGTGCTGGGCAGTACGGTGGTCATCGAAAATGTATTTGCCTGGCCGGGGCTCGGAAGACTCAGCGTGAAATCCATTTTAAGCAGGGATTTTCCGATTATTCAGGCGTATGTTCTGATGTTGGCTGTCACCTTTGTATTGTTTAATACGTTATCCGATATCATTAATGCGGCGATGAATCCCCGTTTGAGAAAGGAATTCTGATGCGAATATTGAAAAATCTGAGCAAAGACAAACTTGCCATGACCTCGTTGGTAGTAATTATCGTCATGATTATAGCGGGCATTTTCGCCCCTCTTATTGCGCCGCATGATCCTGGACAAGTGAACATGAAGCTTCGTTATGCCTCCTCATCCTGGGATTATCTATTAGGCAATGATCATCTGGGAAGATGTGTATTATCTCGGCTTATCTATGGCATCCGTCCAAGTGTGTTATGGGTGCTGGTTGCGCTCAGTCTATCTGTTCTGATCGGGGCCATTGTTGGATTCATCGCGGGTTACTTCAAGGGCAAAGTGGATGCATGGATCATGAGAGTCTGTGATATTATGCTGTCTTTTCCCGGATACGTGATGACACTGGCGGTGGTTGGTATTTTGGGCGCAGGACTGGAGAATATTTTGATTGCCTTTGTGTGGATGAAATGGGCCTGGTTTGCCCGCGTTATTCGAACATCTGTGATGCAATTCTCCGATATGGATTATGTGAAATTCGCCAAAGCCTCCGGCACGCCTAATCTGAGAATTATAACCAAACATATTGTTCCGGTTACCTTTGCCGATATTGCCGTCATTGCGAGTGGCTCCATGTGTTCAATGATGTTGCAGATCTCCGGCCTTTCCTTTCTCGGGCTTGGCATTCAGGCTCCGCATGCGGAGTGGGGCATGATGCTCAATGAGGCGAGGGAAGTCATGTTCTCCAGACCAGAATTAATGTTGGCACCGGGCCTGGCCATTGTAGTTGTGGTATCGGCTTTTAATTTTTTATCGGATGCGCTTCAAGTGGCTCTGGACCCCAAATTGATGACCTCTCAAGGTAAGTCTGACAAGTCTTACGAAAGTGAGGTGAGAAAGCCCGCTTATGAATATAGTCGAGGTTGAACATTTGAAGGTATGGGATACCAATACAGGAAAAGTGATCATTCATAACAGTTCATTTGAAGTCAAACAGGGAAGCTGTATGGCCATCGTGGGGGAAAGCGGTAGCGGCAAGTCCGTCACGTGCAGGGCCATCATGCGACTGAACAAGCCGTGGATTCGCCAATCGGGCACGATGTTATTCCAGGGCGAAGACCTGAACCAGCTTTCGGAACCGGAGATGCGGCGTAAGCGGGGCAAGCATCTATGTATGATTTTGCAGAATGGCATGAGTGCATTTGATCCTTCCTGTGTCATTGGTGTTCATATCCGGGAGACGCTTCAGCAGCATTTTGGCTGGAACACCCGCGTGATTGAACAGAAAATCATCCATGCCATGGAAAGCGTCATGCTCAGACATCCACGCGAGATTCTGAATCAATATCCACATCAACTGTCTGGTGGGATGCTGCAACGAATCATGATTGCACTGGCGTTGGTGCTGGAGCCTGATCTGATTATTGCGGATGAGCCAACAACGGCACTGGATACGATCTCTCAATATGAAGTGGTGGAGCAATTGATTCAATTACGCGAACGCATGGGCTGTTCCATGATGTTCATCTCCCATGATCTCGGCGTCGTCCAGAAGATTGCAGATGACGTGATGGTTATGAAAGACGGCGAGATCGTAGAGCGCGGCAGCATGCATTCTGTTTTGACAGAGCCGAAGCATGCCTATACGCAGTATCTGGTATCTACCCGGCTGGAGCTGAGCAATCATTTTAAGGCGTTGATGCAGGGGGAGTCCTAGATGCTAAAGGTGGAAGGTATCGAAAAATCATATAACCAAGGCGGACTGTTCTCCAAGAACAAACAACAAGTTTTGAAACAGGTTACCTTTGAATGCCAGCAGGGTGAGTGTCTCGGTATCATCGGTGAAAGCGGAAGCGGTAAATCTACGTTGGGCCGTCTGATTCTGGGCATTGAACGCCCGGATTGTGGAACGATCTCGCTCGATGGTAAAGACGTACAGGATCGACGTGTACGGATGGGTAACATCAGCGCCGTTTTTCAAAATTATACGTCCTCCATCAATCCATTTCTTACCGTGGAAGCTGCCATTATGGAACCGATGCAAGCACAGCAAAAGCTGCGAAAGGATCAGGGTAACTCAGAGAAGGTGGATCTGTTGCTGAGCCAAGTTGGACTGGACCCTTCCTATAGATCCAAATATCCGCATGAACTATCCGGCGGGGAGGCTCAGAGAGTGTGCATTGCCAGAGCGATCTCGACAGCCCCAAAACTTATCGTATTCGATGAAGCGATCAGTTCACTGGACGTGTCTGTTCAGATTCAGGTGTTGCAATTGCTGAAAGAGCTGAAAGAAATCTACAAGCTGAGCTATGTCTTTATCACACATGATATACAGGCGGCAGCCTATATCTGTGACAGGGTAATCATTTTCAGAGAGGGACAGGTTGTAGAGATCGTTCCGACCAAGCAACTCAAGGACGTACAGTCCGACTATGCGAAGCGATTATTGAAGCATCTAATTACATTTTAGGGGGAACACCCATTGTGAGTGGAGCGATGTCTTGGCCTTTTCTGCGCTTGTACATATTGGTTCTTCTATATTTCAGCGCCAATGCCATTCTTAACGTGATCATCCCATTGCAAGGCGAGTCCTTGGGTGCGAGCGGTACAACGATCGGACTGATCATGGGCGCTTATATGTTTACAACGATGTTCTTCAGACCTTGGGCAGGTCGGATTATTCAAAAGCACGGACCAATCAAAATATTACGTCTAATTCTGATTATCAATGGATTTGCGCTGATTTTATATACCTTTACGGGACTCGGAGGTTATTTGGTTGCTCGTATTTTGCAGGGGGTATCGACAGCGTTCTTTTCTATGGCTTTGCAGATTGGCATTATTGATGCACTTCCGGAGAAAGATCGGTCACAGGGAATTTCGTATTATTCGCTATTCAGTTATATACCGGGGATCGTGGGGCCAGTTATCGCGTTAGGAATCTGGCAGACGGGTGGCATGGATTACTTTACAGTGGTTCTGATCGGCATTGCCATCTGTACGGGCGTCTTCGGATATACCGCCAAAATGGAACCAAACAAGGAGCAGCCTGCTGTGGATCCATCGGAGCAGAATGTGAGCATGTGGGAATCCTTTGGGCAGTTGGTGAAGAATCCACATTTGTTTCGTTGCAGTGTGTTAATGCTTGCTGCTTCCGTTGTATTTGGCGCGATTACCACCTTTATTCCGCTGTATGCGAGCCAAGTACCAAACGGGAATGCCGGCGTATATCTGATGCTTCAGGCAGGGACAGTGGTGTTGGCTCGAATTATGCTTCGAAAAAGGATTCCGTCCGATGGCAGTTGGCATTCTCCTTTCATGATGGGCACCATGTGTTTGCTCGCCGTAGCTGCGCAATGTGTCAGTTTTGCCGTGACAGGCGGAGTGGTCTTTTTCTATGTGGGCGCTGTATTCATGGGAATCGGTCAGGCGATCCTGTATCCAACACTCACGACCTATTTATCTTTTGTCTTGCCTAAACTGAATCGGAATGTCCTGATCGGGTTATTTATCGCGATGGCGGATCTGGGTATTTCTCTGGGTGGTGTGATTATGGGTCCCGTCGCTGACTTCTCTTCCTATTCATTTATGTACATGATGTGTGCTATCCTAGGAGCGGTAATGATCGTTTTTGCCTATGAACGGCGGAGACCCGTTACAGGTACATCTGTGAGTTGACTGCCAGAAGAGAAAGTGGTGACGAACGTTTGAAGTCTTCAATGACGGCAACATCCAATGGGAAATTAAATCCGGTATCCTTTTCTTTTATCCGGTTTTATATGCTGGCCTTTTTATTTTTTGCGGCGAATTCTGCTTTGACGATTATTCTGCCTTTGCGAAGCGAGGCTGCCGGATTGAATCAGGCTGAGATTGGTCTGATGATGGGGGCATACATGTTCACTTGTATGCTCTTGAGACCTTTTGCAGCACAGCTGCTGGGCAAGTATGGGCCGCTTCGAGTGATGCAATGGCTATTGCTTTTGCATGCCGGGACGTTGCTGCTGTTTGTTGTTTTTGGTGTGGAGACGTATCTGTGGTTGCGAGCTCTGCAAGGGGTGGCTACGGCCTTTTTCTCCATGACGATGCAGGCGGGTATTGTGGAAAAGTTGGAGGACAAAGACCGGGCACAAGGGCTGTCCATGTACACCCTGTTTACGATGGTTCCTTCTCTGGTCATACCGATCCTTGCCATACAAATCTGGGAAAATGCCAGTGATCTGGCGTTTACGCTGCTGATGATCGGTTTGGCGGCTCTGCCACTTCTGATTGGATATAATGTGGATCTGCCGCGGAGTACCGTGCAGAACAAATCGTATACCTTGGGCGACATGTTTCGTTCATTCGGCGGCATCTGGCGCAGTACGCCACTGCTGATTAGCAGTGTGGTGATGCTGTTTGCGTCCTGCGTTTTTGGGGCGACAGCGACCTTTCTTCCCCTGTATATGGTATCCACCGGAATGGCGAGTGCAGGCGTATTTCTGACGATTCAGGGATTGGTTGTGATCCTGTGCAGGTTTATTTTGCGTAAAAAAATTCCGTCCGATGGTAGCTGGAATACCTGGCTGATGGCAGGGTTAATGCTGTGTGCTGCACTGGGAACCCAGTTGCTCAGCCTAATGGAGACCATCGGGCCACTGGTGTATTTATCCGCGGTGTTTAGCGGTTTTGCCCTGGCATTGTTGTACCCGACATTAACCACCTATCTGTCTTTTGTGCTGCCTGCGGATTCCAGATATGTACTCATGGGGATCTTCATGTCCTCGTATGATCTTGGATTCTCTATGGGTGGACTGGCGATGGGGATTATTGTACAGGTGAGTTCGTATTCAACCATGTTTATGATCTGCACGTTGCTCTCTGTTGCAGCGATGATTCTGGTTGTTGTCTTCAGGCAACGGATGGAAGCGGGGAACAAGGCCAGTTCTGTGGTGTCTATATAAATTGAACTAAAGAACATTTACCATGGATCACTCCGATGACAGAACAACCTTCCGATCGCTGTTATCGCCAAATTTTTTGATTTCTTTTTATAAATGTTAAATTCGGGGATAGCATATGCTACAGATGCAGCTTTTTTTGCAGAAAGCTTGTAGCTTCCGCTTTGCTGTCTAGCCTATCCCGCATGTATTGTGAATATTTACAGAGGAGGTTTATGACTCACTTCTTGCCAAAACGTATCTTCAGGATGCGAAAGTGCAAGGGTCGGTCATCAACCTTTTTTTTGTTTTTTTGCAGGTTTGATTAAAAATAGTTTGACAACGACCGTGCAACAGGATTATAGTCATTGTTGTTAATCGTAATAATTACTATTAAAGTCCAAATTACCCAGACTGCACATATAAGGAGTCGAGAGCTATGACACAAAAGCAAGTTCCGGTAACTGTACTGAGTGGTTACCTCGGTTCAGGGAAAACGACGGTTTTGAATCACGTGTTGAACAACAGACACGGGCTTAAGGTTGCTGTGATCGTCAATGACATGAGTGAAGTCAACATTGACGCTGCGCTGGTTAAGGGGGAGGCAACCTTATCTCGAACCGAAGAGAAGCTGGTGGAGTTGTCGAACGGCTGTATCTGCTGCACCTTGCGGGATGATCTGATGCAGGAGATTGAGAAGCTGGTGAACGAAGGCAAGTATGATTATATTTTGATCGAATCCACCGGGATCAGTGAACCTGTTCCCGTTGCACAGACCTTTACATACGCCGATGAGGAGTCGGGTATTGATCTGACAAGTCTGGCTCGATTGGATTGTCTGGTAACGGTGGTGGATGCTAATCGATTCTGGCATGATTTTGGATCAGGGCAGAGTCTTCTGGACCGTGACCAGGCGACCGGAGATGAGGACACCCGTGATGTCGTAGACTTGTTGATCGATCAGATCGAAACCTGTGATGTACTGCTGCTGAACAAATGTGATCTGGTTGATGAAGCCGAGCTGAACAAGCTCGAAGGGGTCATCCGCAAACTACAGCCTAACGCCAAGATCATTCGGACTGAGAATGGACAGGTGAATCCGTCTGAGATTCTGAATACAGGCCGCTTTGATTTTGAGAAGGTGAGCATGTCCGCTGGATGGATTCAGGAGCTGGAGAAAGAGTTGCACACACCGGAAACCGAGGAATATGGCATTGGTTCCTTCGTTTATCGTCGCAGAAAGCCATTCCATCCTTCGCGTTTGGCAGAATTCATGAGTTACTGGCCGGAGGAAGTAGTACGTGCCAAAGGCTTAGTGTGGCTCGCGGCTGAAGAGGATGTTGCTGCAAGCCTCAGTCAGGCAGGACCATCCATTCAATTTGGTCCTGCGGGACATTGGGTCGCGGCGTTGCCGGAAGCGGACAAAGAAGAAATTTTGCGTAACGAGCCGGATGTTCTAGAGAAATGGGATGCCCAGTGGGGAGATCGCCAGACAGAGCTTGTCATGATCGGGATCGAAATGGAGCGTGCGAGCATTGAAGATGAGCTGGACCAGTGCCTGCTCAGTGATGAAGAAATGCTGACTGACTGGGGCCATTTTGACAATCCGCTGCCATGGCCTGTGGAAGCCGTTTAACTCGGAAGATGATGTTCTAAACATAAATTCAATCGATAAGGAGCTGTAATTCATGGCTAAAAAATCAAAAGTGGTACGTGAGAAGCAACGTCAGGCGATCGTGGCAAAATATGCGGACCTGCGCCGGGAATTGAAGGAAAAAGGGGATTACGAAGCATTGCAGAAATTGCCGCGGAATGCATCTCCGACCAGACTAAAGAACCGTTGTGAAGTGACGGGCCGCCCGCGAGGTTATCTACGCAAGTTCAAGGTGTCACGGATTAAGTTCCGTGAATTGGCTCATCAAGGACAGATTCCTGGTGTAACGAAATCCAGCTGGTAACATGATCAAGGGTTGGTATTTGGCTGAAAGGATGTGCATCTTCATGCTGGACTCGTTTACGTTACGAAGAATTCAGTCCGTAATGAACGGTTATATTCACGAGAAGGTACCTGCGCCACTGCGTACAATGGTGAAGTTGACATACGAAATGAATGACAATGAATTGATCCTGACCGAAGAAAGACCTGCGGAGGAGCGGTATCAATGGGACAAGATGCACATTGCCCGATTTTACTGGAAAGATAACCAGTGGAGGGTGTATGCCAGAGATGAACAGAGCAGCTGGAACCCGGTAGATGTTATTGCACCTTGTTCTGATTTTGAGGATGTGCTTGAGCAGGTGGAACGGGATGAGGCGGGGCTGTTTTGGCGTGAGTGGGAAAATACGAATAAAGAATCAAACTTCCAGAGCACGAGGATGAAGTCACGAACGAGCATTCATGAAAAATGAACGAAGAAGACTCTGCATGTTGTATGCAGAGTCTTCTTTTTGCGTCAGCTTGTTCAAGGAACATGTGCCTATAACGAATGATTGTGCAACATTCGAAATTGCATAGGTGTTACGTTTTCCTGGGTTTTAAAACAGCGGATGAAGTAGCTTGACTGTGAAAATCCCGTTTCCAGCGTAATTTGCTTAATGGAAAGGTTGGTTGTCGCAAGTAGCTGCTTCGCATGTAATAACCTGGATTCCATTAGGAATTCCGGGAAGGAGATGCCAAACGTTTGACTGAACTTGCGGCTGAAGTATGTTGTACTGTATCCGGCAATCCCGGCAGCGTGATCAAGCGTGATGTGCTCGTTACTGTGGGAGCGAATATAATTTGCTGCTTCCCGAATTCGCTCTGAAGTGTGATTGAGTGAAACATTGATTCGGCTCGCTGCGGATTGTAATCTGGTCAGAAGCTCATATAGAGTTGCTGCCATGCTGTGCTCGTCCTCCACTTGATAACCTCTTCCTAGCTCCAGTAATCTGTCCATTAACGAGGTAACCACTGGGAAGTTGGAACATTGAAACAGCCACGGCTCGTCAACGCCTTTTCCGTTTAACAGTTCTTCGAGACGAATCCCGTAAAAGTGAATCCAACGAATGCTCCACGGATCATCCGAATCTGAATAGTACGTTTGTCTAAGACCGGGACCATAGAGGAATCCTTGCCCACGCGTTAGCTCATAACAAGCGGTTCCCGTGTCCAGGAATCCTTTACCTTCAAGTACAAGGTGCAAATTGTAGCATTGATCCAAGTTGATTTCGGTGGTGCCATATTCTCGATGTACACGATGCTTCGGAAAGTCACTGTACCCTCCAATAAAATCGGGAAAACATACATGTCTGGGAAAAACCGGCTTGGGGAGAAAGATGTGTTCTTTCACGTGCATCCTCCATTTGAACGCAATATTTTTATGTAGTGAACTGGAATAGATTCATCCCACTGTTATTTGAATATTCAGCAATGACAATATTTTATTATAAGTCGCATAATCTTGTCATTTATTATCTGTGAAGGTTCCAATAGAATGGAGGCAATATGGCAGGTTAAGGGGGCAATTGAAGGTGGCAAAATCAATCCAAATGGATGAATTGAAAATGGGGGTCTGTTATTACCCTGAGCATTGGTCGGAAGCGTTGTGGGAGGACGATTTCCGCAGAATGCGAGAGATGAATATTACGGTTATCCGGATGGCTGAATTCGCATGGTCCATCTTTGAACCGGAAGAAGGTCAGTTCGATTTTACTTTTTTCCAGAAGGCATTGGATCTGGCACATCAATACGGCTTGAGCGTTATTTTGGGAACACCGACTGCAACACCACCAGCGTGGTTAACGTCGAAATATCCTGAAGTATTAAACGCAAATAAGGACGGGGTATTGTATCAACACGGCATGCGACGCCATACCAACTACAGCAGTCCAATCTATAGACAGCAATGTGAAAAAATCGTGCGCAATATGGTGATTGCCTATAAAGATCATCCGGCTCTTATTGGCTGGCAGATCGATAATGAATTCAATTGCCATATGGATGTTTTCTACGCTGAGGCCGATCATATCGCCTTTCGTGAATGGTTAAAGGATCGTTATGAATCGTTGGAGAACCTGAACCAGGCTTGGGGAACCGTTTTCTGGAGTCAGACTTATACCGACTGGGAACAAGTTCACCTTACCCGAAATATGGTCAGCCAATCGCCAAATCCTCATTTGGCATTAGATGAAAAGAGATTTATATCAGCCAATACGATTTCATTTGCCAAGCTTCAGGTGGACATTATTCGGGAACTGGACCCGGAACATTGGATCACAACAAACGGTACGTTTGGACACTTGGATAATCATGAAATGACAGAAGACCTGTTGGATTTCTTCTCCTATGATTCGTATCCGCAGTTTGCCACGATCTTCCCAGGGACAGACGATAACTCATTACAAGATCGGGCCTGGAGCATGAAACTGTCCAACGTCCGCAATATGTCACCGAACTTTTGCGTCATGGAACAACAGTCTGGGCCAGGAGGCTGGGTCGATAGTATCGGCATGGGCACGCCAAGACCCGGGCAGATCCGATTATGGTCATATCAATCCGTTCTTCATGGAACAGACTTACTCGTATATTTCCGTTGGCGGACGGCAACGTTCGGAACCGAGATGTACTGGCATGGCATCAATGATTACCATAATCAACCCAACAGAAGGGTACGCGAGGTTGCACAAGTGGGTGAAGAGTTTGCCAAGATCGGGCACGTTATTGCGGGTACTACATATCAAGCCGATGTTGCGATTCTGCAGGACTACGATAACATCTGGGATGGAGAGTTGGACGAGTGGCACGGTCCGCTTCAGCAACAGAGCGTACGCTCCTGGTATAAGCAACTTCAGTATCGTCATATTCCGACAGATATGGTTACACTGCAATCAAAGACAACACTGGAGGAGCTATCCGAGTATAAGGTAATCATCTATGCTCACCCGGCCATCATGACAGACGAAACAGCAGAACTTCTACAAGCCTATGTCAGTCAAGGAGGCACCCTGTTTTTCGGTGCGCGCACCGGTTATAAGGATCTCAAGGGACACTGTTATATGAGACCGTTCCCGGGGGCTGTCGCTGAGCTGTGTGGTGTAACCGTGGAGGATTTCACCTTAATCAAAGGAACCGTTTCTGCAGCCAAACTGCAATGGAGCGGGGCAACTGAGCGACTTGAAGAGGGAACGCCAACGGCCGGATTTAACGAAGTTCTTCATGTGGAGCATCCTGACGTGCAGGTCATGGCCGAGTATGCATCCGAATACTATGCAGGTAGCCCTGCATTGACCAAACGTGCGGTAGGTCAGGGGCAGGTATGGTATTACGGAGCGGCTTACAATGAACCGGTCGTAGATGCTATTCTAGATGAAATAGGGCTATCGTCACCTGTGGATGACCTGGTTGAGGTACCGTCCGAAGTTGAACTTGGTATCCGTTCTGGTGAGGATAAAGCTTATGTATTTTTACTCAACTACTCGGATCAACAAGTGGCTATCAAGCTTAAGAAAGAAGCAAAAGAGTTACTATCGGGTACAACAATGCAGAATGAAATCAACATGTCCGCGTATGGTGTATTCATCTTTGAGATCGATTTGCCGCAATAAGGAATCCATTCATCCATATCATGCGTTATATATAGAAAGAAACACCAAAAACGCCTTGCAACCATTGCAAGGCGTTTTGTATATGCATGATGTGATGTTTAACATACGTTTAGCATGGGCTGTCCTTTTTCTGTCATGGACTGTATTGTACGTAATTATGCTTCGTACAAAATCTCACCTGTCCGGGATACGTCATATCCCTCGAATGATTGCAGTTCCTGCCTGAACTCCGGCGATTGGAGAATTCGCAGTACAGATTCTGTCCAGGCCTCATTACCTTGCTTCTTCAACATGACCAGATCATAGCGCTCCTGAGTGAGCGGGACAAAATCAACCTGTCCCACAAGTCGCGCAGCCTTCTCAATGCCAACTCCAACATCAGCTTCACCTGAACTGACTTTGGCAGCCACGCCCATGTGACTGGTTTCTTCCATTTCATATCCGATCAGACCTGTGGATGGAATTCCATGTAGCCGAAGTTGCTCATCCAGCAATACTCTCGCGCCAGAACCTTTCTCCCGATTAGCTAGTCTCAGTTCAGGCTTGCTCAGATCGGTCCAAGTCTGTAAGTTCTGCGGATTGCCACGCTGTACATACAGTCCGGCAGGACGTGATAGCAGGTTCACCACAACATAAGATCGTCCCGTCAGAATTTTGCGAATATACGGCAGATTATATTCACCGGTATCTCCGTCGAGCAGATGGGTGCTGACCAGATCGGACTCACCGCGATACATCGAGATAAGCCCATCCAGACTACCCATGAACGAGCGTAATGGACGAATGTCCCGAGTTTGTTTTTCCATATGGCGCATAAGAATATCCAGACTGACATCCTGACCTGTTATGACCAGATGCCGTGGCGTACCTGTCATTACATGACTAGACATCGCTGGCGCAGATCCAGCGGGGGTTGCTGACTGTAGGGAAGTACCCGGGGAATCAAGATGACCGAGTTGATTCCCGGATGCTGAGGTCTGATCTGGAGTCGGGATGCGCTGACCTGGGGACTGGAGTTGTTTCGAGCGGCGTTTATATGCCTCCAGATCGGTTGCATCAATCCGCATTTGTTTACCCACACGGTATGCGACGAGATCTCCCTTTTTGATCAGGTCATAGACCGTCAGTTTCGATATTTTGAGCAGCTTGGATATTTCTTCGGTTGTGTAGGATTGCTCCTCCGTCATAAGTGAAGATCCTCCTTCAAAGGTATAGAGCAACTATGGTTTTATTACCATCAGCGTAATTTTCATGCAATTCACGTGAACAGAGCATTCCTCGTAATGGAATGTTTCTTGTACTATACCATTAATTGAGCGAAGCCATAAACGTGAGAATACGTAATAAATCCACAGGACAGGTATCAAAAATCAAATGTGATTGAAATCACCTTCCCATTTTTTTTGTCTTGTGTATAATTAGATATAATTAATTATATCTAATTATAACTAAACATAACATTGGGGGAAAAGTATATGAGAAAGAGCATCGGATATGTATTAGGAAGTATGTCACTGGGACTAGCTCTTGTTTTGGCTGGTTGTGGCGCAAGCACGGGCACTACGGATACATCCACGGGTGCAGAACAAACGACTTCAACGCCAGCGGTATCAGGTGAAAGTTCATCAGCAGGCAATACGGATCCTCAGGAAACGGTAGATCTGACGATCTCTGCGGCGGCCAGTCTTACGGATGCCATGAAGGAAATAGAAACGAATTTTGAAACAGCGAACCCCAATATAGAACTGAATTTCAACTTTGGCGCATCAGGTGCCTTGCAACAGCAGATTGAACAAGGTGCCCCGGCTGATATTTTTGTATCGGCGGCAACGAAAAATATGAATGCGCTGGTGGACGAAAACCTGATTGCAGCGGGCGATCAGAAGAATCTGCTACAGAATTCACTGGTGGCGATTGTGCCAGCAGATGGGACCAACACAGTGGCCAGCGAAACGGATCTCACCAGCGGTTCCATCAAGACGGTAGCGATTGGCATTCCGGAAAGTGTACCTGCGGGAACCTATGCCAAGGAAGCTCTGACCAATGCAAAGTTGTGGGATGAACTGGAAAGCAAGCTTGTGCAGGGGAAAGACGTTAGACAGGTTCTTCAATATGTAGAGACAGGCAATGCCGATGCAGGCTTTGTATATAAAACGGATGCTCTTACTTCGGATCAGGTGAAAATTGCGTTTGAGGTGGACAAGAATAGCTACACACCTGCCAATTATCCGGTAGGCATTATCGAAGGAACGAAACACCGTACAGAAGCCGAACAATTCTATGCGTACTTGCAAACCCCTGAAGTGCTGGATATCTTCACGAAATACGGATTCTCTATTTCAGAATGAATGTGAACGCAATAGACTGGTCCGTGTTCTGGTCACCCGTGCGTCTGTCGCTTCAGGTTGCATTGTTATCCAGCGTAGTGGCCACTGTACTGGGAATCGCTATAGCCTGGAAAATGTCGCGCACTTCATTTCGGGGAAAGATTTTACTGGAAACGGCATTTATGCTACCTTTAGTACTTCCCCCAACGGTAGTCGGATTTCTGTTACTTGTCATATTGGGACGTAAAAGTGTACTTGGACAATGGATTGAAGCGATATTCGCCGCGCCGGTTATTTTCTCCTGGTGGGCAGCGGTGATTGCTTCGGTGGTGGTTGCTTTCCCGTTGGTGTATCAGACGATGAAATCGGGATTCAGCGGTGTGGATCGTGATCTGGAAGATGCGGGTCGTTCGATTGGGGCGAATGAGTGGCAGGTCTTTCGTTACATTTCCTTGCCGCTCGCAGGCAGAGCATTGATGACCGCCTTCATCCTGGGCTTTGCCCGGGCACTCGGCGAATTCGGAGCGACACTGATGATTGCAGGCAATATTCCTGGCAAAACGCAAACTGTACCCACCGCAATCTATGTCGCTGTGGATTCGGGCAACCAGACCATGGCTTGGGCATGGACTGGTTCCATTATTATCATCTCGTTTCTCATGTTACTGATGACCAGACAGCAGCGAGATGGCAAAAATGACTGATTTAGTATGTGTTAATATTATATATATAATGATGAAAAACCCGTTTTGAGGAAAGAACTTTTTTCCTTAACGCGGGTTTTTATTACCAATTTCATATGTACCAATATCAATACCCAGTCAAATTGGTCTTAATGGAAATGTAAAGCTGTTTTAACATAAATAAATAAAAAAAATTCCAAAATTTAATCGTTCAACACTCGCTTTCAGTGGGCTTGTTCCTGTAAGATAGAAGTAACTGATTCCAGCCAAGTACTGAAATAAGGAGAGACGACGATGAACACTAAACCTGATTGCGGCGTTTCGTTGCAAATCGATGATTATTTGGATCTTTTGCATTTTGCCATCCAAATTCAGGATCAGGAATGGCAACAATCCCTTATCCACCAACTCAAAATATTTCAGACGGCGACGGAGCAGCAGCGCACACCTGAAGAGGAATTATGGACACGGTTTGATTATATCAACAGCAAACTGACAGGTCTTTGCCACCAAATTCATGCCGCTCACTCCATGGATGAACGCAAGAAATTCGAGGAACGAATCGGGCTCTTGCAATTACAACGATTGGAAGTCGCACGTAAAATTAAATGGGCGAGTCGCAGATAGAGGGTCGTGTAAAACACCAAGCGGTGTATCGCCAAAATACTATAATACAGTGAGACTCATACATGAAGAAGTCATCCACCAAACGGGTTTTGGGGATGGCTTTTTCGCGTACTATAGAGAAATCCTATAACCTTATCAGGATGTCCTATTAAATTAGTTATTGCCCAAAGATGACTTGTAATGATATTCTTTGTTCAACCTAATTCCGACTATACAAGTAAGAATGGTTTGTTAATAGGATAGAGGAATGGGAGTACACATCATATTCGCTGTGATAACAGCCTGTGGAGGAGATTGGGAATGGTTAAAAAACGGGGGATTCAAAAATTCCGGACAGCACTGCTGTTCATTACAATGCTGGCGGTACTGGCTGGATGCAGCACAGGAACTGCAAGCAATGAGTCAGAATCTGCTTCGGCAGCAGGCGACACAAAAGTGAAAAAGATCATTGTAGGAACAGGTACACAATTCCCGAATGTCTGCTTCATTGATGAGAATGGCAAGTTAACAGGTTATGATGTGGAACTGATCCGTGAGATCGACAAACGTTTGCCTGAGTATGAATTCGAGTTCAGTACCATGGATTTCAAAAACCTGCTGCTGAGTCTGGAAACGAAAAAAATTGACCTGATCGCGCACCAAATGGAAGTGAATGATGAGAGACAGGCCAAGTTCCTATTTAATGATGAAGCCTATAATATTTTCCCAAATAAAATTGTCGTAAGTCAGAAAAATGAGGAAGTAAAATCGATTGAGGATCTCAAAGGTAAAAAACTGATTGTCGGCGCTACGAGTAATGCGGCTGTACTTGCTGAGAAATGGAATGCAGCGAACGGCAACGGGATTGATATCGTCTATTCCGGAGCAGGGGAAGATACCATTACCCAGATCAAAACAGGCCGCGTGGATGCAACCATCAGCACTCAATTTGCCATTGATTATCAGAATAAGGCGGTTGATGCTCAGTTGAAAACGGTAGGAGATGCCCTCTCCAACTCCAAAGTGTACTTCATCCTGAACAAAGATGAGCAGGAGCTCAAAACCAAAGTGGATGAAGCACTCAAAGCCATCAAAGAAGATGGAACATTAGGCAAACTGAGCACAGAGTGGCTTGGAGCTGACTATACGGTTGAAGAGTAGTCTGAGAAAGGTGTGCAGCGGTAATGGGAAAATCATTTGATCTGTCATTGGTTCTGGATTTCATCCCGGAACTGCTACGATATTTGCATATAACTCTGATTGTACTGGGTGGTTCCATCGTGCTCGGACTGGTGGGCGGCGTGCTTCTGGCCGTTCCCCGGCTCTACCGGATTCCGGTACTAAGCCAGCTGGCTACCCTGTACGTCTCATTCATGCGGGGCACACCGATCCTGATCAAGTTGTTTCTGGTGTACTACGGACTTCCCGAGTTGCTCAAGCCGATTGGCATCGACTTGTCGAGAACCGACCCGTTGTTGTTCGTCATTGTGACCTATGCGCTTAGTGATGCGGCATCCTTTGCCGAGATCTTTCGCGGAGCGGTACGCAGTGTGGACAAAGGTCAGACGGAAGCAGCCTATGCTGCGGGCATGACGACATTCCAGTCTTTTCGACGGATTGTCGTTCCGCAAGCACTGATTGTTGCTTTTCCAAACATGGCCAATACGTTAATCGGTTCATTGAAGGATACGTCTCTGGCCTTCTCCATTGGTGTCATGGATATGGTGGGCAGAGGGCAGACGCTAATCTCCGCCACGTCCCATGCACTTGAGGTATATATCAGTCTGTCCGTGGTTTATTATGTCATTGTCATTGTACTTGAAAAAGGATTCGCCGTTGCAGAACGCAGACTTCAGCGTCATGAACGCAAGAGAGTCGTACAAAAACCGGCAGTTCGAGCCGAACGCCTGAAACGAATAGCGGGGTGAGCATATGTCGATTGATCTCCAGTTTATCTATACATCTTTTTTTCAAATCCTGAAGGCATTGCCACTGACACTCGTCATTACGATTGTTCCGTTGATTGCAGGTTTCGGGATCGGTCTGGCTACGGCTCTGATCCGTATTTATCGTGTGCGGTGGATTCACCGTATTGCTGACTTCTACGTTTCATTCCTGCGTGGAACGCCGATGCTGATGCATCTATTCCTCATTTATTACGGCATTCCGATGATTATCGATAAGCTGGCGGAACGTTACGGTTGGGCTTTCCAATCCTCGTCGATTCCGATTCTCGTATTTGTACTGATTGCCTTCTCGCTCACTGCGGGCGCCTATATGTCCGAGATTATCCGTTCAGGTATTCTCGCCGTGGATATCGGCCAGATGGAAGCTGCTCACGCTGTAGGCATGAGCACATTTCAGGCCTTAAGACGAATCATCATCCCTCAAGCGATCGGGGCTGTGTTGCCCAATCTGTGTAGCATGTTTGTCGGGTTCCTGCATGGATCAACACTTGCTTTTACCGTGTCGCAGATGGATATACTCGGGAAAGCGGATGTGGTGGCATCCGTAAGTCTGAAGTTTCTGGAGGCCTTTATCGCCGCAGCGTTCATATATTGGGGGTTGACCATCATTGCCGAGCGGATCACCGCTTTGCTTGAGCGTCGGGTTGCCGTGTACAGCAAAGGAGGCGTGTCATGATTACATTAACGAACATACACAAAACATTTGGCAAGCAGGAAGTATTGAAGGGTATTAATCTGACGGTGGAACAGGGTGATGTCGTAGCAATCCTTGGACCAAGCGGATCAGGCAAAACAACGCTGTTGCGATGCGTCAATTTTCTGGAACGTGCCGATGAAGGTGAGGTTCAGATCAGTGGATTGACCGTCGATTGCAAGCATGCACGCAAACATGACATTGTGCAGTTGAGACGAAAAACGGCGATGGTGTTCCAGCATTACAATCTGTTTAAACACAAGACGGTGCTGGACAACGTTACCGAGGGATTAATTATTGCCCAGAAAATACCCAAATCTGAAGCACGCACTCGCGCCTTGCGTGTGCTTGAACAAGTCGGACTGTCTGCCAAAATTAATGAGTATCCGAGTATGTTGTCAGGTGGACAACAGCAACGGGTGGGGATTGCCAGAGCACTGGCATTGAATCCCGAAGTGATTTTGTTTGATGAACCGACATCGGCGCTGGACCCAGAGCTTGTGGGGGAGGTATTGTCTGTCATCCGCTCCATTGCTCAAGAAGGGATTACCATGATTGTGGTTACCCATGAAATGGGTTTTGCCCGTGAGGTGGCGAATCGAGTTGTTTTCATGGATGGAGGCTCTGTTGTGGAGGAAGGAACACCGGAAGAGGTATTTGTGCGTCCGAAACAGGAACGTACTCGCCAATTCCTCAGTCGGTATTCTTCCGACTGGAGTTATGTCATCTGACGATATAGGCGCAAGCTGTAGTAACTGACGATCCCGGCCCGGCATATGCTGTAACAGGCAAATGCTGATAGGCCGGGTTTTTCTATGGGTGAAGCAGGCCGTGACGGTAAGGAGGAGGACCATGCAGAGCAAAATCGATGAAATCATCACACATATTGCACACTCTCACCAGCAGATCGCACGTGTGCTGGATGCCAAACGCCAAGTCGCTGTACGCATGTCTGAAATCATTAATCATTTGCCAGATATCGAACCGGAGTTGGATGGCGTTGACGGTCTGCTGGATAGCTCTGGGCAAATCAACAAAAGCATTATCTCTTACTTGGGAGGCCTTGCAGATCTGGAAGAGGCTGTAGCCGAAACGCTAACCCAAGTCATGCGGGAGATCGCGGTTCAAGAGGAAGAATAAGCCCGGAAGGCGGGTGAAGGAACATGAGTAGAGAACAGAGCCTCATTCTGATGCTGGACGCAGCAGCCAAGATGCAGTGGAATATTGCCCTGATCCTGGAGGCAAAAGCGGTTGAGGCCGAGAAGGTACGGAACTGGACACTGAATCATTTGAATGGGGATACCTTTCTGACGCATGGGGATCAGGTAGGCGAGCCACTCAAAATGCATGATCAGCTGGTGGAATTGCTGGAAGGGTTAACCCGGATGGAGACCGGACTGTGCAACAACCTCAAAGCGGTGATGGTACAGAACGACAGCGAAGATGACGGCGGTATGGACGGTGGCATGTTTGGCGGCATGGATCTGGGAGACATGGGAAAATGAGTCTGATGCGGCGTGAGCAGGAAGCTAAACTGGCTCTCATTGAATCTATTGCACACAGTCAGCAGGCGCTGGCACGCATTCTGGACAGTGTAGCCAGTGTAACCGCTCATTCGGAAGTATCCGCCCGCAGTCTGGCCGAGAACATTCGTTTGTTGAGTCGCTATCAGGAAGAGATGTCTCGTATGGTTACGGGAATCAGGCTGGCCCGAATCCAGCATGGGGAGCCTGGATTGCCGTGGCTCAAAGACCCCGGGTGTGCGATACGTATCGTTCGGGATATACAGGAGGAATGTTGACATGTTAAAGAAGAAGAAAATACGACTGAGAACCAAAAGAGCTTTGGTAACCCGTGGAGCCCGTCTGCGCAAAATCCGCAAGCTACGTGCGCTCAAAGCGAAACGTGTACTTCACAAACGCCCGCTTAAAGGACGCAGTGCGTGGCTCAAAAAAAAGAAACGTACGGTACGGCGGCACCGGAGTCCGAAGCCCGTACAACCACTCGTCCCGGCTACCCCTACCGATCCGAACCCGGACAGTGCGTACAGCCAGGGATACAACGAGGCGTACAACGAGGGATTCAACGCGGGTTTCGCCAAGGGATTCGAGGACGGACATCAGCTGGCGTACAAAGCACAGTAACCGAGTAGACACGATTATTCCTGCATGGAATGATACCTGTCTAACAGTGGATGATAGCCCGGGGGGACAGATCCCTCCGGGTTATTTACATTACCGCAGAAGCGGACATGCCCGTACAGGCGGATGTGGAGGGCAAGCGCCAATTTTGCGCCTTGCAGGACACCCGTCCATGATGCATCTGACCCCGAGGCATATCCTTTAGAGGGAAGACCAATCACGGGGAGAGTCTGGAAGTGAGATCTCCTGAAGGAAGACAGGGTGAAGAATGTGGCAAAACGAAGACACCGTCCGCTGACCGAAGCGGAGACGGCTTACCGCGGCGGATACGCAGAAGGCCGCAGATTTGGCGGCTGTCAGGCCATGATGGAGCGGGTGCAGATGTTTCAACCGACCCTGCGGGACATGAAGGTGCTGTATATTCCCCAAGGATTCGATGCCATCGATGAAGGTGTCACCTTGGCTCTGCAGCAGTCTGTACGTGAATGCGTTGTTGGATCGCCAGCAGCGATGTTGCAGGAAGCCAGCCAGCATCGGCCCGATGTCGTGCTTGTCATGAATGGTCTGCATGTGTTCCCCGCAGATCATCTGGAGCAGGTGAGCGGCATACGTGCACTCGGTATTCGAACAGCTGTATGGTTTGTGGATGATCCGTATTTCACCGAAGATACAGCGACCCTCTGTCAGCACTATGATGTCGTGTTCACGCATGAAGAGGCCGCGGTGCCCTTCTATCTGGGACATGGAGCGAGCCAGGTCATCTATATGCCGCTCGCGGTGAATCCAGGTATGTTTCAACCGCGGCGCACGGCACCGCAGCATCAGTACGACATTTGTTTTATCGGTACAGGGTTCTGGAACCGGATTAAGTTGTTTGATGAGCTGGCCCCTTTTCTCGCAGATAAAAAGGTGTTCATCGCGGGTAGCCAATGGAACCGACTGGCACGCTTTGATGTACTTGGTCGGTTCATCCACGAAGGGTGGATTGACCCTGGAGCGACCGTGGATTATTACAATGGCGCCAAGATTGTCATTAACATTCACCGGACTTGCGAGAACGGAGAAGACAATCGCAATACGCACCATCTGGAAGGCCGCTCCATTAATCCACGGACGTATGAGATCAGTGCCTGCGGCACGATGCAGATTACGGATACACGCGGAGATCTGCCCCGTTATTATCAGCCGGGCTATGACATCGAGACGTTCAGCAATGCGGCAGAGCTTCAACACAAGATCCACTATTATCTGAAACATGAAGAGGAACGGCAGGCGATGGCTTGGCGTGGACTTCTCACCACGATGAACCAGCACACGTTCACTCGTCGCATCGCTCAGTTGCTGGAACATTTGTAACCCCCATCCCCATTTGAAGTACAGCATCAACGAGAACCCTATCCCAAAAATAAAGGAGTGGCGGTATGTCTCTCAAACACCGTAAAACTAAAAAGGTTCATGCACCCGTACTCAGCCTGGCAGATCAAGCACGCAAAAATGGGCAACATGCCGGATATGACGCGGGTAAGGAAGAAGGATATCTGCGTGGTCGCGCCAACTATATTGTGAATTGTGCACAGGAACCGTTGCCTTTCCGGCAGCTTCACGTGCTGTATGTATCTTCGGGTAAAGGCTTCCCATACTCTCCACTGGATGAGGCCATTATGGCCACACTACAGGGCATGGTAGCTCAGGTAACCCTCTCTGATCCGCGTCAACCGGTTTCCGAGATTGCGCTGCAAACGCGTCCTGATCTGGTGCTTGTGCTGGATGGAATGGATATTCCCATCGAGCATATTGATGCGATTCGCCAAGCCGGCATTCAGACGGCAATCTGGCTCACGGATGATCCGTACTATACAGATATGACGCTGGAGATCGTACATCATTATGACCATATCTTCACGCTGGAACTGAACTGTGTTGAACTGTACCGTCAAAGCGGCTGTGCGTCGGTTCACTACCTTCCTTTTGCCGCCTTCACCAATCATTACTTCCCAATTACAACCCCTTCCCCATTAAAAAGAGATGTCAGCTTTATCGGCTCCGCCTATTGGAACCGGGTATACTTCTTCAACCCGATCATGGCTCAGCTGATGTCACACAATACGGTATTTAACGGCATCTGGTGGGACCGCCTGCCTGACTACACTGCCTATGGCGAGAAGATTGAACTTGGCCGCTGGATGAGTCCACAGGAGACCAACGATGTGTACAATGGCACCAAAATTGTCATCAACCTGCATCGGTCTCACGAAGATGATTCGGTCAATAACAATCACCTCAAAATCCCGCCGGCTTCACCGAACCCGAGAACGTTTGAAATTGCCGCATCCACAACGCTACAGCTGACCGATGCACGGGATGATATTGCCCGTTTCTACAAACCAGGTGTGGAGATCGAGACGTATTCCTCCCCGCAGGAGTTGCTCGACAAGGTGGAATATTACCTTACTCATGAGAAGGAACGTCGCGAGATCGCACTTCGAGGGCTCGAACGTACACTGAAAGACCACACGTACGGTAAAAGAATTAATGAAATGTTAACCATCATATTCCCTTAATTTTGGCCGGGAGGAGGTGTGCACAGTACCCTGTATCGGATGTCCGCATACAGGGTCCGTGCGGCCATGGCAATGAAACCAAAGCTGATGTTGTTTTCCCATGTGTGCAACACCCGCAGCATTACGGGCGCGGAGAAGCTGCTGCTTCATTTTATGAGGGAGATCGGTACGATCTTTGATTGTGTGCTCGTAGTTCCGCAGGAGGGGAAGCTTGCGGGGCTTGCACGAAGATTCGGCATTCAGGTCAAAATATGCAATCTGCCGATGCTTCACGGTGTGTACACACCTTACCGGGGCATTGCAGACGATGCGGAGCATCTTCGCCATACACCAGCGTATCAGGAGGCGGTCTCCCTCATTCGGGAAACCGCGCCTGACATGGTGCTGACGAACACCTGCGTCAATGTGATGCCGGCTGTAGTGGCGAAATCGCTTCAGATTCCGGTTATCTGGAAGATCACCGAGATCATTCATTCGAATGAACATACAACCGAGGCGGTCCAGATGATAGGCCGTTATGCAGATTGGATTATCGGGATATCCGAGACAGCGGTGGCCCCGTTTCATGAAGCCGGCATGAGTGACAAACTGACTGTCATTTCGCCGACCTGGGAACCCGCGCTACCTGCACCGGACCGCTGGGTTCATCTACGGGAGCGCAAGCGCAAGGAACTCGGTTTCAAGTCATCGCAGACCTGTATCGGTTATATTTCTTCCTTTATATATGATGCCAAAGGGTTGAAGCCTTTTGTAGATATGGCCTTGAGGATCTGTGAAACACATTCGCGCTGTCGCTTCTGGATCATCGGCGCACCATCGGATAAGAAGTATTACGACGAGTGTGTATCACGGGTGAAGAAATCCGGATATTCGCGCCGATTTACCTTCACCACATTTGAAGAGAACGTATCTCTGGCGTATACCGCCATGGATATCGTGGTCATTCCCAGCATGGTCAAAGAAGGATTTGGCATGACCGCACTGGAGGGTCTCTATTTTGCCAAACCAGTCATTGCCTTCGCTCAGGGTGGACTGAAGGAATTGATGGAGTCCGTAGGCAGTGATGCCTTTCTGGCCCCGCCGGGGGATACCGAAGCGCTTGTCACATTAGCGACAACCTTGCTGAATGATTCCGATCTGGCCTCGGATACGGGGTGGCGCAATCGGACAGAAGCGGAAAGGCTCTACGGGATTGAAACCTACCGAACGAAATTGCATACGATGGTGACACAGTGGTTGTTACGTTTTCCCGGATGGTTTACGTACATCCAGCCTCCGAATGGACCTGTGTACGCATGGGGAGAGGGCGGATTACGTACAGTACTGGCTCTGGAACCTGCTACAGTGCGGGCACTCTTATTCCCACTGAGCGTCATCCAGGCGTTGCCACTTTCCTCATTACCTCCGATTGCATTGGGTCACGATGCTCAGGGTGCAGCGGCTCGCTCCGTTGCAAAGCTCATTCAACAGGGTGGCAGAACGGGGAAACGTCGACGCAAATCACTTGCACCACATACTCGCCGAGACCGTGAGGGGTTGAAACCAGCTTCGGGTACTGGCAAACGTAAGGGGAAACACCGTAAAACGAAGGGACCGCGTCCGCATATGGGAAAATCGGCTAGTCGCAGACGCAAATCTGCCAAGGCGGGACGTAGCCGAGTGAGGCGCAAAGGTTCCAATACAAGATGAAGGCAGGGATTACGATGAAGATCATGACGGTGCTGGGTACGAGACCTGAGATCATTCGACTCAGCCTGATCATTTCCAAGCTGGACCAGTACGCGTCCAACCATATTCTGGTACACACGGGACAGAACTTCACGGAAAGTCTCAGCGGTCTCTTTTTCAAGGAAATGGGCCTGCGTGCACCGGATTACGTTCTCCAGGATGAAGCGGCCTCCCTAGGACGGCAGTTGTCCTCGATGTTTACGCAGATGGAAGATCTGATATTGCAGGAGAAACCCGATAAATTACTGCTGCTCGGTGATACCAATAGCGCATTATGTGCTGTGCTGGCTGAGCGCATGGGGGTTCCTGTTATTCATATGGAAGCAGGCAATCGTTGCTTCGATCTGGATGTGCCTGAGGAGAAGAATCGCAGAGTTATTGATGCCATCTCCACCATTAATATGCCTTACACGGAACAGAGTAAGAAACATCTGGTTAGCGAAGGGGTACCGAGCAGAAGAATCGTGCTCACGGGCAATCCAATCTATGAAGTGATGCAGCACTATGACGCACAGGTAAACTCCAGCAAAATCCTCAAAAAACTGAAGCTGAAGTCTAGGCAGTACTTTTTGGTTACCGCTCATCGTGCCGAGAATGTCGATCACGCTCCTCATTTGCTGGAGATTATGAAAGGGTTGAATCAGGTTGCAGAGGAACACGGGTTACGTGTGATCTGCAGCATTCATCCGCGTACAGCGATTCGGATTGCGGAGCATCTGCAGCTGGAGATGAACCCGCTGGTGGAGTTTCACGAGCCGTTTGGATTCTTCGACTTTGTGATGCTCGAACGTCATGCACGTTGTGCACTTACGGATAGCGGTACCGTGCAGGAGGAGTGTTGCATTATGGGGGTGCCGACCGTGACCATGCGTCGAACGACAGAGCGCCCAGAAACGGTGGATTGCGGCAGCAATGTGGTCTCCGGTCTGGATGCGGCACGCATCGCCGATTGTGTAAAAGTCATGACGCAGATGTCTACTGATTGGGACTGTCCACAAGGCTACAAAGCAACAGATGTATCCAGTAAAGTGGTTAAATTTCTGCTTGGAGGGAAAATGCATGTTTGAAAATAAGCGTATACTCGTGACTGGCGGTACGGGATCATGGGGTTATGAACTTGTGGCTCAACTGCTGCCCCAGCAGCCGAAAGAAATTATTGTGTATTCCCGGAACGAGTCCAGCCAAGTGGCCATGAGTCGTGATTTTGAAGACTCGCGTCTTCATTTCCGGATTGGAGATATTCGTGACAAGGACGCCTTGACTGCTGCCTGCCAACATGTGGACTATGTATTTCATCTGGCTGCGCTCAAGCATGTTCCGGTGTGTGAAGACCAGCCGTACGAAGCACTCAAAACCAATGTGATTGGTACACAGAATGTGATCGAGGCGGCTATTGAGAACAAGGTGGAAAAAGTCATCTATATCTCGACTGACAAGGCCGCTAATCCGTCCAACTTCTACGGCATGACAAAGGCCATAGGCGAGAAATTAATTGTATATGCTAACTTGTTGCACAGCGATACCAAGTTTGTTACGGTGCGGGGCGGGAATGTACTGGGAACAAACGGTAGTGTGGTGCATCTGTTCAAGAATCAGATCCGCCAGAAAGGGCAGGTCTCCATCACGGACATGAGCATGACTCGATTCTTTCTTACCCTCAAGGACGCCATCACCCTGCTGTTCAAAGCTTCCGTGGAGAGTATGGGCGGAGAGATCTTTGTCATGACGATGCCGACATGCAAAATCGTGGATCTCGCTGAAGTGTTGATTGAGGATTCCGGCGTGGAGAATGTGGCTATTGTGGAACGTGGTATTCGTCCAGGGGAGAAAATTCATGAAATACTGATGAGTGAATTCGAGAGCATGACTACTGTGGTCTACGATGAGCAATATCTGGTCATTCTACCTACCCTCGGTATCCCGGGACTGCGTGAACATTACAACAATTGTCCTCCAGTCTCCTTCAACAGCTTCAGTTCCGAACATCAACTGATGACCAAAGAGGAGATTCGTGAAATTCTGAAACGCGGAGGATTCCTGTCATGAAACTGCTGATACTTGGTGGGAACGGAATGGCCGGCCATATTCTGGTCGACTATTTCCGCCGTCAAGGTGTACACAGCGTCTTCTACACAACTCGGGATGTCACGGACCCGAATGGTCTGCTCCTGGATGTGAACGACAGCTTTATGGTCGATCGACTGGTAGAAGCGGTGCACCCGGATGTGATTATTAATGCTGTAGGTGTGTTGAACAGCTTCGCAGATGAGGACAAAATCACCGCATATCATATTAATGGTTTCCTGCCGCATCGTCTGCGGCGGGTTGCGGATGAGATTGGTGCACGTCTGATTCACATCAGCACAGACTGTGTGTTCAGCGGGGATAGGGGAGCATACCGGGAAGATGATGCCACAGATGGGACTTCTGCTTACGCCATCACCAAAGCACTTGGCGAAGTTCAGGATGAAGGCCATCTCACGATCCGTACGTCGATCATTGGACCCGAGATTCGGCAGGGTGGCATTGGTCTGATGCAATGGTTTATGTCCAGCACAGGTGAAGTTGGCGGGTATACCCGCGTATTCTGGAACGGTGTGACCACGCTTGAGCTGGCCAAATGGGTAGATCATTACCTGGTACCATCCGTCAGTGGTCTCATCCATCTCGCGCATCCGGTACCTGTGAGCAAGCATGACCTGCTTGTGTTGTTCAAACAGACCTGGGATAAGCAGGATGTGACGATTGTGCGTGATGACAGTATGGTGCAGGACCGTACGCTGGTATCCACTCGCGAGGATGTGAAGACAGACCTGCCGGATTATTCTACAATGCTGAAGGAGTTGGCATTATGGATGGAGCAGAGCTGACAGGCAAGAAAGTACTGATCACAGGCGCTTCGGGATTTACCGGGCGACATGCGGTTTCTTATTTTCGGGAAGCGGGTGCAGTGGTTGTAGCGGTAGTCCGGAGACCGGATGTGTATTCATTCGGTAAAGGTGCCCAAGTCCATGTCTGTGATCTAAATGATAAACAGCAAGTACGTCAACTGATCGACGAGGTGCAGCCAGACTATGTATTGCATCTCGCCGGCAAAAATTCCGTACCCGATTCGTGGGCAGATCCGCTACTGGTCCTGGAGACCAATGTAATGGCTGTGCTGTATTTATTGGATGCGCTTCGCAGTTGTCCGGCAGCACGAACCGTTATTGTGGGATCAAGGTTAAAATATACGCCGGAACCTGGCCGGATTCCCCAGCCTCCGCACCCGTACAGTCTTAGCAAAGCGCTGGAAGAGATGGTGTCTTTGTCTTGGATGTCGCTCTTCGGACAGCAGATCATGCTGGCGGAGCCGGGCAATCTGATTGGTGCAGGCCCGTCCACAGGTATCTGTTCACTGCTTGCGCGCCATGTTGTTGCGTGTGAGCAGGCGGGCAAAACCGAGGCATTCCGTCTGTCTGGACGGGACAGTACCCGTGACTTTCTGGATGTGCGGGATGCGGTCAGAGCATATGCGACCCTTCTGGTACAGGGGGCTAGCGGTACGGTATATCCAGTGGTGTCCGGAGTCGAGCGTAGTCTTGGTGAAATTGCAGATCTGCTGTTGTCCATGACAGAAGCAGAAGTACCTGTTCGCTGGGATGGTGCGTCTTCCGGTCCGGATGGAGCGGGTAAACAGGAGGAATTATCCATACTGCGCAAGCTTGGCTGGCAACCGCTGATTCCATTTGCCACATCGCTGCAGGATATTCTAAGTGATGTTCGTGCCCAGCAAGGGAGGACGACAAATTGAGTCCAAGAGTGTCCATTGTCATTCCTTTCTATAACTGCCCTTACGTGCCACAGGCGATTCAGAGTGCGCTGAACCAGACGTATTCTGATGTGGAGATCATTGTTGTGAACGATGGCTCTACTCGGCATGCGGAGCTGCTTCAGCCCTATCTTCCGTATATAAATGTACTTGGCAAAAGCAATGGTGGTACCGCTTCGGCACTTAATCATGGTATCCGCCATGCCTCGGGTGAATATGTGGTTTGGCTTAGTTCGGATGATTATCTGTACCCTGATAAAATCCGGCATCAGCTTGCGTTTATGCAACGCGAGAATGTGCTTGTCTCGCATACAAACTTTCATTACATCAATGAACATTCTGCCGTGACCAAGTTGAACGGAGGGCCTGCACCGATGGCCGATCTGGATTGGTTGCGATTGTTCGTTAATGGCAATCCGGTGAATGGCTGTACCGTCATGATTCGCAAGGATCTGTTCAGCGGGGTAGGTCTGTTCGATGAGCTGTTGCCTTATACGCATGATTTGGATCTCTGGCTGCGTATTCTGCTGAACGGTCATCGTTTTCCGTATCTGAACGAGCCACATACCGCATATCGCTGGCATGGTGGAATGGGGTCGGTACGTCATGCGGATGTCATCGGTAGAGAGGCATCCATGGTATGGTCCAGATATCGCGAACCGTTATTGCAGCGTATAGCGGCGCTTGGGGGGTAGCGTAGGGAGGGCGGTTATGAAGGTCACGAGGTGGCTGATTAACGCCCTCTTTGCGTAGCAATTTTGCCAAAAATAGTGATGATGTAGAGGTCTATTAACCGTTCTTATATCACACGCCTAAACATCTAAGGTTAGCGAGCTGAGTTGTTGTGCATCCGTATCGAAATGTGCTTCCGTAGCACCGCAGCTGCCCGATACCGATCGTATTGATCTTCATATAATAGAAGAAAGCAATCGCTACGCAGAGACAAGCGGAGGAAGGGGAGGCCCGAATGGAGCCGAGAGTATCGATCGTCATTCCTTTTTACAATTGTGCTTATATCGAGCAGGCTGTTCACAGCGCCATTCACCAGACGTATCCGCATATTGAGGTGATCGTGGTGGATGATGGGTCAACCGAGCACGTTGAGCGGCTACAACCATTCATGGATTCTATCCACTATATTCGCAAAGAAAACGGTGGAACCGCGACAGCATTGAATGAGGGCATCAAACATGCGACAGGGGATTATTTTGTCTGGCTCAGTTCAGATGATGTAATGCTGCTGGACCGGGTGGAGAAACAACTGAAGTTTATGCGCGAGGTCAAGGCTTCCTTCTGTCATGGTGCCTACCATTATGTGAATGAGAAGAGTGAATGGTTGGATACGGTGCAGCCGGAAGTGGGCAGTCGTCTGGAGATGTTGCAGGTACTGCTCGAAGGTTGTCCGATTAACGGCTGTACCGTCATGCTAGAGATGGAGGCGTTTGAGCGGTTCGGTTTGTTCGACACTGATTTTCGCTATACCCATGACTATGAGATGTGGATGAGACTGTTTCCGATGTATGAGCTGTTCTATTACAATGAACCTCTGATGTGCTATCGATTGCATGAGTCAATGGGAACCAAACGTCACTTCAAGGCACTGGTTGCCGAGATGGAACGGGTTCAGGCGAAGCATAGACCTACGCTGCTCAATCTGCTACATGTTGGTGGGTACTGGAAATAGATAGATTTGGAGCAGAGGGCTGAATGGAATAGGTGTTAAAATGACAAGAGAGCACCCTTAGATGCAATTTTTATTTGCTATAAGTGGGACGCTCTTTTTTTGTTTTATGGACAGATCCCGTGGACAGAAAGGTAGATCGCTTGCTGAAGTCTCTGTATAATGAAAGCATTCATATCACGAAGGGACTGGACTATGCGCAGATATCAATATCTTAAACCTAATTATTAATAAACTAATGGAGGTAAAAGTATTGATTACAGAGTTACACACAGAACGGTTATATTTGCGAAAGATGAACGTATCGGATTCGGCCAGCTTGTTTGAAATTTGGTCTGATCCGGATGTTACTAGATTTATGAATATCACTCATTTTACGGATGAAAATCAAGCTATAGAAATGATTAATCTTCTGAATGATCTTGCTCAGGAAAACAAGGCCCTTCGGTTCTCTATCATTGTGCAAGAGTCCAATGTAATCATAGGTTCCTGTGGTTATAATTCGCTGGATTTTGACAATTTAAAGGCAGAGATTGGGTATGACATTGCCAGATCACACTGGGGGAAAGGATATGCTACGGAAGCGATCTCTTCTTTGTTATCTCACGCATTCTCGGCTTTGAAGCTGAATCGAATTGAAGCAAAGGTTGATCCTGATAATGTGAATTCAATCAAGTTATTACAAAAGCTCAATTTCACATACGAAGGGACCCTCAGAGCATACGAGAGGGCAGGCGAAACGTTCAACAATCTGAATATGTATTCCAAGTTGGCGACAGATGAATAAGATCTGGATTTCCCATGGCTTCAAGCGCTAACGAATCTGCCACGTCTTATTAGGGTAATAACCATGAAATACAAATTCTAACGAATCTCAATCACGTTATTTCCTCCGAAAATGGCTTCCGAACCTGAAAATCGACCATGATGGACGAAATAACTTCTCTGTGATTCGTTACATGTCAGACCTGTGCAAAAGGGAATAAATAGCGTGTGTTGGATTCGTTAAAACACATTAAAGCGAACAAGGGGCGTCCTCTGTCATTCATATGACATATGGGACATCCCTTGTTTGAATTTTGGCATGTTATATGAACATGGCATGTAATTGAAACCTCAATCCTGCGAATTCATGATTACCATCGATGCAGGATCGGGAAATACATATCCTTTAGGCAGCTTCTTCATCAATTCATTCATTGCAGCGTAATCCACGTCGATGTGAGGTGTAGAGACAGGCGTGGAGAACCAGCGATTGTACAAATCACTGGGCACAAGTAACGTCATATCGTGAGTCCTCCTCTGTAAATGGCTTCTTGATAGACTTGTAATGTACGAAGTCCCATCTCTTCCAGTGAGCGGTTTTGTTCAGCCCAGGCTTTGGCCGCAGCGCCCACTTGTTTACGGGTAACGTCATCCTCCAGAAGAGCGTGCAGCAGTTCGCGGAGCGAATCGACATCCTGCGGAGGCACGACCCACCCCGTGCGTCCAGGGTCAACCATTTCAGGCATACCGGCCGTACCACTGACAATAACGGGTACACCCGCCAGTTGCGCTTCCGTAACGGAGAACGGCTGGGTGTCTTGCAGGCTGGGCTGGACATAAATGTCGGCATGGCGCAGGAAGGAAGGAATGTTGTCCAGCTTGCCCCAGAACACAACATCGGCTCCAATGCCAGCCGCCGTGACCTGTGCCCGCAATTCATCGGTCAGGTTGCCTTCTCCTGCGATCCAGCAGACCCAATCGGAACGTTTACTTTTCAGACTGGCTAAAGCCTTGATCAACACATGAACGCCCTTGATATATTCAAGCCTTCCGGTAAAGGCAATGACTTTTTTGCCTGCGGGTGGTCGCTGGCGGAACTTCGTAGCTGCTAATGAACGGTAAGCTGGCAGATCCACAGCATAGGGGATTTGCCTGAACTTCGATTCGGGAACCGCAAGCTCTGTAAGCGTGCTCTTGATCCAGTGACTGGACACCAGAATCAGCTCAGACTGTGCCGCACTTCGTTGTTCCAATGAGAGAAAATAACGTCCTCTTTTCGATTGTAAATATGATGATAGGGTAAGCTGAGGATTGGAATTTTGAGCATCGTAGAAGGCTTCGCGTGCAAGAGCTCCGTGATAGCTGGTAACAAGTGGGACATTGCGGTTCAAGATGCGTTTTATGGCTACGGCGGCTACCGGATCTTGCGCATGGATGACGTCATAATGGTCCACTCCCAGATAAGCGGCAGCCATCTCGAAGGCATATCTGTTCAATTCATAATAAGCCAGAAGAGGATCAGCTGTGAATTGTGGCAGATCGGTCGGATTGAGCTTGGCTTGTAGCATGGGCCACACTTTATCCTTGGAGAAAGCACGATTCAGATTACGAATATATACTTCGTTATTGGCACCATTCGTGCCCATGATATCAACCTCTACACCAAGGGAAATGAGCCTGTCAGCCAGCTGTTTAACATATGTCCATATGCCTCCCATATGTGTAAGCTCCCAATACGTAACGAGCAGAACTCTCATGGCTACCTCCTTGTCACGGCCTGCACCGGCCGAGCTTCTATCCTTTTATTCTATGAAAAAAGAGGACCGGAAGGTCGGGCATTTCCGTGTAAATGTTCGAAAATGGGTGAATGCAAATGGCAATGGACGAGAGGGAGCATATCCTATGTACAGGAAGGTTCATGCTCCGAAGGAGGGTTCTATAGTGGCGGTATATTTACTTGAGATTCATGAGAAGCTTCTACAGACATTGGTTCCCGTCAAGTACATGGATGTGGAGTTGGCCTATGTCGGAAGCGAGGAAGGGGCGGATGTATTTGTTGGTGGAGCCAGTATTCATGGGGAGCTGTATCGACATCTTTTTCATCTCGTGTCCAGTTTAGGAGGAGCGGGCGGCAATCAGGTCATTCATAATCTGGATGTGTCATCCGAGCCTTATGAGCTGAGGATCATCAGCAACAGTTCTTCACCGAATCATCTGGTTATTCGTATGTATTGTAGGAGTATTCACGGTCAGACATTGGGCATACTGTCAGAATATCAGATGATGAAGCTTGCAGATTGATATGGACATAATTGAATAGGCATGATCAGCCAACGTGTGGAGCAGGGAAGAGCCTGTTCCATTTTTTTGTGGTGCATTCATAGTGGAAATGTCTCAAAAAAATAGCTTGACAGCAAAGGTATTTTCATTAAAATTAGATCAGTATTAAACAAAAGTTTAAAACGACGGTTTAAAACGATAGTTTGAAATTGGTCGTAAATATAGGCTGAGTGAGACGCAGAGAAAAACCTGGGATCTGCTAGCCGGAAAAGAGTGTGGAGAACGTGAAAGAACAAACAGCAGTACCCCAGGAGCCGGCAGAGTTTTCGATTAAAACGATTATACTGCCACTCCTGGCTATTATCGTCGGAATGATTATGGTTATTCTGGACAGCACGGTTGTGAACGTGGCCATTCCGAATCTTGTTCAATATTTCGAGACGGACCTTAAGACCATCCAATGGACGGTTACGGGTTACACCCTGGCATTGTCTGCGGTTATTCCGCTAGCAGGCTGGTTAACTGACCGTTTTGGTGCCAAAAGAGTATTTTTGTTCACGATTGCCATGTTCACTTTGGGTTCTGTATTATGCTCGATTGCCCAATCGCCTGAGCAGTTAATCATTTACCGTGTCATTCAGGGCCTCGGTGGGGGCATGGTTGCTCCAATTGGTATGGCAATGGTCTTTCGTCTGGCTCCTCCTGAGCGAAGAGGCTCCATCATGGGTATGCTCGGAATCCCCATGCTGCTTGCCCCTGCATTAGGTCCGGTGTTGTCTGGTTGGTTTATCGAATCATTGAGCTGGCACTGGATCTTCCTGATCAACTTGCCAATTGGTATTGCAGCTTTCATTCTATGTATCAAGTTCTTGCCTGATACGGATCGTGGACGCACGCCTGCACTGGATCTACTCGGCATGATTCTGGCGCCAATTGCGTTCTCGATGCTTGCTTACGGTGTGAGTGAGGGGGGAACGAGCTGGACGTCTGCAACAACACTCACGGGTGTAATTGTGGGTGGTGTAGCGCTCATTTTGTTCATTATTGTAGAACTACGTCATCAAAATCCATTGCTCGAACTTCGGGTATTCAAATCATCTGACTTCTCGAGAGGGATTGTTCTCGCATGGGTGTCTCAAGTTGCGCTGTTCGGTGCGATGATCCTGATCCCGCTATATTTGCAGCAGATCAAAGGGTACACTGCGCTGGAAACAGGATTGATTCTGCTTCCACAGGCTTTGGCTTCCGGAGTGGGTATGCCGCTCGGCGGTCGATTGTTCGATAAAATTGGTGCGAGACCTCTGGCCTTCGTGGGTCTGGGAATTATCTCGGGAGCATTGTTTATTCTGTCTTCCATCACGGCAGAGACAGGTCTTGGTCTGATTATAACGGCGCTGGTCATGATGGGTCTGGGTATGGGCTTGTCCATGATGCCGCTCAATACGCATGTATTGAATGCTGCACCGCGTAAGTTGGTTGGACGGGTTACACCGCTGACGGCTGCTGCACAGCAAGTGGTTGTGTCCTTTGCGGTTGCCGGTCTTACGGGCTTTCTTACCTCAAGAATTGCAGATAATACAACGAGTGCAGAGCCGACCGCTATAGTTCATGGTTTGGTGGGTGGTTTCAATGATACGTTCTTCCTGGCCGCTTGTATTGCATTATTCGGATGTTTGCTCAGTCTGATCCTGCGCAAACCAAAACCAATGCCGGAAGAAGAACTTCAAAATGGCGACAAGCCTGATCCCGCGATGATGATGGGACATTAAAAATTTAAACCCTGTTAAGGCAGTTCAGAGAATCTCTCTGAGCTGCCTTTTTGCGATCCTTTATTGAAAAATACGCAAGGCAGTCATCATTTCACGGAAAGAAAGGGCATACCGGTCTGGTGAAAAAGACAAGCTCATATGCTGTCTGCCCTGAATGCGGATATATTCACGCAGTTTCTTGTTGTTCATGAGGTCCTTTGCTTCGGAGACAGCTGCCTTGATATTGCCAATCGGATAGAACTTCCCAGTCTTATTATGTGTGATAAATGAACGCACACCGTCGGAGTCTGTACTGAGTACCGGGCAGCCACAAGAGATGGCTTCAGCGACGGCATAACCGAATCCTTCCAACAGGGAAGTGGATAACATGATGCCTCCTGAAGCGGCGATCATGGAATAGAAGGCAGGCATCTGAGAATGGGGAACATTGATAAAGATACCAATCTTATCTTCGAGTCCGTATTCTGCCAGCATGTGCCGGAACATGACTTCATCTTCAGGGTTAGCCAAGGTGGGATCGTGAAACAACCATAATCTGGCTTTCGGATTTTTTTTGATGATTTCACTGGATATGGTTAAATATTCACGCCAGTTTTTGTTATGTTCGAGTCGTCCTACCCATGCCAGCACCGGATAAGGTGGGGTATCCACCAAGATTGGGGCAAAGGAGTCCGTATCCAGCATATTGGGAATCACAAACCGATGAAGCCAAGGGCAGATATGAATGAACATATCCAGTAGATGGTCTGTGGGAGGCAAAACGGCGGCATCGCAATGGGCTTGAAGGTAAGGTACAGCCATTTGTATCGTTTCCAGAGCCTGATCGCGTGTTCCAAGGCCTTGCGCTTCAAAAATGATTCGTCCTGTATAACCAAGTCCTCGCAAGCGGCCGGGCATAGCAATGTCTGAGGTGGCAATAATGGCATCATAATGATGAGTATGAATGATATGATGGATATCCTCGTCACTGGACGCGGTGAAAATGGGCGTATCACTGTTGTTCTGCAATCCCGAGCCTGTGTTCAGATACAGCAGGTGCGCTTCAATGCCATGACGTTTCAGAACCGCGGTGCGCAGTCGATTTAACGTATCCACGCCACCGCTTGGAACATAAAACGTGAATAATACTTTCACACGATTCACCCTCTGACTTTTGGTCAGGAGCACATTCTCCTGTACTCTATGTTACGTTGGCTTTAAGCGCAGGGTGTGGGTGTTACTGTGAATGTTCACATTTTGGACAAATATTTTTAAGCTTTCTTTTAAGTGACATTAAGCTGAGGCTAGGATAGCTCACGTAAGATACAAGGAACTTCCCGTGCCCATCATCTATTGCAAACGATGGTGCACGGGTATTTTAACGGGAAAGGATGAATGATGTGCTCGAAGTGAAACAGGTCAGCAAAGTGTTCGAAGGGCAGCGTGGCGTGCATCAATTGGATTTCACCATGGAACGTGGTGAGATTGTCGGGTTTCTCGGACCCAATGGTGCCGGAAAAACAACAACGATGCGTATGATTACGGGCTATCTGCATCCAACCGCGGGTTCCATTATGGTGGATGGGGTGTCGGTGCATGAGCAGGGTCAGCGTGTTCGTTCCAAGATCGGGTATTTGCCTGAAACACCGCCGCTCTATCCGGATATGACGGTGCAGTCCTATCTCAGATTCGTAGCGAATCTGCGTGATGTCCCGGCACGTGAGGTCAAGCTGCGGGTCAGTGAGATGGTTAGCAGATTGGGACTTCAGGATCGGGAAAAACAGCTGGTACGGGGTTTATCCAAAGGCTACAGGCAACGTCTTGGACTGGCAGGAGCCATTATTCACAAGCCGGATCTGCTGGTTCTGGATGAGCCGACATCGGGGCTTGATCCGAATCAGATTATTGAGATCCGGGATCTAATTCGGGAACTGGGCGAGAACCATACGGTGTTGCTCAGTACACATATTTTGCCTGAAGTGAGCACACTCTGTAATCGAATGTTGATCATCAATCAGGGGCAACTTGTGCTGGATGGTTCACCACAGCATTTCGGCTCAGCGATGGGAGATCAGTTCAAGGTGTCGATTGAAGTAAAAGCCACTGCGGAGCAACTACATAATGTGCTGTCACCATGGGAGAAGGTGCGGAGTGAAGTCATTCAGACGTCGGTTGCGAATACTGCCAAAGACACTTCACTGACTTCCGCTTCAACGGATACGGTTAAAATGCTGCTCACCGGAGTAAGCGCGGAAGATTTTCGGGAAGAGCTATTCTACCTTTTGTCTGGTGCAGGATTACCGATACTGGAGATGAAGAAGGAGAACCTGAGTCTGGAGCAAATCTTCCTGAAGCTGACCACAACCGAGACAACAGACACAGCCGCGAATTCGGCAGATGTGGATAAGGTTGCTGGATCAGAGACGGATCAGGACGTAACTTCGGACATCGACTCGTCGAGTATATCGGGAACATCAGCGAGTACATCAACGGATTCCTCGCCCCATTCTCGCAAAGGGGAGGACTCCAAATGAGACGAATGATGGCGGTATGCAATAAAGAGCTGCAAGCTTATTTTCTGTCCCCAACGTCCTATTTTGCTTTTGCTGTATATGTACTGATGACCAGTCTGCTGTTCTATTCAAGCTTTGTATATTATCAGCCGAGCATTGTCGATTATCGTCTTGTGTTGGGGGACACGTTGTCTATGTTGCTATTCGTCGTACCATTGCTGACGATGCGTTTGATCGCTGAAGAATTCAGACAGGGAACGGATGAATTGCTACTGACTTCTCCGGCACGTGTGTCGGAAATTATTTTCGGCAAATATCTCGCTTCTCTCGCCATTCTGGTCGTACTCATCCTGTGCAGTCTGGTGTATCCATTCATCATGTCGTTCTATGGGACACTGGATATGACTACGGTATGGATGTCTGCGCTGGGGTTATTCTTCCTGGGTGGAAGCATGATGGCGATTGGACTGTTCGCTTCAACGTTATCCCAGCATCAGATGGTGTCTGCGGTGGCGGGTTTTATTATTTTGCTCGTTTTGTGGATGCTTGATTCATTCGCAGGCAATACAGGATCTGCTTTGCAGCAATGGCTGGACCCGTTTGCCCTAACTAACCGGTTCGACAGCTTCATGAAAGGTGTGCTTAGTGGGCCGGATATATTGTACTATGTCACACTTTCAGGTGTATTTCTGCTGTTAAGCATTCAAATTGTGGAACGGAAACGGTGGAGGTGAGAAGATGAAAAAATGGTTAAGTCATACCAACAGTACCGTGCTGTCCGTAGCGGTGATTGGCATCTTTATTTTGCTAACACTGTTCCTGAATTCACTAGGCGGCTTCCAGCTGGATCTGACCTCGAACAAACAATACACGTTATCTGACCAGTCCCTTACTGCGATCAAAAACGTGAAGGATGACGTCAACATTCTGGTGTTAACCGTCGAAAATGCCAACAATACGGTCCTGAACCGTGAGGTTACGGATATGGTGGAGGAGTATACCAAACGCAACAGTAAGCTAAAGCTAAAACAGTATAATCTGACGCAGGAACCTGCGCTGGCATCCAAATACGGCATAACAGGCAGCTCCATTGTGCTGGAGCAGGGAGATCAACATAAAGTAATTGATATCGCGAGTCTGTTCACTGCGACAGGTGACGGAAGTGACGGATCATATCAGTTCACAGGTGAGGAAAAACTGACGCAGGCGCTCATGAATATGTCATCCACGGAGATGCACAAAATGGTCTTTTTGACAGGACATGAAGAGTTGAGTCTCGATCAGATGACTACGCTACAATCCTCCTTGGAACAAAATAATGTGCAGACGGAAGAGTTGCAGTTGAATCAGGCCGGGAAGGTTCCGGAAGATGCAGATGTGCTCGCTATTATTGGACCACAACGTGATCTCAGTGATACGGAAATGAAAGCCATTCGCACCTATCTGAGTAATGGAGGCAAGCTGTTATTATCCCTCGGATTTGTGGAAGATATGAAATCCAGTTGGAAAAACATCGATGCCCTGATGGCTGACTATGGGGTCGTTGATGAACATGCGGTCATGGTGGATAACCAGCAAGCCAGTACGATGGGGCCGCTCTGGGTGGTGCCGGAGTATGGTACACATGCAATTACGGACAAACTTGCTGCGAGCCAATTGTATCCGATGTTGTCGCTGTCGATCGCGTTGACCAGCAAAGAACAGGATAAATATACCCTCTCACCGTTAATTCATTCTTCGAATGACAGTTATGGGGAGACGAATATCGGCGGCTTATTGCAAAATGAAACGACCAATGATGCTGAAGAGGACATTCAGGGTCCAGTGGAACTGGGGTATGCAGCCGATACGACGGATGGTAAACCGAAGGCGGTTATTCTGGGCTCGTCCATTTTCATGCAGGATTCGGAAATTGCGAATGGCGGCAATCGGGACTTTATTTTAAATACAGTGAACTATTTGAGTGAAAAAGAAGATGGATTGACGATTCGTCCACGGGTTCAAGCAGGTTATGAGATGGCATACCTGAACGGTGAACAGGCTAGAACAATCTTCTTCGTGGCGATTGTGGCGTTCCCGCTTATCTTTGTTATCATCGGTGTACTTTTATGGTGGAGGCGCAGACGGGTATGAGAAAATGGGTCCCAACGATTCTGGTTGTCATCGTACTGATTGTGGGCTGGGTGTACGCGGCCAATCAAAATTATTTTCGGGAAGAAGAAGCGGTGCAAGCGAAGTTGCTCGGTATTCAATCCGGGGATATCCAATCCATCACAATACATGACACAACGGAAGAAATATCTGGTGCAACAGGATCTTCGACTTTGGCGCTTGAGAATGGCGTCTGGCAGATGCTTGAACCGAAGGCCTATCCTCTAAACGGTTACAGTGTAAGCAGTTGGCTGGATGCTCTGAGTGGTGCGAATCAGGAACTGGTGGTGGAAGAAGCACCCACGGATCTGGATAAGTACGGATTAGGAACAGATGCTACACGTATAGATATCAAACTCAAAGATAATCGGGAGATCCAACTGGCTATTGGTGGCCAGCTTCCAGCAGATGATGCACGTTATGTGCGTGTTGATTCGGGCCCCGTAGTTGCCGTGCAGACAGAGGCGATTACCAACATGGCTTTGACTCATCGTGATTTGTTGGACACCACCCCTTTCAACATGGATGAGACGAATGTTGGATCTCTGGAGTGGGAAGGTGAAGCAGCCACTTGGATGTTGAAATCAACATCGGAGAACGGTGCGGCAGAGCAGACCTGGACATTGAATGGAAAAACAATTGAAGCCACAGATGCCGTTTCGCTCATTGGCAAAATCAAAAACCTGTCGACAGCAGATGATGTGCGCAAAGCGTCCGAGCTGAAGGATACGGTCCCCCGATTCACCCTGTCTGTTGAACAGACGGTAAATGGGCAACAAGTTCGTGATGTGTATCGGGGACTTACCGTACCATCCGAACCAGATCAGATCTGGGTCATTATGCCGGATGGTCAGTGGGCCTATGCCATGGATGCGACGAGTCTGACGGAAGCCGAGAAATTCCCGGATACGATTAAAGCATCAACAACTTCTTCAGAAGAGTCATCGAGTTCAGCAGATGAGTCAACGACTTCCGCATCAGATGGAAAATGAGTGAGTTGAAAGTAGATAAGTGAATATAACTAACTTGAATTGAATTCAAGTTACATGGAGACAGTGCTGCGAACAAGCAGCACTGTTTTTTTATTATATAGGTGAAGCCCTTGAAGCCCTCGAAGCCCTCACTGTCCAGAGATCAAAACCCAAGACCAATTAGCAAAGACCACAACCAAAAGATCACAACCAAAAGATCATAACTACAGGGTAAGGTACCATATCCTTTCAGCATACCGGTACGTACAGAAGCGCATCCTATCTTTGTGACCAAAACCAACATACATTGGAGGATGAGTACATGCCAGCAGTCAAAAAGGCAACAGCTATTACGTTATCATTGTCTACTGCAATCTTTGTAATGGCCGGTTTGACAGGTTGTGGCACGAATCGGGATACCAATAATCTTCATACGCAAAGTGTTCGTGAGCAAGCTAACGGCATTAACCGTTATGGTGTGGAAACGAATGGCATGGATGGCATCCGTGCAAAAAGTTATCGCATGCATAATGTGACTGACCTGAAATCCAGCGAAGAGCTGGCAAAACGCATCACGGAAATGAAGGAAGTCAAATCCGCCCGTGTCATGTTAACGGATCGCAATGCTTATGTCGCGGTTCGTTTGGCAGATGGTCATTCAGGCAAGCTGGATAGCAAATCCAATGGTCGTACGAGTATGCTTGGTGGAACGATGCGCAATCATGCCAGTGATACCATGCGTGGTGGAAACATGAATCACGATATGGGTGGTATGCGTGTGAATGGCGGTACGGGTACCATGTCTCCGTACAGCACCAGCGGAATTGCGCCAGGTCTGAACACAAATTCAGCAACGGATCGCAGTCATATGGGCAATGATCGTGGCATCTATGGCACGATGGGCACAGGCGCGGTTGGCATGATGCGTGGTCTGACAAACAGCGGCAAAGCACGTGGGACGGACAATGGTCATTATGGTATGAAAAGTGAAGGACAACGTGTAGATAGCTCGGACGATAACACATCAGCTGAGATTAAGGGTAAGATTTCAGCCAAAATCAAGCAGTTTGCACCGAATATCGAGAATGTATATGTATCAGCCAATCCGGATTTTGTGGAGCATGTCGAGAACTATGCCACAGATATTCGTAATGGTAAGCCTGTCAGCGGCATGATTGATACGTTCCAATCGATGGTAGAGCGCATTTTCCCGACCAACGGCACGGATACGAATCACCGTGATGGCATCCTTGACGATGGCCTGATGAACCGTAATCACAACGGTGGTGTCATGAACCGAATGAATCGGTAGTTTTTTTGACAAGTACAAGTGTGCCTTTGCGCAGATGGCAACATCCGCTGCAGGGGCATATTTGTCTTACATAATCTCAAAGATATAGACAACTGCACACGTTTTCTTTGGACAATGAATCACAGGTTTACTGCCCATTTTTCTTCTAAAACTGAACCAACGCCCTTGACCTGACATAAGATGAGTTGACTGTATCCCCTTAACCTTGTTACACCAACACAACCCGAGCAAGGAGGGGTGAACATTGAAGGGTATCGATCATAAAAGCAAATTTTTGTTGACCCACCGTGAACGCGAAGTATTCGAATTACTGGTTCAAGACAAAACAACGCGTGACATCGCAGGGCAGTTATTCATCAGCGAGAAAACGGTGCGTAACCATATTTCGAATGTGATGCAGAAACTCAATGTTAAGGGTCGTTCGCAGGCAGTTGTCGAGCTGATTAAGCTTGGAGAACTGAAGATTTAGTTGCGAATTACAGTTAGGATTAAGTAGCAGCATGAAAGCCTTTCTCTATTCTTTGTCATGAAGAATGGGGCAAGGCTTTTTTGCTGTTATACACCATGAATTGAGGGAGTTAACAATAAATTGAGGGAAGATCTGAAATGTAGCATCGCTTGTTTTCGTTATTTTAGTAGACCATAATGATGATTACATAAATGAAGCAGATAAGGCAGTAGGTAAGGCTTGAAAGTGAAACGTTGGTTTGAGCGATAACAGTGATCAGAAGGTTATTCTGTCAGCGAAGTGGCAAGTGTAACTATTCGGTATTTCAACTTATAATAATGAAAGGATGAGCTGAGTGGACCATTTTTTAAATGAATTCAAAGACCAATTTCGAACGGGGTTTCTATCCGATCTGGAACAAACGCTGGCTAAGGTGCAACATGAAAAAGTATATGCTTGTGCTTTTGGAACGGATAGTGATTGGGTTACCCTGTTTTTGGCGGTAAATACAGAGGAATCCCTGGCTGGGCATATTTCGAGTATGAAGAAGGAAGGGCTGTGTGATAGTGAGGAGGACGAGATCTATTACAGATGGGGATGCTCCGAATATCAGTATGGCGAGGATACGCACTTTAACCATATTAGCCGATTGTTGTATGCAACAGAAGATGTCCAGAAGTATAAGGATGAGATCATTCAAATCATCGCCAAAGTGGTGAATGAGACAGCAGATGACGTTTTCGCCCGATATGGACAAACCAAAGCAGACATTACGTTCTTCGTTTCTCTCACAGATGATGATCTGGCGGAGGAGATTGAAAATCAATCGGTCCATCAAATGACTGCACCCGGCTTAGCCAGCAAGTTCTTAAAACGATATGATGGCATGAATTATACCGAGTTGACTTGAGTTGAGACTTGAATTGTATGGAAATGAATCAAAATGAATTGAATCGTAGTAGCAACCCGAAAGTCTTTACCTATTCTTTATCCAAAGAAGGGAAGAGGCTTTTTTTTAGCGTAGAAAAATGAAATAACCGAATCCATACACTTATTGATTCCTATTCATTTGAAGGAACATCCTCCATTTTTTCTTCGAAAATGGCTGATAAAAGAGCTGCCCCAATTCCTCGAATTGTGCATCATTTAGTTGAAGATGGAGTGCTCTTTTCGCAATTTTTGCGGCAGGCTGGGAAGCGGATTTCCGCCCTCCGGCTTTTCGTTTAATCGGAATATGAAATTGTAGCAGGTCTTCAAAGCAATTCCAGCCTTCCCAACTCAACCGACCTCCGCGTTTCCAGTCGATAGCATAGAGGGCATAATAGGCGTGTCCTTCTGTTTGTTTAGTAGCAATAATCCAGATGGAAGGAATGAGCTTTTCCCGTTGTCTTCGATTCATTAGAATTGCTCCCTCTTTTAATACGATCATATCTCGATTCTTAATATAAAGGATATCCACTATTTGGAGCAAGGAGATGAGGGTCTACCCACACGTTCAGCATGAATGAGAAAGTCGTGTGAAATTCCTCTTGATTTGCAGGATCGTCTTGATTAAAATGAAATTATAAAAATGATTTTCTTATTTAATTAAAATTAAATAAAAATAATTTTCATAAAGTGAGGTCCTCATGGCAGCCATATTACGTGCGTTGCAGCAAGAACTGAATAACCTTCCGTCTCAGGAGCGACGTATTGCCGAAGTCATTATGCAATCTCCATCGGAAATTCCCGGCTGGACGATTAGTCATCTGGCAGAGCAGAGTGGAACGAGTGCGGCGACGGTGACCCGCTTTTGCAAGTCGTTTCATTTCAAAGGTTTTCCCGATTTCAAAATGAAGCTCGCCGCAGAGTTATCACACGCTTCGGATGAAACGGCGTATCAGGATATTGTCGCCGGCAACCCGCTCTCCAAAATTGTTGAAGCCATTGAAGCCAATCACCTTGCATCTATTGCAGATACTACTCGTTTACTGGACTTGGGCAGATTGGAGCATGCCGTTCAATTATTGTGCCAGGCTCGCCGCATCGATCTATACGGTGTGGCTACCTCGTCGATTGTTACGCAGGATTTCTATCAGAAGCTGGTGCGGATCGGCAAAAGCTGTACGGCTTTCTCAGACTCACACATGCAGATTACGTCCGCATCTTCGCTCGCTGAGGGAGATGTAGCGATGGCCGTCTCCTATTCAGGCGAAACACCAGAGACCATCGATGCCCTGCATTGTGCCAAAGAGGCTGGAGCTTCTACAATTTCATTAACCTCCTACGGAAGTAACACACTCGCAAAGGTATCGGATATCCCACTGTTCACCTCTTCTCTGGAAGAAGGCATGAGGCGTGGAGATATGGCTTCACGTATTGCACTGCTGCATGTGGTCGATATTTTGTTCACCGGCATGGTAAGTGCCGACTTCGACCGTTTTATCCCCAGACTGGAACAATCCTATCATAATGTGCAATCTTATCGAGTCCAACACAATGGAGGTGCCTGACAGATGAATATCCGCATTTTTGAAAATGAAGAAGATTTGAACGCCACAGGTGCTGGCCTCATTGCCAGCTTGTTGCAGACCAAACCCCGGGCTGTATTGGGGCTCGCGACAGGAAGTTCTCCTGTAGGCATATATAAACAGCTTATTACGTTGTACCAGAAGGGACTGGTCAGCTTCTCACAGGCTTCCTCTTTTAATCTGGATGAGTATGTCGGACTGCCAACAGAGCATCGTGAAAGCTACCGCAGTTTTATGAATGAACAATTATTCCATCATATTGATATGGATCTTGCGAGAACGCATGTGCCTGATGGTCAGGCTGCCGATCTGGAACAGGAATGTAATTCCTATGAACAGCGGCTGGACGATCGTGGACCGGTAGATCTTCAACTGCTGGGCATCGGACATAATGGTCATATTGGCTTCAATGAACCGGGAACTGAACTTACAGGACGAACACATGTCGTGGATCTGAAAGACGAGACGCGTAAGGCAAACGCACGCTTCTTCGACAGCATCGATGAGGTTCCGGCTCAGGCGATTACGATGGGTGTTGGTACCATTTTGAAAGCCAAACAGATTCTGCTCATTGCCCGTGGCGAGGAAAAAGCCGAGATTATCCGCGAAGCTTTCATGGGACCAATCACAACGGCCTGTCCTGCATCGCTTTTGCAATGTCATCCGAATGTGGTGGTATTGCTGGACCGTGCGGCTGGGAGGCTGGTGAGATGACCGAGGTGAATAGCCGTGTTAGTGGGGGCCAGCGTGATGAAAATATTTCGCTTCTTCGGGGCAAGCTGCTCCTTGCAGATGAAATATTGGAAGACGGTGTAATAGCCTGGAGGGATGGGGAAATCCTCTATGCCGGGATACCGGAAGGTCTTCCTGAACGGATTCGGAGCGAGGCTTTGCCGCTGTCAGTACAGGAAGGTGGTCTCATTGTGCCTGGATTCATTGATATCCATGTACATGGTGGGAACGGAGAAGACTTTATGGACGCAAGCCCTGAGGTGTTGGACAAGATCACTTCTTTCCATAGTACGCAGGGCACAACAGCGATGCTTGCGACTTCCATGACGGCTCCGAAAGAGCGCCTGGACAGCGTACTTGCTGAAGTCGACCGCTATCGTTCAAGTGAAATGCCATATGCACAGCTTGAGGGTGTGCACCTGGAAGGTCCTTTTTTTAGTCCGAAATGGCCTGGCGCGCAAAATCCAGAACACATCATTCTACCTGATGTATCTTGGCTCGAAGCATGGGAGAAGCAATATCCTGGCTTGGTCCGTCAAGTTACATTGGCACCGGAACGTGAAGGTGCGCTGGAAGTCATCTCATGGCTGCGTGAGCAAAGGATTACAGCAGCACTCGGCCACACAGATGCGACCTATGAAGAGGTGGAGCGGGCTGTGGAGGCAGGATTGCATCATGCAGTACATACGTTTAATGCCATGACACCGCTGCATCACCGTCTACCTGGGGCTGCGGGAGCCGTGCTGAGTGATCCACGCATCAGCGCCGAGGTGATTGCCGACGGAATTCACGTGCATCCTGCGGCGATCTCAATCCTGGCTCAGCTGAAGCAACATAATGATCAACTCGTTTTGATCACAGATGCCATGTCTGCTGCGGGACTGGATGATGGGGAATACAAGATCGGTGACCTGCCCGTAATCGTGAAGCATGGCGAGGCCAGATTGAAAGACGGCGGTGCACTGGCTGGAAGCACACTGACGATGATTCGCGGTTTCCGTTATCTAGTACAGGAAGTGGGCTTGAGCTTGAACGCTGCATCACGTGCAGCAAGTCTGACCCCGGCACGCCTGCTGGGCATTGATCATCGGACAGGTTCCCTGGCTCAAGGAAAACAGGCAGATATCGTTTTGCTGAATGCGGAGCTGGATATTGAGGGTGTGTGGGTGAAGGGCAGACGGATCGGTGAGTAAGCTGTAGCGTGGAAATGTTTGAGAAGAGGCAACACCTTGTGCAATATGTTAAAATAGATCTCAAAAAGACGGGATCTGCGGATCACGCATAACGGAGGCGTGAAACATGGAACGTAACGCTATGCTCGAACATGATCCGTTCATCACAGTGTTGGCGGAGAAGTTGCACATACACGGATATTATGCCTTTTATGGCGAGCATTACAATGAGACCGATATGGAGCAGTACCGCAAGCATCTGTTCACATCATTCAGCAACATCGTATGGGTAGAGCTGGATGCACGCAAAAAGTATATGATTGTCGATCATCGTGGACGCAACACAGTCATGAAACTGATCGAAGGTATACTGAACACGCGTAGAACGCTGCGGGCGAATCAGGCAATGGCAGGTACGGACACCTCTGGAGTCCAACAGGAGATCGCACATTTATCCAAGCTTGTGCATATATTGAAATTTACGACTTTCCGCACATAAGCGATGAGTAACAACGCAAAAATGAAGAGTAACACCAAGAACAACCACAAGAGTATACATGAGTAACTAGGAAGAGTTATAAGTGAAGTTTTAAGAAAGAATGGACTAGGATATCGACAATAACATATCACTACGATTCCATTCTTGTAAGTAGTTTTCTCCTAAGGCTGCGTAGCGCTAACGAACCTGTGAAGCCTTATTCCAATGATTTTGCTGTCATACAAAATGTAACGAATCTCAGACACGCTATTGAGTACAATTTAGTGATATTCTGCTACCGAAACATGCTTACAGCACAAATAAGGTGTCTACGATTCGTTAGATTTTCAAACCTGCGAAATTTCAAGTAATAAGACTTGTGAGGTTCTTTAGACGACAGTTGGCAATCTCGAAGCAGGTTATGTGTGTAACTTAAATATTCAACGAAAGAGAGAGTCCTGTCATCGCTGACGGAACTCTCTTTATTTGATTGTACAACTACTCTTCATGTAGCAACACATATTCTCTATATAAGCAATTATCTAAAAGAAGTCACAAAACTACTGAACAACGTCCGAACATCATACTGATACTTGTTGATCGGCTCAATCGGACGATTTTCTCCAAGTAAAGTGTAGACGGCGATCCGTGCTGCCCGGACTGAATATTCTTCTGTGAATACCACGTCATCGGCAATTTCGCAGAATTGGCTGATAAAGGCCAGGTTGGTGGAGCCTTCAGGTACAACCTTCGGTCTGTCGCTGTTTAGTCTAGGCATGAATTGCGCTGTAATGTAAGGCATCATGCAAGGAATACAGTTGGCTGTAGCCATGATGACCTCTTGATGTTCCTGGAAATGAAGATGGCCAATCAACTCCTGCATAATCTCTTCCCCGGTACAGTCGCACATTCTTTTCTTCACGTAATCGCCCACGTTATCCGGGTATAATCCGTATCCCCAGAATACTTTTACATGCTCCGGCTGACCGCGGAAGTGCGGTTGAAAGGCCAGAACAACAGACATGAACCAGCTGGAATCCTTGAAAGTAACCAGAGCCCCGGTACCTGCCCGATTGCGTGTAAATTTCTCCATCAGATCGAAGAAGACCGAATCCTGGAAGGTGACCGTAAACGATTCCCATTTGGACTCATGCACATGATCATTAAAAGAAGAAGGGTTGCCCAGCATCGGTTTCTTGGTGGCAATGTTCTCCCACAGCTTCCATGAGCTACCCTTGCCGTTCAGTTTCGGTGCGGAAGTCATGGAGCCGATATCGGCCCCTTCGGTCATTGAACCGTTTGTGACAATGACCAGATCGCCTTCGTTGATGTCGATAATCTCCTCGGCACCGTTGCGTCGAACATGCATCCGACTTACCGTAATGCCGTCGCCGTCTTTGAAGTCCAGATCCGTGACGGTACATTTCAGCGTGAAATCTACGCCAAACGGTTCCAGGTAGTTATGCAGTGGCAGGATGATCGAGTCATACTGGTTGAACGGTGTGCGGGTAACACCTTCCAGCGTCTGAATTCTTGGGAATTCGTGAAAAAAGCGGAGCATGTATCTTTTGAATTCCACGGCGCTGTGCCAAGGTTGGAAGGCGAAGGTGGTCGCCCACATATACCAGAAGTTTGTTTTGAAAAAATGAGGACCAAACCAGTCGTTGATTCGCAATTTACCCAGCGTATCTTCAGGAGTAATAATTAGTTTGCCCATCGCCAACCGGTCCGCCATATCAAAACCCATGGAGAGCACATCTTCGACCTTGCCGTCACGGTTGATGAGACGCGCATTGGAATGTGTGGGATTGGCATCGTCAAATTCGGTAATTTCCTGTCGGACAGATATGCCCGGACGGTCGATGGAAGGGATGGAAGCCAGCAGCTCCCACAGATTCTCATAGGCCTCATCATTGAGCATCCGCCCACCACGGATGATATATCCTTGATCGGGATTACCAGCACCGTCATTGCTACCGCCGAGAATCGGCATTTCTTCGATAATGTGAATGTGTTCTCCAGGAAAGCCACAATCTCTGACCAGATAAGCTGCACCCGCCAAAGATGCAATGCCGCCGCCTACGAAATAGACCTGTTTATTACCATGTTCTTTCTTCACGATTATTCGCCTCCAAAAGTTACTGTAATCACATCCCTAATGTAAACCTTGCAGGTCCCGTAAGGTATGATCAAAAGAACGGGAGTGTCCGATTTTTGGTCACTTTTGAAAAAGTGTCTAAAACCTAGGATTAGATCACATGTGCAAAAAAGCCGCGCATCCTTAAGTGGATGGCAGCTTATTCTCATACCTGTGCAGTGCCCTCAGGACATTGCCATCGATTAGCTCACTGAGCTTCTCAATAATCTGTTTTGGCGGTTCTTGCATGCCGCCTCTCATCCACTGAATGATCAGCCCAGTAAAGGCCAGGGTATAGAAGTTGGCGACAAACTCTTTGTCTTCACTGCATACCTTAATCCCACAGGCCAGCTCATCAATAACACCCATGATTAGATCATGGGTTACTTCATAGAGGTATGCATCCAGGTGGGTACGCCCAAGCGAGTCGAGTGTGTTGCAACAGAACGTTTTGTTGTTCACGATGTAGCAAAAGATTTTATAAAATCCGTCCGTCCATGTGCTGTAGCTTCGGTACTCCGTAAGACTTTCCACCGCTTCAGTCTGATAGATCCACCCAAGCAGCGCGTAAATATCCTGAAAATGATAATAAAAGGTTTGCCGGTTCACGCCGCAATGATCAACCAGATGTTTGACCGTAATCTTGTTCAGTGGAGTATGCTCCATCAGTGATTTAAGCGAGTGAGCCAGCGCATTTTTGGTCAGGTGAGAAGCAGACACAACGTTCACCTCATCATTTTGGATTAGCTTGCTGGGGCATAACAGCAGGTAAACACCTCATGGCAAAAGCCCCGCAGCGAAGTCCCGAGTATAAGTAAGTCAAAACGCAGGAATCTCGAAAGACCCTTCCATCCAGAAATACCCCTGTAGCTATCAATCATCTTCTTTACCCGATCCGGCACCATACTTCATAAGGGTGCATCTTAAATATTGAATATCAATTGATTCAAAAAAACCTCCAAAGGCCACCGCGTGTCTAATCTCTATCAAAACCCTTAAAAGTTAGCCGTCGTCAAAAACCAGTCACAATAAAGCAACCATGGTAAAAGCCTCAAACCTAGTGAAGGATACCGATCAATCTAAAAATCAATAAGGTCGCGTATATTATCTCTATAACACTAAACCATTAAAACCGAGACCCCGTCTATAAAATCAGTCATAGGAACAACGATAACGAAGTTACCGAGAAAAAATCGAAAAAATCGAAAAAATCGAAAAAATCGAAAAAATGTTCAGCAGCCCATCGTTAAGATAATCTATCACACTAACCCATCCAAGTTAGACCCATTCCTTCGAAGCAGCCATGATAAAGCAAGCTGTCGTAATGATCGATACAAAATAAATTCAAAGAAACGACCTATAAGTCATCATGTTGTTATCTCTAATACGCTAACCCATTTAAAAGTAAGTCTCCATCGTCTCCATTCATAAAAAGCAACCATGAAAAAAACTACAATTTCACCAAAGAAACAAGAAACAAGAAACAAAAAAACAAAGAAATAAAATAAATAACAACAAAAGACGACCCGAAGGCCGTCCTTTGTTCTCTCCATTACACTAACCATTCAATAGTTAGCTCAATCTTAAAATCAGTCTGCGAGAAGCTAAAAGTAGTGGAGGGGACGAAATCGATTCTGAAGAAGCGGAGCGTTCGCCTTTATCGTCGGATTTTACCCTTTGAGAAGGGGAATCCAAAAAAATCCGACGATAACAGCGATCTAAAGAACGATTCGGCCCCGGAACGTCCACGTAGCACGCCCTCATGAACTGGTTTTAAACACGATGACTACAAACTCTTCAGAAACTGCACAATCGTCAACAACCCTTTATCAAAGTTCTCCAGGTTGAAGTGCTCGTTCGGTGCGTGCAAATTCTCATCCGGCAAGCCAAAGCCCATCATAACAGCAGGGATTTCGAGTACACGTGAGAGCTTCTCAACAATCGGAATGGAGCCACCATCTTTGGTAAAGAGGGCACGAACACCATACACGTGCTCATACGCATCTGCCGCTTTTTGCAGAATTGGATTGGAAGGATCGGTATTGAAAGCAAAAGCTTTCTCGATCTGTTTCACATGCAGCGTTGCACCTGGTTGAACGTGAGCGCGCAGATGTGCTTCGATACGATCCAATACATGTTGTGGATCTTGGTCCGCCACGAGGCGGCAGGTAATTTTGGCATGAGCTTCCTTCGGAATAACCGTTTTGCTGCCTTCACCCTGGAATCCACCCCATACGCCGTTCAGTTCCAATGTTGGACGAGCACCAACACGTTCCACGAACGAGTAGCCTTCTTCGCCGTACAATTGCTCCAGTCCAAGGTCCTGACGAAGCTGTTCTTCATTGAAGCCTTGTTTCACAAATTCTTCTCTCATCTCAGGAGACAGTGGCAGAACGCCATCGTAGAAACCGTCTACACTCACACGACCTTGCTCATCATGCAACGAAGCGAGCAGGGACACGAGTGCATGCAGTGCGTTAGGCACACCGCCACCGAATGAACCGGAGTGCAAGTCGGTATTGGCTGTGTTCAGATCTACGTGAAGCGAGCAGAGGCCGCGCAGGCCAGTGGAGATCGCCGGTTTACCTTTTTCAAGCAGGGATGTATCCGAGATCAGTACCATGTCTGCACGCAGCTTGTCCGTATTGTCATTCAGATAGATGGGCAAGTTGGGGCTGGAGATTTCCTCTTCGCCTTCGATGCAGAACTTGATGTTAACCGGAAGTTCTTTGTTTTCGGCGAGAATGGCTTCTACTGCCTTGATATGTAGGAAAATCTGTCCTTTGTCATCCGTCGCACCACGGGCGAACAGCTTGCCATCACGAACGGTAGGTTCGAAAGGAGGCGTCTCCCACAGGTTAAGTGGATCAACAGGTTGTACATCATAGTGTCCATAGATCAGAGCTGTCGGTTTGCCCGGTGCATGCAGGTGATCTGCATAGACAATCGGATGTCCAGCCGTTTGAATGACCTCTACGTTTTCCATACCTGCACGTGTGAGAGCATCTGCTGCCCATTGTGCTGCACGATTAACATCCTCTTTATGCGCTGAAATGGCGGAAATACTCGGAATGGACAACCATTCATTCAGTTCTGCCAGGTGTTTTTCTCTATTTTGTTCAAAATAAGTCTGTTCTTTCATTAAAAAGGCCTCCTTCATGTTTGCTTTATCTCATTGTAATCCATTTTGCCATGTTAATAAAACATTGGTTAAAAAAATGATCGGTTACAGATCGTTTCATTCACCTGTAGATTGTGCGTATAATACAAGAAAAGGATTTCATCCATATATTCTCATATGTATTTTTCATTCATCCAACAAGGGGAGTTGAGGAAGTTTCCATGACAGTCAGACCCGATGCAAGCAGGCAGGTGAGTAGCGATGGAACCGACTAGGAGCGATCGAATATTTGGCAGATTCAAGCGGTTATCCGATTTGAAGGCTGGAAGGCATAAAGGACGATTTTATCGGAACAGCCTGATGCTGATTTTACTCATTGCCAGCATCCCCGGGCTAATCACAGGTATCGTCATGTATCAACAGGTTGTTGGCCGAATGGAGACCGAATTCAATCGGATGCATCAGAACCAGATCGAGAACCGGGCACGTAATGTGGATGATCAGCTGGCTTATCTGGAGATGAATTTATCCCATTGGGCTTTTGAACCGAGGTTTGGCAATGCTTTGCGGACGCTGGATTTTGTGTATTATTTCAATGAAACGCAGGAGATTGTCACTACATTATATGTATTGCAAGGTTCCCACCCGCTGATCAAGTCAGCACAGCTGTATTTGCAGGAGCCGAAGCCGATCTTGTTTAATCGGGATTATACCGAATTGAAAGATGAAGCCAAGATACAGGCATATGATCGATACCTCTCCATGGGCAACCACGTGTACTGGACAGACTGGGTTTCCAGCATCAACAGAGATACCGCACTCTCGACCAACGACAGTCTACTGCATACGGATGCAGGCAATGCACTGGTTCTTGTACATAAGATTCCGGGGGAGAGCATTAATCCATTTGGGGCACTGATTATTACGTTGGATAACGAGAAAGTCGCCAGTTTATTGAAAACGCTTACTCCATACGATGAAGGGTTAACGTTCCTCATGGATCAGGAAGGAAACACACTGGTTACCGGTAATCCGGGAACCGCGGGAGAGAACGCTGCTTTTGAGCAGCAGCTAAAAGAAGAAGTGGCCCTGCATGCGGACAGCCGTTCATTCCTGTTCCGATATGAGGATCAGACCTATTCCGTCTCGTACGGCTCATTGAGTCGAATTGATTCGGACTGGACCTATGTTTCCGCTGCACCTTTGACATCAGTCACTTCGCCAGTCAAGCTGGTATCCAAAATCATCGTCATTGCGAGTATAGGCAGTCTCATCCTGGGATTATTGTTATCCTGGTTTGCTTCACGCCGTATATATTCGCCTGTAGCCCGGATGCTGCATCTGCTTACGCCTGGCCGAAACGAAACAACACCAACCGATGCCAAGCTGGACGAGTTTGAGTTGCTGGAGCAACAGTGGAACGAACTGACCTCCCGCAGTATAACGGCACATCGCCAGTTGCAGGAGCAGCTTCCTCATCTGCGCGACAGCTTTGTTTTACAACTTGTACAGGGACATCTATATGCCTATAACGAGCAGGATCTTCAGCAACGGATGCGTCATCTTGGCTTTGAACTGGAGGGCCAGCAGTTTTTGCTGGTGCAGATGTATTTTACGGGATATGAGCAGCTGCAAGGCAGATTCGGAAGCCAGGACACAGGATTGGTTACTTTTGCAGCAGTGAATATCACTCAGGAAGTCGCCAAAAATTATTTTAGGCAGATCAGTGTCATGAACTTTCACGACCTGACTTCAGCCATGCTTGTGATCGCTCCTCAGGACGAATCTGTGAAGTCACAAGCGCTGTTATGGGGACAGGAACTGGTGGAGGTCATTGGACGAACGCTCAAAATGAAGGTGACCTTGATGATCAGCCGCCCAGCAGCTTCACTTCAGGAACTGCCCGGACGATTCGTCGAAATGGAACAGGCCGTGGCTTATCGAAGTGTGGAGGAAGGAAGTCAGATTCTCGATCTGGAGGATGAGGCGTGTTTCCGCAAAAACGAAGCAACTTCCTATCCCCTGGGGCTGGAACGTGAGTTGCTACAGGCGGTCAGACTGGGCAAACAAGCCGAAGCGGAACGTGTGCTGGAGCAATTCATGAGTGAGATTACGCGGGCAGGAAGTACCGAATTCCAAGTGCAGCAGATGATGCTTCAATTGCTCGGCAGTATTCAGCACATGATGCTGCAAACAGGGGTCACACCTTATAAGCTGTTTGGTGGTAGCAACATGTATGAGCGATTATCCGGTATTCGTGAACCTGTACAGATGAAGGAATGGATGATGAATGAGGTATTCATACCTTATATACAAGAGGTTGAGGTACGATCGCAGGAACCGCTGAAGCTCGTGGTGGAACGAACGATGTTGTATATCGATACGCATTACCGCAGCGACATTTCGCTGGAAAACTGTGCTGATGTGGAGCAGATGACACCTTATGCACTGAGCAAGGCTTTCAAACAGGTTTCAGGCATTAATTTTATTGATTATTTGACACGTGTGAGAATGGATGCGGCGAAGCAATTACTACGTGAGACAACGATGAAAATTAATGATGTTGCGGCGGCTGTGGGATATCAGCACAGTTATTTTAATCGGATTTTCAAGAAACAGGAGGGAGTTACGCCGAGTCAATATCGCGATCAATGGTTTGCACAATAACCGTTCATACGTCTGTCATTTCTGACCGGCATCCGGCTTTAGCGGATGCCGGTTGTTTCTTTTTCTACGTTGATACAAAGAAAGATAAACCCGCAAAAATGTGCAATTCTACCTGCTACGTTATGTTCAATTTCTTGTGGAAATGGCGTTATAGCGGGCTTTTCGGCCAATGTGCCAGAGCAATGCAAAAAATGAAGGTTGCCGGAAACAAGGTGGCTGTATAGTCTGAATAACAGATGAATTGACAACGCTTACATTGTTGAGGGAGGGGAGACATGATGAACGGGAAGACGGACTGGAATACCAACACCACTGCAACTGCTCAAGCGGATATGGCCACAAGGCCCATGAGACGAGAGTCTAATTGGAAAAGGCAGATCAAACGAAACAAATGGTTATATGTGCTTGTGCTTCCCGGCTTTTTGTACTTTGTCATCTTTAAATACTTGCCCATGTGGGGGATCGTCATTGCCTTTCAGGACTACCAGCCTTTCCTGGGCATCCGGGAGAGCAACTGGGTGGGGCTAGAGAACTTTACGAACTTCTTCTCCAACCCGGACTTCTTCCGACTATTACGCAATACGCTGGTCCTGGCCCTGTATGATCTCATCTTCTTTTTTCCGGCACCGATCATTATCGCCTTGTTATTAAATGAAATTCGGGTCGCTTTCTTCAAAAGAACGATTCAAACGCTGGTCTATGTCCCCCATTTTGTATCCATGGTGATTATCGCCAGTATCACGTATGTATTCCTGACCCCACAAGGCGGGGTGTTATACGACCTGATCGCCTGGATTACAGGCAAGCCTATTGATGTACTCTCCAGTCCGGGCTCGTTCCGTCCGCTCATTATTGTTCAGATGATGTGGAAGGAGATGGGATGGGGCACGATCATTTTCCTTGCTGCCCTCGCAGGTGTAGATACGGAACAATATGAAGCCTCCATTGTGGATGGTGCAGGACGGTTACGGCGGATGTGGCATATCACACTTCCAGCCATTCGTACGACCATAGTCATTTTGCTCATTCTCAGACTGGGGAACTTCCTCGATACCGGATTTGAGCAGATCTATCTGATGACCAACTCCCTCAACCGGGATGTCGCTGACGTCTTTGATACGTATGTGTACACGGTGGGGATCACGCAAGGTGCATTCAGTTACAGTACCGCTGTTGGACTATTCAAGTCTGTGGTGGGGATTATCCTGGTGCTCGGCAGTAATAAACTTGCGAAAAAATTCGGTCACCCCGGAATTTATTAAGGAGGAGCGCCCATGAACAGCCGTCTATACAACAGCCCTGCCGGCAAGGTTTTTGATATCTTCAATTACGTCATGCTGGGGATTCTGGGCATATTAACCGTCCTTCCTTTCCTGTATATTATAGGGAATTCTTTCGCAACAGAAGCCGAGATCACCGAACGCAGTTTCTTCCTCATTCCGAAGGTGTTTTCCTTCAGCGCGTATGAGTATATCTTTTCCTCGTCCACGATCTTTCGCAGTATTGGTGTTTCCATTTTCATCACGGTGGCAGGTACACTGGTCAATCTGTTCTTCACATTAACGATGGCCTATCCACTATCCAGAAGTGACTTCTGGGGCCGTAATGTCATGATGAATATGGTGATCTTCTCGATGTTATTCGGCGGTGGTATGATCCCAACGTATCTCGTCATTCGTGGACTGGGACTGCTTGATTCCTACTGGGCCCTTATGCTTCCTGGCGCGATCAGCGCTTTTAACTTAATTGTTGTCAAAAACTTTTTTCAGCAAATGCCGCCTGGGCTGGAGGAAGCGGCCCGCATCGACGGCTGTTCGGATCTTGGGGTGCTGTGGCGAATTGTTCTGCCTTTATCCAAACCGGTCATCGCCACGTTTGCCTTATTCTACGCCGTAGGACATTGGAACAATTTTTTCTCAGCACTGCTGTACATTTCCGATAGTGACAAATGGCCGCTACAAGTCATGTTGAGACAGATCGTATTGCTCTCGCAGGCCAGTGTCGGAGATATGGCGAACATGGACCCCAATTTTGTACAACCACCAGAGCAGTCGATCAAAATGGCGGTAATCGTTGTAGGTACCATTCCGATTTTGCTGGTGTATCCGTTTTTGCAGAAGCATTTTGCCAAAGGTGTCATGTTAGGTTCAATCAAAGGCTAAAGCCAAGGGGGAGAACGTATGGGACAAAAAACGGGATTCAAAAAAGGTGCACTGCTACTCTCTGCGTCACTGGTATTGAGTACAATTCTGGGCGCATGCTCCATGGACAAAGCAGGTTCAGGAACCGCTGCGGGTGGCACCGACGAAATTACCATTATGCTTCCGAACTTCGAAGCGGAGAATCCGCCGGAGAACAGTCCAGTCATCCAGAAGCTTGAGGAATTGACTAAGGTGGATGTGAACTTGCAGTGGGTGCCGAGTAGCTCGTACGAAGACAAATTCAATATCACACTGGCCTCGGGAAAGCTGCCTCAGATTATGGTGGTGTTAGGGAAGTCCCCAAGTTTTATTAATGCGGCACGAACCGGAGCATTCTGGGAGCTTGGTCCTTATCTGAAAGACTATCCGAATCTGAGCCAGATGAATGAAATCATTACTAACAATGCGTCAATCGATGGCAAAACCTATGGCATCTACCGGGCACGCGCCTTAGGACGTAATGGGGTCACAATCCGCAAAGATTGGCTGGAGAATCTGGGTCTGGAAGAGCCGAAGACGATTGATGAATTTTACAATGTGTTGAAAGCGTTCACGAAGGATGATCCGGACGGTAACGGCAAGGATGATACGTACGGTCTGGTTGCCAGCAAGTTCACGGGCCCGTGGGATAACATGCAGGTATGGTTTGGTGCACCCAACAAATGGGGAGATGATGGCAGCGGAGGCCTGATTCCGGCGCATGAGACACCAGAATACATGGAAGCCCTGAAATTTTTCCGGCAAATCTATAGCGAGGGTCTGGTAAACAAGGACTTTGCCGTGATGGATGCGACGAAACTGCCTGATCCATTTGTTAACGGTCAAGCCGGTGTCATGGTGGATGTAGCAGATAATGCGCAGCGCATGGATCAGAAAATACTGGATAAAGACCCGAATGCGACAGGACGCGTAGATGTGTTGCAAGCGATGGAAGGTCCAAAGGGACTGCGTGATATGCCAACGTCTGGCTACTCCGGCTTGATTGCCATCTCCAAAAGCAGTGTCAAAACGGAAGAAGACTTGAAGAAGGTGCTGAGCTTCCTCGATCAGCTGAATGAACCGGAATTGCAGGCATTGCTGTACAACGGACTGGAAGGCAAGCAATACGAGAAAAAAGAAGACTACATTGTACCGAGCACTGAAAAGCTTGCACTGCGCGACCTGCAAGGGTTAAATCAGATTTTGATGTTTGTGCCAGAAGACAGGACGCTTCGCGTCCAGCAGACACCTGTCCGTGAAAAGGTTGCACAGGTGCAGAAAGCCAACGAAGAGATTGTCATCGCCAATCCTGGCGAACCGCTCATCTCTGATGTTTACGCCCAGAAAGGACCGCAGCTGGACAATATCATTAACGATGCACGAATCAAATATATCGTAGGCCAGATTGATGAGAAAGGGTTCGAAGATGCTGTTGCTCTGTGGAAGAACAACGGCGGAGACGATTATGTCAAAGAAGTTAATGAACTGTACGCTGCATTGAAGTAGTCGTATAAGCCAGAGCCCGGTAGCCGTGCTTTCAGTGTAGCGGAAACAGCCGGGCTTTTTCTTATCGCTGTAATGACTAGATGCGCGAACCAAATTCCATCCAACTATCTGGAAAATATGACTTCCTGAATATGGTTTTTGATGTATAATCAAAACAAAACAAACCTATTTGAACTGAAATGAACGTTATTGGTAAAGCTGGACGACCACTCTTAAACAGGCAGGGAGGAAGGCAACATGTGGAACGGGGATGCATTTGACAATCCCGAGGCGCAGTACCGGGTTCATCCCTTTTGGTTCTGGAATGGGGATATGGAAGAAGAACAGATCAAGCGGCAAGTGGGTGAGATGGCGGCGCAAGGTGTAGGTGGATTCTTCATCTGTCCACGTCAGGGACTACAGATTCCCTATCTGTCGGAAGCGTGGTTTGATAAGGTGCGGATTGCAGTGCAGGCAGCTGCCGATCATGGCATGCAGGTATGGCTATATGACGAGTATCCCTATCCGAGTGGAATGGCTGGCGGCGAAGTGACACTTGATTTTCCTGAAGCGAAACAGCGTCAACTCGTGCATCATCAGTTGGTGGTTCAGGGCGGAGAAGCTGTGGATCTGGAGTTGCCATGGGGACGAGTCTTGGTTGCCAAGGCGATTCCCAAGGATGAACAGGGCAAGCGTCTGTGGCATGAGTCCATCGATCTGCGCAGCAAAATCGGTAATATTCAGACCGATCAGGTCTATCAGGAGACCGGACTCACATCGTATAACCGCAAGCGGTTCTTCACCTACCGAACAGCGTTCCGCTTGTTGTGGGATGTTCCCGCGGGTGACTGGGAGTTGATTATGTTTCAGGAAAAAGAGATCGACGATTTCAAATATTACGGCAACTTTGTTGATCCTTGCCACAAGGAAGCGATGAGTCGTTTTATTGAACTGACACATGAGCGTTATAAGTCAGCGGTTGGAGATCAATTTGAAAGCGTAATCAAAGGCATGTTCTCGGATGAGATTGCACCGCTGGGCCGTATCCCCTGGTCCCAACAGCTTCCCCGTTATTTCAGCGAGCGTTGTGGTTATAGTCTGATCGATTCGCTACCGGCCCTGTTATATGGTGATGTTCCGGACGCGCATCGTATTCGGTATGACTATTACCAGTCACTCCATCTGCTTCTCCGGGAGTCCTATCACAAACAGGTGCATGATTGGTGTGAGGAAGCAGGAATCCAGTATGCTGCTGAAGTGCCTGGTGTACGGATGACCACCCAGTTGTTCAGTCATATGCCAGGTGGTGATTCGGCCCATGAGAAAATTGGACGATCCTTATCGTGGATTCTGGAACGGTATGGTCAAAAGATGCGTGACAATCCCAAGATGGTCAGTTCGCTTGCCCGGCAATTGGGCCGAAGCCGCAATCTGATTGAATGTTTTCACAGTGTAGGCTGGTCCATGACGCTACAGGATGCCAAGTGGATGATTGATCGAATGGCCGCCATGGGCACCAATTTTTATAACTTTCACGCCTTTTTCTATACGATTGGTGGGCTTGCGAAGCATGACGCACCGCCGTCTCAATTTTTACAGAATCCCTACTGGAAGCATTTCCGGCAGTTGGGGGATTACACCGGACGTTTGAGCTATCTCATGAGCACCGGAACAGCAGACATTCGTATTGCCGTGCTTGACCCAACGACGACATTCTGGAGTCTGATGGGTAATCCGCTGCATGGATTTGAGTATAGCGGCGAAGACGAATTAGAACGGGCGCAACTGGAGCGTCTGACGAAGGACTGGATGCGGATTACTACCCATTTACTCGAAAACAGACGAGATTATGATCACCTTGACCCCGAATTGTTGGCTGAAGCTGACTTAACGGATGGCACCATTCGGACCGGCGTTGCCCGTTATGACGTATTAATTCTGCCACCGATGCTGAATCTGGAGGCCGCGGCCTGGGAACAGGTGAAGAGATTCGTTCAGCAGGGAGGAACTGTTATTTCTGTTGGGATGCCTCCGCATATTGCGATTCAGCCGGGAAGTCCGGAGGGAGAGGAAGCTGCCCAGTTCTTTGGTGCGGGCGAGCAGCCTCAAGAAGTGTACTGGGGCCGTAACGTGACAACAGATCATGATAACCGTGAAACCATGTGGCATCAGGGTGAGGGAAGTGCTTATTTTCTACCCGCAGGAACAGGGCAAGGAGATGACTTTTCGCTGGAGCTGATCTCTCTCCTGCTCGATCAGGTATTGCCCGAACCCATCTGCTGGATCATGGAGGAGGAAAGTGCCTCCCTGCTGATGCACACCCGTCAATTGTCGGCTGGAGAGCACATGGTTTTCTTGACCAATCAGGAGGGTCAGGAATTGAAGGGGCAATTGAAGCTGGTCGCCAGACAGCTGTGGGATGGAGAGGAGCTGGCAGAGGGTGCTTGTATTGTGGCAGAACGACTTGATCTGGAGACAGGACAGCTTCAGGCATTGCCGTATACGAGCAGTGGCGGGGAATGTTGTATTTCACTAACGCTGGCGCCTTATGAAGCGCATGCTGTTCGTCTTACTTTACAAGCTGCGGGGGCAGAGGTAGTACCAACGAAGGTGGATGTAGTAGACAAAACAGGATCGACGTTCATCAGAGTTCCTTCGGAAGGGCCATGGCGACTAGAAACGGTGCAGTCTAACATTTTGCGAATGGGACAATTCCATCTTCATGCCTCCAATGATAACGGAATAATTCTGGAAAGCCAGCATGTAGCTGTGAAACCGTTTATAGATCAGGCGGCAGAATTATCGGAGCAGTATCCTCTGCCAGTCCAGTTTAATCAGGTATTTGGCACACCGAAAAAAGCATCTATTGCTTACCCGATCGAGTGCAGATATACGAGCACATTTGAGCTGAGAACAGCTTTGCCTGCATGCCTGTTATTCATGGACAGAGCGGCGATCTCGGGCAGCTGGTCCATGGAGATTAATGGGCATCCACTTGGAAAAGAACAATTCGATCCAATCGAAATAACCGACCACAATAACATCGCTTGTGATATCACGGAGCTACTGCACAGCGGTCTCAACGAAATGACGGTGATTGTGCAGGTAACGAAAGATGAGGATGGCATCGTGGATCCCTTGTATCTACAGGGAAGATTCGGCGTGGAGTTCCATCATGAAGGCATGGTTTCGCTTGTGCGGGAACCGGACACGGCCCTTTGCATCGGACCTGAACCGCAGCCGCTGTATCCCCATTTTGCCGGGGAAATGAGTTATAAACGCACGTTCTGGCTGGATGAGCCAGGGGAAGATATTACCTCGTTTGAACTGGAATTTAGCGATTGGCGTGTGCAGGATGTGGTGGAAGTGCGGGTAAACGGACATAGCCTGGGTGTAAGATGCTGGTCTCCGTATCGTTGGAAGGGAGAGACCTCCTGGTTGCGTCCGGGAGACAACGACATTGAAGTGCGGATTACCAACACATTGATCGGACTGCTGGAAGGTACGTATTTTGATTCGGAACATCATCGATTACAGGATGCAGGTCATGTACCTGTTGAAGAATTGGGATAAAGGAGTGAACGTATGAGCACAACCCAATCAGAACAACAAAGACTAGACCCGGTCTGGGTCGCGGATCAGGGAGACGGTACATACCGCAATCCGATTCTGCATGCGGATTATTCGGATCCGGATGTGATTCGTGTAGGAGATGACTTCTATATGACGGCATCGAGTTTCTCGCATACCCCGGGGCTACCGATTTTACATTCGAAGGACCTGGTGAACTGGAGTCTTGTCCGATATGCCATTGAACAGCTGGATCTGCCAGGATACGATGTACCTCTTCATGGCAAAGGCGTATGGGCACCCAGTATTCGGTATCACGACGGAAAGTACTGGATCTTCTTCAGCACACCGGATGAGGGCATCTTCATGACCACAGCGGATCACCCTGAGGGCGAGTGGTCGCCGCTGCATCTGGTTCATGAAGTGAAGGGCTGGATTGACCCTTGTCCTTTATGGGATGAGGATGGGCAAGCCTATCTGGTACATGCTTTTGCCCATAGTCGCAGTGGAATCAAGAGCAAAATCCAGGTGTGCCAGATGGCTGCGGATGGGAGCAAGCTTCTGGACGAAGGTATGATCGTCTTTGATGGAACCGAACATCATCCGACCATTGAAGGGCCTAAGTTCTACAAGCGCGAGGGATGTTATTATATCTTTGCTCCGGCTGGAGGCGTGAAGCCGGGGTGGCAGACGGTTTTGCGTTCCCAACAGGTATTTGGGCCCTATGAGGATCGAATTGTTATGCATCAGGGAGCTTCGTCGGTCAATGGACCTCATCAGGGAGGATACGTGGAGCTGGAATCGGGGCAGTCCTGGTTTATTCATTTTCAGGATCGGGATGCCTATGGGCGCATTGTTCATCTTCAGCCGATGACGTGGACGGAAGACGGCTGGCCTATTATTGGAATAGACCGTGAAGGTAATGGAACGGGTGAACCTGTGGATGTGCACGTCAAACCGGATGTAGGAGCAGTCTATCCTATTAATGTACCTGATGTATCCGATAATTTTCAGGCTGATCATCTGGGGTTGCAATGGCAATGGCAGGCGAACTCCCGTCCCGAGTGGGCTGATGCAGGTACGGAAAGAGGACTGGTATTACCTGCTCATCCATACCCTGAGGGCATTCAGTCTTTGTTTGGCACACCTCATCTTCTCTTGCAAAAGCTGCCCGCATCTGAATTTGAAGCCACGACCAAGCTCACGTTCCTGCCTGGACAGGAAGGGGATCAGTCAGGTCTCATCATGTTTGGTGATTCGTATGCAAGCCTGTGTCTGTTACAGACAGAAGACGGCACCATTCGGTTATCGTTGATTCGTGGAGCCAAACGTGCAGACAGCCATCTGCATGCAGATGAATGGGAGGAAACAGGACTGGACTGGGAGGGCGATGGTTCGCAGGTAACCGGCTGGACCGTTCATCTTCGGCTTACCCTGACAGAACCGGGCTTGTGCCAGTTCAGTTGGAGTGAGGACGGAGCGGAGTTTCAGCCGATCGGTACACCGTTTAACGCCACAACAGCCCTCTGGGTTGGTGCGAAGATGGGCATCTTTGCTGTAAACACACGGTTCGAGAATCGTGGTGGTCAGGGTGTTTTTCGTTATTTTAACGTGAAGGAAATTCGGGACTAGGGAGCAAGAACAGAAGCTGGAGGAGGAGCAAGATGGGACATCGTATTCAGTTTGACCGTTATCCAGGTGGTGTGATGAAAGCGTTGACGCTCAGTTATGACGATGGAGTGGTGCATGATCGCAGACTGGTGGAAATCTGTAATCGGTATGGCCTGCGGGGAACATTTAATCTGAACTCTGGTACCCTGGGTAAGCCGGGCCGCATTGAGACTGGGGAAGTCGCTGAACTGTATGCGGGGCATGAAGTGGCCGTTCACACGGTTACTCACCCTACGCTACCTTATGTTCCGAATGAACTCCTGACCGAAGAGATTATGGAGGACCGAAAAGCATTGGAGCAACTTGTCGGTTATCCAGTACGAGGCATGGCCTATCCCAATGGAGGGTACGACCGTGCGTTAAGTACGAAGCTGGAGTGGCTTGGCATCGATTATGCTCGTACCGTTGAATCACATGGCAGATACACGTTGCCAGACCGACCCCTTGAATGGCATCCGACCTGCCATCATAACCATGATTTGGCGGCGCATGCCGAACGTTTTATCCAACATTCCAAAACAGGTACGCCACTATTACTCTACGTCTGGGGTCACAGCTATGAGTTCAATGACAACGACAACTGGCAGATCATCGAACAGTTTGGTGAGCAGATTGGCGGCAGGAACGACATCTGGTACGCGACGAACAGTGAAGTGATTGCCTACTGGAAAGCGGTGCAACGACTGGAGTGTTCAGCTGATCGATCCATCATCCATAATCCGTCTGCCATCCCGGTTTGGTTCACGGCAGATCAGCAGGTTGTTGAAGTGCAAGGCGGAGAGACATTGCGGCTAAGCGAACGAATCAAGGTATAAGGAAGGGAGCTGACGATCATTCGTTATTTTCATGAGAACGAGGCGATTGCAGGCAAGGTGTACGATTCAATTCCAGATATATTGACAACGGTGGCCCAGCGTTATATTGGCGATCATCCCAAACATTCATTTTTGTTCAGAGCCTATCATCAGGGAGGTTTTCGCAGGCTAGGGGATTATCGCTACGACCTGAATTTGAATGAGAAATGCGTAGAGGCTCGTGCAGGGCAGTACGTATATGTATGGGGCAAGTTATGGAGCGAGCAGAATGCAACGTTAAATACAGGCCTGAACTGTTATAGTCCGGTGACAATCTATGTGAATGGTGAAGAGGTATTCAAGTCTGAGCTATTGCAGGAATTATTTCCAGAGCGAAGAACCCAGATTCCGATTTCCGTTAACTATGGCTGGAATGAGGTGTTGTTATGTTTTGTCAAAACAGAAGTGGGATTCGGCGGTATCTACGGAACAGCCTCGTTCAAAAATTTCCCGCTACACTTCCTCACTCCTGGACCGGATCGTCAGGGACAGGAGGGCTGGTTATATTCGGAACCCGTCGATGAACCTGTATTATCTCTTCCTCGTGACGGCATGACGGAAGAAGAAACAGGTCTTACCTGGTATCCGCGCAAGGCGTGGACAGATGAGGAGCAGAGCGTGGGTTCTTTTGCCCGCATCTTCGGCACGGAACAACCAGCTGTGGCCTATGCATGGTCCAGATTGGATGTAACCTTGCCAGGAACATCACCAGTTATTTTAAAAGGTCGTCATGATGGAGAATTGACCCTGTATGTGGATGGCACAGAAGTATACTCTGCTGGAAGTAGCGGTAACTTCCGCGTTGAAGTCCCGCGTCGTTACGGTTCATCTGATCTGGTCGCGAAAGGTGTAATCCAGGCAGTTGGTGACTCATGGGGATTCACGTTGGAAGATGCCGAGCATTTGAATTCCACAGGCTGGAGACTGAAACCTCCTCATCCGGTTGCTGGATGTTCTGACCCTTGGCTGTACACAGGTGTGTTTGCTCCCGGTGCTGAACCATCCCACACGGACATTGTGAGCACGGATACTGTGTTTGATGATGGCGCCCAAGGTGTATATTGGTGGGTAGATCTTCCGAATACACATGTTCGTCCCTATCTGGAGAATACACATTACGGAAAGTGGAATTATCCGCTCGGTGTTACCTTGCTTGGACTTCTCCAAACGGGACAGGAATTGGGTCGGGATGATTACATTCAGTACGTGCGGCAACATATTGAACTGAGCACTTCATTTGATCGCTATGGTCTATGGGATCGGGAAGGATACGGTGCGGCAGGAATCAACAATCAACTGTCTGCGATAGACAGTCTGGATGACTGCGGTTCGTTTGGATCTACGCTGCTTGCTGCGATGGAATTCGGGGATATTCGTGGGGGAAGAGATACCGTGGATCGGATTGCGGGTTACATTACGGATGAGCAGGAGCGTCTGGAGGATGGTGCCTTTTACCGGGTTCGCGGCAATGGGGAGATGCGTCAGGAGACGATGTGGTGTGATGACTTGTACATGAGTACACCATTTCTGATGCGTTATGGTCAGTTGACAGGCGATGGGGCGTATTGGGATGATGCGGTCAATCAGTTCCTGATGTTCCGTAAGTACCTCTATCTTCCCGAACAACAGATCATGTCCCATGTGTATGATTTTGTGCGTGGTCGGGCGACAGGTATTCCGTGGGGACGCGGGAACGGCTGGGTGCTCTTCTCATTAACCGAATTGTTATCCATCCTGCCACATGATCATGTGAAACGGCCGGAATTGCTAAGTTTCTATCGTGATTTAAGTCAAGGTTATCTGGCGCTGCAAGGGGAAAATGGACTTTGGCATCAGGTGCTGAATCGCCCAGATTCGTATGAAGAGACTTCCTGTACATCCATGTTCATCTACGCTTACGCACGTGGCATTCGGGAAGGGTGGCTGGAGCAACCTGAGCCCTATCTGGAAGCAGTCCGCAAAGGATGGGAAGGCATGACGCGCTTGTCGATTGATTACAAAGGCAATATATATGGGGTATGCCGGGGCTCCGGGTACTCGTTTACCGCCTTGTATTATCGCGATGATCTGGGTTGGAATCTGAACGATACCCATGGGATCGGGATTGTGCTCTTGGCTGGCATTGAGGCGCATAAAATGAACCAGCAGCTAAGCGAGGTGTCTTTCGATTCTTCGGTTACAGCCGCGCAGCGCTGATGTTTGACGCAACGGAACGGATGTATGTGGATAGCCTTCTATAGGTAGGTAACCAGTAAAGAAAGCGGCAATGCCCTCAGGCTTGCCGCTTTTAGTGTGATTTCAATCCCGAATCTGATCAGCATGATAGCAAAAACACACTTACTTTCACCCAATAATATGAATAACTGCATCATGAACACAGATCAAAATAATTTCAGCTGCTCCGGTCCTTCTTCCTGCTCTGGTTCAGTACGGTCAGGAAAAGGCTTCACCGGCTGGTCCAGCAGGTCCATCATCATCTGGGCATTTGCCGCTGCATCGCCACCGGAGTTGTTGTTGAAAATAACATAGACATCCTTGCTCTGCTCCTGCAATTGCTCCAGATAGCCTTTCCACTCCGAAAGCTCTTCCTTGTTGTAACGGTACAAGTAACGAGTCTCGCGCCAATTGGGCGCACCATTCTGATGCCAGCCGGATACATTACGCCCGTGCATGCGAACCAGTGTCATGTCCGCATCCGTGGCCTGGGGCACGATGGGAATGGAACCTAAACCTGCCTGAGGTTCGTCACAGACGCTGTGAATCCAGCCTTGCTCCTTCATGAACGCAAGCGTGCGCTCTCGCATGTCACCTTCATACCAGCTACGATGACGGAATTCGAGGGCACACGGAATACCCTCCATTCGAAGTTTCACTTCACGAAGCTCTTTGACGTTGTCCTTATTGCACTCAAACCAAGGTGGATATTGAAACAAGGCTGCCTGCATTTTGCCGGCTTCAATGACGGGTTCCAGTGATTCCCGAAAAGCCTTATACATCTCCGACGTACTTGTGAAGTATGGTTTTCCTCGCAGATGTCCTGTCATTCCCTGGTAGGCTTTGATGATAAAAGCAAAGGATTCGGGGGTCTCGGCAGCCCATCGTGCCATTCGATCCCGCGGCTGAACAGCGTAGAAGGAACTATCCACCTCCACGGTGGAGAAGTATTGTCCGTATAGACTAAGCTTGTCTTTGGCTTTGGTACGGTTCGGATAGAGATCTTCCTGATCCCCCCATCCGGTAAGTCCGATGTGAATCATAAGAACACCTCCTGTTGCTTTTTGAACAACCTCTTATACTTAACCGATTCGCAGGGTATGCGTATGTTTAACATTATATCGTGTGCATTTTGGCTCTTCAATGCGGGTGACTTACTGGAATTTTTTGAGTTTGCAGGATAAAGACGTTACAATAAATTAAAGCTTAGGGGAAATGATCAGGCCTGAACAACAGCGTATGACGGACAGTGGGGCCGATGACCATGTGGAGGGCGAGAATGGATGACGGAATGGTATGAAAAGAGTTTTGGAGAAGATTATCTTCTCGTATACAAGCACCGGGATGTGCAGGGTGCCTATCAGGAAGTACATAAAATGATTAATTGGTTGAAGCTTAAGCCCAATTCTGAAGTATTGGATCTCTGCTGTGGTATGGGACGGCACTCACTGGCACTTGCTGATGCAGGGTTACGAGTGACCGGAGTCGATCTGTCCGATGTGCTTTTGCGTGAAGCCCGCCTAATGGATGACGAACACCGAGTATCTTGGTGTCATGCGGACATGCGTGAACTGCCGCTAAAAGGTGGCTTCGACGCCGTAGTCAATCTGTTCACATCGTTTGGTTATTTCCTGGAGGACGGAGAACAACTGAAAGTATTACGTGCCATTCATCGCATGCTTCGCCCGGGTGGCAGCTATATTATTGATTTTATGAACACGGCTTATGTGACGCGTCATCTGGTGCCGCACTCGGTTCGAGAGGATGAAGGGCAGCGGATTGAGGAGTTCCGCAAGATTGAGGATGGATTTGTGCAAAAGGAAATTCGCATTACGGATACTACATCCGGAGATGAACCGCGGGTATATCAGGAGCGTGTGAAGTTGTACACACGGGATCAACTGAGTCAGATGTTAAATGAAGCCGGACTGCGGGTAGACCAGGTCCATGGCGGCTATGATGAAGAGAAATATGACGAGCAGGCTTCTCCACGCATGATTTTTGTAGGTCATCGTCCTGTGGAGTGAACAGAGAGCGTGTGGAAGGGGAATACGATGAAGCGAACAGAAGAGATGTCCATGACAGAGGGCATACACCGGGTCAAGATTACCATGTCTTTTCCCTTGCGATGGGTCAACAGTTATGTGTTGTCTGAACCGGATGGAACGATCACCATTATAGACCCGGGGCCGCGTAATACGGAAACGGAACTGGAGTGGCACGAAGCGTTGGCAGATCTCGGTCTGTCCTTTGACAATATCCATCAAATTGTGTTGACTCATCATCACCCGGATCATCTTGGGTTGTCGGGTTGGATGCAACAGATTACGGGGGCAACCGTTCGAATGTCCACACGTTCCCGCCAAGAGGCCGATTATATGTGGGGACCTGATTCACGCATTAATACAGTATTACCTGATTATTATGGTCGTCATGGAATGCCGGAAGACAAGACCGAGCAGATGCATGAACATATGAAGGCATTTACTTCACAGATCACACCACTTCCCAATGTGACTCCCATTGAAGACGGTGAGTGGCTCGAAATGGGCGGGAAACGTTGGGTTGCTGTGGAGACGGGTGGACATGCCCCCGGCCATTTATCCTTTTATGCTCCGGAGTCCATGGAGATTATATGCGGAGATGCCGTATTGCCCCAGATTTCACCAAATATCAGTCTGCAACCTGGCAGTGATCCGGAGCCTTTATTATCTTATATGGAAGGATTGCATCGTCTCGGGGCTCTGAATGTCAAGCAGGCGTATCCGGGGCATCGGAATCCTTTTGCACCGTTCAACGAACGGACAGTTCATCTGCTCGCTCATCACGAGGAACGCCTTCAGAAGATGACGGAGCGAATTCAGGAGTCACCGGCGAATGCGTATGACATCTGTGTGCACATGTTTGGCAATCGACTCGGCACCCATCAACTGCGGTTTGCCATGAGTGAGACGTTGGCCCATCTGCAGGAGTTAATTCGACGTGAAGTAGTGAAGCAAGATCAGCGACCGGATGGCACGTTCTATTTTCGAATCTAACGGAATGATGATATGGATATGAAATGATAATGTGATCTTATATCGAGGCTCGGGACAGGAAATTCACCTGTTCTGGGCCTTTTTAGCCTCTCTTAACGGTTCATTCATCTATTTTTAAGCCAGCATGCCTATGATACATCTATGAACTTCGCTAGGGAGCGTTTGGAGACACACCCTAAAGAAAGCAGGGAAGAGCGATGACCAGAAGAAAACGGAATCAATGGAGAAAATGGCAAGCTTCAGCGGCAGCAACGTTGACCGTGGCTGCACTCTTTCAATATGTAAGAACTTCGGATGCCTTTGATGTGGCTTATGCATCAGCGAATGGCACAGACACAAGCGTTACTGCTTCAAGCCAGGTGGATACGCGTGATGATGTGATGGATGAATGGATCAGTAGCACAACGGACAGCCGCAACTGGAACACGCAGGACAATGACAATAATGATAGCCAAGATAATGGAACATCTGATAGCACACAATCCGCTGGGGCGGACCAAAGCATGAGTGACAAGGGAAGTTATTCAGATTCTCAGCGGTATGGACAAAATAACCAGGGTACAGACTCCGGGTACAGCAGTGGCAACTATCAGTCACGTACAGGTGCATCATGAGCCGCACGGAGCAAGTCGCTCGTCCGCTCCGGTTTCAATTCCGTGCGATGAACACGGATGTTGAAGTGCAACTGTCCGCTGGGCGGGAAGAAGCTGAACATGCAGCAACCTTAGTGAAGACTTGGTTTGAGACGCAGGAGCAACGCTTCAGCCGATTTGTGGCAGACAGTGAACTGAATCGTCTGAATAGTTCGACCGGATGGATGCCGGTCTCTGCTGCAATGGATGAAGTTTTGAGTCTGGCTTACGGATATATTGGTCTGACCGAAGGGATTTTTCAACCGGGCATCTCGCAGGCTCTTCAGGCTTCGGGATACGATCTAAGCTTCGAGAAGGTGCAACAACGACAACCGCAACGTCCATTGCTTGAACGCATATTACGAACGAAAACACCTGATTGTTCAGGAATGAAGGAAGATCGATATGACCACAGCCGTCCAAGCTGGATTCAGCGGGAAGGCAGCCGGATGGTTCATCTGGACCCCGGAGCTGAGCTGGACCTGGGAGGCATTGTTAAGGGCTGGGCAGTGGAGCGTATCGCAGACTGGTTACAGCGAACATTGCATATTCCGGCGGGGTTGATTAACGCAGGTGGAGATGTTCAAGTATGGGGTACACCAGACCACCCACAGTGGACCTTGCAAGTAGCTGATCCTTTGCAGGATCAGGGGAATGTGTCAGGTGCGGTCCGTTTACAGCGAGGAGCTGTTGCCACTTCGGGAATTTCCCGCAGACAATGGCAGAATACGGATGGTAGCCTTGCACATCACCTCATTGACCCCCGGACGATGGAGCCGGCGGAGACGGATGTGCTACAGTGTACCGTTCTGGGACAGCATACATCACAATGCGAGATCATTGCCAAGACGGTCTGCATTCTGGGGAGTGCCGAAGCGGTGGGCTGGTTAAACCGTCATTACGATCGGCATGACGTCCTGTGGATGACACGGGATGGGATTACTTATTTTAGAGGCAATACGGAGACGCTCGCTGAGCACTGGCCCGGTTTTGATCCGGATCATCGCTTCAGTCTGATATAGGACAAGTCTAACAGATATGGGGGAGCCGGTTATGGCACAATGGATTGTAGATTACCTGCCGACGTGGAATATCATTCGAATTAGTGGGATTGCTGCTTATGTACTGCTCTTTGCCGGTGTGTTTCTGGGCATTGCGCAAGGGATGCCTATGGCCAAAGGCAAACCGAAAGCAGCCATGTTCAAATGGCATACACGAACGACCTGGCTCGCCTTCGGACTTGGACTCGTGCATGCGTTAACGTTATATATTGATCACTACAGCCCGTTTACCTGGGGAGAACTTCTGATTCCTTTTACAGCCTCTGTGCATCCGATCGGCAGTGGTCTGGGAACGCTTGCTTTCTACGGATTAGTGATCGTCCTGTTATCCAGTGACCTGCGGAACAAGCTGGGCCGTAAATGGTGGTTCATGTTCCATATGCTGTCCTATCCAGTGTTCATTAGTCTGTTGGTTCACGGCATGGTTACCGGGACGGATTCTAGCAATATCATCATGCGGATGATGTATGTATTTACGGGACTCAGCATCCTTGGTATCACTGTGCTGCGTGGCATGTTGCGAGAGCGCAAAGGCCCGGAAATCACGATTGGACCGAAATGGACACCATCTGAGCCAACTGCCGAGCAGAAGCGGATTGAAGGTTTTGGTTTGGTCGGAACGGTACGACCTAAGCATCTGAAATAATAACATGTGGATCATCCAATAAGTATCGTACACATGCAAAAGAAGCGGCCATAGGGCCGCTTTTTTCATGAATACTTATTTCCTTAAACAGTTATTTCACCAAGCATCCACACACATGTCCAATGTTCCACATGACTTCAGATATGAAACGAGTAACACGTTAGACAACATCATCGCTGACAGGTTTTTCTCCCAGCGCTTCTTCAAGCTCGGATTGTTTGCGATGGGCGATCCGACTGCTCGCTGCCGATGCAATCGCACCGACAATATCATCGAAGAACGTGTGGACAGGGCCCAGGCTCTTGTCGTTCAGTCGTTCGAGCACCCCTGGTTTCAGCTTGTCCACATAACCATAATTCGTAAATCCAATGCTGCCATATACATTGACGATGGAGAATGCCAAAATCTCATCCACGCCATACAGGCCTTCATCGTTCTCAATCATCTCCTGCAAAGGAGATATGAGCTGACCTTGTTCTGCCAGGATATCAAGCTGAATACCGGTCAGGACAGCGTTCTGTACCTCGCGTTTACGGAGAACCATCTCCACATTTTCGATACATTCTTCTATCGTAAGACCTGGATAATATTTTTTCTGCAATAACATGACCAGTTCTGCGATCTCAGGGATCGTGACGCCCCGCTTATGCAACCATTCCCTTGTTGCCTCCGCGACCTTCCGGCTATTCAGGCTGTAAGGGATTTTCTCTTGCTCAGGATGTTCCATGGGCGATTCCTCCTCTGAAGTTAGCAATGTCCCTACTCTTGCTTCCTAATACGTATTAACCTGTTTTACGTTTCTTTAAGATAATAGAATTTATAAGTTTTCAGCGAAGCGATTATCTTTTAGTTATTTTTTGGACAAAGGCTCGTATACATGGTAGTACAAACTGTAAAAATGATGAGGGGGAACGTGATCATGAGAAAGATCCAATCTTTGCGTACGGTATCGGCAGCTGCGCTGCTGAGCATTCCTATGGTGTTGTCAGGCTGTGGCATGTTTGGAGCACAGTCTTCTGAAGCTGTTGATCCACCACCACCCATCCAGGAAGCAGCTATGATTCAAGCGGCCGAAGGGAATGGAGCACTCGCAACGCTCCCGTTAACGACAGTATATCTGCAAGACCAGCAGGGGCTGCTCGCTCCGGTATCCCTGACACTTCCTTCTGGAACAGATGCCAGCAGTCCGAAGACAGCTCTAGATACACTTGTCACAGGCGGGGCCTATGCGGGCATGCTGCCTGAAGGATTCCAGGGTGTTCTCCCACAGGGAACGGTTGTGCAGAATGTAACGATTCATGCGGATGACAAGCTGGCGGTCGTGGAGTTCTCGGGTAATTTTGCCAAGTATGATGCGAAGGAAGAACGGAAAATGCTAGAAGCTGTCACGTGGACATTGACGGGAACGCCTGATGTGGAGAATGTGCAGATCTGGGTCGATGGTAAAAAGTTAACGCAAATGCCGGTAAACAGCACGCCGTTGCCTGAACCGCTGAATCGGGCTGTAGGAATCAATCTGGATCTGGGTGATGCGTTTGTGACCAACAGTAGTCCGGTAACGGTCTATTTTTCCGCTGCTTCGCCAGCGGGCATCCAATATTATGTTCCGGTTACACGTCTCGTTACACCTGGTGAAGATCGGGTGCAGGCAGCATTGAATGAGCTGATCAAGGGACCTGACAAAGGCGGCGAACTGGAAGAGGTCATGACAGGCGGAACGGAGCTACAATCGGTCAAAACAGCAGAGGATGGCACAGTAACGGTTGCGCTAAAAGATGATATGTTTGCCGAAGGTGATATCGTGCCGAGCGAGCTGTTACAGTCTGTCGTATTAACGACTACGGAGAATACAGCCAGCAAGGATGCCAAAGTGCAGATCGAATGGAACGGCCAAAAAACGGTCATGGGTGACGATAACCGAGATTACAGTGCACCTGTTTCCAAGCCTGAATATATCAACGAAATTCCGATTTAATGAGCAAGAAATGCTTAAGGATGCTTTTAACCGAACTCTTTGGTAAAATATAAGGGATTCGTAAAATACGTGTTCAAAAAGATCGGTTTTCAGGACCGAGAAGATGGGATGAAGCTAGAAATGGAGTAGCGGAGCGTAGGCAAACTACGTGAGCAACTACAATGTTTCCGAAGGAAACATACTTCGTAAGCTTATGCTTATTAGGCTGAATTCCATATTCGATGCTGATGATGCCTTAAGGCATCTTTCGTAATCAAAAGCGAGCTTTTTGAACAATCTCTAAAAGTGTGAACAAGCTCAACATTACAGGATGCTTAAGTCGTAGGAGGCAGAAAAAATGAGATCAAACGGACGAACCAGCGAACAGCTGCGCCCGCTGAATTTAACAGTAAACACGAATAAATACGCCGAGGGCTCTGTACTGATTGAAGTTGGAGATACAAAGGTTATCTGTACAGCTACAGTAGAGGAACGTGTTCCTCCCTTTATGAAAGGGCAAGGTAAAGGCTGGGTAACGGCTGAATATTCCATGCTACCACGTGCAACACATACACGGAACCAACGTGAAGCCAATCGTGGCAAATTAACTGGACGCACCATGGAAATTCAGCGTCTGATTGGTCGGGCACTGCGCTCGGTAGTGAATTTGCAGGCTCTTGGTGAGCGTACCATTACCTTGGACTGTGATGTTATTCAAGCCGACGGAGGCACACGCACAACGTCCATTACCGGTGCATTTGTAGCGCTGGCGCTTGCCGTGAACAAGATTTCCCAACAGCACAAACTGCAAGTATTCCCGATCACGGATTTCATTGCAGCGGTAAGCGTGGGTGTTGTGGGTGAACAGCCTGTACTGGATCTGAACTATGATGAAGATTCCAAAGCCAAGGTAGACATGAACCTGGTGATGACAGGTGGCGGTAAATACGTTGAGTTGCAGGGAACAGGCGAGGAAGCACCATTTGATCGCCGTGAGCTGAACGCAATGTTGGAACTGGGCGAACAGGGAATTCTGGAGATGATCGAGCGTCAAAAAGAAGTGCTCGGACCGATTGCGCTCAAGATCGGCGCGCGTGGATTAGGGGAAGCCTAAGATGAGTTTGGACAGCCCAATTCTCATTGTCGCAACCCGTAATGCGGGTAAAGTCCGTGAATTCGCTCATGCTTTCGCACCGCTTGGCAAAGAGGTCAAGAGCATGTTTGACTATCCGGAGCTGCCGGATGTGGTGGAAGACGGCGTAACGTTCGCGGAGAATGCCTGGAAGAAAGCCAAAGCGGTTGGTGATGCGCTTGGTTTGCCCGTTCTGGCAGACGATTCGGGACTTTGCGTAGATCTGTTGGACGGTGAGCCAGGCGTATATTCAGCGAGATATGCAGGCGAAGGAGCAACGGATGCACAGAATAATGCGAAGTTGCTGGAGACGCTGGAATCGTTGAAATCCGGTGAGGACACCGAGCAACCGCTATTGAGTCCAGCTCGTTTCGTCTGTGCGCTGGTACTGTACGATCCGACAACTGGTGATAAGTATGAATCGGAAGGCACTGCGGAAGGCTGGATCACGGCTCAAGCTGCAGGTGCTGGCGGTTTTGGATATGATCCACTCTTCTATGTACCTGAATACGAGATGACGATGGCAGAGCTTACGCTTGAGCAAAAGCAGGCGATTAGCCACCGTGGTCATGCGCTGAGAGCGCTCGTATCCAGACTAGAAGGATAAGACGGAACATCAAAGCGTTAATGGAAGGACAGAAGCATTCCGGTGGAATGGTTCACCCGCCATTAACGCTTTTTTCTATGAAATGAAGTGTTTGAGTGAGGTTTCGGGAGATCCATCCATATACCTAAATGAGGATGGCTATTTCTGCGACTATAATACAGAACGTATGTTCCTGTACCTACGTCAGAAATGGTTCACATTGCACGATTGGGAATCTACTTGGGACTGGAGTTGGAAGAAGTTGCAAGCCTTGTGTGGTATAGGTTAACATTCAAATTAACGAATCATATATGAACCTTAAACGGAGGGATTTGCTCATGCAAGAAGTGAAGCTTGTTGTATCCTACGATGAATATGAGGACGGCATTCGTATGGAAAAATTAATTAAGGATTTGGCGGCTAAACCGGAGGCCAGCTCATTGGAAAGTCTGGTCATCGGAGATTGGGGACAGGCTTATGAAAATTCGCCTGACGAGTTCATAGGTACGCTTGTCGAGTCAGCTCCAAGCTTTCCTTCATTGAAGAAACTGTTCATCGGGGATATGGGATACGAAGAGTGCGAAGTGTCGTGGATTATTCAGACGAATCTTACCCCGCTGTTGGGTGCTTTTCCAGAATTAAAATCATTCTCGGTCATGGGCAGTAGCGGCCTTAGTCTGGAACCGCTCCAGCATGCCAAGCTTGAAGAATTGATTATTATTTGTGGTGGCCTACCGAAAGACGTGTTATCTTCAATCACCCATGCCGAGTTGCCTGAATTGCGTAAACTGGAACTGTATTTGGGTGTGGATAATTATGGTTTCAATGGTTCACTTGAAGATGTGCTTCCCCTTTTGAAACAAGGATTATTTCCAAAGTTGGTTTACTTGGGTCTGAAAGACAGTGAAATTCAGGATGAGATTGCCAAAGCAGCAGCGGATGCACCTATTCTGGATCAACTTGAAATACTGGATCTATCGCAAGGGACGTTGTCCGATGAGGGAGCAGAAGCATTACTATCAAGTGACCGGATTAAGAAATTGAAACATCTCGATCTAAGTTATCATTACATGACGAATGAAATGATCAATCGCTGGAACCAATCGGGTATATCCGTAGATGTTAGCGACCAGCAACAGAGCGATGAGGATGACTGGCGTTACCCGTCGTTAACGGAATAGACAATGTCAGGTGTAAAGGAAATGAAAGAAAGCCTGCATCAACCAATAGACATACCTGATCCAACACGAGATCAGCCCTTATTATTGATTGGAAACCCAAATAATCGCCGAACCCAGGGGTTGCAAGAGGCCCGAAATAGATTGGGTTTGAAACCTGCGGTTGTACTACCATATGCTCAATTGCTTCAGAACTGGAGACACGGCGGAACGATCTCTGATACAGTTGATTCCAATCTGCCGGTACCCCTGATTCGAATTGATGCTCCTGGTGAGGATTGGGAAGTGGAACGTGAGCTACTGTTCCTTGGAGCTATGGACGATACGACAACATTAACGGATGGAATGGGAGCAGAAGCATTCTCCACAGAACAGGCCCTTTCGCTGGAACAGGAGTGGGGAAGAATTTACGCTCCTGCTCAGTGGTTTCGTGGCTGGAGAGCATGTTTGGATCGAATCGGCCATGAAGCTCGGGAAATGTGGCCTGAAGTCCGATTCATGAATGATCCCAGTGATATCCAATTGATGTTTGATAAAAGACAGTGTCAACAGCATTTATCTTCCCATGGGGTTCAAATCCCCCCGGTGCTAACTTCTTCACAGCCGATTCGAAGTTACACCGATCTACGTATGGCTATGCAATCTGCTGGTATGAACCGTGTATTTGTAAAGCTCGCGAGTGGCTCAGGAGCCTCAGGCGTTGTCGCGTATCAAGTCAATCCCCGAACAGGTGATGAAGTCGCTGTAACGACGATGGGGATGGAACTGATACAGGGCAAGACGATTTTCTTCAATGAAGGACGTCTACGTAAGTATACCCGCAGTAAAGAGATTGCTACGCTGATGAACTGGTTATGTGCAGAAGGTGCACAGATTGAAAGGTGGATGCCCAAAGCCACGCTTGATCAACGGGCCTATGATATTCGCCAACTGGTTGCGGGTGGACAGGCGGGTCATGCGATTATGCGGCTGAGTCGTACGCCGATTACCAATCTGCATCTGCGCAATGAACGGATGCTGCCTGCCGAAGCAGGGCTGGACGAACAGCGGATGTCGCTAGTTCGGACGGAAGCGCAAGCAGCCATGTCTGCATTTCCCAATTCGTGGTCAGCCGGGATAGATGTAATGCTTACTAGTGGTTCGAATCCGCGTGCCTATGTACTAGATGTGAATCCGTTTGGAGATCTGTTATATAGGGTCGAGCATCATGGCCTCGGAACCTATGAGTGGGAAATGGAACTTTTACGAAAGGAGCCTATTCAACATGCCTGATATGAACACCATCGTGGGCTCCCATGATCTGTTAATGATTACGCTGGATACGTTACGATATGACGTAGCCAAGCTGGAAGAGGAGAATTGTCCTAATCTGTGTGGTTCGGGTCCGTGGGAGAAGCGTCATACCCCGGGCAGTTTTACATACGCGGCGCACCATGCTTTTTTTGGTGGTTTCATGCCCACCCCTGCCAATACAGATAAGGCATCTCATGTACGGCTGTTTCATTCCCGGAATACCGGACTCAAGACACATCCGCACACCTGGCTGTTTGATACACCGGATATCGTATCCGGGCTGGCGGCTGAGGGTTACCGTACAATCTGCATTGGAGGCGTCATTTTTTTTACGAAAAAAAACCCACTTGCTAAAGTATTGCCCGGCTATTTCCAACAGAGCTACTGGCGAATGAACTTTGGGGTAACCAACCCCAAATCGACAGAACATCAGGTACAGCATGCATTAAAGCTACTTGAACAGACGCCTCCGGATGAAAAGATATTTATGTTTCTGAACGTGTCTGCCATTCATGGTCCAAATCGGTACTTTGTAGAAGGAGCCAAGGAGGACTCGGTGGAGACTCAACGGGCTGCACTTCGATATGTAGACGAGACTCTTGGGCCGTTGTTCGAGGCGATGCGAAAACGTGCCCGCCCTGCGTATTGCCTGGCTTTTTCCGATCATGGTACAGCTTACGGTGAAGATGGGTATCAAGGACACCGGCTCGCACATGATGTCGTCTGGACGGTGCCATACCGTGAATTTTTAGTATAAAATTATTGCTCTTATGATGATAACAACCGGAGACAGGAGGAAACCGATGGATAAACAATCACAACATACGACAACAGGCCATTCCACACAGTCCGGATCCAATATAACTACAGGTCTCAGTGAAGTACTGGCATTCCCCTATCGTTCTTACTTATACTCTTACCCGCACAAGACGGCATATCGGGAGCTGGACCCACCGTTGCCACTGGAGTCACTGTGGGAAAAAGAGAATACCGATACGTATTTTTTATATATGCACATTCCCTTTTGCGCTGCTCGTTGCGGATTCTGTAATCTGTTCACACTGCCGGATCGTCGGGATGATACGCATGAACGCTATGTGGATGCGTTGGAACGTCAGGCGAAGCAGTGGGCACCTATTACATCTCGAAGACCGTATTCGCGGTTCGCGATTGGTGGGGGAACACCTACATTATTGAATGAGGTCCAGTTGAACCGTCTGTTTGATATTGCTGAACATGTGATGGGGCTGGATCCCTCGCAAGCATCAATATCAGTGGAGACGTCGCCAGATACCGTTACGGAAGCCAAGCTATCCATTATGAAGGAACGAAGTGTAGATCGTGTCAGTATGGGTATTCAGAGTTTTATTGAAGCTGAAGCATCCGCCATCTATCGTCCGCAAAAACCGCAGGAAGTTGAACGAGCGCTTGAGAAGCTTACTCGTTATGATTTCCCATTGTTGAATCTGGATCTGATCTATGGTTTGCCTGGACAAACGGTTGAATCGTGGATCTATTCACTGGAAAGAGTGCTCGCTTACGAGCCGGGCGAAATCTTTATCTATCCCTTGTATACACGGGAGAATACGATCGTGAAGCCTGATGATATTCGTCGTCAGGGACCCGACATTCGGATGGAGCTGTATAAGGCAGCACGTGAGACTTTGAAAAGTAAAGGTTATGTGCAATATTCGATGCGCAGATTTGCCAAGGAACAGTCGTCCGCCAAAGTGCTTCTGCCTTATAGCTGTCAGGAGGAAGGCATGGTTGGTCTGGGATGCGGCGCACGCTCTTATACGAGTGAAGTACACTATGCTTCCAAGTACGGCGTGAGTTACAAGGCCACGCAGAGCATCATTGCCGATTATGTGGCGACCGAGCGTTATGATGTGGCTGATTATGGTATCGTGTTAAGCCGTGAAGAACAAAGACGTCGCTTTATTCTGAAGGCCTTGCTACATCGGGAGGGATTAACGTTGTCTGACTACCATCAGCGCTTCGGTACTGATGTGATGTCCGACTATGTCTGGTTGACTGAACTGCTGACAGAGGGCATGGCGCAGCTGGAGAACGATGAGGGCAAGCAGATACTGCGTCTGACAGAAGAAGGACTTGGCTACTCCGATGCGATTGGAGATTGGCTTATATCTGCCGAAGTTCGTGAACAGATGGAAGGGTTTGTTTTCTCATGAGAGCGACTTTGTATTATCGGGGGAAGTTGTCTTCCTGTAATTACGACTGTCCATACTGCCCGTTTAGCAAGACTGTGGATTCCAAAGAGACGTTGGAAATGGATGAACAACAATTGCGTCAATTTGTGAACTGGGTGAGGGAGCAGGAAGTTGAAGGGCACCAATTTTCGATTTTCTTCAATCCCTATGGTGAAGCATTGGTTCGTCGTTGGTACCGGGAAGCGATGGTTGAGCTGTCACATATGCCACATGTGGATAAAGTTGCGATCCAAACCAACCTGTCGGTTAAGCTGGACTGGGCAACGGAGCTGGATGTGAATAAAGCGGCCTTTTGGGCGACGTATCATCCTCGTGAGACGAAAGAGGCTTCTTTTGTTAAACAATGTCTGACCTTACGTCAGATGGGCCTTGCTTTCAGTGTTGGTACTGTCGGACTCCGCAGTGCATTCCCCGCAATTGAGTCCATGAGACAGGCTTTGCCGGATGATGTATATATGTGGGTGAATGCTTTCAAAGATCGGCCCAAATATTACACGCCGGAAGAGATTCAGTTTTTACGTGGGATGGATCCGTTTTTTGAAGGTAATCTACAGGATTATGAGAGCTTGGGCAAACGATGTGCTGCCGGTTCGGAAGTATTTTATGTACAAGGGTCAGGCCATGTGAAGCGGTGTTATAAGGATCGCCGGATCATTGGGCATCTGTATCGTGATGGTCTACAAGCTTTGGCCGCGGATCGGCCTTGTCGCATGAAAAAGTGCGGTTGTTACATTGGATATATTCATATGGAGGATTCCCCGTTCAGGGAAACGTTTGGCAGTGGGTTGCTTGAACGAAATCCGGTATTGATCAACCGTTAGAGGTAACAGATATACAATTTTTAAATGGATAAAGACTTTACACCAGAAGATGTTCTGGGTAAGGTCTTTTTTTGTTTAGGTCTAAATATTCAAATTATTTAATTTTGGATATAAGAAATGTAGTATATTGTCGATTTGTTATGAAAAAAACCTTGAAATATAGTCATTGAAGAACTGAGCAATCACTCTCAGGAGATTGGACTCATGGTTGAGAGTATATCCGAAATATCGGCTCAGACAAATCTGTTATCTCTGAATGCTGCCATTGAAGCTGCAAGAGCAGGCGAACATGGTCGTGGATTCGAGGTGGTTGCTACCGAGGTACGCAAGCTGTCGGACCAATCGGCGAAATCAGCCGAACAGATCAGTGTACTCGTAGCTACTATACAAAAAGGGATGAATAATGCATCACAATCCATGGGAGAAGTAAACGCTGAGGTTCAGGAAGGCATAGAACTTGTCCGTAAAGCAGGAGGTACTTTTGAGGAGATACGTGAAGCTGTTAGCAATGTCGCAGGTCAGACTCAGGAGGTATCTGCATCCATTGAACAAATGGCAGCGGGTGTGGAACAGATTAATGTGTCGATGAAGACAATTATGGAAGTAACAGAGAATGCGGCTGCTGGAACAGAGGAAGTCAGTGCAACATCAGAAGAACAACGGTCTGCGATGCAAGAGATTGCTTCAGCGGCTAATGATCCCTCGTCCATGGCAGAAGAGTTACAGCAGTCACTGAGTCAATTTAAAGTATGATGATGGATGGTTCTAGTGTGAAATTCAGCATACATGAATGTGTATAACAAGAGGGTGTCAGTGAGAACAACAGTCACGCTGTTCTCACTGACACCTTTTTTTGATGAATGAGAGATCAGAAGGTCATCCTATCGAATAGCGACTTTATATGTCCGCAACCAGGTATTGATCTGAGTCAGATATGCAAATAGCTGGGGACCCGACATCAACTGTCCAAACCAGGGAAGATTGGAAGCGGCATCTGGTGAAGACGCAAGATTGCGGATCTGAGTTTTGTCGATCAAAGGCAAAATAGGCGAAGTGGGATCATCCAGAATATCAAGTACTTGTTGTTTGACAGCGGCCAGGTATTGTGGATTATGTGTTTTCGGGTACGGACTCTTTTTGCGATATAACACATCGTCAGGCAGGACACCTTCGAGTGCTTTACGCAGAATGCCTTTTTCCCGCCCACCTGTTATTTTCATTTCCCAAGGGATGTTAAAGACATATTGGATCAGACGATGGTCACAGTAAGGTACCCGTACTTCCAATCCTGCCCCCATGCTCATCCGGTCTTTACGATCCAGAAGTGTAGGCATGAAACGTGTAATGTTCAGATAGGACATCACCCGCATTTGTGCAGCTTTACCTGTTTCCCCATCCAAGAGGGGCACTTCAGCAACTGCATCCGAATAGCGGTCTGCCAGATAGTCGAGTGGCCGAATCCATTCCCGAATGTCCGGAGATAACAGTGCTGCTCGCATATCAGGCGCTACAGACCACGGAAACGTACCGGAGTTCAACATATCTTCGCGATGGAACCAGGGGTAGCCGCCGAACACTTCATCCGCCGCTTCGCCTGAAATGGCAACCGTGGCCCCTTTTTTGATTTCTTTACAGAACAGATAGAGTGAGGAGTCCACATCCGCCATGCCTGGTAGATCCCGTACAAGCATGGCCTGTGTCAATGCATGAACCAGTTCTCCGTTCTCGATTTCTATCCAGTGATGGTCGGTCTTGAGTTCATCCACCATTCGCTTAATCCAGGGCCCATCTGCACCGGGCTGAAAGGAATGCGCCTGAAAATGCTTGGCGTTATCCACATAATCGACAGAATACGTACTGACTTGGCCTTGCCCCGTCCGGTTGTAATAATCCACGGCTAACGCAGACAAGGCACTGGAGTCCAGTCCCCCTGATAAAAGAGAGCATACAGGAACATCCGATGCCAACTGGCGCTCCAGTGTATCTTGCAAGAGGGTTCGCACCTCGGCTGCGGTCTCTTCCAGGTTATGTTCGTGTTTCTGGCTTTCCAGTTTCCAGTAGGCATAAGTTCGAATCCCGTTTCGATTGTAAATGAGCGCGTGCGCAGGTTTGAGTTCGTTCAGTGAAGAGTATACGCCGTGTCCTGGTGTCCGTGCAGGCCCTACGATAAAAACTTCGGCTAATCCTTCCGGGCCAACAGCGGCTTCCACATCTGGGTGAATGAGCAGAGCTTTGGGCTCTGAGCCGAACACGAGTGTGTCTTTGGCATTGCTATAGAACAGAGGTTTTACGCCAAGGCGATCCCGTGCGATAAAAACCTGTTCGCGTCCCCCATCCCATATGGCAAAAGCGAAAATACCGTTAAACCGGTCAACGCATGCCGGTCCCCACTCAATATAAGAGGCGAGCAACACTTCCGTATCACATTGCGTACGGAACTGATGCCCCCGCTGGAGCAATTCCTTTTTCAACTCGGGTGCATTGTATAGTTCTCCGTTATACACGACGGTATAGGAGGTATCTCCCTGTAACGCATGCATGGGCTGTGCCCCGTTCTCGGGGTCCATTACACTAAGACGCCGATGTCCAAAGGCACAAGGATTGGAGATCCATGTACCTGAAGCGTCGGGCCCCCGGTTCGACAAGCTGTCCGTCATACGGACCAGCAGCTCTGATTCCTGGGTTAGATCCCGATTCCACTGTATGAATCCGGTAATACCGCACATGGTTTGTTCATCCTTTCTTGGTCGAGTCATTCATCCGTATGGCTGCAGAATTACTGACAGCCAGCAAATGTTGTCTTTTTCGTCAGAAGTCGTAACAAATATATGCCGAAAGCAGGCATAAAATGTCTGTCCTCTTCGGAAACTAGTTCTAGGGACAACGGCCTCAACATGCCTGTGAAGGAGAGAACATGCAATGGACAGTATGAAGTATTATGTGTCTGTCATGGGCCGCTCCGTTATTCCGGATCCATCTGTAACATCATATGAATGGATCATTCAGGCTACGCCACAGGAAGCGGAGCAATTGCTGGGAATGCTCAATCTCATGCAGGAAAAGGAGGAAGAGGCCTTTCCTGGCATGGTATTCCCATGGCCAGATACACCGGAGGAGTCCGTAAACCGGGCGTATGAAACGGTATTACAACAGGTGTATCGGGAGATTTATCGATTGGGGACACCAGAGACACGATATCAGATTGAACAAAGTACATGATAAGCACATAGGAAAAGGAGCGCGATGACGAATGTATGCCATTCAAGATGCCAAAATACGCAGATTAACCGAGGTAGATGGATTGTCCTGTGCAGAGGTTGAAGTGCAGCCTGGAAATGCTGGAGACCCGTCATTACTTGTATACGTGGCCTCCACGCAGCCGGGCAATTCGCTGGAAGTCGTTCGAATTGTACGCAATCACTCCGATTCAGCGATCGACTGGTATAACAATAATATGCATACCGCATTTGAAGAGGCGACAGAAACCGCGTTTGAGAACAGCGAAGGCATCACTGCCGAAGAAGATAAGGCTCGGTTTCAAAGTGAACTGTTTGCCTTTGGTTTGCTTGGTCCAACACTTCAGCGGTATTTGATTGGGCAGGCTTAACAGGTACGCACCAGCAACACATGTGGTGATTGTGAGACAGAAGGTCAAGGTTGAGCTATACGTAGACAGTGACCTGTTGCTGTTGGTGGTTGCTGTCACTGCATCTGTAACTAAAACCCCCGCCGTTGTTGAACGGCGGGGGTTTTATGCGATAGGTCAGATCAGGTTGAGATGTGATTAAGCATACTCACGCAACACTTGAATGCCTTTGACCACGTTGTACACAAAGCTTAATCCGTAGATCACAAAGAATAGAATGACAAACCCGACGGCGGAACCCAGACTATGCGCAGTCAAGAAGAAATAAAATAACGGAATAGCGGCGAGAAACGGGAATACATGTGAGAATAAGGCGCGTTTGGCGTGTCCCTCAATGTAATCATCCTTGGCAACAATCCATATAATGATCGGAAACAGGAACGGGGCAAAGAAAATACTAAAATAGGATAGGGCTGATAAAAGTTGTCTCATGACGATTCTCTCCTTCAATGGAACATTGAATTGTATGTATGCAAAAGATTACCCAGCAAGTATGACGTTGAACATGTCTTATGTTAATCCGGCTCTAATTGTTCCAATCTCCTCAATATAGCCTGGTTCAAGCTATCATATTCCTAAAGGTAATGGAGTATGAGAATAACACCGAAAAGTACATTTTGAACCCGTATTTAAGTGTAATTATTAATTTTTTTATAAAACTATTGAAAAATATTGAAAACAGAGTATAATAAGAACCGCGCCGAAAATTTATTATACATATTTGTCTCAGTAGCTCAGCTGGATAGAGCAACGCCCTTCTAAGGCGTCGGTCGGGGGTTCGAATCCCTCCTGGGACGTAAAAAAAAGAGAAGCTTCCCTCGGGAAGCTTTTTTTCGTTCTAGGGAAGAGAACACCCAATGGTTCGTCGGAGCATCCGCTTCGTTAGCACTACTTCGCAGTCTCGACTGGAATGAGAGTATCCCTCCTCTTTGCGTTTAAGGTAAAGTTATTTATTGGTTTTACCTATTAAATAAATAGAATACATATATTTAAACAATAAACGATTCTATGTCACAATGTGGTTATTAACGATGAAAGCGACGGTGGTATCCATGAAATCATTGAATCAATGGCAGGCAGATGAGTATGACAATAAACTGGCTTTTGTATCCGGATACGGCAAAAACCTGATTTCATGGCTTCAACCCCGGAAAGGGGAATTCATTCTTGATCTAGGTTGCGGGACGGGGGATTTGACGTATGAAATTTTTCTGGCCGAAGCTGAGGTTGTTGGCATGGATGCATCCCCGGACATGATTCGCCGTGCGAAGGCAAAATTCCCCGATATTGAATTTGTGGAAGGAGACGGTCATCGGTTTAAGACGAATAGACCGTATGATGCCGTCTTTTCCAATGCGGCGCTACACTGGATGCGAAATCCGCAGCTTGTGGTGGATAACATCTGGAATTCTCTGAAGCCCGGAGGGCGTTTTGTCGCAGAATTCGGGGGGAAAGGGAACGTACAGATTATTGTGGATGCACTAGAGGAGGTCGTGGAACGTAACACGGGTATTCGTGCATCGGAACGCAATCCTTGGTACTTTCCTTCGATCGGAGAATATAGCTATATTTTGGAACAAAGTGGATTTGTGGTGCGACAGGCCCATCACTACGACCGTCCTACCAGACTGGCAGATGGTGAGCAGGGTATAGTAGGCTGGTTGGCTCATTTTGGAGGCGACTATTTTGCAGGTTTCACTCAGGATGAGATACAAAAAATCTGCCATGAAACCAGTCGGATCGTGATGCCTCACCTTTGGAGAGAAGATGCAATGTATGCCGATTACAAGCGCCTACGTATTGAAGCCGTGAAGCCAGAAAGTTGAATTTGATATCTTTTTATCACTGTTAAAAGAATTATAGTAGTCTTTTCTATAATAACCACCCTTCATGAGTAGACCGAGAATCTTTTTCTAATAAAGAGGATCTTGGTCTTTTTTTGATGCATTATTTAAAAAATGAAATATTTAAACGACAAATAATTACAAATGGATATTTTTATCATACTCAAGACCCATATAAGTAATTTCTATATCATATTTGTAAGTATTTAGAAGGAAAATGTGGTATTTTGGTAGAATAATTTACCAAGGGTCAATCATCTTGCAGATAGGTGGTGAAATTGAGCAGGTATTGCAGTACATGCGAATAGCAGGAACCCATCAATTGGTGAGGTACTCACATTTAAAAGGAGGGGCAAAGCCTTGAGCAAACGATTGATATCCACGTTATTAAGTGTTCTGATGGTCTTTTCCATTATTCTCCCAGCGGCTGGAGCCGCTCCCGCAGATGCAGTTATTCAGCTTGAGAACTTACCAAGTACAGCCGAAGCCAAACAATGGAGAGAGATTCTTGCAGGGCGGGAAGCAAAACTTGCCGCAGATCCATTTTTGGATAAAAGTTTGGAAGGTCTGGGTGGAGAAAACACCCGAGTCATCGTTGAGCTTTCAAATAAACCTGTTGCAGTAGCGCAAGGTGAATCAACCCTCTCAGGAAAATCATTTACCTCCTCTATGGAAACAAAGGCTGTGACTCAAGTTGAGCAACAACAAGAGTCATTTGTACATAGCCTCACTCAGAAGAAAATCAAACATGAAGTATTGGAAGAGTATGCATATGCCCTGAATGGTGTAGCCATTGAGATTAAAGGAAACCAAGTGGGACAATTGCTTCAGATACCAGGCGTGGTCAGCGTATATCCTGACCTTGAAGTTACAATAGCTCCCGAGACAGATGAAGTGAACCCGTATATGAAAGACACAGCGCCTTTTATTGGTGCACCTGAAGTATGGGAGCTGGGTTACAAAGGAAATGGCGTCAAAGTAGGTGTCATTGATACAGGGATTGACTATGAGCATCCTAATCTACAGCCGGCCTACAAGGGTGGATGGGATTTTGTTGACAATGATAGCGATCCGTATGAAGCAACATATCAGGAATGGAAAGTTTCAGGTGAGCCTGAGTTTAACGCTAATGGAAGTGCCTATTACACATCCCACGGTACGCACGTAGCCGGTACTATTGCTGCTCGTGAAGCAGGGGATTACGGCATTGTTGGTGTTGCTCCTGAAGCAGATATATATGCTTACCGTGTACTTGGACCGTATGGTAGTGGTCAAACGTCATGGGTACTCGGCGGAATCGATCGTTCTGTTGAAGATGGCATGGACGTGATCAATCTCTCGTTGGGTAACGCCGCCAACGATCCAAGTTATGTTACTTCGGTTGCCCTTAACAATGCGATGTTGTCCGGTGTGACAGCGGTTGTGGCAAGTGGTAACAGTGGACCTAACCGTTATACACTCGGTTCTCCGGGTGCATCTGCCATGGCCATTACCGTAGGTAACTCTACAGGTCCTAGCCAGCTTATTACAGCAGATACTCACTTCTGGATTGGTGAAGAAGGTGAGGAAGTGTTGCCTGAACAACAACCGGTGCCAGAGGTTGAACAATCTCCTGAACTGGGAACAGCACCTGGAACAGAAGCACCTGAAGTTTCAGAACAAGGCGTACCCGCAACCACTACTGAAGAAAGTGCTGCAGGTGTGGAGGACGTAGTTTCTGAAGAAGCTGTAGTTGCTGGATCAGAAGAAGATGGAATGACAGCTGAAACGTCTGCTGACGCTGAAGTTCTGAATGTAGAAGAAACTGCAACAGAAGAAAATACTTCTGCCCCAGTTGAAGTTTCTCCTGAAGCTACTCCTGTGGAAGAAGAGTCTGTAATTGCTCCGGCTGAAGCTCCACTGTCTATTGCAGAGTCGGTTTACCGTCTGGATCTGATGGGCTGGAGCCTGTCAGCAGACCCTGAAACTGTTTTGACAGGGAAATTTGATCTTGAATTTGCAGCACTGGGTAAACCAGCTGATTTTGAAGGCAAGGATTTTACAGGCAAAGTTGCACTGATTCAGCGTGGTGAACTCGCATTTGTAGAGAAAATCGCCAATGCCAAAGCGGCTGGAGCCGTGGCTGTTATTGTATATAACAACATTCCGGGTCCGATCGGTGTGAGTCTGGGCGATAACTTCGAACTCATTCCGACACTGAGCATGTCCAAGGAAGATGGGGATGTGATCAAGGCAGAGCTGGACGCAGGACAAGCCGTTGAAGTGAGTTTTAGTGACTTTGAACGTTCCCAAACTCCGGGTGATGAAATGAATTCATCCAGTTCACGTGGACCTGCTAAGGTAACGCTGGACATCAAACCGGATATTGTTGCACCAGGTACAAGCATCCTGTCTACGATTCCTGCCTACGGCAAGGATGAGCCAGACGCAGATTACGCACAAGCTTATGATCGTAAAACAGGTACAAGTATGGCTACACCTCATGTAGCAGGTTTGATTGCGCTGTTGATTGAGAAGCATCCGGACTGGACGCCATTTGATATCAAAGTAGCGCTTATGAACAATAGTAAAGTGTTGGATACGACCAAGTTTGATGTATTTGATCAAGGTGCAGGGCGCATTCAGGCTGTGAACACCATCGATCCTGCTGCTTTTGTCAAAGTGCTTGATGTTACTCAATACACAGAGAGTGGCTCTGTTGTTGAAAAGGAAAATATCACTGGAAGCATCAACTATGGTAATTTCCTGAGCACCGATGAAAAGACGATTACCAAAACGATTAAAGTTGAATCTCTGAATGGTAGCGGTGGGGATTACACTGTAAATGTGAATCCGACTCGTAATGTCGCTGGTGTATCCGTTGCCGTAGACAAGAGTTCGTTCACACTGAATGGTGAGGAAGAACTTGCAGTGACAATCACCGTTCCAAGAGGGGTCACTGCGGTTACAGAAGCGCAAGGATACATTGAGTTGTCGAACGGAACCAATACCTTTACGGTACCATATGTTGCTCATTTCAACGTTACGTTGAGTGGAGTGAAATATATTGAAACGGTAAAAGGCACTGAAAAAAATCCATTCCACTATCCATTGAAGGCTGATGGTACATTGGATACGCTGAATGTAGCGATGGAATTCTATAATCCGATGACTTTCGCCCTGATCGAGATTTATGATGGTCTTAACCCAGAAGGTGGATATTATCAAGATGGTTATATCGGTTCCATTTTCGGTAACTATTTTAACTTTAGTGCAAATGCAAGATATAACCTTGCTTGGAACGGCACATATGCAGACTACACAACTGATGAAGTGACAGAGATTCCAGATGGTTTGTACACCGTTGATATCACTACCATTGGTACGGACGGTAAAACCTATAAGGAAGATACTTCTCCATTTTTGGTGAAAAAGACAGCTCCGGCTGTAACTGCACCAGAAGCGTTGGAGTTCACAGTGGATGAATCTGCTGTCCTTAATGGTAACGTGGAAGATTTGTACTTCCGTGTTGCTCCTGCGCTTGCCAGCGGATGGGACATTGCTTTTGATCCGGCAGCTTCCTTGGAAGCAACATATGTTGTGAAAAAAGAAGATGGCTCAATTCAAAAAGAGGGTGTTTTTGAAGTACAAGCGGATGGCACCTTCAGCCTTCCTTTGGAAGGAATCGAAGCGGGCGAATATGTAGTTGAACTTACGGTAAAAGACCAACAGGGGCTTTCGGGTACAGCCAATACGGCATTAAAATTGGAAGCCGTGCAGACCGAACCTGAAACTCCGGCCACCAAGGCCCCAGGTACACCTGTATTGTCTCACAATAACTGGGTAGGCAATGGCCTGCCAGAAGGCTCGTATATCGTTACCATGAACCTGTGGTGGGGCGAGAACGCAACCAGCTACAAGTTATATGAAGACGGGGTTTTGGTTGATACGCAGAAGTTGACTTATAACGCGCCTTCAGCGCAGTCTGCTCAGACGAAGATCACGGGCAAAGCCAACGGCACATATACGTACGTGGCCGAGTTAACGAACGACAAAGGAACAACGCGGAGTCAGACGTTGACTGTTCAGGTTACCAATGCAGCGCCAGGCAAAGCAGTTCTCTCTCAGGATAACTGGGATGGCGATGGCAACTATAAGGTTACCATGAACCTTTGGTGGGGGACGAATGCCTCTGAGTACCGTCTCTATGAAAATGATGAGTTAATCGATACGCAAGAACTCCGTGCAGTTACACCTCTTGCTCAAAGTGCTGTGAGTACACTGTCCGGGAAAGCTTCGGGCACGTATACGTATCGAGCTGAGTTAATTAACGCAGCCGGAGTTACTAGCACAGATACGATCACGGTAAAAGTGAAGTAAGCTCTTCCTCATTGAAGATAATTAGATTAATGAAGGAATTGTTCTATGGACGAACGGCCTCCATCCTGATTTTGCAGGATGGAGGCCGTTTCATGTTGTTCTTTCTATTAAATGAATTGTATGACTAACCGATCATTCGATTCTTGCTGGCCTGGATACCTGCGATGAGTAAAGCAATGGCCAGAAGAACCTGTATCAGCAATGGAAGGGTCCATCCTTTTGTCCAGTCATGAAGCATGCCGAACAGCAGAGGTCCCACTGCCGCCAGCATATAACCGAATGACTGGGCCATACCGGACAGACTGGCAGCTTGTCTGGCATCTTTGGTGCGAAGGACGAAGAACATCGTCACCAGTCCAAACGAAGCGCCAGCGCCTATTCCGGCCAACGTGACCCCGATGGTAACGAGCGAAGGGAGTCCGCTTAACAATAAAGCATACCCGACAATTAAAGATGAGCACGTTACCGTGGTTAGAACACGCTGGTCTCGCGTTCTGCCAGCAAGGATTGGAACGATAAAGGTAATGGGTACGCTAACCATCTGCATCAGCGAGAGCATCCAGCCTGCTGAGGTGGGGCTGAAGCCTTGATCGGCGAGAATCTCGGGAAGCCAGGTAATCGTCGTATAGAAGATTAGAGATTGCAGACCCATAAATAATGTAATGAACCAAGCCAGGGATGATGTTCGTAGACGCACAGGTGTCCCTTCACTCTGGGTAGAAACATATAACGTTCGCTGGCGTCCTGCAGCGACTTGGGGGAGCCACAGGAGAAGTGCCAATATGGATAACAAGGCCCACATGCCCAGAGAAGCGCGCCAACCGATGGAGGTTGCTCCTGCTACGGGCACACTCATGCCTGAGGCAATGGCGCCAAATATATTCATGGATACGGAGTATAGCCCAGTTACGATACCTACACGCAATGGAAAATCGCGTTTGATCAAACTTGGTAAAAGCACGTTGCTTAACGCAATGCCGCATCCCAATATTGCAGTTCCTGCATATAAGGCCAAGACAGAGGGGGATAAACGTAACACCACCCCGAGAGTTACGATGATAATAGCGATCAGCAAGGATGATTCGAGTCCTAAACGTTTCGCAAGACGTGGTGCAAACGGAGAGACTGCTGCAAAGGCAAGCAAAGGAAGTGAGGTCAGAAGTCCGGCCATCGTATGACCGATACCTGTGTCGGACCGGATCATCTCCACGACGGGACCGGTTGCCGTGATTGGTGACCTCATGGTAGCGGCTATGACGATAATGCCTGCTAATAACAGACCGAATCTTTTGGATGTCGAAGAATGTTCTTCCTCGGCTTGGATAGATGAGTGCTTCTGAATTGAAGATGACATGATAAAATCTCCTGTTTCCTAATGAGTTGATATGTATGGATTGTTACATTATCCACTCTGCAAGCATAACATTCTATGTCAATATTGAGCAAAGAGGTGGGTCAAACTCATCCCTTGAACGCAAAAAAAGCTTCCCAAAGGAAGCTTTCTTTTAATACGTCCCAGGAGGGATACTCTCCTTTACAGTCGAGACTGCGAAGTGGTTCTAACGAAGGGAATGCTCCGACGAACCGTTGGGGTTCTCATCCCCAGAACGCAAAAAAAGCTTCCCGAAGGAAGTTTTTTTTTTAATACGTCCCAGGAGGGATTCGAACCCCCGACCGACGCCTTAGAAGGGCGTTGCTCTATCCAGCTGAGCTACTGAGACATGAATTTTTTCAAGCAAAATTGATTTTATCATATACAAACAGGAATATCAAGCGTTTTATTTTAAACTGTTTTTCGTATATGATATTTGGCGGCAGTAACGTTTTTTTCATTATATTTAAGGTTATGTTAGAATATCAGGAGAACTCAGAAAATAGATCGACAATCGTTTTAATATATACATCTATTTATGTTGATTCCGACTGGAGATTCAGGATATAGAGGAGGTGCTCCCATTAAGGAATCCACGACCCCGGAAACCGAGCACAACAACAATATTGTGCTGTTTCCTAAGACGCTGGACTATTACCAGATTCAATTGACAGTGATGCTTGAAAATGAACGGTATGGTGAAGCGATGAAATTGCTTCACTTTTTGCTGCAATGTCAGGGACAGGAAGAGCGCCACTATGATGAATGGCGGGCCCTGCTCGAATGGCTTCAGGCCGCGTTCCCTCATTATGAAGAAACTTCGCCTGCCGTTAATGAAGAACGGGAAGAGGAAGAGATTAGTGAGGAAGACATGGCGAGGCAGCATGCCCGTTTGAAGCTTGAACAGGATGATGGTTATGCAGATAAGATGCTTCGCACAGTAATGGAAGAGCCGTTGTCTGAACAGACCATGCTTGCTTTGGAGCAACTGGCCTATCTTGATCTGCCGAAGATTGACGAGGCACTTACGAGTTGGTTAGAAGATAAGTCGCTTCACCCTTTACTTCAGTTCCGGGTGCTACAAACCTTGCGTCGCCGAGGTGTTCAAGGTATGATCCTGTTTACGAGAGGCGAAGAGCAGGTAGAGGTCGAGATTGATACCGTGCCTCTTAAACCAGAGGAATTCCCGCTCCAAATCGTTCAGATTCTGGAACGAGTGGCAGATCAGACGGAGGTTCATGAACCTACGCTCTTTTATTTTGCCCAGGAACTGTGGATACAATATGTCATGGCGGTGTATGGAACGCGTGATTATGTATCGATGCTGGAAGAAAATGATTCCATGACAGATATATGGGCAGCAGCTCTACATATGACCGTTGCAGACAGTCTAGGTGGCTCGCATGATGAGGAAAATACCCGCTCAATGTATGCTGTGACAAGCGCGATGCGCTTTCGACTGGAGCAGGCTTATCGTTCGATGAAACAGTTTGTATCTGCCGGTTTGGACGGTTAAACGAGGCCGGAAACGTTTTCCTTAAACTGTATCAAGGGATTCCCCTTGAAAAAGAATCTAATCTTGTTTATACTAAAATGGTTATTTTGTACGTGATTGCCTACGTGAACATGTGAATTTTGGAGGGGAAAGTATACAATGAAAGCAACTTGGGAAAAGATAGAGAAGAACCTTGGGGTTCTTGAGGTTGAAGTGGATGCAGATCGTGTAACTGCAGCACTCGACAAAGCTTTTAATAAAGTGGTAAAACAAGCAAACGTACCTGGATTCCGTAAAGGTAAAGTACCACGTTCCATCTTCGAAGCACGTTTTGGTGTAGAGAGCCTTTATCAAGAAGCAATCGACATTTTGCTTCCTGAAGCTTATACAGAAGCAATCGACCAAACGGATATCTTCCCGGTTGATCGTCCTGACGTAGATGTTGAACAGTTCGCTAAAGGACAAACATTCAAGTTCAAAGCGAAAGTAACTGTGAAACCTGAAGTTACCCTGGGTGACTACAAAGGAATCGAAGTTGCTGTAGCAAAAGGTGAAGTAACTGACGCAGAAGTGACTGAAGAACTTGAGCGTCTTCAACAACGTCACGCTGAACTCGTTGTAATCGACGAAGGTTCCGCTGCAAACGGCGACGTTGCAGTAATCGACTTCGACGGTTCCGTTGATGGTGTACCTTTCGAAGGTGGACAAGCAGAGCGTTATTCCCTGGAACTGGGTTCCAACACATTCATTCCTGGATTTGAAGAGCAAGTTGTGGGTCTTTCCACAGGCGACTTCAAAGACGTAGAAGTGACTTTCCCAGAGAGCTACCATGCAGCAGACCTTGCTGGCAAACAAGCGGTATTCAAAGTGAAAATTCACGAAATCAAACGCAAACAGCTTCCTGCATTGGATGATGAGTTTGCTAAAGATGTTAGTGAATTCGACACATTGGAAGAGTACAAAGCTGACCTGAAAACACAATTGGAATCCCGTAAAGCTGACGAAGCTAAAGCTGCTCAAGAAAATGCAGTTGTAGAAAAAGTGGCTGAGAACGCTGAAGTGGACATTCCTGCTGCAATGGTTGAGAGCGAAGTACAAAACATGATGCGTGATTTCGACAACCGTCTGCGCAACCAAGGTATGAACCTTGAAATGTTCCTGAGCTTCTCTGGCCAGACTCAAGCTGACCTGAGAGGACAAATGCAAGAAGATGCTTCCAAACGTGTTCGCAACAACCTGGTGCTTGAAGCTGTAGGTAAAGCGGAAAACATTGAAGTATCTGACGAAGAAGTGAATCAAGAACTCGAAAAAATGGCTGAATCTTACAAGCGTCCTGCTGATGAGATCCGTGGCATCCTCGAGGGTAATGGTTCCCTGGACAGCCTTCGCGATGAAGTTAAACTGCGTAAAACGATTGACGTTCTTGTTGAGAACAGCACAGTTGTTGAGCCAGTTGAAGCTCCAGCTGAAGAAGTTGTTGCAGAAGCTGACGAAAAATAAGACAAGCTGTTATCAACTTGTCAGTTGAATAAACGATAAGGCACGTGAATCATTGCGTGCCTTATTTTTAAATTGTGACATCCATTTTATAGAAAATGAAGTAATAATATGGATGAATACTAATTTAATTGATCGGTGTACACTTTTTACATACCTATGACACTTCGTGCAAATAAAAAATGGCAATACGGCATAGGATGGCTTCAATTTGCACATACATAGAAAACATGGTTAAATATGATCAGGCAAAAAAGTAAACGAACTGATGTCTGACACACTTGTGAAAAATGACATTGTCACAGGAAAGTGTTAGAATGAATTTGGGTTTGCTTTACAGGTGGCCTATGTCTAATTACATGTAGAAAAGAGGTTGGTCTCATGAGTCTGGTGCCAATGGTTATAGAACAAACCAATCGAGGCGAGCGGTCTTACGATATATATTCGCGTTTGCTGAAGGATCGCATTATCTTTCTAACCAGTGCGATTGATGACGATGTAGCCAATCTTGTCATAGCACAGCTTTTGTTTTTGGCAGCCGACGATCCTGAAAAGGATATCAGCTTGTACATTAACTCACCTGGTGGTTCTGTCACCGCAGGGATGGGTATATACGATACGATGCAATATATCAAGCCGGATGTATCTACCATTTGCGTAGGGATGGCAGCAAGCATGGGTTCTTTATTGCTGACAGCCGGTGCGCCTGGCAAGAGATATGCGCTGACGAACAGCGAAGTGATGATTCATCAGCCGCTTGGCGGTATTCAAGGACAGGCTGCGGATATTAAGATACACGCAGAATGGATTATTAAAACACGTCAGAAATTGAATCAAATATACGTCGATCGTACGGGTCAGTCTCTTGATAAAATTGAGCGGGATACAGACCGTGACTTTTTCATGAGCGCTGACGAAGCTAAGACGTACGGCATTATTGACCAGGTGCTCAGTAGACCGATCAATTCCTAAAGGGGTGGTTTCATGTTTAAATTTAACGATGAGAAAGGGCAACTGAAATGCTCTTTTTGCGGTAAATCTCAGGAACAGGTACGTAAGCTGGTTGCTGGACCAGGCGTGTACATTTGTGATGAATGTATCGAACTTTGCACCGAAATCGTTGAGGAAGAACTCGGTCATGATGAAGAAGTAGACCTCAAAGATATTCCAAAACCGAAAGAAATTCGTAATATCCTGGATCAATATGTTATTGGTCAGGAGCAAGCGAAGAAGTCATTGTCTGTTGCAGTGTATAATCACTACAAACGGATCAACACGCAAAGCAAGATTGAAGATGTTGAGTTGTCGAAGAGTAACATTTTGCTGTTAGGACCTACGGGTTCTGGTAAAACGTTGCTTGCGCAAACGATGGCAAAAATTCTGAATGTACCTTTTGCTATTGCTGATGCTACTTCATTAACAGAAGCGGGTTATGTAGGTGAGGATGTAGAAAACATTCTGCTTAAGCTGATCCAAGCTGCTGATTATGATGTGGAAAAAGCAGAGCGTGGCATTATTTATATCGATGAGATTGATAAAGTAGCGCGTAAATCCGAAAACCCATCCATTACTCGTGATGTATCGGGTGAAGGTGTACAACAGGCACTCTTGAAAATTCTTGAAGGAACCGTGGCTTCTGTACCACCACAAGGTGGTCGTAAACACCCTCATCAAGAATTTATCCAGATCGATACAACGAATATCCTGTTCATTTGCGGCGGTGCCTTTGATGGTCTGGAGCAAATGATCAAACGTCGGATCGGTAAAAAAGTCATTGGTTTCAACACCGTTGCTGAGCAACAAGATTTGAAACCAGGTGAATATCTGGGCATGGTATTGCCGGAAGACTTGTTGAAATTCGGTCTGATTCCGGAATTTGTAGGCCGTCTGCCAGTCATCTCCACTTTGGAGCCACTGGATGAAGATACGTTGGTACGGATTCTTTCCGAACCGAAAAACGCGCTTACCAAACAGTACCAAAAACTGCTTGAGCTGGACAATGTGAATCTGGTATTTGAACCAGCTGCATTGCTCGCGATTGCAAAAGAAGCAATCAAACGTAATACAGGTGCACGTGGTTTGCGTGCCATCATTGAAGGCATCATGCTTGAAATCATGTATGAAGTGCCTTCACGTGAAGATGTTACGAACTGTGTCATTACCGAAGAAGTCGTTGAGAAAAGAGTTGTGCCTGAACTAAGCCAATCGAAGGACGATAAGCAGGAAGAAAGCGCCTAATGAAAGCCTGAATCCTGTTTGAACTCTGAAATATAGACTTGTCAGTTCTCCACTTTGGCAGAAGGCGAATTCATGTCTCTGTCAGGGTGGAGCTTTGACGTTGTGGGGAGAGAAATCACTCATGTATTTAAGACAAGATACACGTCCCGTGAAAGTGGGAAACGTAACGATCGGTGGCAGTAACGAAGTCATTATTCAAAGTATGTGTACAACGAAAACGGCAGACGTTGAGGCAACGGTTGCAGAGATTTTGCGACTGGAAGAAGCCGGCTGTCAAGTGGTACGTGTAACGGTGAATAATGAGGAAGCTGCTGCGGCTATCAAGGAAATCAAAAAACGCATTAACATACCGCTCGTAGCAGATATTCATTTCAACTATAAGCTGGCATTGCTTGCAATTGAGAACGGCATTGATAAAGTGCGGATTAATCCGGGTAATATTGGTAAACGTGCTAAAGTCGAAGAAGTAGTTAAGGCTTGTAAAGACCGCGGTATTCCAATTCGGATCGGGGTAAATGCAGGGTCACTTGAAAACCATCTGCTTGAGAAGTACGGGTATCCTACTGCTGATGCTATGGTAGAAAGTGCATTGTATCACATTGGTATTCTGGAAGAACTTGATTTCCATGATATTATCGTGTCCCTCAAAGCATCGGATGTGCCGATGGCGATTGAAGCTTATACCAAAGCAGCCCAAATTATTCCGTATCCATTGCATCTCGGGATTACCGAAGCAGGTACACTGTTCTCCGGTACGATCAAAAGCTCTGCAGGTATGGGAGCCTTGCTGTCCATGGGTATTGGTTCAACCATGCGGATTTCGCTTAGCGCGGACCCGGTGGAAGAGATCAAGGTTGCTCGTGATTTGCTCAAAACCTTTGGACTCATTACGAATGCAGCTACATTGATCTCCTGCCCGACGTGTGGACGTTTGGACATCGACCTGTTCTCCATTGCCAACGAAGTGGAAGAGTATATCTCCAAACTTAAGGTGCCGATTAAAGTATCGGTGCTGGGTTGCGCAGTTAATGGTCCAGGTGAAGCCAAAGAAGCGGATATCGGCATTGCCGGTGCTCGTGGAGAAGGTCTCTTGTTCCGTCACGGTAAGATGATCCGTAAAGTGCCTGAAGAAATCATGGTTGAGGAATTGAAAAAAGAGATCGACAAAATCGTCGAAGCCTATGAAGAGACAGGTGTTATTCCTGGTCGTTCGCACTGATTGATTCATATCTTGTTTCTGTAACAGCCCGCCAGCGATGGTGGGCTTTTTATATTCTCGCATACAAATTCTGCATCACCCGTTTACGTCGCGTTGAAAAGGCTATACTACCAAGTATTAGCATGATCTCATATGAGAATAGCGACAAAATAGGAGGATGTGAAGACATGGAATTTGGTATGGTCATCATGTTGATTCAGTTATTTTTTGGAGTGGTGATTGGTTTGTATTTCTGGAACCTGCTACGGGGTCAGAAAACGAACCGCAGTGCCGTTGAGCGAGAATCTCGCAAGGAACTGGAGAAGCTGCGTAAGCTACGTTCAATCTCACTCACCAAGCCGTTGTCGGAGAAGACGCGTCCAGCTACCATTAACGATATTGTTGGGCAAAAAGACGGGCTGCGTGCCCTTAAAGCTGCATTATGCAGTGCGAATCCGCAACATGTTATTATTTATGGTCCTCCCGGAGTCGGGAAGACAGCTGCCGCAAGGGTTGTGTTGGAAGAGGCCAAGAAGAATCCATCTTCTCCTTTCAAGCCAGACGCGAAATTCACGGAGTTGGATGCAACAACAGCCCGTTTTGATGAGCGTGGAATTGCGGACCCCTTAATTGGTTCGGTCCACGATCCGATATATCAGGGAGCAGGAGCCATGGGCGTTGCAGGTATTCCCCAACCGAAACCGGGTGCTGTCACGAAAGCGCATGGGGGAATGCTTTTTATTGATGAAATTGGTGAATTGCATTCGATTCAGATGAATAAGCTGTTGAAAGTGCTGGAGGATCGCAAGGTGTTTTTGGAGAGTGCGTACTATAACTCGGAAGACACGCATACTCCTGCTTATATCCACGATATTTTTCAAAATGGCCTGCCGGCCGATTTCCGCCTTGTTGGTGCAACAACACGTTCGCCTCATGAACTGCCACCAGCTTTACGTTCGCGTTGCATGGAGGTTTATTTCCGTCCTTTATTGCCTGAGGAGATCGGGCGAATTGCAGAAGACGCTGTGCAGAAAATTGGTTTCAGTCCATGTCCGGATGCCGTAGATGTGGTCAAGCGATATGCAACCAATGGACGTGAAGCGGTCAATATCATCCAGCTCGCTGCTGGGCTTGCGCTAACAGAGAAACGTGAGACGCTCCAGGCGTCCGATGTGGAGTGGGTGGCTGGTAGCAGTCAGATTCAGCCACGGCCTGATCGCAAGGTCCCTTCACAGCCGCAGGTGGGGTTTGTTAACGGCTTGGCGGTATATGGACCGAATATGGGAACCATTTTGGAAATTGAAGTGTCTGCTGTTCCGGCTCTCAAAGATCAAGGCCGAATCAACATTACAGGAGTTGTGGATGAAGAAGAGATTGGAGGCGGTTCACGTACACTCCGGCGAAAAAGTATGGCTAAAGGCTCGGTTGAAAATGTGTTAACCGTATTAAAAGCCATGGGTATTCGTCCGAATGATTACGATTTACACGTGAATTTCCCAGGCGGGACGCCTATTGATGGTCCATCAGCCGGGATTGCCATGGCGACAGCCATTACATCAGCCATTCAGGGACGTCCTGTGGATCATGAGACAGCGATGACTGGCGAGATCAGCATCCATGGTCGGGTGAAGCCCATAGGCGGCGTACTGGCCAAGGTGGAGGCTGCTTTTCAGGCAGGAGCGAAGACCGTTATTATTCCGGCGGAGAACTGGCAGTCCATTTTTGAGAATCTGGAGGGCTTGCGGGTTATTCCGGTAGATACGGTACAAGACGTATTCCGTGAAGTGTTCGCCTGGGTTCCAGAATCGCAACAAATGGAACAAACGAAGCTTGTAGAGGAGGCGATTGCACCTGCAACGGAGATTTTTCCACCGGCATCCGCTTCCTATTTGCGTGCTGACGTGCCTCGTTCAGGACAGGTTACAGATTCGGGAAGCTGCTAAGCGCTTCCCTTCATTGGTTTTTTATGTGAACATTTGATAGAATAATGAATGACTACAACCTGAGAGCCATTGGAGGTGCGAAAGCGATGGGACCGAGCAAAGCGAAAGGTCGTCGTTTTCCTTTACTGCCTTTAAGAGGACTTCTCGTCTACCCGAGTATGGTACTGCATCTCGATGTGGGCCGGGAGAAATCGGTCAAGGCTTTAGAAAAAGCGATGGTAGAAGAACATTTGATTCTCCTATGTTCCCAAGCCGAAGTAAATATTGAAGAACCAACACAAGAGGACATTTTCAGAATCGGAACCGTGGCCAAGGTCAGACAGATGCTGAAGCTTCCGAACGGTACGATTCGTGTACTTGTGGAAGGCTTGGAACGGGCTGAAATTATTGAATATACGGACAACGAGGAATATTACGAAGTGCTGGCACAAGAACTGCCTGAAGAGGAGAATACTCATCCGGAGACGGATGCCTTGATGCGTACTGTTCTGAACCAGTTCGAGAATTATATTAATCTGTCCAAAAAAGTGACACCCGAGACACTTGCAGCAGTGTCCGACATCGAAGAACCGGGGCGCCTGGCCGATGTCATCACAAGTCACCTGTCCTTGAAGATCAAGGATAAACAGGAAATTCTGGAGACCATCGACGTTCGGGAACGTCTGGAGAAATTGCTGGACATCCTGAACAATGAACGCGAAGTGCTTGAACTTGAACGTAAGATCAGCCAACGTGTGAAGAAACAGATGGAGAAAACGCAGAAGGAATATTATTTGCGCGAGCAGATGAAAGCGATCCAGAAAGAACTGGGTGAAAAAGAAGGCCGTGCGGGTGAGGTCGAGGAGCTCCGCACTCAAATGGAAGAACTCGGCTTGCCGGACAAGGTGAAAGAAAAGGTCGAGAAAGAAATTGATCGACTGGAGAAAATGCCTGCAAGTTCAGCCGAGGGTGGAGTGATTCGCAACTACGTGGATTGGCTGCTAGGCCTTCCTTGGAGTCAGATGACAGCAGATGATCTGGATATCCAAAAAGCCGAGGATGTGCTCAATGCAGATCATTACGGATTGGAAAAGCCCAAAGAGCGTGTGCTTGAATATCTGGCTGTCCAGAAGCTCGTTAAGAAGCTCAAAGGGCCTATTCTCTGTTTGGTTGGACCTCCAGGGGTCGGTAAAACATCACTTGCTCGTTCGATCGCCAGATCGCTAGGTCGGGAGTTTGTAAGAATTTCACTTGGTGGCGTGCGTGATGAAGCCGAGATTCGTGGTCACCGACGTACCTATGTAGGCGCCATGCCTGGGCGTATCATCCAGGGGATGAAAACGGCAGGCTCACTCAATCCGGTATTCCTGCTGGACGAGATTGATAAGATGGCTTCAGACTTCCGCGGAGATCCTTCCGCAGCACTGCTTGAGGTGCTTGATCCGGAACAAAATAATACGTTTAGTGATCACTTTGTAGAATTGCCGTTTGACTTATCCAACGTTATGTTTATAACAACTGCCAACACCGTACACAACATTCCGCGTCCTTTGCTGGATCGGATGGAAATGCTCAACATCCCTGGTTACACGGAGCTGGAGAAGCTGCAAATTGCGAAAAACTATTTGCTGCCCAAACAGAAGCAGGACCATGGTCTTGAAGAAGAGCAACTGGAAATTCCGGATGACGCGCTGTTGCGTGTAATTCGTGAATATACAAGGGAGTCCGGTGTGCGGAATCTGGAACAGCAGATGGCTTCGTTGTGCCGGAAAGCGGCCAAGAACATCGTATCGGGTGTGGAAGGTCAGATCAACATCACATCAGATGCCGTCAAAGACTACCTTGGACCTGGCAAGTTCCGTTATGGCATGGCCGAGCTGGAAGATCAGATTGGTACCGTAACCGGTCTTGCGTGGACTGAAGTGGGTGGAGATACTCTTGTCATTGAAGTGACTGTCGTACCTGGAACAGGTAAATTGACCCTCACAGGTAAACTGGGGGATGTCATGAAGGAATCGGCTCAAGCCGCATTCAGCTACACCCGTTCCAAAGCTACGCAGCTCGGGATTGCACCAGACTTCCATGAGAAGAACGATATCCACATCCACGTTCCGGAAGGAGCAATTCCTAAGGATGGTCCATCTGCGGGGATTACGATGGCAACAGCGTTAATCTCAGCCTTGACGAACAAACATGTTTCGAAGGATATCGCCATGACTGGTGAAATCACGTTGCGTGGGCGTGTACTGCCGATCGGTGGTCTGAAAGAAAAATCACTGGCAGCCCATCGTGCTGGCTATAAAAAAATATTATTGCCTAAGGATAACGAACGGGACCTGCGTGACATTCCAGACAGCATCAAGGAAGATGTGGAATTCGTCCCAGTAGCCCATATGGATCAGGTGCTGCAGCATGCACTTGTTGAACAGGCCGGAATTCACCTGTAATCCACGTATCCGAAAGGTTCGTATGAAGAGTAGACCGTTCTGCGGAGGCTTCGGCGTCCGCTGGAACGGTTTTTTTGGTATGATAGAACAATCCATGGCATAATACCATCAACAGGTTATGCTTAGCACAGCGTTCAAGAGAGGAAAGATACAATATGAAAGTAAATCAATCTGAATTTATTATCAGTGCCGTTCGGCCTGAACAATACCCTGAGGACGGTCTGCCAGAGATAGCTTTGGCGGGACGCTCCAATGTCGGAAAATCATCCCTGATCAACCGTTTGATTAATCGTAAAAATCTGGCTCGGACAAGCTCAACACCGGGTAAGACGCAACAACTGAACTATTATAAAATTAATCAGGATCTCTACTTCGTCGATTTCCCAGGCTATGGCTACGCCAAAGTTTCTAAAGAGCAGCGTTTTGCCTGGGGCAAAATGATGGAGAAATACTTGCTCGGACGTGAGGAATTGAAACTGGTTATGCAGATGGTGGATATGAGACATGAGCCATCCAAGGATGACAAGATGATGAATGAATGGCTTCGTCATAACGGACTGCCTTTGGTTGTAGTAGCAACCAAGATGGACAAGATTCCAAAAACACGCAGAGCCAAACATATCAAAGTCATCAAGGAATCACTGGGTCTTCGTTCAGGGGATTTGTTTGTACCATTCTCATCCGAAGAAGGATTGGGGAAAGAAGAGTTATGGGACATCATTACCCGCCATGCACGCATAGATAAGTATGCACCAGAAGTTCTGGATGCAGAGAATGCTTCTGAAGAGGAAGAAACCAACGAAATTAACGGATAACCGAGATAGTATACTGTTTTAGTGCAGGAAAGTGAGCATACTAACTGAATCGTTGATAAGATCAAGATTCATCCGGTTTTTTATGGATTTTCGTGAGAATTCATCATGTGGCTCTGGAGCGAATTAGCTTTATGGTAGTGTATAATGAGCATAGGTGCATATTGCCAACAGTACCAAAATACCGGTCTTGCCGGCCTGAAGAATTTTGAGATGACTGCTACATGTGCAGGAAGGCAAAACAATCGGGAAAGAATTGAGGGATTTGTATGGCTCAGCGGTTAGCCACAGAGTATGTTAAGGCCACTATGAAATTGTCAGAACCCCAGATGCATCAGTTTTTGCGCATGACAGAAGACGGCAGACTCCATCATCGGGTGAAGGTGTTGGACAATGGTTGTCAGGAGGTTGTGCTGGGGGATGTCAGTGGAGAAGAAGTTCATTTCCCTTTTGACCGCATAGAAGGATTTTATATGTGTGAGTTATCTTGCCGCCTGGTGAATCTGCATCTGACCAACGTTGTCCGGAAGCTCTTTATGACTTTTAAGGGTGACGGGGTCGTTCATCGGATCTATAAAGGGTTCACCATGACGTATGTTTATGCTCAAGGCACTGTCCGTAAAATTGTGGAGAAGACCGGGGAGAACACCCGAGTGATCTATGAATACAAAAATACGTTGCTTGAATTGCAACATCTGTTCCAGGCCAGAGATGTAGAACGCGAAATCAACCGTGTGTATGCCGAGATTGATTCACTGCTGGATACTAGAAAAGATGCGACTGCTGATCAGCTCCATCAAATTGATGAGACCCTTGCTCGTTATCAAAAACGGTTGTTTGAGCTTGAAGCTTATTAACCTGAAAGTGTATGCTTATACACGCATATGAATGTAATGAATTCCCTTGTTTCTTCCGGGCAGTGGCACTCGCCAATGCGGAGGTTGCAGGGGATTTTTTGATGCGAGATCGAATATTCCGAATTGAACATATTTATTTTACAATCTTCTGGAAAAGGGTTGATTTCACTCTGATTCAATGTTATTTTTAATCTCGATCTCTCCATTTATATTTATACTTAAAATAAGAAGTATATCGCATACACAATGTTCACATATCGGGATGGAACGCATAACCTCCCAAATTTTAATAGTCATGGAATACTTCCATGGCTATTTGTTTTAAATATCCGAATCGTTATGAATATTCATATTAAGCACTTTTTAACGCATAACGGTGAACTTTGGTGAGACACTACAATAAATGACAGTGCATATGATGATGAACATGGTGATTTCATAAACATTTCATAAAAATGACCCGGTCACGGCTATGATGTGTGATATAATTAACCATGTCAATCATAAATGGATAGACATATGCAGTAAGCACTTTGATTGGAAATTTATTAGGCAGGTGAACTTGCAATGCACATCGTTGTCGTTGGTTTGAATTATCGCACGGCGCCTGTAGAGGTTAGGGAACGATTCACATTTGCAGAAAAGGACTTGTCTGAAGCGCTGCAGCAGCTCAAGCTGACCAAGAGTGTATTGGAAGGTGTAATCGTGGCCACATGTAACCGTACCGAGTTGTATGTTGTGGTAGACCGTCTTCACATGTGTGGTTATTTTATTCGAACATTCATGGAACAATGGTTTAATGTACCACGGGAAGAATTTACGCAACACTTATATATATATGAAGATGATCAAGCCATGCGCCATTTGTTCCGTGTGATCTGCGGACTCGACTCCATGGTCATTGGTGAGACTCAGATTCTTGGACAGGTGAAACAGGCTTTTCTTAAAGCTCAGGAAGAGAAATCAACAGGTACTTGGTTTAATATGCTGTTCAAGCAGGCAGTTACGCTGGGCAAACGGGCACATTCGGAGACTTCCATTGGGGAGAGCGCCGTATCCGTCAGTTATGCTGCTGTTGAGTTGGGCAAGCGGATCTTTGGCATGTTCACAGACAAGAAGGTACTGATTTTGGGTGCCGGCAAGATGAGTGAACTGACCGTGAAACATCTCTATGCCAACGGAGCATCCGAAGTCATCGTGGCGAATCGTACACTCGCAAGAGCCGAAGAGTTGGCAGCCAAATTCCGGGGAACGCCTTGTACCATGGAACAGGCAATCGGAAGGTTGAATGAAGTCGACATTGTGATTAGTTCCACTGGGGCCGAACGTTATGTTTTGGATGCTGGTGTAGTTCGTGAGAGCATGAAGCGTCGGCAATCTCGTCCATTGTTCCTGATTGATATTGCAGTTCCGCGCGATATTGATCCGGCGATTGGTGAATTATCCAACGTCTTCCTCTACGATATTGATGATCTGGAAGGAATCGTGGAGAGCAACCTGGAGATGCGCAAGGTGGAAGCTGCCAAGATTGAGAGAATGATTGAGCTTGAGATGGAGGATTATTACCATTGGCTCAAAACGTTGGGCGTTCGTCCCGTCATCCGTGCTTTGCAGGAAAAAGGTGTCTCCATTCATGAAGAAACGATGGATAGCCTGTTTAATAAACTGCCTGAGCTCGATGAACATCAACGTAAAGTCATTCGTCGTTTGACCAAGAGTATTGTGAATCAAATGACGACAGATCCGATTAACCGGATCAAAGAAATGGCAGGTACGAAGCAAGGTGATGAAGCTCTGCGCATGTTTACTCAGATTTTTGCTCTGGAAGATGCAGTAGAGACGGCTGCTGAAAAAGTAAATCAGAGTGATGCCACGGCTCTGGGCAAACCAGCCGCTCACCTTAACGAAAACCGGCAAGACCCCGTGCCGGCTTATGCTCCGGCAGGCGTATAAGGCGGGTGGGCAGCTTGACCCTTGCTGAACAAGTCTATGAAGCTCTAATTTATATGTATGCCCTGAGCCTACTGTTCTATTTCTCGGACTGCATTCGACGCAATGCGGGGGCGAAGCGGACAGGCACAGGGTTTCTTGTTGTTGTTTGGGGGCTACAGGTCACACATGTCATATTGCGCATGTGGACCGAAGGTCATTTCCCAATCTACACGACCTTTGATTTTTTGTTTATATTTTCATTCAGTATCGTGCTGATGTCTCTCGCCATGACTCGCATCCAGCGTTCTGAATTTGTGATTCTGTTGCTGAATGTTGTTGGTTTTTCCGTTACTGTATTGAACCGACTCTGGTTCACGGCTGGAGAAATATCACTACACAATTGGCAAACCGTACATGGATTACTTATCATGCATATTACCTTGGCGAATCTCGGTTTTGCGGCGTTAACCGTTGGTACAGTATTCGCCCTGTTATATCTGTTCTTGCATCACAAGCTGAAGAAAAAAAAGTGGAATGATACGATGCGGCGGATGCCGAGCCTGGAAGTGATCGGCAAATACATGGATGGTGCTACTTTGATTGGTACACCGCTCCTTGGTGTTTCTGTGATGCTTGCCGTATTATCCATTGTGGCGGAAACACGCTGGACACTGCTCTTGGATCTCAAAGTTATTGCGACAGGTCTGGCTATAGCCATCTACGTGGGTTACTTCGTATCCAAGAGAAGGAAACAGTTCTCAACGATTATTATGGCAAGATGGACACTGATTGGATACGGATTTGTCATTATGAGTTTTTTATCCAATGCGTATTCAGCGTTTCATCGTTGGACGGGAGAGTGAAGGGTATGGACCGCTACACGCCGATATTTGTGAATACTTCAGGCAAGAAGTGTTGCGTGATTGGTGGTGGACGTGTTGCCGAGCGTAAAATAAAGGGATTGCTGCATGCCGAGGCACAGATTACGGTCATTAGTCCGGAGCTTACTCCCCTATTAAAACAACTGCATCATGAATCCCGAATTCAATGGATAGACCGGTCCTACCGCAATGGAGATTTGCGGGGGGCCTTTCTCGTATATGCAGTGACTGACCGTTCAGAGGTCAATTCAACTGTGGTTCGGGATGCTGAGACCGCGGGCATACTGGTGAATGACGCGATGTCTTCCGAGCACAGCAACTTTATTACGCCAAGCGTGGTCAGACGTGGGAGATTAAGCATAGCGATATCCACAGCAGGAGCGGGGCCAGCAGCTGCTGCCGAGATACGTGCTACACTTGAACAACAGTTCGGTGATGAGTATGAGACGTATCTGGAGTTTTTGCATCAGATGAGGACTGAGGTGAAGTCACGCGTATCCTCTCCGAGTCTCAGAAGCACGCTGCTTCGACAATTAACTGAAATGAACATATTAGAAGATATTCGTACAGGCCATTTCCGGTGGTGGACCGAAGAAGAAATCGGGGACTGGATATCCCGTAATCAGGAGGAAGTGTAGATATGCGTACAATTAAAGTTGGTAGTAGACAGAGCGCGCTTGCGCTAACCCAGACAGGCCATGTCATTCAGGATTTACGCGACATTTGTGAGCGGGAAGGATTAGCTTTTGACTTTGAAGTACATAAGATTGTTACGAAGGGAGATCTCATTCTGGATGTAACGTTGTCAAAAGTGGGAGGCAAAGGATTGTTCGTCAAAGAGATTGAACAGGCGATGCTTGATCGTACCATTGATATGGCTGTGCACAGCATGAAGGATATGCCTTCCGAGTTACCCGAAGGATTAATCAATGGCGCTGTTCCCCGGCGTGCAGATCCACGGGATGCGCTGATTTCCAATGGTGGACTTACTCTCGATCAACTACCAGAAGGGGCAAGAGTCGGTACAAGCAGTCTGCGCCGATCCAGTCAATTGAAGGCCTATCGCCCAGATTTACAATTGGAATCGCTTCGTGGCAATATCGATTCTCGTCTGCGGAAGCTGGAGACCGAAGGACTCGACGCGATTATTTTGGCTGCAGCAGGATTATACCGAATGGGCTGGGAAGACCGGATTACAGAGTACTTGACCGAGACAGCTTGCCTTCCGGCTGTAGGCCAGGGCGCTCTTGGTATCGAATGTCGTGAAGACGATGACGAACTATTGCACTTGTTACAGCTGTATAACGATCCGGAGACAGCATTTCCTGTACAGGCGGAACGCCGTTTTCTCAGTGTACTGAATGGGGGCTGTCAGGTTCCGATTGGTGCTCATGCGGTATGGCTACCTCAGCAAGATGCAGATTCCCTGAATGGAGAAAACACGTTACAATTAACAGGTATGGTCGGCACGCCAGATGGTGGACTGATTCTTAAGGAAGCTCTGACTGGCAAAGATCCGGTTCGTCTGGGTGAAGAAGTGGCTTGGAGATTGATTGAACGGGGAGCAGAGCAGATACTGGCAGAAGTTAGGGGATGAAGACATGGTGGGAAAGGTCTTTTTGGTAGGAGCAGGTCCTGGGGATGCGAAGCTGATTACGGTAAAAGGATGGGAATCCATCGGTAAAGCAGATGCTGTAGTCTATGATCGTTTGGCAAGTCCGAGATTGTTAAAACAGATGAAACCCGGTGCGGTCAAGATTTACGTGGGCAAGCGCCCTGATCGGCATACGATGAAACAGGAAGAGATCAATCAACTGTTGGTTGATCTGGCTCTGGAAGGTAAGGTTGTAGTTCGGCTTAAGGGTGGCGATCCAACTATCTTTGGACGCGTGGGCGAAGAGGCGGATTTGCTACACAAAAACGGAATTCCGTTTGAGATTGTACCTGGGGTTACAGCTGCAATAAGTGTACCTGCGTATGCCGGAATTCCTGTGACTCACCGTGACTATGCGTCATCTATCTCTATCATTACGGGGCATGAGAGTCCGGACAAGCTTGATCGCAGCATCCATTGGGATAAAGTGACGAATGCAACGGGCACACTTGTATTTATGATGGGGGTTGCCAAAATTGGATATATCAGCGAACAATTGATTCGTCATGGTCGTCCAGCGCAAACACCAGTAGCTCTGATTCGTTGGGGAACACGAGCGGAACAGGATACCATTACAGGTACCCTTGAAGATATAGAGGCGAAAGTGATCGCAGCCAATTTCCAACCGCCAGCTGTAATTGTGGTGGGGGATGTCGTGAATCAACGGGAACAATTGAAATGGGCAGAAGCGTTGCCGCTGTTTGGCAAACGAATTCTGGTGACACGTGCTCGCAGTCAGGCGAGTGAACTGGTGAATCGCATAGAGGAACTCGGCGGCGAACCGTATGAGTTTCCGGTTATTGAGACGATTATGCCGTCGAGTGAATCTGCGCAGCAAAGTGTCAAAGACGCCTTTAGTGCTTTAAATACGTATGACTGGGTGTTTTTCACAAGTGTGAACGGCGTGGAGTTTTTCTTCCGTCATCTAGAACAGGAAGGTAAAGATATTCGCTCGATTCATCAAGCGAGAATTGCTGCCGTAGGACCTTCCACAGCAGACGCTTTACGCAAACATGGCATCGTTGCAGAGGTTGTCAAAGGCCCTTTCCAGGCCGAAGGCATGCTTGAGGCTTTTGAAAGTGAATTGAAGGAAGGTCAGAAAGTACTGCTTCCGCATGGTGATCTTGCCCGTACGTGGTTACGTGACCAGTTGAGAGAACGAGGACTTCAAGTCACCGAGGCCATCATCTATGATACGATCCTCGCTGGTGAGGATGATGACGAACTGCTCAAGCTGCTTGAAGAAGGCGGCATTCACGCGGTGACCTTTACAAGTTCATCGACGGTTACCAACTTCATGAATATGTTGAAACGTATGGGATTGCAGGATCCACTGCCTTTATTGAAAAATGTGGAGGTTGCTTGTATCGGACCTGTCACAGCGAAGACGGCAGAGGCCGCTGGACTACATGTTACACTGATGGCAGAGGAAGCAACGATGGATAGCTTGATCACCGTTCTATGCGACTGGAAACGGACAGGCACCGAAGAAGGCGTCCTTCGGAATTAATACACTTGTAATATGTCAACATATGAAGCGTGCTGAATTCGATAGGATACCAGCGCGCTTCCCTTTTTGCTCTATTTAACTTTCAGGGAGGTTTTACACATATGAGTTTTCCTATTGTACGGCATCGCCGTTTACGCCAATCCACAGGTATTCGCAATATGGTCAGAGAAACCCATCTAACCGTAGATGATTTTATTCAACCGATCTATGTGACGTATGGAGAAAATGTAAAATCCGAAATTAAATCAATGCCTGGTGTGTTCCGCTTCTCGTTGGATCGTCTTCAAGAGGAAGTAACGGAAATTGCCGAGCTTGGAATACCAGCGGTGCTATTGTTTGGTATTCCGGAGACTAAGGACAGTGTGGGTTCATCTGGTTTTGCTGAAGATGGCATTGTGCAGGAAGCGACGAGGTTGATCAAATCCTGGTATCCAGAGTTGTTGGTTGTTGCAGATACTTGTTTGTGTGAATTCACGGATCACGGTCACTGCGGTATGGTACACACCGTGGAAATTGACGGTCACATCTGCGGAGATGTGCTAAATGACGAATCATTGGATTTGCTCGTGCAAACAGCGGTGTCTCAAGCCAAAGCAGGAGCGGACATTATTGCACCATCCAACATGATGGATGGATTTGTACAAGCGATCCGTGCCGGGCTGGATGAGAATGGATTCAGTCACATTCCGATCATGTCCTATTCCGTAAAATATGCTTCCGCATTCTATGGCCCATTCCGCGAGGCAGCAGATTCAACGCCACAATTCGGGGATCGCAAGTCGTATCAGATGGACCCGGCGAACGCGCGTGAAGCCTTGCGTGAAGCAGAGACGGATGTGCTCGAAGGAGCGGATATGTTGATGGTAAAACCATCCCTTTCCTACCTGGATGTCATGCGCACCATCAAGGATCAATTTGATCTTCCGCTTGTTGCCTATAATGTAAGTGGCGAGTATGCCATGGTGAAGGCGGCAGCGATTCAAGGCTGGATCGATGAGAAGAAAGTCGCGATGGAAATTCTGCTCAGTATGAAACGTGCAGGTGCAGATATGATTATTACGTATTACGGAAAAGATGCCTCCCGCTGGTTGGCTGAGAAATAAATTAGGTTAAGGAGGATACTCATGACTGCACAACAAGGTAATCGTCGTAATGATGAGCGCTCACGCAGCGCATTTGAAGAAGCGAAGCAGTACATACCCGGGGGTGTGAACAGCCCTGTACGCGCATTCAAATCGGTGGGACTTACCCCGATCTATGCAGAGCGTGGCGAAGGGTCCAAAATCTACGATATTGATGGCAATGTTTTTATTGACTATGTGGGATCATGGGGTCCACTCATCATGGGACATGCACACCCAGAAGTTGTAGAAGCTTTGCGTGAGACAGCTCTGAAAGGAACAAGCTTTGGTGCGCCGACTTTGCTGGAGACCGAGATGGCCAAACTGGTCTGTGAGCGTGTACCTTCCATCGATATCGTACGGATGGTGAATTCCGGTACGGAAGCAACGATGAGTGCCATTCGACTGGCACGCGGGGTAACTGGACGCAGTAAAATCCTGAAGTTTGAAGGATCATATCATGGACATGCAGACAGCTTGCTGATCAAGGCGGGTTCAGGTGTTGCAACGCTGGGTCTGCCAGATAGTCCGGGAGTGCCCGAAGGGGTAGCTGTAAATACCATCACAGTGCCTTATAACGATCTGGAGTCCGTGACGCTTGCTTTTGAACGTTATGGAGAAGAATTGGCCGCTGTTATTGTGGAACCTGTGGCGGGTAACATGGGCGTTGTGCCTCCGGCTTCCGGTTTCCTTGAAGGCTTGCGCAGTTTGACGACGCAATATGGCAGCCTGCTTATTTTTGACGAAGTTATGACCGGTTTCCGGGTAGGGTTGAACTGTGCCCAGGGACGGTTTGGGGTTACGCCTGACCTGACTTGTCTTGGTAAAGTTATCGGGGGCGGACTCCCGGTTGGTGCTTATGGTGGTCGCCGGGATCTGATGGAACAGATTGCGCCAACAGGTCCGATCTATCAGGCAGGTACACTGAGCGGGAACCCGCTGGCTATGGCCGCAGGATATACGACGCTCAAATTGTTAACACCAGAGGTCTACGACCGTCTGGAGACACTGTCTGCACGTCTGCAAGCCGGCTTTGAGAAAAATGCAGCTGAGACAGGTGTCGCGATAACCATTAACCGTGTCGGTTCCATGGTTTGTCCATTCTTCAGTGCTGTTCCCGTAACCAATTATGATATTGCCAAAGAAAGCAATCTGGATCAATTCCGTCGTTATTTTGCGGCTATGATTGATCAAGGTGTGAGTGTTGCGCCTTCGCAATACGAAGGCATGTTTGTCTCTGGTGTGCACACGGAGCAGGATATTGACGATACAATCGAGGCGAACCGGAAGGCTCTTCAATCGCTATGACCATCAAAAGTTGGAAACGCCGCGGGGAATGGCTTGAGCTGATGCCAGGGAAAGCCGTAACAAGCAGTTCGGACAAACAAATGGCCGCAGAGCAGTGGCTATTGTCTGAGCTACAGTTTCCGGAGAAACTGCTCCGTCAGCTTAAAACAAACCGAGGAATACAACTCGCAGGGGACCGGCTTCGGCTGGCCCTTTTTGCGTCCCAGCCAATCGATGTTGAGCCACGCTGGGCTGAGGTAGATGTATTGTATGAGGATGATTTCTGTCTAGTTATGCACAAACCGGCAGGCATGAAACTGCATCCGGATGGGAGTCGTGCTGATCAGGCTATCACGCTGGATCACGCGGTTGCCTCCTATTATGAAATGAACGGAATTCAGGCGAGCGTACGCCATGTTCATAGACTGGATGAGGATACAACCGGACCTGTCCTGTATGCCAAAAATGCTTTTGCCCTCGCCAAACTGGATGAAGCGATGCGGCGCAAAGAGATTGGTCGCCATTATGTAGCCTTTGCAGGTGGAAAAATCCCCCTTGAACTCCACAAAATTGATGCTCCGATTGGCAAGGACAGACATCACAAACAGCGCAGACGTGTCTCGGAAGGTGGTCAAGAAGCGGTTACTCATGTGGAGATCGTCGAGGTGTGGGAACGAGCAACCCTTGTACGATTGAAGCTGGATACAGGACGAACACACCAAATTCGTGTACATCTGAGTTATGCGGGACATCCGCTCATTGGTGACGAGTTGTATGGTGGGAGAGCGGATGCCATTGGTCGGCAGGCGCTTCATGGAGAGGTGCTGAAGTTCAGCCATCCGTTAACTGAAGCCATGATTGAAGTGAATGATCCTTGGCCGTCCGATTTTACACAATTGGCCGAGCGAGAGAGTAAATTTATTAATATATAAGTTGGACTAACTATTTACACGAAAACGGAGAGGACAGAAACTACCAGAAGAAGCAAAGCGTTCGCCTAAAAGCTTTCTGAAAGAAAGCTGCTTCGGAAGCATAAGCTATCCCCGGATTTTCCCTTTATAAAAAGGAATGAAAAAAATCTGGGGATGACAGCGATCAGAAGGTTGTTTTGTCATCGTAGTGGCATTGTGAATAATAATGAGTTGAACATATATAACAAGGTTTTTCAAAAGGTGGCATGCTTATCTCATTCAAGGCATATAGATGGGGTAACGAAGGATTTGGACCATGGATCAGTCCCATGAGAAGGATCATGGTGAATATATGCCGAAAGGAGGACGCCACCTTTGTTGAATCAACCTTATGGTTTGCGGTTCGATATTTATGAGCGCGTTCATTTGTCTGAGGGAGTCCCTGCAATTGAGGAATTGGAGGAAATTGAACTATACCCGCGCATTCAAGTCATAGGGCAGGATGATCATGCCACGTTAAGAGGACATCTTTTACTTATAGGGGCGTACAGAGGAGAAAATGAGGCTTCAGAGGAGCTCAAACATTTCATTCCTGTGGAGATCACGGTGCCGCTGAACCGGGTCAGATCGATTGATGATATTTCCATCGAGATCGAAAATTTTGACGTGGATCTGTTATCCAATCGCAGTCTGAACATTACAGGCGTGTTATCACTGCGAGGCATCGAGGGCTTTCCTGTTGAGGAGCCTCAAGTATGGTCAGCAGATGAGTTTACAGTTGTTCACTCACCTGACCCTCAGCAATCCAACCGTTCCGAGGAGGCAGAACAGCCAGCCAGCGATCCCAATGCATTTGCACAAGAGTATCTGCTCCAGCGGAGCGAGGAAGAGAGACTTGCGAATGCAGCTGAACTTGCATATGGTGCCCCGGAATTCGCTGATCTGTCCACAAGAGAAGAGACATTAAGGAATAGCGAAGAATGGCAGCAGGAATATGCGAATTCATCTTCCGCCGAGCCACTTCAGTCCGAGGAGCAAAGTGCAGAGTACGCTAACGAAAACAGACAACCTGATGCAAACGAGGATATAACATCTCTGACAGCGAATGGAGATGTATTGGCATCCCATGAGGAATACATCGAACCTTCTCCCATCTCGTCATTTATGGCCGAGACTGCTGATCGGCTAGCTTCTTACCCTGAGTCGGAACCATTGTTGCCTCTGGAGGAAGAGCCTTCTGCGTGGTCCGAGCCTTCCGTGGATGCATTGCCTGCGAACCCGAGAAGCTCAGATCAAGCAGTCCCTGAGCCTACTACTCAATCATCTTATGAGTTGGCAGCACCAGATGTACCGGACGCCCCGGACGTATGGCACTTCGAATCAGCGAGATCTGTACCTCAACAGGAGAATCAGGCAGTTGCCGATGTTCCGGTTGAACCACAGGCGGAGAACTGGCAGGGTGTATTCTCTTCGTCGGAACCAGGCAACGCTGAGGAAGACCGGCCGTCTTTTGAAGCGACTGGGGTAGACGAGTTCGTGCAGAACGAAGCATTTGTTCCTGAACCTGTGGCTGAGACGGAAGACAAGCCGGAACTGAAGGTTGCTTTTGGTAGCAAGAAAGAATCTGCACCACGGCAAGAGGAGGGTGTAGGTATCTCTTCCTTGTTATCCTCTGGCAGAGCGGCACGCGATGCTGAAGTAGAGCGAGGCGATGAGGTTCCTGCTGGTGTAGTGCAGGAAGAAACGTATCCAGCTGATGATGTGGAATGGAAGAATCTGTTCTTGGGAACGATCGTGGACCAGACCCCATTCCGCAAGGTGAAACTGTGCATCGTTCAGCGCGAAGATACACTGGATGCCATTGCAGATCGATACCAATTGAGCACGAGGGAGCTTCAGTTGTATAACCGATTATCTGAGCAGGTTGTGGAAGAAGGTCAGATATTGTACATCCCTTAATCCGCACTTAAAGCCTTCGTTACGACCCGTGATCCCCTTGAGGATTGCGGGTTTTTGCACGATTCGTCCTAAACCTGCATTCCAGCGCTCTTTATCCGCTGTTGTCAGGTTGACTATCGCGCACGAGCAAGGTATGATGTGTGTAGGTTTTTTGAAGAACAACGTGGAACGGGAGTAGTAGACAGTATGACCTTTCAGAGAGTGGAATTGCAACGCTGTGAGATTCCGCAGGAACCAACTGATCGAAGTCGCCCGGGAGTTGCCTGTTTGAATATAAGGGATGAATGAGATGTATCGTCATTTATTTCTGAGGTAGGATGGGCCGGTCGCAGCCGTTATCTGCTTGAAGTGTCACGTCATGTACAGAGGTGAAGTCTATCTTGCTGTCGGCGTGAAACAAAGGTGGTACCGCGAAAGCTAACCTTTCGTCCTTTGATGGATGAAAGGTTTTTTTGTTTTTTTTGGCGAAGATGATGAAGTAACGGAGGAATGACACATGTCTGAGGAAAAAAAATCAGCTGCAACAGAAATGCCGACCACGTACGATCCTAAGGCGGCAGAAGACAAATGGTACTCCACCTGGATGGAGCGTGGATATTTCAAAGCCGGTCAACGTAAAGATGCCGAGCCGTATACGATTGTAATTCCACCCCCGAATGTGACCGGGATGCTGCACATCGGGCATGCGCTCGACTTTACGCTGCAGGATATTCTGATCCGCACGAAACGGATGCAGGGCTATGATGCACTGTGGCTTCCGGGTTCCGACCATGCAGGTATTGCTACCCAAACCAAAGTGGAGCAGAAGCTGCGTGAAGAAGGTCTGACTCGTTATGATCTGGGACGCGAGAAGTTTCTCGAGAAGGTATGGGACTGGAAAGATCAGTATGCCACTACCATTCGTCAACAATGGGGCAAAATGGGACTGTCGCTTGATTACTCCCGTGAACGTTTTACGCTGGATGAAGGTCTGTCCCAAGCGGTTCGCAAAGTATTTGTTCAATTGTATGAAAAGGGCCTTATTTACCGAGGCAAACGGATCATTAACTGGGACCCGGTGAACCGGACGGCACTGTCCGACATTGAGGTTGAATATAAAGAGGTTCAGGGTCACTTGTACCATTTGCGTTACCCGCTCAAAGACGGAAGTGGCTACGTTACCGTGGCAACGACGCGTCCTGAAACGATGCTGGGCGATACCGCGGTTGCTGTTCATCCGAAGGATGAGCGCTATGCAGATATGATTGGTAAAGTACTTGTACTGCCTATCATCGGACGTGAAATTCCAATTATCGCTGATGATTATGTGGATAAAGAGTTCGGAAGTGGTGCGGTTAAAATCACGCCTGCTCATGATCCGAATGACTTTGAAGTAGGTCTTCGTCATGATCTGCCTCAAATTACGGTAATGGATGAGAGCGGCACAATGAATGCAGAGGCCGGCAAGTACCAGGGACTGGATCGCAGTGACTGCCGCAAGCAGATTGTTGCTGACTTGAAAGAACAGGGTGTATTGATCAACATTGAGGATCACACGCATCAGGTTGGACACAGTGAACGTACCGGAGCTGTTGTCGAGCCGTATCTGTCTACACAGTGGTTTGTTGAGATGAAACCACTTGCGGAGAGAGCGATTCAGAAGCAACAGAGCGGCGAAGGGGTTAATTTTGTTCCAGACCGTTTTGAGAAAACGTATCTGAACTGGATTGAGAACGTTCGTGACTGGTGTATTTCCCGTCAACTGTGGTGGGGACATCGTATTCCTGCCTGGTATGATGAAGAGACTGGTGAAATCATCGTATCTGCTGAAGATCCGACGACGCTGCCAGAGAATGCTGGCCGCAAGCTGAGACAGGACGAAGATGTACTGGATACTTGGTTCAGCTCCGGCTTATGGCCGTTCTCCACATTAGGCTGGCCGGAAGATACAGAAGACCTGCAACGTTATTATCCGACAAGTGTACTTGTGACAGGGTATGACATCATATATTTCTGGGTTGCACGTATGATTTTCACTGCATTGGAATTCACCGATGAGATTCCGTTCAAGGATGTGCTGATGCATGGTCTTGTTCGTGATGCAGATGGACGCAAAATGTCCAAATCACTGGGCAACGGTGTAGATCCGCTGGATGTGATTGAGAAATACGGGGCAGATGCAATGCGTTACATGATCTCAACCAGCAGCACGCCAGGTCAGGATCTCCGTTTCCGTTGGGAACGGGTGGAACAGGCTCGTAATTTCGCCAACAAGATCTGGAATGCTTCGCGCTTTGCATTGATGAATCTGGAAGGATTCACCTATGAGGAACGTGACATCAGCGGAGAGCTTGGTACAGCGGATTATTGGATTTTGCACCGTCTGAACGAAACTTCCCGCGATATTACGCGTCTAATCGAAGCGTATGAATTTGGGGAAACGGGTCGTGTGTTGTATAACTTTATCTGGGATGACCTGTGTGACTGGTACATCGAGTTTGCTAAGCTGTCCTTCTATGGGGAAGATCCGGTTGCCAAGAAAAAAACGCAATCCGTGCTTGCTTATGTGCTGGATCAGACCATGCGCCTGATTCATCCGTTTATGCCATACATCTCCGAAGAGATCTGGCAGCATCTGCCGCATGAAGGCGAGACGATTACGCTGGCATCATGGCCGGTATATGATCCTGCTCTTGAGAACCCAGAGGCTGTTGCCGAGATGAACCTGCTCATGGATACCATTCGTGCAGTTCGAAACATTCGTGCAGAAGTGAACGTGCCGATGAGCAAAAAGATTGAGTTGATGGTCAAAGCAAATAGTGCTGAGACGTCCAGCATCATTGAGCGTAACAGTCACTACATCAAACGTTTCTGTAATACGTCCGAGTTCGATAGTGGGCTGGATCTAAGCTCACCGGATAAGGCGATGACTGCGATCATTACGGGGGCAGAACTATACTTGCCGCTCGCAGGTCTTATTGATATCGAACAGGAAGTGGCTCGCCTGGAGAAAGAGTTGCAGAACCTTGAGGGCGAAGTACTCCGTGTGGAGAAAAAGCTGGCGAATGAAGGCTTTGTTGCCAAAGCTCCTGCCAAGGTTATTGAGGAAGAGCGCGCCAAGCAAGCCGATTATTCCGACAAACGGGATAAAGTGATTGCGCGAATCAAGGAACTGAAAGGTTAATATATCTGGGTCGGATGGAGAGCTAGTATGCCATCCGGCCGCTTTTTTCAATCAAACTCGGGACCGAAGGTGAATCAGATGACGGAATTAGACGGGACAGATGCAGCAGCTCCTTTACTTACGTATGACGAGGCCGTGGACTGGATCAATGGCCTTATTCCTTTTGGCATCCGACCTGGATTGGAACGAATCGAGGGTCTGATGTCCATGTTAGGCAATCCACACCAACGTCTCAAATTTATTCACGTCGCGGGAACGAACGGCAAAGGTTCGACTTGCGCTTTTTTGACGTCAGTGCTTCTTCAGGCTGGATACGATGTGGGCACCTTTACGTCGCCTTATATCACCAAGTTTACGAACCGTTTTCAATACAACGGTGAGGATATTCCCGAAGAGATCCTACTTAAGCTCTCGAACCGGTTACGTCCACTGGTCATGGAAATGGCCTCCACTCCGCTTGGATCACCAACGATGTTTGAGGTGTCCACGGCTCTCGCGCTTCTGTATTATGCAGAAGAGTGCTACCCTGACGTTGTGGTATGGGAGACGGGGCTAGGGGGAAGGATGGACGTAACGAATATTGTTGCACCTGTTGTGTCCGTCATCACTAACATTGGTATGGATCACACGGATGTGCTGGGAGATACGATTGAGCTGATTGCTGGAGAAAAGGCAGGCATTATCAAGCCGGGAGTACCTGTGGTGACCTGCGCGACTCAACCCGAAGCTGTGAAAGTGATTCAGGAGAAAGCACAGCAGCTTCAATCAACCGTGTATTTGGCTGGAGATCAATTCTCTTATCATAGACTGGACAGCAATGAGAGCGGACAATCTTTTCATTTTACAGGACCATTTCGTGACCTGGACGTTCGCATCCGCATGCAGGGCTCACACCAATGTGACAATGCAGCGGCCGCACTGATGGTGCTTGAATTGCTCAGACAATACATGGCGTTTATGCTGGATGACGACGATATTGCACTTGGACTGGAGAATGCCTTCTGGGCAGGGAGATTCGAAAAAGTCGTCGATGAACCCCGAATTGTGCTCGATGGAGCACATAATCCGGAGGGGGCTGAGTCACTGGCCAAGAGCATTACGGATGTATATCCTCACAACAAGTTAATTTTGATGATGGGTATGTTGGCGAATAAGCATCACGAAGCGTATTTGCAGCATATACTGCCACTAGTGGATACGCTGATCCTGACCGAGCCAGATTTCCGACGCAAAATGGATGCAGCCGAATTGCTGCAAATTGTCGAACGGGTACGTCCCGCCATTGCGAAGCAGGAGCTGGAAATCATCGTCGAGCCCGAATGGGCAAAGGCACTTGATCTATTGAAGTCACGGACGGAAGCGGAAGATCTGGGGGTGGTCTCCGGCACACTGTACCTGATTGCGGATGTGCGGGCAGCCCTTTTGCATCAAACCGATTCTGAAAAAGGTTGGTGAAAGTTTTGTTAAATACATCGGAACACGTTCATTTTATAGGGATTGGCGGATATGGCATGAGTGCCATCGCAAGAGTTATGCTGGAAATGGGATACACCGTTACCGGATCGGATGTCGCTTCACAGGAGTTGACTGAGAAGTTGGCAGCCAAGGGAGCGAAAATATATATCGGACATACGGCAGAGCACGTCACTGGAGCAGACCTGGTTGTCTACTCTACGGCAGCGCCTGCGGATAATGTGGAGCGGGTAGCAGCTGCTGAGCTGAACATTCCGATTCTGCATCGTTCGCAGATGCTTGCACGTTTGTTGAACGAACGTAAAGGTGTGGCTGTAGCTGGAGCTCATGGTAAAACAACCACTTCATCCATGATTGCACTTGTTATGGATAAATGTGATACGGACCCGACATATATCATTGGCGGAGAAATCATGAATGTGGGTACCAACGCCAAGGCAGGCCAAGGCGACTGGGTAGTCGCTGAGGCGGACGAGAGCGATGGTTCGTTTTTGCAGTACCATCCATGGCTCGGTATTGTAACCAATATTGAGGCAGATCATCTGGAGAATTACAACAGTGATTTTGAGGAGCTCAAAAAGGCTTATGTGCAGTTCCTGAGCCAGATTCGTCCGGAAGGAACAGCGATTGTATGTTCTGACGACGAGAATGTTCAAGCGATTTTGCCAGAACTCAAGTCACGGATTACAACGTATGGTATTGATCGTGCTGCGGATTATACGGCAACGGATATTGTGCTGGGTGATCGCCGGATATCCTTTACGATGAATCATCAGGGTGCTGCTATGGGCACGGTTGAGTTATCCGTGCCGGGTAAGCATAACGTTTATAATGCGATGGCTACTGTGATTACCTGTCTGGAAGCAGGCATTCCATTTGAGAAGATTGTGGCAGCTATCATCCAGTTCCACGGAGCCAAACGCAGATTCCAGGTATTGGGCGAGGCGCGTGATATGCTAATCATTGATGATTATGCTCATCACCCGACTGAGATTGAAGCTACGATTAGTGCCGCCAAAGCAACAGGCAAACGCATTATTGCGGTATTCCAGCCACAGCGTTATACGCGGACGTTCTTCCTGCTGGATGCGTTCAGTCGTGCTTTTGCGGAAGCGGATGAGGTGCTTATTACCGATATCTATTCTCCTGCGGGCGAAAAACAGATCGAAGGGGTAACCTCAGCCAGACTGGTTGAACTGATCGTTCAAAACAGTAATGCTTCTGCACGTTACCTCCCAACGAAAGAGGAGGTTGTGGCTGATCTGCAGCACCGTCTGCAGCCAGGAGATCTTGTGATTACCATGGGCGCAGGTGATATCTGGAAAGTCGGCGATACACTTGCCAAAGGTTTGAAATAAATCAATTGAGAAACCGCCTGTCTTCGATATGAAGCAGGCGTTTTTTTGCGTTATACGGAATGTATTCTCCCGTCTCTGCATATAGCTGATATAAATGGGACAAAGGAGAGGGTACGGGTGAGCAATGCTAGAATGACGTTTCGCTTCGGGGATCATGAGTCGGACAAGCCTGAAAACAAGGGGATATCCGCGTCCAGTCCATTGGTGACGTTGAGTGAAGATTTGCCGCACAATCAACCGTTAACGCCTAAGCGGATGGATACAACCCCGTCTTGGACGCCAGAGGATATCCCCGGAGACTGGGGAGAGACGGTGCTGACAAGCTCTACTGTACCTGAACCTGATGAGCGGGTGAGCCATGATTCGAACTTGAACTTGGATGAGGCCCATTATCTTGGGAACCGATCCGGTTACGGTTATTATAATCATTCAGGAGATCCTGAAGAAGAGCGTCGCGATCTGTCCAATACACATGATGATCAAGGCCACGACTGGCTTGCAGATTCAGAGAACTATTCCTATAAGCGCAATCGCCCCCCAAGGGGCTGGAAAATGATTGGTTCAGTTACCGGGGCACTCGTTACAGGAGCACTCTTTGGCATGGTTATTCTTTCCTTTTTCAATAAAGAAGGAGCCGCGAAACCAGGCGACCTTCTTCCCGTCAATCAGGCCGTTTCCACCGTAACAGGTCAGGAGGGGGTTACAGGCACAGAGCAGCAACTCCAGACAGCTGCAACTGGTAGCACGTATTATGCACTTCAATACGGTGTGTTCAGTTCCCCTGAACGAGCGGAGCAGGCCAAGCTTGAGCTGGCACAGTCAGGTATAGCCGCAGGTTCTGATCCTGAAGATGGCAATCGAGTATATGCAGGCATTTCCGCTGATCGTGAAGAGGCCAAGCTACTAAGCTCCAGGCTTAAAGCCCAGGGAGTCGAACTGTACGTCAAGGAGATCGTGAACCCTGAGATCAATCCGGCTATATTCGGTGGCAAGCAAGAGGATGTACAGCTTTTCTTCACGAACAGTGCTGCATTGGTTGAACAATTGTCTACCTTGTCCATTCAGCAACTGGGACAGTCTGCCCCGGTAGCAGTCTCTGCAGAAGCGATGACCGCGATCCAGAATAAGCACCAGTCATGGTTGACCGGGTTGAATAGTTTCTCACCCGGCTTAACTGCAGAAGTACAACCTATTATCGGCGGCATGGAGAAATCGATGAACAGTGCAATTACGGCTATCGCGGAGTACAACAAAAACCCGGATGATGTGCACATGTGGTCCGTACAATCTGATCTGATGGAGTATGTACTGCAACAGAAAAAATGGCTTGAAGCGATTAAGCAGTAACACGTTCTTTCCCATAACAACGCTTGGAAATACCTATCCGGCAAGGAACTGGAAATAGTTCCCCTTGCCGGATTTGTGTTTGTATTGACGTACAAAACCCCGTATAATAATGTGGGTGTCAAAAAATGGCGAGGGAAGATTACCGATGAAAAAAAACTTCGGCATGTTATTGCTGTTTCTGCTGCTCGGCTGGATGGCCGGAGCGTGGATCGCCAAGGCACTGCAGCCTGTAAAGGCAGTAGCCTTTCTTACGAAAGCCACGACCATACGTTGGTCGCCGCAGGCTGATCTGGATATTATCAGTTATGATATTTCACTTCAATTTCAAATGAGCCTTCTAAGTCTGATCGGTATTATTGCTGCTGTGTGGCTGTATCGCAGACTGTAGGAGAATGACGAGTTATGACGAAAAAAATTAAAATCAGTGACATCTATTATCGTGATCCGGACAGGATGTTGCCGTAGCATAAGGAGCCGTTCATTATGGATAACACTCAGCAGCGCCCTATTATTCTGGCCTCCACATCGCCTCGGCGCAAAGAACTGATCGCATCACTCCACTTAGCGTTTGATGTAATACCAAGTCATGCCGATGAAGACACACCACCAGAGTGGACACCTGAACAGACGGTACAGGAGCTTGCTTTGCGCAAGGCACTTGCCGTGTATCGCGGGCTAGAAGGCCGTGAGCAGGAAGCCATTATTGTGGGGAGTGACACCGTTGTTGTTCTAGATGGTGAGATTCTAGGCAAACCCGTAGACGAAGCGGATGCTGAACGTATGTTATCCCGGTTGCAGGGTCGCGTACATCGGGTGTTTACCGGCGTCGCTTGTATTGATGCAGGAAATGGACAATCGTTAGTTCATTACCGTCAGACCGATGTAACGATGAAAGAACTGTCGGATGCGACCATCCGTGCCTATGTGCAGACAGGAGAGCCTTCGGATAAGGCAGGATCTTATGCCATTCAGGGCATAGGCGCTTCACTGATCGACCGTATTGAAGGATGTTATTTTAATGTGGTTGGCCTGCCTTTATCCTTGCTAAGTGATATGTTGGATGGGTTTGGTGTCCATGTGTTGCCGCGAACATGAATGAAGCCAATTGACGTTTTGAACTGAAAAGAGGGAACATATGGAGTCGCCTCAATACATGATGCGCGACATCCCCCAGGAAGAACGCCCGAGAGAACGCATGATGGAATACGGGGCGGGCGCCTTAAGCCATGCTGAATTGCTGGCGATTTTACTTCGGACAGGCACAAGACAAGAATCCGCGGTGCATATGGCACAGCGGATTCTGGCCGAAGCGGGTGGTATTCGCTCGTTAATGGATCTGAGCCTGGAAGAATTGACTGCGATGAAAGGGATCGGCAATGCCAAGGCTGTGCAATTGAAAGCGGGCATTGAGCTGGGGCATCGGATTGCCAAGAGCAGACTCACACAGTCGACTTCAATCCGTACACCTCGTGATGCAGCCGACATCCTGATGGAACAATTGCGTTACTTGCAGAAGGAACATTTTGTGTGTCTCTTTTTGAATAGCAAAAATCATATTATTGCCCAGGAAACACTCTCCATGGGCAGCCTTAACGCTTCGATTGTACATCCGCGTGAAGTGTTCCGGGCTGCCATTAAATGTAGCAGCGCATCGATTGTGTGCGCACACAACCATCCGAGTGGTGATCCTACGCCGAGTCCGGAGGATATCCAAATAACCAAGCGACTGATTGAAGCAGGTGCTATTGTCGGTATTGACGTGCTTGATCATATTATTATCGGAGATGGAACGTACGTAAGTTTGAAGGAGAAGGGCTTAGTATAATATAATGGTTGGCGTTGATGTTTTCCTATGAATGTTAACGGCGTTGTCCGTAAAAGATAGGTTCACTTTACAAATGCAAAAAAACAAATGCGAATATTAGCTCCACGTGTTGCGTGGGAATGAAATTGTTACGCTCTGGATCTGAATAGAGCGGCTATATGAGGCAGAAAAGGAGATTATGTTATGTTTGGTGGTTTTACGAAAGATTTGGGTATTGACTTGGGGACAGCAAATACGTTGGTTTATGTACGAGGAAAAGGAATTGTGGTGCGCGAACCTTCGGTTGTCGCTATACGGACAGATACAAAAAGCATCGAGGCAGTAGGTGAAGCCGCCAAAAAAATGATCGGTCGTACACCAGGTAACATTCGTGCTATTCGTCCAATGAAAGATGGCGTTATTGCTGATTTTGATACAACGGCAACGATGATTAAATATTTCATCCGCGAGGCGCAAAAACAACGCTCCATGTTCCAGCGTCATCCGAACGTGATGGTATGTGTACCATCCGGGATCACTGCAGTAGAACAACGCGCGGTTGAAGATGCAACCAAACAGGCTGGAGCACGTGAAGCCTATACCATTGAAGAGCCTTTTGCAGCTGCAATTGGTGCAGATCTGCCTGTATGGGAACCAACGGGTAGTATGGTTGTTGATATTGGTGGCGGCACAACAGAAGTGGCTGTTATCTCTCTTGGTGGTATTGTAACGAGTCGTTCGGTTCGTGTAGCAGGTGACGAGATGGATGAATCCGTTATCCAGTACATCAAACGCCAATACAATCTGATGATCGGTGAGCGTACATCGGAGCAATTGAAGATGGACATCGGATCAGCGATGCCATTGGAACAAGTAGAAACGATGGAAATTCGTGGACGTGACCTTGTAACAGGTCTGCCGAAGACAATTACCATTACTTCGGACGAGATTAGCGAAGCGCTGGCTGATACAGTGAATGCGATTGTTGAAGCGGTAAAAGTAACACTGGAAAAATGCCCGCCTGAACTTGCAGCCGATATCATGGATCGGGGTATCGTTCTTACAGGTGGTGGGGCGTTGCTCCGCAACCTGGACAAGCTTCTGGCTGGTGAGACAGGTATGCCTGTCATTGTGGCTGAGAACCCGTTGGATTGTGTAGCGATCGGAACAGGTAAAGCGCTAGAGAATATTCATTTGTTCAAAAGCAGAAGCAGTTCGGCAGTTCGTTCCAAACGTTAATTGGTATTTGCCTAACTTGGCATTGCGACTAAGTGGCAAGGTATCGTTATAGAGTACCCGGTTAACCCCGGGGATGAGCTATTACCCGCTTAACAGGGGAGGATCAGCTGATATTCTCGCAGGGACTACAGGTCTGACAGTCTCCCCGCCGGGCATGGCTCGGAAGAGAATAATGGATGTTAGAGGGTGTTCGAACTGTTTAAACTGCTAGGCAACAAAAGACTTTTTGTTTTGCTGGTGGGCCTTGTTACATTTATCGCGCTAATGGGCTTTACGCTCAGTCCGCGAACCACTCTATCCTGGCCGGAGAAATTCCTGAAGGATTCAGTTGGATTTGTACAATACGTATTTTACAAGCCCGCTTCCTATGTAGCGGGCTTTTTCAAAGATGTAGCGAACATGCGTACGGTATATCAAGAGAATGAAGAGCTTCGCATTGCGATGGGGCACTATACCCGGGATCGGCTGAAGTACAATGATATGGAACAAGTGAATGAGCAACTTCAGAAAGCGCTCAATTTCACAGAAGAACAGAAAAATCGGTATAATTACGGTTCACGAATTGCTCAAGTTATCAGTGCCAATTCGGATCCCAATAGTAGAACCATTAACATTGATATCGGTGAAAATGCGGGAATTAAGCCGGGGATGGCCGTTACCTCCCAGGAAGGGCTGGTCGGCGTGATCAGTCATGTCAGCTCATATACATCAACGGTTAATCTGTTAACCTCCATGGACGCTAATGATCCGACATCCAATGCCATTGCAGCAACGGCAGTAGGTAAGGAGAAAGTATTTGGTATGATTGAGAGTTATGATCCGAAGACGGGCATGCTCAAGATGACCAAAATCTCAGAAGATTCTAATATCCAAGAGGATGATGAGATCATCTCCTCCGGAATTATTAACAATTTTCCGAAGTACATGCGGATTGGTAAAGTTAAAAGTGTCGAGAAAAGTGAGTATGGTTTAACAAAAACAGCTACAATTGAACCATATGCTAGCTTCCTTGACTGGAAAGAGCTGATTGTCATTATCCCGCCTGAGGTAAAAGAATAATGGTAACGCGCAAGCAAGTTTTGTTCCTGTTACTATTCGTTTTGTTCATTGCGGAAGGCACAATTTTGCCGCTGCTCATCCCTTCTGGCTGGCACATGCGTATTTCTGCCAATCTGGTCTATATCGTAATTTTGTTTATTGCTGTATATCATCATCGGCACACGGCACTAGTGCTCGGTATATTTTTTGGACTATTGCATGACGTCGTATTCTACGGCGAGATGATTGGACCTTACGGATTCTCGATGGGATTATCGGCTTACATGATGGGACTCATTTTTCAAGCACCGCGTGCACCACTGCCGGTTATGGTATCGGTTGTCATTTTGGGAAGTCTGCTTAATGACACCATGCTGTTCTTCCTGTACAAGCTCTTCCAACTTAACCACGTGACCTTTGACTGGGCGTTGCTTGAATACATGATTCCTAATTTGTTCGTTCATTTTGTGTTTGCCTTGATCATTTATGTCCCGCTTCGGAAACAACTGGAGCGGATCGGCAAGAGACGGAGCAAGACAGAAGAAGCTTCTTAAATACATTTATGGAGCGCAAAGCAGGAACTTGGGGCCCCGGGCACGAAATGTAATGAGATGGGAGGGACAGGCTTATGACGGTAAAATCGAATCACGTAACGATTAAAGGCATCCGAGACGGCCTGGTTTTCCTGTTGGACGATCAATGTGAATTCGAGGAATTGCTCTATGAGCTCCGCTATAAGCTGGAACACAGCCATCAAAATATTTTGACCGGACCGATTGTTCATGTGGATATCAAGTTGGGTGCCCGCGAAGTGACAGAGGACCAGAAAGAAGCGATCCTCGATATATTGAAGCAAAAAGGGAATCTGCTTATTCGATCCATCGACTCACCTGCACTCCAACCGGAGGTTAAAGGACCGCCGCCGATTGTAACCATGTGTGGTATGGTGCGTTCAGGTCAGGTGCTTCATCATGAAGGAAATCTCCTGTTTCTTGGGGATATCAATCCGGGGGGCACGGTGACGTGTACCGGAGATATATATGTGTTGGGTTCACTCAGAGGTATGGCTCATGCCGGAATTGGCGGGGACGAAGAAGCCATCATTGCTGCGTCGGTGTTTGCACCGACGCAGTTGCGGATTGCGGATATCATCAGTCGTCCTCCCGATGAATGGGAGAGCCGAGAAACCGGAATGGAATTTGCTTACTTACAGGACAATCAGATGCAGATAGACAAGATGAGCAATATCGTTCGGTTGCGCCGAGATTTTAATGTGTTTAAAGGAGTGTAGCTCATGGGAGAGGCGATCGTGATCACTTCGGGTAAAGGCGGCGTGGGTAAAACAACCACCTCGGCAAACATCGGGACAGCGCTGGCGCTGCTCGGCAAAAAGGTTTGTCTGGTAGATACCGATATCGGCCTTCGTAATTTGGATGTCGTGATGGGACTCGAAAACCGTATTATTTACGATCTGTGCGACGTTGCGGACGGCCGCTGCCGTCTGAATCAGGCTTTGGTCAAAGACAAGCGTTTCGAAGAATTATATATGTTGCCTGCGGCGCAGACGAGAGACAAAAACTCGGTGTCGCCAGAACAGGTGAAGGATATTATCCTTGAACTAAAAAAAGATTTTGAATACGTCATTATTGATTGCCCAGCCGGCATAGAGCAGGGCTTCAAAAATGCGGTAGCAGGAGCAGATCAGGCCATCGTGGTCACTACACCGGAAAATGCTGCAGTGCGTGATGCGGATCGTGTCATCGGGCTACTGGAAAGTTCACACATTCAATCACCGAAGCTGGTGGTGAATCGAATTCGCAATAATATGGTTAAATCGGGTGACATGCTGGATATCGATGGTATCTTACAAGTACTTAATATTGACCTGATTGGTATCGTGCCGGATGATGAACTGGTCATCAAAGCGGCCAACTCAGGAGAACCTACGGTCATGAATCCGGATTCACTTGCGGCGATTGCGTATCGCAACATTGCACGACGCATTTTGGGAGATACGGTTCCATTGATGCAGCTGGAGCAGAAAAAGGGAGCTTTTACTCGTTTCAAAAAGTTCTTCGGAATGGGTTAATTCGTTAAACGGACTTATTCATTATCTGATTACATGACAGCCGTGGCTTATAGCCCGGCTTTTTTTGTTACCTGCCGACAGGCTTGTTCATATTATCAACCACCTCTTCATAGGATGTAGTAAACAAGCCTCGGCGGGAGGACATTCCATGAACACGAAACTCAGAATCAAGCAGAGAAGAGAAGAACGCATTCGGCGACTGATGGACGGTGCGACTGTTGAAGTCTTACAGGAGCAAAAAGTAGGTTCGCTATTGGACAAGAATGAGATCGTACAACGGAAGCCGTTTGCACCTAGTGAGGAGATACAGGAAAGAGATCCGGAATGGTTGTGGAAAAAAGAGAATGGTCATTTTGTTCCAGGGGGGCGTTCCAGATTCAACCTCTTCAAGTCACTTCTAAGGCGGACAGTCATTAGCGCTTTGATATTTGGCGGAATATGGGGTCTGTTTCAATTGGATACCTCGTGGACGACATCCCCAAAAACAGTGATTGCCGATGCACTCCATCGAGATATGGATTTTGCCTCTGCTGCGGCCTGGTATGAACGGCATTTTGGAGGACCGCCTTCGTTTCTACCGGTTCTCGGACATACGACGGATGCTGTCAATGGTTCCGGTATTCGGCAGTTACTGGGCAAACCGATCTCGGGAACAGTGGTGCAGCCATTTGCGCTGAGCATGAAGGGAATTGAGATCGTTCCGGATGCCGCAGGTGCAGAACTTATAGAGGTCGCCAGTTCGGATGCAGGGCGTGTCATGGAGGTTATCGGAGATACAACAAGTGGGTTCACGGTTGTCATCCAGCATACAGGCAATGTCACCGCAATATACGGTCGGTTGAACGAGAGTGAAGTGAATGTGAACGATTGGGTTGAAGCGGGGAATGCGGTGGGGAGTCTCAAGACCACGGGGGGGGAACAACCGGCCACGCTCTATTTTGCGGTCAAAGAGGGTGAGGAGTACGTAGACCCAGCGGAAGTCGTTGCCCTTGATTAGGGTATGGGGAGTACGTATTACGTTTCATCCGTTTTTTGTGATTATCATGATGGCTTCCCTTCTGACTGGACATTTTATTGAACTCATTACGTTGTTTGCCATCGTATTCATTCATGAATGTGGACATGCTGCGGCGGCGGCCCTTCTGGGCTGTCGTGTCGTGTCCATCCAGATGCTCCCTTTTGGAGGGGTGGCGGTTATTGAAGATGGAGGCAACATCACAGCCTTCCGGGAAATCATGATCGCTCTGGCAGGTCCACTGCAAAACATGCTGATGGTTGGCGTGGTTTGGCTGCTGCAGTATGGCAATTTGGGCGATCCGGTTTTTCTGAATTACATCATTCAGGGAAATCTGCTTATTGCCCTCTTTAATTTGCTCCCTGTCCTACCCCTGGACGGAGGTAAGATTGTTCAGGCTCTGGTCAGTTTGTGGGCACCCTACTATACAACATTAATGTGGACTTACAGGATTAGTATCCTGTGCAGTGCAGGGGTTATTTTGTATGCCATCAGCCGATGGCTTACCGGAGACTACGGCCTACCGCTCAACATTCTGTTAATCGGTCTTTTTTTGTTCTATTCCAACCTGACGGATTACCGAAATGTACCCTATCGCTTTATCCGGTTTCTCATGAATCGGGAGGGCGCTTTCGCTCGGCATGCGGCTACTGGCAGTTTGGCGCAACCAATAATCTCATTTCCAGCGAAACCTTTGGATACTATTTTGCGTCTATTAAAGAGAGAAAGATACCATATGGTATACGTGATGAACAGACAGGGACGAATTATGGCAGTATTGCCTGAACAACGAATTATCGGTTCCTATTTTCAACAAAATGGCGATAAATTATAGTGTTCTGGTGGACCTGTTCTGTAATGGGTTAATACATGTACAATGAGAGATGTAAAGATACTGAAATGGATGTGGATGAATTGAATTGTCTTCTAGAGGTGAAGCCATGAAACAAATGATTGTACATAATGAACATAACCTCATGCAAATGGCGCTTCTGGAAGAAGGCAAAGCTGTGGAATTCACGGCAGAACGTACACGCGAGCGTGGACTACTAGGTTCCTTTTTCAAGGGACGGGTCGTGAATGTGTTACCGGGTATGCAGGCTGCTTTTGTGGATATCGGTCAGAAAAAGAATGCGTTTCTATATGTGGACGATGTGTTGCATCCCCATCTGGAGAAGCAGCCCAAGGTGAAGCCTTCCATCTCGGAGTTGCTTCGTCCGGGTCAGGAAGTCATTGTTCAGGTTCTGAAGGAACCGGTAGGAGGCAAGGGAGCCCGGGTGACGACTCATTATTCACTTCCGGGCCGCTGGCTTGTCTACATGCCTATTGCCGACTATGTTGCGGTATCCAAGAAAATTGCCCGTGAGGGGGATCGTTCCCGCCTTAAGGCACTTGGAGAGCAACTGAGACGGGATGAAGAGGGGCTTATTATCCGAACTGTATCTGCAGAAGAACAGCATGAAGCCATTCAGGCAGACTTGGAAACATTACGTGCGCAGTGGTACCTGATTCGCGAAAAAGCGGACAGTTTGCCTTCGCCGAGCCTATTGCATCGGGATCATAGCATGGTACAGCGAATCATCAGAGATGTGTATACGCCAGGCAGTGACGAAGTCATCACTGATAATGAGGGACAAGCCAGCGAGGTAAAAGCGTTGCTGGAAGAGATAAGTCCTGGTCATCAACCCAAAGTACAGGTGTATCGGGGAACAGAGTCCATCTTTGTTGCTTATGGTGTGCAGGAGCAGTTGAACAAGGATTTTGCCCGGAAAGTGTGGTTGCCTGGAGGCGGATATATCGTCATTGATCATACGGAAGCTCTGACTGTAGTGGATGTGAACACAGGCAAATATACGGGAGCTGGCGGTGACAGTCTGGAAGAGACCGTGACGGAGACGAACATGCAGGCAGCAGTGGAGATTGCCCGTCTGATGCGCCTGAGGGATATCGGTGGCATGATTATTGTCGACTTCATTGATATGGAGGAATCTACGAACCGGCATGAAGTGGCGGCGACCTTGGAGGGTGAGCTCAAGAAGGATCGGACCAAAGCGTTCGTGATAGGCTGGACCAAGCTGGGCTTGCTTGAACTCACACGCAAAAAAGTGCGGGAAGAGAGTACGTTACCCTATGTGGAGCCGTGTTCTTCCTGTCATGGTACGGGAAAAAGATATATTTCACCTTTGCATTGATTTTTAAAATATTGCGTGATATAATCTTCAAGTATGTGTTTAGCCTAATGGTCTTGCACATGCTGTAACCGCACTGGCCGGGTATAAGAACAGTTCCGCAAGGACACTGTCACCTGAGAACGGGCGAGTCTGAGACATGAGGAGGTGCAAGGCAAATGTACGCAATTATTGAAACAGGCGGCAAACAGTACAAAGTCCAAGAGGGCGATGTTCTGTTCATCGAGAAATTGACTGCGAACGATGGCGAAAGCGTAACGTTCGACCGTGTCCTGGCTGTATCTAACGATCAAGGTTTGACAGCAGGTACACCATTGATTTCCGGAGCTACTGTAACGGCTAAAGTGGAGAAACATGGCAAAGGACAAAAGGTTATCGTATACAAATACAAACCTAAAAAGAACTACCATGTGAAGCAAGGTCACCGTCAACCGTACACTAAAGTAACTATCGAAAAAATCAAAGCGTAAAGAAGGTGCGATAAGTGATTATCGTTCAAATCTTTCGTGATGAGGACGGGAACATCGAACGCTTTTCCATTGAAGGGCATGCTAATTTTGCCAAGCGGGGAGAAGACATCGTATGTGCCGGGGTATCCGCTGTTACAGTGGGTACGGTGAACTCGATTGAAACATTGACCGGTGTCGAAATGGACGCCAAGATGAAGAATGGCTTTTTAAGCGGTTCTTTACCTTTGTTAGAGAGAGGGGAAACCTGGTCCCAGGTACAATTGTTACTCGAATCCATGGTGGTTATGCTCTCTAATATTGCAGAGTCATACGGGAAGTATATTAAAATACAGCAATTCAAATAAGCAAAGAAGGAGGACAACCAATCATGTTGAAATTAAATCTTCAGTTATTCGCATCGAAAAAAGGTGTAGGTTCCACGAAGAACGGACGTGACAGTAATGCTCAACGTCTGGGTGTTAAACGTGCTGATGGTCAAACTGTAACTGGTGGTAGCATTCTCGTTCGCCAACGCGGAACGAAAATTCACCCAGGAACTAACGTTGGTATCGGTAAAGATGACACTTTGTTCGCGAAAATCGACGGCGTTGTAAAATTCGAACGTTGGGGACGCGATCGTAAAAAAGTAAGCATCTACCCTGTTAACGTTGCTCCTGTAGCAGCTGCAGTAGAAGCGTAATATCGGCATTCCGCCTAAGGAGCCTTCGGCATTTTTGCCGGAGGTTTTTTGTATTCAACGGTTATTCGATAATGAACTGGCAGAAAAGACATGTTATACTTGGTTACGGTGGGTGTAGACCAACCGAGTTTTGTAGAACGGGGAGAAGCCATGAAATCTTGGAAAAGAGTGCCGTGGATTGCGGCATGTTCACTTCTGATTCCTTTGGTTTTCGTTATGCTGTATCCGGCGTTGATCTCAAGCGTCGTATGCGCATTGTGGTCCGTCGCAGTATTGCTCATTTCTGTGAATGCGATGAAGAAACAGGCGGAGGCGGAACGCAGAACCATCATACAATCCATGGAAAAGACAGCAATTGCTTCATTAAATCATCATCGACACGACTGGATGAACGACCTTCAGGTGTTATATGGATATCTTCGGCTGGGCAAACTTGATAAATCATTGCAATGTGTGGAAAGAATAAAAGAGCGGGTTACAGAAGAAAGCCGAATCTCCAGATTGGGTATTCCTTCCCTCGTATTTTATCTTCAGTCATTTCGCGCCAGTGGAATCGCGCTGGAATTGCATGTGGAAATAGAAGATGAGTTGCAGCTTAGTGCTCTGGTCTCTCCCGAGGATGGCGAGTCACTTACCGGGGCGATTGCGGATGCAATCAGGGCCTATCAATATGGCGGCGGCCGGTCTTCTTGGGGAGAGGTTCGCAAACTGACCTTGAACTTCGGACAGGATCATGGAGATGTAGTTGTCCGACTGGATGGGGATCAAACACCCGATCCGGAAACACTGCGGCAGCTTACTGCCGTACTCAAAGGAAAAAAAGTCAGAACGGAGCAGCTTCCGTCTGAGGATACGTTTATACAATTCAGAATGCCGTGTGGAATATAGGAAGAAGGGGTTAACCAATGTTTGTAGATAAAGCGAAGATTTATGTAAAAGCCGGAGATGGAGGGGACGGAATTATTTCGTTCCGTCGTGAGAAGTATGTACCAAACGGCGGACCTGCCGGGGGCGATGGAGGCAGAGGAGCTGACATCATTTTCCGTGTGGATGAAGGTCTGCGGACGTTGATGGATTTCCGTTACCAGCGTCACTTCAAGGCCCCACGTGGTGAGAAGGGACGTAATAAAAGTCAGCATGGTGCAAACGCTGAGAACATGATTGTGCGCATTCCACCAGGAACTATCATTTTGGATGAAGACAGCGGAGAAGTACTGGCGGATATGACACGTCACGGTCAACAGGTTGTTATTGCTCGTGGTGGTCGGGGCGGACGGGGTAACATCCGATTTGCCACACCGAACAATCCTGCACCTGAACTTGCTGAGAACGGTGAAGAAGGACAAGAGCGTTACATCGTGCTCGAATTAAAAGTTATGGCGGATGTAGGTTTGGTTGGTTTCCCAAGTGTCGGGAAATCCACATTGCTTTCTGTCGTTTCGTCAGCCAAGCCAAAGATTGGTGCATACCATTTCACAACTATTACACCGAATCTGGGTGTGGTTGGTGTAGGTGAAGGTCGTAGCTTCGTTATGGCCGATTTGCCTGGTCTGATTGAAGGCGCACATGAAGGAATCGGACTGGGACATGAGTTTTTACGTCATGTCGAGCGTACCCGTATTATTATTCATGTGGTGGACATGTCGGGTTCAGAAGGACGTGATCCTTTTGAAGACTGGCAGAAAATCAATGACGAATTGAAGTTGTACAATCCGCTTCTCGCCGAGAGAACGCAAGTTGTCGCAGCTAACAAAATGGATATGCCAGACTCTGAAGCGAACCTGGAGCAATTCTTACAGCAAGTTCGTGAAGTTCAACCTGATATTGAAGTGATGCCAATTTCATCCTTGACCCGGAAAGGGATTCAAGAACTTCTGTATCGTGCAGCTGATCTGCTGGATCAGGCTCCAGACGAGCGAGTGGTTGAAGAGGTAGCAGATGTATCTGAACGTAAAGTATATAGTCTGGACAAAAAAGAAGACGATGGTTTCAAAATTGTGCGTGAGAATGAAATGTTCGTTGTCGAAAGTGCCAAGATTGACCGCATGATGAAACGGATGCAACTGAACTCGCATGAGGCTATACTGAAACTCGCACGTACACTGCGTTATATGGGTGTGGATGCTGAGTTGCGTAAGCGCGGAGCTGTAGAAGGAACCATCGTGCGCATCGGAGACTTTGAATTCGAATTCGTGGAAGGCAGCAGTTACTACTAAGTAGCCGTCTTCCATGGAGAGACAGATTAATATATGGACGCAGAGAAGTGGGAAGTTGACCCACGGCTCTGCGTTTTTTTGTTTTTTCTGACATGGGAGAGGGATAAACTTGTATACTGTGAGGAACGTATTTCAAAAAATAGGCGTGTCATGTATTGCCCTTTTGGCATAGATCCTATATAATGTCCACTATATGAATACATGAGTCTTTGAGGAGAGGACGTTCTGTGAACGAACGCTATTACTTAGTACGGGAAGATATTTTGCCAGAGGCTGTAGTGAAGACCATGCAGGTAAAAGAGCTACTGGCTTCCGGTGATGTTAAAACAGTGCATGAGGCGGTTGAGCAGGTCGGATTAAGCCGGAGTGCCTTTTATAAGTACAAGGATGGAATTCATCTGATCAACCAGCTTGAGCGGGAGAGAATTGTAACCATCTCCATTGATCTGGAGCATCAGTCGGGTATCTTGTCTCGTGTGCTTGGACATGTAGCTGGTTATGGGGCCAATGTACTTACCATTAATCAGAGTATCCCGCTTCAGGGAAGGGCCAATGTGGTCATTTCGGTGGAAACAACACATCTTCATGGCGAAATTGGTGAAATGCTGGATCGAATGCAAGATATGCCTGGAGTAAGGCGCACGCGTATTGTAGGCCAAGGTTAATTAGGCTTTAACATACAGGACTGACGGACAAGAATAGACATTAGGGGGTAGATCGTTAGTGAAACCGGTAAAAGTCGGATTGTTGGGTCTAGGAACTGTCGGAACGGGAGTCGTTCGCATTGTGGAAGGAAATCAGGAGGATCTGAGCAGTCAGGTTGGATCGCCGATTGTCATCGAGAAGATCGCAGTGAAAAATACAGAGAAAGACCGTGTCATTGCTGTAGACCGTGCCAAACTTACGGAAGATCCTTGGGAAGTCATTCGTCATCCGGATATTGATGTCATCGTTGAAGTCATGGGCGGTATTGATCAGACGAAGGAGTATATTCTTGAAGCGTTGGAACGGGGGAAGCATATCGTAACTGCGAACAAGGATCTTATGGCCCTGCACGGTACGGAGATTTTGGCGAAGGCACAGGAAAAACAATGTGACGTGTTCTATGAGGCGAGTGTTGCGGGTGGTATTCCAATCATTCGTACGCTGATTGAAGGTTTCTCTTCTGATCGGATTACCCGCATTATGGGGATTGTGAACGGAACAACGAACTTTATTTTGACCAAAATGAGTCAGGAAGGTGCATCCTATGAAGAAGTGCTGGCCGAGGCACAGGCTCTGGGATACGCTGAATCGGATCCAACCTCGGATGTAGAAGGACTTGACGCAGCTCGCAAAATGGCGATCTTGAGTACACTCGGTTTCCGCACCAATGTGGAGTTGAAGGATGTAACCGTTAGAGGCATATCCTCCGTAACCCGTGAAGACATTACGTATGCCAGAAGACTTGGGTATGAGATGAAATTACTTGGTATTGCGGACCGTATTGACGATGAGATCACGATTAGCGTACAGCCAACTATGGTTAGACAGAATCACCCGATTGCTTCAGTCAACGGTGTCTTCAACGCAGTATATGTACACGGTGAAGCTGTAGGGGAGACGATGTTCTACGGTGCAGGTGCGGGAGAACTCCCAACGGCAACCTCGGTTGTAGCTGACATTGTGGCGGTTACCAAAAATCTTAAACTTGGCGTGAACGGTCTCAAGGCAATTGTGCCTTATAAGACGAAGCGACTGCAAAGCGATGAGCAGATCGTGTCGAAAAACTTTATTTTACTACACGTAGACGATAAAGCCGGTGTTTTGGCACAAATCACACAAATTTTCGCAGAATATGATGTCAGTCTGGCCTCGGTTGTTCAACAGCCGAATGAGCACAACCCGGATGCCGAGATCATTATCGTTACACATAATGCAAGTAAGGCAAGCATGGATAAAGTGTTAAAACATTTTGAATCACTCAGCGTCATTCGCCGCATTAAGAGTGTCTATCGGGTCGAAGGATAATCTTCCGTATCCCGTACAGCATCTCAATTATTTTAGTTATAACGTGCAAGTTAATCATATCCGGTACAACAGGTCATCATTTCAGATTATTAAAACATAAAGGAGTTTACCCACAATGAGATATCAAGGACTTTTGCAAACGTACAGAGAGCACCTTCCAGTTAATGAAAATACACCCCTGCTTACGCTTCAGGAAGGAAACACACCTTTGATTCATGCAGAGAATCTGTCTGAGGAACTCGGCTTAAATGTTTACTTCAAGTATGAAGGTTTGAACCCTACGGGTTCTTTCAAAGACCGCGGAATGGTTATGGCTGTTGCTAAAGCCATAGAAGAGGGCAGCCGTACGATCATGTGTGCATCTACAGGTAACACATCAGCAGCTGCTGCGGCCTATGCCGCACGTGGTGGTCTCAATTGTATCGTGCTGATCCCGAATAACAACATTGCACTGGGTAAACTGGCCCAAGCCATGATCTATGGAGCTAAAGTGATTGCGATCAATGGTAACTTTGACCGAGCACTGGAGATTGTGCGTGAGATCACAGCCAAACATCCGATCACACTTGTAAACTCCGTGAATCCGTTCCGGATTGAAGGACAGAAGACAGCGGCGTTTGAAGTTATTGAACAACTTGGCGAAGCACCGGACGTTCTGGCTATTCCAGTCGGTAATGCGGGTAATATCTCGGCTTATTGGAAAGGTTTCAAAGAATATAAAGAGGCAGGTAAATCTAACACGTTGCCACGCATGGTTGGTTTCGAAGCTGAAGGTGCGATGGCTATTGTCAAAGGTGAGCCGATCCTTGAACCTGAAACGGTGGCAACAGCGATTCGAATTGGTAATCCGGCAAGCTGGAAAACAGCAGTAGCTGCAGCTGAGGAATCTGGCGGACAGATTAACTATGTAACTGATGAACAAATCCTGACAGCGTATCGTACACTTGCTTCTCGTGAAGGGATTTTTGCAGAACCTGCTTCTGCGGCTTCCCTTGCCGGTGTATACAAACTGAAGAGTGAAGGGTACTTTAAAGGCGGAGAGACTGTCGTTTGTGTGTTGACAGGTAATGGCCTGAAAGATCCTAATATTGCAATCAAAACGGTAGCGACTGAGCCGCTTGTTGTTGAAGATACGGAAGAAGCAGTAATGGCGGCCATTGCACAACTGGAGCAGCAATCTGTATGAGTTTGCGTGAAAAGGTAACCGTAAAAATACCTGCAAGTACAGCCAATCTCGGTCCAGGGTTTGATACCCTGGGCATGGCATTGTCTTTGTATGCCTGGTTGGAAATGAAACCTGCCGAGCAGACGACATTTCATCTTCATGGCAATCATTTGACAGGCCTGCCAACAGATAAATCGAATTTGATTTACGAAGTTGCACAGATGGTATTCAATGAAGCTGGGGTGTCTGTGCCTGAATTGGAGATTTCGATGTATTCCGATATTCCGCTTACACGGGGACTCGGGAGCAGTGCATCGGCCATCGTTGGTGCACTGGCGGCAGCGAATGCATTAATTGGCGCTCCATTATCGGATGCCAAGCTCCTGGATATGGCCACATCCCTTGAGAAGCATCCTGATAATGTGGGTGCATCTCTATATGGTGGTATTATTACAGCTGCATGGAATGGTGAGCGGGTGGATCATATTCGCATTGAGCCACATCAGGATTTGCAGTCTTTGGTTATTGTACCTGAATTCCAGCTGTCTACTTCAAAAGCAAGGAATGTGATTCCAGAGCAATTTGGCATGTCTGATGTCGTGCATAACATTAGCAGATCCTCGCTGCTCGTTGCAGCTTTGGCAAGTGGACGACTGGATATGATACAGAAGGCGATGTCAGATCGAATTCACCAACCATACCGGGCATCCTTGGTACCAGGCATGGCTGAAATATTGGAACACGCTGTCGATCATGGAGCTCTGGGAGCTGCCCTGAGCGGAGCTGGGCCAACCGTGTTGACTTTGGTAGATCGTCATGACACACGGAAATCGGAATTGGAACAATATTTGTTGGACACCATGGAGCGGGAGGGCATATCGGCATCTGCACTGTGGCTCGATCCGGATTTGGACGGTGTAACCGTGCTACCTGATCAAGACGAACGTCCTTTTTTGGACAGAATCAAAGGGGAAGTTAATGCATGAAACGAATTGCAGTGTTACCAGAAGGCTCAGTTTCTCATGAAGCGATTGATTTCCTGTTTAACGGTGAACCGTTAGATTTACTTCACTCCAAGCTGATTTCGGATGTTTTTCGAGCAACGGATAGCGGGAATGCACAATACAGTGTTATTCCGATCGAAAATACAATTGAAGGTTCCGTTAGTCTTCATATGGACTGGCTTGTGAACGAGGTGGACATTCCGATGCAAGCGGAGTGGGTGTACCCATCCATCCAGAATGTTATTGGACATGGATCGGAATTTAAGACGGAGAGCGGCGAGTATGATTTCGGTAGAATTACCAAGATCATGTCCCATCCTGTGGCTATTCCACAGTGTCAGAATTTTATTCGGCTGCATTCGCCTGGGGCAGACCTTGAAGGTGTGAACAGTACAGCTGAAGCTGTTGAAATTGTGAAAAAAAATCCGGGTAAGGGCTGGGTGGCGATTGGTACCAAGCTTGCTGCTCAGAAGCATGGTCTGGACATTATGGCTGAACGGGTTACAGATCATGACAACAACTACACCCGTTTTGTGCTCATCGGTCATGAACCTGTGAACATTCCGCGTGAACCGGATCATGTGAAAACCAGCTTGCTGGTGACGTTGCCAGAAGATGCACCGGGTGCGTTGCATCAGGTATTGTCGGCTTTTGCATGGCGGAAGCTGAACCTGACCCGTCTCGAATCACGTCCAACGAAGAAACGATTGGGCAGTTACTATTTTTACATTGATGTTGTGGAAACGGTCGATTCGGTTTTACTGACCGCAGCCATGGCCGAGATTGAAGCGTTGAATTGTCAGGTGCGCGTTCTTGGTAGCTATCCTTGTTATACATATCCTTCGAGGTAATCGACCTGATGGTGGTTGTGAATGTTAGAAGGTTGTCATAAGTCGGGGTAGAATGAGCGAGTAATCGCTTGTCATTTGGTGTACAATGGACGGGTTAATAACGTTTCGGAGTTTAGGGAATGGATATTTTATGGAGGTGCAGTCATCGGTGGCAGAACAATGGATCTATTTGGATGGTCAGTATGTGACCAAGGAGAACGCAACCGTTTCGGTATATGATCATGGATTTTTGTATGGAGACGGGATTTTCGAAGGTATTCGGATCTATAACGGAAACATTTTCAGATGTAAGGCCCACTTGGATCGTTTGTATGATTCGGCGAAATCCATCAGTTTGAACATCCCGCTGTCCATTGATGAGATGCTGGAAGTCATGGCTGAAACGGTACGCCGCAATGATATGCGTAATGGTTATATTCGTCTTATTGTATCGCGTGGCCCTGGTAATCTGGGGTTGGACCCGCTACGTTGCCCTAAGGCATCTGTAATCATCATTGTGGAGCAATTGGCGATCTATCCGGAGGAAGCGTATCTTACTGGATTGAAAGCAGTGTCTGTATCCCAACGCCGAAACATTCCGGACGCATTGAATCCGAAAATTAAATCATTGAACTACCTGAATAACATCCTGGTTAAAATCCAGTCTAACTATTCAGGTGCTGGTGAAGCGATTATGCTGAACTCCCAAGGTTACGTTACTGAGGGTTCAAGTGATAACATCTTCATCATCAAAAATGGTGTAGTGTACACGCCCCCTTGTTATCTCGGAGCACTTGAAGGGATTACACGTCAAGCGATTATCGATCTATGTGGCGAACTGGAGCTTGAATTAAAAGAAGTGCCATTCACCCTGCATGATGTGTATATCGCAGATGAAGTCTTTTTCACCGGGACAGCTGCAGAAGTTATCGCTGCATATGAAGTCGATGGAAGAACAATTGGTACGGGTGTAGCAGGTCCGGTAACGCTGAGACTGCTGGAAGCATTCCGTCAGATTGTTGATAAAGATGGCTATAAAGTGTGGGAATCTTAAGTTTGAGCGAATAGCATAGGGAACAGGAAATCCTCCTTGTCCGATAAAATTCAGCATACCTGGTGTATGGGGATTTTAGCGACAGGAGGATTTTTTTTGTTTAGTTGATGTCATTAGCCCGGTTTCTGCATAGGATGTAGTAACGGTATGGGCGAATGTACTGCCCAAGTATGACGTCTAGGAGGTTAGTTCCCTGTGAAAATACACATGGTGAAAAAAGGCGACACATTATATCTGCTGTCCCAAAAATACAATGTAGCGCTGGACAAATTGATCGCGGCTAATCCGCAAATTACAAATCCCGACAAGTTGGATATTGGCATGAAGGTCAAAATCCCTACAGAGCCAGTAACACCGAAGCCAGAGGGTGTGCTCCACAGTCACAAGGTTCAGCAAGGGGATTCATTATGGAAGTTGGCACAAGCCTGGGGAGTTCCTTTAAAAGATATGATCAATGCCAACCCTCAGTTGAAAAATCCGAATGCTCTTCTGGTGGGGGAAACGGTCTACATTCCCTCCATGCATGCACAAGGAAACACGACGTCTAATTCGGGTGCCAGTAACATTGCTGCACATGAAAAATTGTCGCCTGAGGGGAAGGAATACACGGGAGTCAAAGAACCGGAACCACCGGCGCCAGTTACACCAACTCCTCCTGCTCCGGTATCAGAGGTTCCAGTCCCAGTCCCTACTCCACCACCAGCTACTCCAGAAAAAACAAATGTGAAGCCTGAACTGGAGGTACTGCCACAGTTGCCAGAGCTTCCGGAAGTGAAACCCGAAAAGGAAATGCCCAAAAAAGAAGAGGTTAAACCCGAAGTTCATGTAAAACCGGTAGCAGAATCCACGAAATACACAATGCCCAATCTTTCGCCTGAAATTATGCCTTTGCCTGTAATGCCTAATACAAAGTCTCCAGCTGAGGTTGCACCAGCAACGAAAAAACCTTGCGGTTGTGGTAATAAGTTGCATCATGCGCCAGCGGAGCATCCTTATGTTCAAATCCCTGTCCCTGTACAAGAGGTGTATGGTGTTCAGCAGGACATGTACACGGCAGGAGCGAGCAACAATGCACCGTTCCCGGGGATTATGGAAGTTAGTCCTTATAGTAGCAGTGATCTACCGAACAGTCCGTGGACTGGGGCGGAGCAGAGTCATAATCACAACAACGTTGTGCCAAATTTGTCCCCAGAAATGCAAAACAACTCATTTCCAATATCACCAGCTGGCCATGTGAATAGTCCATTCCCATCGTATGTCGCACCGAGTCATATGAATCATCAGCCACCTTTTATATCCCCATATTCGATGCTTCCTTACCCTCCATGCGGATGTGGTTCACATACACATGTGCCTCAGTATACTTATCCTTCTCATGGTTATCAGGATCCAGCTTGGAATATGTACGGTCCTTCGTACGGTATGCCGCCTGAAATGTCCACATCAACGATGCCAAACCAGCCTATCGAGTATGCTTATCAGAACCCGTACCCTACCCAGAACATGGTCCCGCCGTCCCCGCTTGGTGCTTTTGGTGAATTGTACCCTCCACAAGGCCAAGGTAAGGGTGGTAAAAAAGGGGGGCGTGACGACGCCAACTTAAGTCAGGTAGCGATTGAAGAGGCTGGAGCGGATTTGGAGGCGAAGTCCAAGCAAGCTGGGAATAAGCCGGCAGCTGCAAAACGCAGATCAACTAAGGCTCCTCTGAAGAATAAATCCAAGGTATCTGTGTCCGGGAAAACATCCAGGGAAGGTGTAGCAACTCCCAACCAACGGAAATCAAATAAAAAGCGTCGTAATCCATGGATACAAAACTAAATTAGAGGATTGCGATTGGTAAAGAAGTAGGTACTTGTTATATTAGTGATAGACCAGCTCTGTTAGAGAGAGCTGGTTTATCGTTTGTGTTTGAATATGGATTGACTCGCGCACGCATAGCGGAGATATGGCTGTGCTAGATTGATGAGGAGCATTTATAGCAAAAATGTTGTAAACCCTTTCATAACTGTGTTGAAATATTTGTACCCTATGAGCGCACTATTATAATAGGACGAGATAGGGAACAGATACGATAGTTTTAGCTGGTGCAAAACTACTAAGAGAAAAGAAATTAAAAAAACTGTTGCATTAGATTCAGCCGTATGATATATTATTTAAGTCGCCGCTGAAACAAACGGCTGACACGGGAAACAGAAGAAATGACAAACAAGTTTGATCTTTGAAAACTGAACAACGAGTGAGTAAACATTCTGCATGCAGAATGAACGCGAAAGTTGGAGACAAGCCTTGGCTTGAATCGACTGGAGCACAAAAGAGATTTTTAATCTCGTCAGATTCAAAATGAGCTTATCGCTCTTTTCAATACTTTATTGGAGAGTTTGATCCTGGCTCAGGACGAACGCTGGCGGCATGCCTAATACATGCAAGTCGAGCGGACTT